>WLWD01000563.1_pt1:0-112500 | contig 223873 bp, 138 predicted proteins | sample 6712731 | NCBI WGS metagenome assembly WLWD01 (sample SAMN12718690, study PRJNA576275) | sponge metagenome | isolation source: marine sponge | host: Mycale hentscheli | place: New Zealand: South Island, Marlborough, Capsize Point | collected 2014-11-01 | reverse complement strand
GGTTCTTACGAAGACTTTCTCACGACGACGTCCAATGGTAAGAAACTTTAAAATTGACATTTCAAAAATTGATTCTTTGCTTTGTAGAAACCTGCACTAGCTGCAGCTGTAAAGGTTGCTGTCCGGTAATCGTTCGTAACTGCCCGCCCAAGTGGGTTGGCACGGTCATCCAGCCGTTCTCCGGTTGGCGGGGCAATGCCGCTGTGATTATCGACTGGGGATGCACGGACTGGACGGCATGTGGTTGTTGTCCAAGAGGAAGAGTATGCACAGTCAATGACAAAGGATTTGTGTAAGCTTTAGCCACATTCATTATTTAGTTAGTAATCTAAAAGTTGATTATTTTTTGTCCTGTGTACAGGTGGTATGTGGATTGGGGAGATGGCAGTTCCGATCATGGGTACAGGCGAGATCTTGGGCCAGTACAGGAGACCCACCAGTATGCTAAGTCATGCAGGACACGCTCGTACAAGGTGACCTTTTACTACTGCAGTAATCCAGGCTGCCCCAGCCAGCGGTGCTGTGATTCCATCTACCGAGTCATTGACGTGAGCGAGGACCCTTCTAAGGCGATTGCTGGTGTGGATTTCAACAGGCCTCTTTAAAGAACAAGAAATGATTAGCTCTTTTTTAATAGTGTCAGAATATTTAAATATTTTGTCTGTGTTGTTAATAATTTGTGTAAATTTTGTCGATTATCTTAAATGTTCACTGTAAAAACTTCGTAATTAGCAAGTTACTTACAGTAACCCGCGGAATGCGGAGTAGCGGTAAAGTAAGGTGCTTCGCGTTTAAAAGTACATCAATAACTACTTTTTCTATGCACTAAAGTATCCAGAACCATAAAACCAGGTCTATACCAATGGGTCACCTATAGCTAATATAAAGTAAGTGCGCTTGGCCTCGTCTGACATGCGTAGGAAGGGATTCATGATGGCTTGGCTATAACAGTATGGGTAGTCTGTACTGTAAAAAAATTGGAACTGAGAACAATATGGGACCAGGCTTTTCAGTTCGCAAATCAGAAGTAGGAAGGTGGGTAAATTAAAGCTTTTTTTGGGGCCACTTTGTAAGAATTCCACCCGGATAAAACTTCGCCAATAAATTATCCTTATAATTTGAATATACTTTTTTTCTTTTTCTTTTTTTTCAAGAGACAAAAAGTTTATAAGTCAAATGTGAAAATAGAAAAACAAAGCAAAAGTAGTCATTGATTTGTTAGCTGTGCTTCGTTGCTGACTAAGTCTATTTGGGTGGGGCATCGGGATGGCGGTCCTCGAGAAGAACGAGCCCCACGGATGCACTGGATAGCTGACCTCAAGAGAGAGAATGATAATCTGCAGCGTAGCCAGTAGAGGATTTGGCTGTATTTATGGTCCCACTTATCTGCTAGAAGGGATGCTAGCCTTTTGTAATTTGAATATACTGACCACTGCCGGTACTGGCGTTTCTGGATATTCCGGAAATGTGCACTAAACAGTGTATAAAAGTTGTAGGAACTGGCTAGCTAAGAGAAATCAAGTGTCTGAAATCATGAAGTTATTGATAGTTGTAGCTGCAGTTTGTTTATTGCGCACCAGCTATGCGGGAGCTCCTCCCGAGGGCATTTTCGCTAGTGCTGACGGTGCTATCGGACAGTCAACAACTGCTTACGAGTCTTTTCTAGTAGCGACTTCCAATGGTAATAATATTGCCATTAATATTAATAGTAACAAATAATATTTTTCTCCATAGAAACTGGAAGCTGTACAACGTGTAGCAGCAAGGGCTGCTGTCCGGTAATTGTCCGTAATTGCCCACCGAAGTGGGTAGGCACGGTAATCCAGCCCTTCTCAGGATGGCGGGGCAATGCCGCAGTTATTATTGACTGGGGTTGCACAGACTGGACGGCGTGTGGATGCTGTCCTAAAGGAAGAATTTGCACAGTCAATGACAAAGGATTTGTGTAAGACTGTGGACTTTATAGCTAAATAGTGATAAATTGACAACGATAGGAATTTAGCTTTTGTTATTCAATAGTATAAAATTCTAGATGAAAAAAAAAAATGAAAGTGTTGCCTACTTATTCATTTCTTGACATTCTATAATGAATTTTGAGTTAACTACTATATACACAGGTGGTACGTAGATTGGGGGGATGGTACTTCCGACTACGGCTATAGCCAGGTGCTGGGACCGGTGCAAAAGACCCACCAGTACGCCAAAACGTGCCAAACCCGCTCCTACGGCGTGACCTTCTATTACTGCAGCAATCCTGGCTGCCCTAGCCAACGTTGCTGCGACTCCATCTATCGTGTAATTGATGTGAGTGAGGACCCGTCGAAGCCAATTGCCAATGTGGATTTCAACAAGCCTCTGTGAAGGCAGATAAAACGAACAAGCGATTAATGGATTGTTTGAAAGATTGTGTTGTTGTGTTGATTGTTTTATGATCACTAATAATATCTTTAAAAACATTTTTTTATTTGAAATCAAAGCAAATTCTGGATGGTACTTAGCTACCTAGTTGTGGTACGGGTATAGTAAGTGAATTAATAGGTGGGCGAGCTTACAACGATGTATAATCACCCGGTACCGACACTCACCGCAGAGCGTATTCGACCCACATTCTGGGTCCCGTACAAATAACTCGCCAGTGCCAGACTATAAACAGCTGGTATAGAGTATCCTTCTACTACTGCAGTGACCCTGCCCGTTGTCCCTATGATCGCTGTTGCGATTTAGAATGTAGCCATTATTTACTTTTTTTTTTTTTTTTTTTTCCATTCAGTTTTTAGTTGTGTTGAATATTCAGTATATGTACAAGTAACAAATTTAATTGTATATAGAAGGCTGACGGGATTGAAGTCTGGGCTGAGGTGAAAACAGTGTTGCAGATGTGGTGTGGTCCATGAGGGTGATAATTAAGAAGTTTGTTGACCACTGACACACACACACACACACACACACACACACACACACACACACACACACACACACACACACACACACACACACACACACACACACACACAGAGAAAAATAACTACTGCTAAGAATTACTCTTTAATTTCGAAATAAGTAAACATGAGAAACCATATAATTAATAAATGGTCCTAGACTGACAGTGTGATACTGGACCACCTAAAAAGTCAGCTTTTGTATCAATTTGTTTGTAACTCATAGAAATAGCTATGCATACTCTGTCTTAATGAAGTGTAAAAAAATATATATAAAAATTAGGTAGCCAGCCAGGCTATCACATGCACTGAATGTATTTTTCAGAAATAATTTGATGGCACTGATTGAACAGATAAAAATTGGCCATAAGATATATACCAGTAAAAATTAAATTTAAGGTGTGAAAGTAAGGTTTAGCAAGTTTGAGTAGCTATAAATGGTGTGTTAATAGCTAAGACTGGATTACAAAATGCGAATAGATTTAGCGAATCAATTTCTGTTATTTAAATGATAAAGTTATAACATACTTCAAATAACATAACATGGTATTAAAATGATAATCAAAATCATTGAATGCTATTCCTTAAGCTCTTTGTTGTAGTAGTGTATTGTAATACATGCAAAGCATTACTTCATCTCCTACTACTGCTACTCCCCAATGTCCTGCACCTGCTACCTGCTGGACCTTGTACACCTGAACATTGGGATCGGTGCAAAAGACCCACATAGGTTCCAACCTGCTAGGAAAAAAATCAGTGGCACGCCACACCCACCAATTAATTTAAACCACACCCACTAATTAAGGCTATGAATATAATTATAATTTGTTAATGCATGTGTCAGATGAAATTGTATTCTACTTCTTGTTCAAGGAGAGTTTAGTAGCCTTCTTACATTTTGCGATAAGTTCTTCAGAAAGTTCAGTGTCAAGTGTAGACTCAGACTCAGCCATGAAGTTGAACACTCAAAAAGCAGGCAAGAAGAAAGAAGCTCAGAACTGCAAGCTATGTGGCGACTCAGCTGCACATGGCATGCAGGCCTGATTGCATTGGGCATGTCAGTTGCTATCTGATGCATCATGCAAGCATGAATGTAAATGTTTTGAGCAAGTTACAGTATGCAGTACAGTAATTACAGTTGCCACAAATTTATAGCTACAACTACCCATACTGCCAGAGGCAACCAACTTGTTACATAATCAATTATCAGCAGACAATCTACTACATTTGGTGGGAAATTCGTACAGTCAATAGGCCTGTGGGGAATTCGGTATGTGGGGAATTCGGTATGTGGCAGATTGACAAGCCCAATTTCCTTGGCTGCCACCGTGACAGTTGGAACCTATGAATTTCCGTGGCAGACAATAGGCAGTCAGAACTTCCATGCTTGGCAGATTGATAGAGTAAAATTCCGTGACTGCCACGGAGCTTTCGTGGCACTTGGAACCTATGCCACCAGTACGCCAAAACGTGCCTGACCCACTCTAGTCTCGCGGGCCAGACCCTTTACCCAATATGAAGAGAAAGAAAGGGTCTTTCTCTTCTTATTGGGTAAAGGGTCTGGCCCGCGAGACTAGACCCACTCCTACCAGTCTGGCGTAGCCAGACCGTGCATTTAGCCAGACCCTGCATTAGACCAGACCGTTTCCCCGCGGTATGGTGGGTAGCTAAAGGGTCTGGCTATGCCAGACTATGCTCCTACTGCGTGACTTTCTATTATAGCAGCAGTAATCTTGGTAGCCCTAGGCAACGTAGCTGCGACTCCATCTACTGTGTAATTGACGTGAGTGAGGATCCCTCGAAGCCAGTTGCCAGTGTGGATTTCAACAAGCCTCTGTGAAGGCAGATAAAATGAACAAGAAAAATTGTTGTTTTGTTTGTTGTTTTATAATCACTAATATCTTTAAAAAAATAATTTGAAATCAAAACAAAGTTGTGGGAGCAAGCTTACAACTATGTATGCATCAAGCTGCTTCCAAGCAAGCAATTCTTCTATTATATACAGTCCAAGCCTTCTAATAAAATATCCCAATATATGTCCATACTCCACATCTGGCCAAATACTCTACTCTCCGCAAAAGTGTGGTTATTTGATTCACTGTAGGGATCATCTTTCTCTTCTAGCCCAATTAAATTAAGTTTCTCTAAGTATCTAGCCTTAGCTGGCTGTTGCAAGCCTTGAATGTTTTCACTCAAGCCGCCGGTCTTTTTGCCTACCACTCACGCACGCATGCGCGTTATATGGAATTTTTATGGCTTCCGAAAATGCCCTATTCGACCCTCGTTATCGTTGTTTCGCGAATTTGTACTATTGTGGCTTGGGAATAACTAGCTACGGTTACACCCTGAAAATGGTAGAAACTTTGCTCAGTGAGACTATAAAAGAGCCCCAAAGTATTCATAGTTCCTGAAAGAAGAATAGAAACAACTGTAAAATACAGCTCAAGATGAAGCTGATCTTAGCAGTCTTAGCCTCGACCCTTCTAATTTGTGAGTGCGCTTTTCAAACTAAGGATGAGATTTCTAATTCACTGGCTGCTTACGAGAAATTTCTCCGAGCAACAACTCGCAATGGTATAATTTTATTATTGTTATGATAATGAAACCATCTTCGAAGTGTTTTACTCCGCAGGTACTTCGGCTAAAGACTACGGTTGCTGTCCTGTGATTGTCCGCAACTGTGAGGGAACGGGAACAGTGATAGAGCCATTTACAGGGTGGCGGGGTAACGTAGCAGCAATAATTGATTGGGGATGTACAGAATGGACGCCCTGTGGCTGTACACCTAAGGGAAGACAGTGCACAATTGAAGATAAAAACTTTATGTACGTTAATTGTAACTAATAGCCAAACAGGAATCGAATTGCAACTAGTAACCAAACTGGTAGCAATTTTATGCTGCTTTTAATTTTTATATTTACAGTTGGTACGTGAACTGGGGCGACGATGACTCTGATTTCGACAGGATGGAGGATCTGGGCCCCTTTCAAGTAACCCACCAGTACAAGCACATAGATCGCTGGTATAGAGTCACCGTCCTATTCTGCAGTGATCCTACTGGTCGGTCACAGGATCGTTGTTGCGATGAAATATACAAATACATCTACGTCGAGGAAGACCCTAAACTACAGAAGACTGCCTCTTAAACACAAGGCCATTATTTTACTTTCGGGGTTTTGTTGTTTGTTTTATTTATAAAAAGTTTATACATCTGATGATTAGAGTTTTACAAAAATTGAAAGGGCTTTCTCTTCCTGACCTGCAGGGGGTGTGGTCTAGCTAAGCTAGAGGCAGTTACCAGATTAACAGTTTAGATAATGGTTAGAATTAGGGAACAGATATAAGTCAGAGAGAGAAAAGACGATAAACAAGAAAAGATACAATACGCACATATAAGGGAAACAGATATGACACAGTTCAGTGGTTTGCCGCAGTCCCATGAATCTCATTACCGCATGCGGCAATGAGATATGGAAAAGGGCGGATGACAGATGAATTAGAAAGCAGATAAGAGACGGATACAATTACAGGTAAGATTAGAAATAGAATGAAAGAGAGCAAATACAACAGATAAATACACAAGACATAATCAAAGTTCAGTTCTGTGAGTGTAGTTGAGGATCGGTAACGCCGGGCTTGATTTAGAAGCTCTGTTCGGGTAGGGATCCCGAACATACTCCGGGGGGAGCAGATAAAGGAGTAGGGTTCGCAGGTTCGAGAGGAGTGGCAGAGACATCAGATGCAGTTGAGGCGGGTGGCGAGACGTCAGAGTTGTCTGGAGATGCAGTGTTGAGTGAAGCAGAGTTCTCTGTACGTTGTTCTTCGTCTGCGTCGGTGATGAGCCGAACGAGGCGATGTACTGGGCGTTGATATGATTTGCCACGACAGCTAATGGTGGCGACTCGCGAGACTCCGTCGTCTCCGGAGTGCAGTTTCTCAATGATGGCCAAGGGCCAGGATCTCGAGCGGAGGGACTCGTCTTTCACTAGGACGATGTCGCCTACTTGAAGGGCGGTGCCTGGGAGAATCCACTTAGACCTTGCGGCGCAGCTGGAGAGGTAGGACGTGCTCCAATGCTTCCAGAGATTTGCCTGGAGACGTTCCACCAAATTCCATCTCCGGAGGAGGGACAGCTTCCCGGTGGACGGGAGTTTCGTCGGTGGCGCACGGAGAGGGCGGCCGATCAGAAAGTGCCCCGGGGTGAGCACGTTGTTCTCGGTAAGGTCGTCTGCGTGAAGTGGTGCGACGGGCCTGGAGTTCAGGGTTGCCTCCACCTCGGCCAGCAGTGTCGTCAGCTCTGGCCAAGTCAGTGGGTGAGGTGTGACAATCTTGCGAAGGCCAATCTTCATCGCCTTCACGGCGGCTTCCCAGAGCCCCCCAAAGTGAGGAGCCCTAGGCGGGATGTTGTGCCAGGTGATGTCAGTGTTGGTAGACAGATTGATTAGTTGTGTTTTCAGGGCTTCAGATTCTGCCAACGTACGAATGGCACGGATCTCCTCCGCGACCCCAAGAAAGTTGGAGCCGTTATCAGAAAATACGTGCAGAGGGCAACCGCGACGTGCCACAAAACGACGGAATGTGGCCATGAAGTCGGCAGTAGACAGGGTCTCGCACAGCTCCAGGTGCACAGCCTTGGTGACCATGCACACAAATACAGCTATGTAGCATTTCAGGTGGACCGGCTTCCTTGTGTAACCAGTCCGCAGAGTCACGGGCCCGGCAAAATCCACTCCGGTGTTAGAGAATGGTGGGGCAGGCGTGGTCCTGACAGAAGGAAGAAGGCCCATAACCTGCGTTACAGGCTGAGCCAACACCCGCTGACAAGTCACACACTGTCTCGACACTCCCTTGAGGTAGTTCCTCGCTCCCAGAATGATGAAGGAGGTAGACAGAATGGCAAGTAGGGTGGACGTGCCAGGGTGGCCGTAGGCTCGGTGGAGCGATGAGAGCAGGAGTTTGGCAAGTGCAGATCGTACAGAGAGTGGGATAAGTTCAGTGGCAGTGTTGGGTGCTTCCGGGTTCCTGACGCGACTAAGTACGACGAGGTGACCGGCGGGTGCGAGCTTGACATGGAAACGACGTAAGGGGTGGCCTTTCGGCAGTGGTGAGTCTGAGCGGGCAGAGTCGAACGCCTCGGAGAAGGATTCCAACTGAGATAGTCGATAGAGCGCAGATTTGGCTTGTTGGATTTCGACGTGGGAGAGTGGTCCAGATAGACACTGGGTACGATGATGACGAGTGTTGTGAAGAAACCTATAAACATAACATAGAACACGAACAAGGGAAAAGAAAGAAGCACGAGCAGTACATAGGTCACTAATGAAAGCAAGTTGAGGGGGAGACAGAGTTTGAGGGGGTTTGATAGACACTGAGTAGATTGAAACGGAAGGTATAGAGCGAAAGGGGGGAGGCCAGTTAGAAGAAGAGAGAGATAGCCACTTAGGGCCGTGCCACCAGATTCTGGAATCTAGGAGTTCGTGAGCTCGGATTCCTCTGCTCGCCAAGTCCGCCGGGTTCTCAGCGGTGGGAACATGGCGCCAACGTTCGGGAGGAATGAGGTCCTGAATTGCAGCAACTCTGTTGGCCACAAACCGGTTCAGCGCAGATGGGGTTTCGGAAGCCAGAAGAGGACAATCTGGCTGTCCGTCCAGGTGTAGACAGCGTGGAGAGGCAACTGTAGCAGGTCCAGAGTTTTCTTCATCAAGCGAGCCAGGAGAAGAGCACCGCAGAGTTCGGCTTTGGGTACGGTGACAGGTCTAGTGGGCAATACGCGAGCTTTCGCAACGATGAGCGAGATGATGGTCGAATCCGGAGCCTCCATCCTGGCATAGATTGTCGCACCGTAAGCAACTGAGGAGGCGTCGCAGAATCCGTGGAGAGTTACGACAGCGTTCGATGGTGAGTAGATTGGGGTGAGTCGAGGAATCGGGTGGTCGTGGATGATCGGCAGGTCGGTGGTCCAATCTCGCCACCGCTGGAGTAAGTCCTCTGGTACTTCTTCGTCCCAGCTGAGTCCTCTCCTCCAAGTGTCCTGGAAGAGAATTCTCGCAGATACGACCACTGGAGCAAAGAGTCCAAGAACGTCGAAGACTCCAGCGGTGAGAGAGGCGATCGTCCGTTTGGTGACTTTCGCAGATGAAGTAGGCAGATCGGGAATGGCAACATGTAGTGTATCGGCTTTCGTGTCCCAATGGACGCCGAGTGCTTTGGCAGAAGAGGCAGAGATGTCGCAGGTGTCAGGTTCGAGAAGGTGATCTGGGATGAGTACGCGGAGCGAAGGGTCGTTCGTGCGCCATTTGCGCAAGTCGAGTCCAGCTTCGGCACAGAAGGCTCGCAGATCAGTGAAGAGATCGTGAGCTTTGTTGATGTTGCATGCACCAGACAACACATCGTCCACGTAAAAGTCCGAAAGCACGGCTTGGGCAGCAGCAGGATGAGATTCCAGATTGTCTTGGGCGTGTCGACGGAGCACCTGAGTGGCCAGGAAGGGAGAGCTTTTGACTCCGAATGTGAGTCTTCGCATCCTAGCATCACGGATACTGCCGTCATTTGCTCTGTACAGGAACCGGTGCCAATCCTTTTCCTCCGCATTCAGCAAGATGCCGCGGAACATCTTGGAGATGTCCGCGGAGACTGCGGAAGGATGGCAGCGGAACCGTATCAGCACGTCTGGCAGAGGCGGGTACAGATTGGGACCCGACAGCAGCTGGTCGTTCAGCGACGATCCGTTTGAAGTCCGTGCGGAGGCGTCAAAGACGGCCCGGAGCTTGGTTGAAGTCGAGCTCTCTTTTAGCACCGCATGGACGGGCAGATAGTATGAAGGACGATCCAGTTCGTAGATGGGCACTTCCTCAGCGTGACCCAGTGTGAAGTACTCTTGGACGACGTCACGAAAGGCGCTGAGATGTCCTCGGGTCTGGAGCGATCTCTCATTGGCTAGGAGTCGTGAGAGGGCTTGGCGTCGGCTGTCCCCCAGATCAGGTGGGGACTCCGTCCTTGGCAAGGAGACCGAATAGCGGCCGTCGATGCGCTTGCAGCTCTGGTCAAATTGGTTCAGAGCAGATCTTTCTTCAGCATTGATGGTTGGAGCCTCACGGACTTGGTCCAGCTCCCAGAGTTTGGAGATTTCAGGTGGGATATCTTGATTGACCGTGACGGTGTTCGCGGCAGGTGGTGCATTGCCGCTGAGCGGACAGGAAAGGCAAAGCCCCAGTTGGGTGGGCAGTGCTCCCACATCGCCGACTTTGAACGGTGTGCCGGTGGTGATGGAGGTCAGCTGAGAGATGCCAAGCACTAAGTCCACACGTCCGCCCAGTTCTGCATCGGCGAGAGCGAAGTGCTGCAGGTTCGGCTGTTTGCGTATCTTGTCAGCATCGGCAGGTCTGACCACGGGTTCCAAAGACGGGATTAGCGTAAATGTCAGGTCCGACAGCTTGAAACCTAAATTAACAGAGTAAACATTACATGTAACAGTAAATTGGCACGTGGCAGTGCCAGATATCCCAGTCACAGGAATCGGGTCGTGCCTCCGCGGCAGACCCAGGGAGGCAGCCAAGCTCTCAGTCATGATCGGAATGGCTGCTCCGGCATCTAGTAGCGCTCGTGCTAGAATGGTTCGCGCTCCGCACTCGAAGGCGACCATGGCAGTGTACAGTGAGGCCACGCCTCGGGATGGGGCAGCAGATTGGTTGGTCATCGCTGGTGCTGGAGTGGTGGATGTGGTAGCAGGAGCCTCCCTCTCACGATGGAGGAGGGAGTGATGGCGCCCGCTGCAGGTCCTGCAACTAAACTTACTAGGGCACGACTTACAGCCGTGGCCCTCAGACAAACAATTTAGACAAAGCTTACGTTCTCTGACGAGTTTGTTCCTCTTGTCCACCTCGTAGCCGCTGAAAGTAGGACATCTGGTGATGGAGTGGGACTCACCGCAGACTATGCAGTGGGGTGCGGTCCTCCGGGGGGCGGCCTGGAGACTGGAGGTCTGGACCGGTCCGCACGAGGAGAAGGAGGACGCGGCGTGGTGGAGGACGGATGCGAAGGAGGAGTCGTCAAGAGGAGACCAGATTGATTGCTCCTAAGTTCACGTCGCTGCAGCTCGACGAACTTGGTCAGGTTCTCCATGTCAGGAGCCGCGTTCGGCGGTCGGTGTCGGAGCCATTCTCGGCGGCACTCCTGGCTCATAAGGTTAGAAGCTGTCAAAGCCAGGAACGATCCGAGAGAGTCGCCCACAAGGGCACAGAATTTGTTGTAGGGCAGGATCAGATTCTCATAGACGAAGTCTAAGTCCTGGACATGCAGTCCGCAGGAAGTCACAGATTTAATCTTGCGAATGATCAATGGAGCCAATACTTCAGGCGTACCATAGAGGGCTTCAAGCCGCTGGAGCATGTCGTCGAGCGGCACGTCATCAGACGGGAGGTTGTGGAGCAGTTTGGATCCATCGGGGTGCTTCACCGCCTTGATAAGTAGTCCTTTAAGCTCGAGCGCGGTGTGTCCTGTAGCACGCTTGTCCACTGTCTGACGGAACATGGTACGAAAGTTGGCCCACTTGAAAGGGTCCCCGTCGTAAGATGGCAGTTCCACATTGAGTGTGTTGCGGTCATGGGTGGGGGTCGGTGCAGCTGTGGTAGCCGGTGTAGTTGCAGCTACTGCAGCCTCCTTGCAGGTGGCAGCGGTGAGGTTAAATAATCTTGACATCTTGGAGATGATCGAGGTACAGATGCTGTGCAGGTCAGACAGCACAGGGTAGAACTCGGTGCAGTTGTCGATGATAGACACGCGACGAGATTGCAGTCTGTCGACCGAATTCCGGAAAAAGGTAGAGTCCGGCATGGGGGCATCAAGAACAGCCTCTATGTCCTGGAGCAGGGATACTGCCTGCCGGCGGAGTGGCAGGGCTTGGAGGACATTGTTAACGTCAGACCGGTACTCGACATGGGTGTCGAGAAGCTCAGTGTCCTCGGCTTCCTTGGCGGCGGATCTCAGTTCGGGGAATGTCTCATAGGACTCCTCGAGCTGAGCCTGCACTGCAATGTGAACATCAATGGCGGCAGACAACTGAGTCGCCAGGTCCTGCAGAGTGGATGCTTTGATACGATCCGGACCGTCCGACAGGGCTTTGGTGATCCGGTTATGGAGTTTGGTGACTGTGCCACGCTTGCTGCTGCGTTTTGATTCCAGGTCGTGGACCTGTTCCCTGATTGTTTCAGTTAGGATAGCTGACATGACTGAATAGACAAAGAGAAAGCAGAATGGATTAGACTAAATACAAACTTACGGGTCGCAGAATTTCCAAGTCCACAAGGTGTGAACCTGGAAAAAATTAGGTAGGGCTTCGCCTTGTGAAGTTCTGCGGCTGCGGCGAAGTAGAGGCGTGGCTGCTGACTTCTGCGCAATGGAATTGGCGTAGTCCTAGGGGGGCGGAGTTTCGGCAATTCCTGGAGAGAGGCGGCTCCCAGCTTGAAGTGGAGTTACGGCTCTCGTACAGCTCCAGCAGAGAGAGATGACGTCGTCGCTGGGCTCGAAGGACCAAATGAAAGGGCTTTCTCTTCCTGACCTGCAGGGGGTGTGGTCTAGCTAAGCTAGAGGCAGTTACCAGATTAACAGTTTAGATAATGGTTAGAATTAGGGAACAGATATAAGTCAGAGAGAGAAAAGACGATAAACAAGAAAAGATACAATACGCACATATAAGGGAAACAGATATGACACAGTTCAGTGGTTTGCCGCAGTCCCATGAATCTCATTACCGCATGCGGCAATGAGATATGGAAAAGGGCGGATGACAGATGAATTAGAAAGCAGATAAGAGACGGATACAATTACAGGTAAGATTAGAAATAGAATGAAAGAGAGCAAATACAACAGATAAATACACAAGACATAATCAAAGTTCAGTTCTGTGAGTGTAGTTGAGGATCGGTAACGCCGGGCTTGATTTAGAAGCTCTGTTCGGGTAGGGATCCCGAACAAAAATTATGCCAGGATAATTTTGAGCATAATGAGTGCTCTTGGCATAAGGGCATCAGACCCTTTACCTACCGCTTAGGTAAAGGTTTGGCCACGGGGGACTACATAAAAAGCGGAATAATGCAGGTATAACTGAAAAGAGCGATAGTAGATATTTTTTGAAGATCAGTAAAGCCTTATAATCAGACTTTTTTGAGAAAAATTAATCAGTTCAATGAAAATTGCATTACTTGATAAAATTTGCAGAACTAAAATCATTTTATGGAAAAAGCTTACCAATTTGATAAAACAGTTGGCTAAAATTTAGTCCTTTTTTCATATTATAACATGTGGTGTTTTTTAGTTAACTAAAACTAAAACTGAAACCACTTAGTTTTGGGGTATTTTTGGTAGCGTAGGTCCTCGATTATCGCCCCGACTTTGCCCCTCTGGACTTACCAGGTTCCAGACTTGCTTTTATCCTTACTGGAGTAACTTCACAATACAAACAATTCTTCCTCTATAAAGTAGCATCATGTTAGTATTGCTACTAATAAATACAATGGAGCTTTCAACCGCTGAACAGGAGCTCTCCGCACCTATCAATTATCGCTTGGGGCACCCGATTATCGGCCGCCCGTAGACTTTGTATACCGGCATTATTAGGTACTGAACAGAGCCTGATAACTGTTGCCACATAGAAAATGCATTAAAGTAAACAGGATGTGGCTTAGGGCAATATTTTTCCATATCACCTGTGTTCATAGTTATTACGTTGGGTTATTACGTCCCCCTAGGTAAATTTCTTGTTACCAAGGTATTCGCGCATGAGCAGTACCTAATAAATGTATTATCCATTCGATACCCGAGAATATCACTCGTCTGATTGGCGGTATTTACGCTCGTGCCTGCGGCACTCGCGTAAATACTAAGCCAACAGACTCGTGATATTCTCCTGTATCAATTAATGAATAATATATTATATATATTTATCGGCCTCTCCAACTCTCTTTGTTACGGAGTCGTCACGAAGAAAAACTATGCTAGGAGGTCCCAATATGAACGTATAAATCAGGCTGAATACCCTTTACCATAAAAATTTCACGATTTTCTTACGTGTAGAAAAAAAAAATATTTTAAGGTATTTTTTATATGGTACATAACAAGAAGACTTTGACATAAGAAAATGAGGAAAAAAATGAGTTATTATGGGATTGAATTTTGTATTAGCACAAGAGAAAAATTTGGTGATGAAATGAGACAAGAAAATGTTATAATTATATTTAGCACAACTGACAAAGATGATCACTCGAACTAGAATCTTCATAATCAATGCAGTCTTCATGTATCCACCTGTTACACTTACATTGAAGCCATTGGCGATCTGTACCAGCGTCGTCATCATAATTTCCAAGACAGACACAACAAATGTCTGAAAAAACTGTAGAATCAATCTTGTTCTTCTTAGTCCTTCTAGAACTGACTATGTCTTGTGCCTGCCTCTTTGATCCTCTTCTAGTGTCTTCATTTTCTACCATCACTGAACACCTTGTAGCAACTGTGTCTGTTGCACTTTTGGCCTTTTCCTTTGATGGTTTCTTCGCTGCTTTCTCCATCTCTTTAGCTTCTTTTACTGCTTTTCTTTCGGCCCGCTTTTTTTTGCCAATTCTTCACTTTTCCTCTTCTTTTAATCTTTTCTTTTCCAAATTTTCCAGGCGTCGTTTCTCTTTGTTTTCAGTTTCTTCTTGTTTTTTTTCTTCCTTTCCTTCTCTTTCAATATCTTTAAGCATTCATCACTAGTGAGGACTCTAGCTTTTCCGGTTTTCTTTAGTTTGCTTGACCCAGATGAAGTGGGAAGTGTAAGAAAACTTGACAATGGTGAAGTACGCCCGAGCAAATTACAGGAAGTGCTGCCATGAGAGGAAGTGTTTGGAGAAATTCCCGAAACTCTGGAAGTGTTTGGAGAAATTCCCGAAACTCTGGAAGTGTTTGCTTGAGAACTACAGGATGAAGGTGAAGTCACTGAAGGAGGTGAGGAGTAGGTAGAGGTTACTGGAAAACTAGAAAAAGATGTGGTCTGAGGCCAACAGGAAGAAATTACAGTGGAGGTCACTGTAGAATTCACTTGAGGACTGGAAAATGAAGGAGGACTAGAAGAAGTGGAGATCACTGTAGACGACACTGGAGGACTGGAAGATGAAGGAGGACCAGAAGAAGTGGAGATGACTGTAGACAACACTGGAGGACTGGAAGATGAAGGAGGACCAGAAGAAGTGGAGATGACTGTAGACGACACTGGAGGACTGGAAGATGAAGGAGGACCAGAAGAAGTGGAGATGACTGTAGACAACACTGGAGGACTGGAAGATGAAGGAGGACCAGAAGAAGTGGAGATAACTGTAGACGACACTGGAGGACTGGAAGATGAAGGAGGACCAGAAGAAGTGGAGGACAATGTAGACGGCACTGGAGGACTTGAAGATACCACCAGATAGTTTACTGGAGAAGCACATAAAGATCTGTCACTTGAATCAGACTCAGAAAAAAGAATTGGGGTTCCAGGCACACTATCCGGAACTTCTGTAACACATGCATTTGGATGATTGATCTTCAACCAAGAGTCATACCTCGAATTTGGTAAGTCATATTGTTCTTCAAACCACTGTGCAAACTTAAACTCCTCCTCCACAGAAAAACTCACTTCATTGTTCAATGCAATGTCGATAATTGAGTCGTTCGCCCCAGACTCCAAAACACTGGACATCTCCAAATCAGAATCAAGCTCAGCATCATCAGGATTATCTGTTTGAAGTGCATTAGAAGCTTCTTCTTCTTCTTCTTCTTCTTCTGGAATGTTATTACCTGTACGACAAATATATGCACACACAAACATGCACACACACATAGCTGAAGGATCAACAATAGGTGTTACAAACACCTAATAATGAAATATTAATAATAGCTAATAATGTTACAATAATAATAATAATAAAACAATAAAATAATAATAATAATAATGAAATAATAATAATAGCTAATAATGTCACAATAGTAATAACCAATAAAATAATAATAATAATAATTACAACGGTTTTTTATGCTAAACAAAGACTTACTAGTGGGTTGGCTAGCAGCCATGCTTTTTTAAATATTGAGCAGAAGTTGAACTTATTTATAACGAGACCAGGGTTTTTGCGATAGAATTTGTGGCACTCATTTCTCCATCTTGCCTTCAATGAACCAAACAGACTCACATCCAGAGGTTGACATTCATGGGTGGTGTGTGGAGGGAGGCAAAAAATGACGACACCTTTTTTCTTTGCATACTCAATGGAAGTTGGTTTAAAATGGGAACTATGACGATCCAATAACAGTAGGATAGGACGATGTGGTGTAACGTTTGAAAGAAAGTGCTCGTCCAACCAAAACTGGAATAGCTCTTGGTCAATCCACCCATTGTCACTCACTGCATAACGAGTGCCAGAGACTTCATCAGTGCACCACTGGGGATTAATCTGCTTTGCTGCAAAAATTATAAATGGTGGCAATATCTGACCGGTTGCACTACCACATCCAACTACTGTTACTTGAGCTTTGGTTCCAGAAGTTCTGTACCGTACCTTCTTCTGTCCCTTTTTTGCTATTACTTTCGGTGGTCGTGGTTCTAGAGGCATACCTGTCTCATCCATGTTATAAATTGCTTCTGAGTGTCCATAAAAATTGTACTTCTCAAATTCATTCTTTAATAAACCAAAATAGTAATCTAAATTGCTCCTGGTCAAGGCATCCATACGAACATTCGCTGTCGCATCTCCTGCCCGAAGACGAAGTTGAGGATTTCTCTTGAGGAAATTTGTCCACCACCCATTGCTAAGATTGAAATCATCAGGTTTGTTTTTTCTGGCTTGAAGGTAACACTCCACAATACATTTAACATCCCTTCTTGTTTTTCAGTATCCAATTTTTGCACATTCCAGTAGAAAGCCAGAGAGCTCTCCTTCTTCATCTTTTGATAAGTAAGATCTGGGACCAGGTCTCGTTCCATGAACCACACGGCCATTGAACCTATCCTTCAAAGTAGACAAAGGCACACCATGCTGTTCTGCTGCAGCTGTTCTAGACATACCTTTGTTAACAGATTCTATTTTGTTCTTCACTGTACTGCATACGAGGAGCGGAGGAGCGACCTGAATTTTCTCCCGGAGACTTTTTCAATGATTCTTTTGACTTCGCCCGACGAAAAGCATAGCTGTAATAAGCAAAATGCTGCTAACAAATTGTAGCGAAAAATGGCGTTACTTTGCCGACACAGCAAAATAATCGGAATTCCGTTACATTTCAGTCCCGTAACCGGAGTTCCGTTACATTTTTTCCGTCGATAATAGTCTGGTTCCCTCTATTCTTGTTTAACTTAATAACACCACCATTTTCTACAGCAACTAACTAATATATTATTCTCAGAGGTAGAAGTGATACCACGAGGTCTACGAATGTCCCGCCACATATTCACAGGCTTGCCCAGTTGAATAGGAGAGACGGAGACAAACACAGGAAAGGGACTGCCTGCTACTTGCTACCTGTCCACTGACAAACTGAGTTCATGACGTTCATGCTCAGTTGGTGTATACTGAATAAGATATTCCTCAAGTCCTGACTGGTCTACTCTACACTTGATGACTGGTCCATTGTACAGAGACTTTAACTCACTGACTACAGCAGGCTACGAGAGACTAGCTAGTGCTGCCTCTAGCTATCCTGCCATTGGAGAGTCTAGTAGTCAAGTGTACCTATCCTGCCATTGGAGAGTCTAGTAGTCAAGTGTACCTCTGCTGTTTGGCAGATTTCTAGTGACCTTTCTCCCCTCACTGTACATTGGGCTGTGTCTAGAGCTATCTGAGTAACCTTAGCCATGGTCTGAAGAAGTTCGTGTAGGGCCTCCTTACACTTCCTCCTCTTATAACTGTATTCTCATCCTTGACTTCCTGTGGTCTTCTAACTCTCTTTGTATTTGTCTCTTGATATCAGTATGTTAGACTCATAACTTCATTAGCTATCTGGACAGTGGCCTACTAATCTCTCTGTGAAGTCTACGATACTCTGGACTTCTCCATTAGCAAAGGATAACTTCTTCTCCTGCACTGACAACTTCTCTATCTTTTCTTCTACTCTTTCAAAATTTCCTGTATCAGTTCTCTCTTTCGTTCTTCTAAAATGTTATGTAATTCCTCAAAAGATTTCTATGTCTTCAAATTGAAGACATTCCTTGAGCTTCTAAATCTTCTTTAGTTGTTCGAATATCATCTATGGCACTATTCAACTCAGCTGGTATGTTTTCAAAAGGAGGTATTTCTTCTAATAGGTTCTTCCTGGCTTTTGGTGAGGTTACTTTGCTGAATTCGAAATTATGGTCTCTGTGCCTCCCTTCCCATGTCCCTGTTATTGTATCAAATTGCTTACTTCTTGTATCAGCTTGCTTATTACTCGTAGAATCTAACTCTGAAATGCCATTATAGTCAACCATGATATAAGCTTGAAGAATACAGCACTTAGTACGCGCTTATATCCGTTGAATTATGCCACGTGCTGGTTGCATAGCTACCCAATAAAAACCACAACAAACAGTTCATAGTTTCAAAAATATGGTAAGCATGCTATGAAAAATGACTACATAACATGGTACTAGATGACTCAAAAGCATCGAATTCTATTATTCCAAAATTCAATCACATACACAAAACCATCTTTATCCACACATACACTCAATGGATTCCTGAATCCAGCTTCACCTTCGACATGACCAAACATGGTGACATAATCTCCTGCAGTAGTGAACACTGACACAAAGTTCCCTCCAATGTTAACGACATATGCATACTGACCAGATACACACAAACTGACTGGACCATTTAGTGTTGTGATTCCTTCAGCTTGAGAGCAGAAAGAGTGCAGAAAGATTCCATTGGTATTATATACATGAACGCTGTCTTTACAATCAGTGACATAAATGTTACCATTGATATCTACAGACAGGCCTTCAAATTCTTCTCCACCTTCATGTTGAATACGCCTCACATACTCGAGTTCCTTGTTGTATATCATAATAGTACCTGTATTGGAACGCTCGCACAGCATTACTTCATCTCCTACTACTGCCACTCCCTTCCGTCCTAGACCGGTTACCAGTTTGACCTCATACACCTGAACATTGTCTCCATTCTTGTTACATTTCATGATCTTGTTACTTGTGAAATCTGTACAATAAATGTTGCCTTCCTTGTCAGTGGTTATGGCTTCCAGTTCGTTAAGGTTACTTCGTAAATATTCAACAAGTATAGATTTCCCTCCATTCTTGTTTAACTTAAAAATACCAGTTTTTTCTACAGCAACTAAAATGTTATTCTCAGCAGTAGTGATTATACTTCGAGGTCGAATTAAACTCCGCCACATATTCACAGGCATGATGCCTAGTTGAGTAGGAGAGATGGAGACAAACACAGGAAAGGGACTGCCTGCTACTTGCTGCCCGTCTACTGATACACTGAGTTCGTGACGTCCACGCACAGTGGGTCTGTACTGAATACGATATTCTCCAGGTCCTGACTGGTCTACTCTACACTTGATGACTGATCCATTGTACAGAGACTTTAACTCACTGACTACAGCAGTATTGCCTCTAGCTATCCTGCCATTGGATAGTCTAGTAGTCAAATATACCTCTGCTGTCTGGCAGATTTTCAATGTCGTCATCCCTTCTCCCCTCACTGTACATTTTCTTGGGTCTGTACCCATCTGAGTAACCTCAGCCATATTCTGAAGGAGCTCCTGTAAGGCCTTTTTGCACTTTACCTCTACTACCATATCTGCCTCTTCTTCTGGCTCTAAGATCTTCCCTGGCTTGCTTTGATCTTCCATGTTTCTCTGCATATGCCTCTTGATGTCAGCATGTAAACTCATAATTTCATTATCTGAACTGTGTCCGACAAATTTCTTTGTAAAGTCTATAATATTCTGGACCTCTCCATGTGTTAGGGACAATTTCATCTCCTGCACTGACAACTTCTCTATCTTTTCTTCTACTCTTTTCGAAGTTTCCTGTACTAACTCTTTCTTTCGTTCTTCTAAAATACTGTACAATTCGTCAAAATAAATTTTTATGTCTTGAATTAAAGATTTCCTTTGAGTTTCTACCAATTCTTTAGTTGTGCGAATGTTATCTATAGCACTACTCAACTCAGCTGCTACATTTTTAAAAGGATCTATTTCTTCTAGGAGATTCTTCTTGGCTATTGATGAAGCTACTTTACTGAATTCAAAGTTATGCTCTCTGTGCTCTGTCACTGTGCAATCACGACAGATGAAAGAGTTGCAATCAAAGCAGTAGATGAGGAGTGGCTCTTCGTGAATGCTGCACTTCTCAGTGGCTGGCTTTGCTACTGGTATCTGTTTAGCTCGTCCTTGCTTTAAATCTTCTAGAGAGACTACCTCATGAGAAGAGAAGACTTTCATTTTCCTGTGGGAGATCTCACAATTTGGGCAGATAAAGGTTGTACAGTGGCGACAGAAAGCTTCAGCTTTATAGCTGGAAGTACATCCTTCACAGCGAACTTCAATTTTGCCATGAACTTTCTCCAGAGCTGAGAAATTGGACTTCATGTGGTTGATAAAGAAGGCTGTTTTGAGTCCCTCTACACCTCCCTGTGGGAGTGTGATTTCTTTGTGACACTTGGGGCAAGAGAAAGGCTTGTTGGAGGTTGTCTTAAGTGCAAGTGCACGAACACACTTCTTGCAGTAGTAGTGAAGACAAGGGAGGACCTTGGGCTCTGTATAGTGCTCCTGACAGACAGAGCAAGTGATCTCTCTCTCCAGCTCTTTTAGAGTCTTTCCTTCTTGTACACCTTCAGCCATTAAGTACTTTTACTGTAACCACCTTAAAAGATTGAAAATGGCATGAACTGTACAACCAAATAAGGTAGGACATCCAAGATCATGTGATATGATGTGGCAGGCACCAATATAATGATATTCATGATTACCTCCCTCAGGTCACCTGTGTGAGAAAACCTTTAAACACAGAGGTTGTGTCTAGAATTCTATGCTATTCTCCTTATGTGAAATCTGTGGCCTCATTTACCACATTTTAATCCTCTTTCATAAGTCTGGGTATAAAAGGGAGAGTGCTTCCATGTCTTTGGACCTCTAACTCCATTTATTTAAACTCAAAAAAGTAGCCACTCAAAGAGAACCCTCCAAAATAGCTCACTATTCTTTTAAATTGATCCATACCACCTTTAAAATGAGTGCCCCAATACATTTGAACAACTCATTTATTTATTGATTTTTGTTTCCCCTGGATTCATGGGGAACCTTACTTTCCGTGTATTGCTTTTCTGTGACGTAGAATTAAATACGCGTATAAAAACTGCGTTATCATCACTTGAATGCTTTTTTTGGTGGAGATGAGCTTTAGTGTGTGCGGTTGCGTTAGAACATGGATACATACTTCGTAGCAAACAGGAAGATCTTGCATTTTACAGAATTAAGATATCTTTATTTCTTTACCTACTGGCTATGGCAAGTCACTGTACTACTCACTGCTTCCTCCCATATATGATAAGTTGAAGAATGTGGAAAATAAGAGCATAGTAACAGATTTTCCACAGCATAAAAGCCATCTTGAAACCTAGGAATCCCTTTAATTGGCGAGCGAGCGTAGCGAGCGAGACACTTACAGGGGTAAAAATGAAAAAATCGGGGATGTTTATTTATTTGTATATATGTTTGGACGTACGTATGTCATTTTGTACTTTGACCCTCGCGTTTTTGTGTTAGTTATTTGTTCGACCCCGTCCCAAATTGCACTAAACAGAATCCTCTGGTTTATCGATCAGTACCCGTATCACCCTAGAAATTGAATTGTTTACCGTTTTGAATTTTTTTGCGGGTGCAGTTAATACTTGAAAACTTAAGGGACTTCCATTTCTATTCGAGTTCGTGGCGGTGGTAAGTCAATGCGCTCTTTGTCATGGTTATAAGCCATGCGCACAGTATTTACCTGAAAATACATTGTCCACTAGACTACTGCCAAGGTAAGTCTGTGTAGGTGCATGTCCAGCTGTGTCAAAGTATTGTGTGTTACAACCACTACTTAGCTAAAGAATATCACAAAGAAAACTTTTAAATAACGCGTATTGTTTTGTTGTTGTTGTTTTTTCCTTCAATTCAAGCAGTTGCAGAGAGTTGTTACTATGGCACTGAAATCCCTTTACCCTGTATGCTAAATTTAAAAACTGGACCTTATTTTCAGTAGCTTCAGTGTTAGAAGTCAATAAAAATAGTATAGTCTTTAGGCTTGCTCGCCATTTGTGCTCAAGCACACCACTAGTACTTTCGCGAGTGTGATGTTTGACGACCGCAACGCCCAGTCACGTTATTGGCGAGCGTAGCGAGCGAGACACTTACAGGGTGTAACACAATATCGGGGATGTATGTTTGGACGTACGTATGTAATTTTGTACTTTGACCCTCGCGTTTTTGTGTTAGTTATGTGGTCGACCCAGTCCTAAATTGCACTAAACAGAATCCTCTGGTTTAGAGATCAGTACCCGTATCACCCTAGAAATTGAATTGTTTACCATTTTGAATTCTTTTGCGGGTGCAGTTAAAACGTGAAAACTTAAGGGACTTCCATTTCTATCCGAGTTAGTGGCGGTGGTAAGTCAATGCGCTCTGTATGTATTATGGCACTGAAATCCCTTTAGCTACCGTGTATGCGAAATTTAAAAACTGGACCTTATTTTCAGTAGCTTCAGTGTTAGAAGTCAAAATCATTCATATAAAAATAGTATAGTCTTTAGGCTCGCTCGCCATTTGTGCTCAAGCACATCACTAGTTAATTGCATTCCTTTAGCACGAAACGATCTCTCTTTCCCTCCCCCGCGCAAGCGTAATAAAAGGGAAAGGGGTCGGCCTCTGCAGTCCTTGTGGGGTCGCCCTAAGCTCCTAGGAACAGTCGCATAGTTGCCAAGTTTATGAAACTAATTTTAGGTACAGGTAAAACCACACCCATCTTAGTGAGCCACACCCAAAATCACACCCATTTTAGTAAGCCACACTTAAACCATGCCCATTATCAATAGACCACATTCCTTTCAGTTCCAATTTCAAATAATATTTATTATAGGTAGTGAGGACTTTGTGTGTAGCTTTTTTTACAGTTAGTAAGCAGTTGATCATTAAACAGTTAAACTAGAAAAGCGTTAAGGGTGCCCTGCCACCGAAACCGAGGCGCGTAACCGCAAATTGACTGTTTTTGCTATGTCTTTATATTTCTTTTTCTGTGTACTGTGGGCTTACTTTGTTGTTACAGATGGAATGAGCACCAGCAGAGGACTCCAGCAAGCCAAACATGAAGAATGAAGACCCGTCTGGGACGGCGATGCACACCGCTACTATTTGGTGTTATTTCGAAGCGCCGAAGGAACTAGCGTGCTCTTTTTTTTTCCAGAGGTAGCTAGCGGGCTTCTTCGCAACATTACGGAGCCATATTTCTAATAAATATCTATATTCTTTTTTTGTAAATAGTAAAATTTCGTGCCGTTTTACTCCTGCGTTATTCTAAAAAAATCTCTCTGTAATTTTATTCTTAATGCTGCTTGTGCGCAAAATTTGGATTCAATTCAATGATCAATTCCACGAAATATCGATTTATATTTTCAAGTTGACTACTGATTCTCTATTTTACCCCGCCCCCAATAACGTTGAGCTAGCATTGAGAGCAAAGCGAGCACGAGTCTGCAGGGCGGGGCCTGTGGAATGAGTAGTAGAGCGTTGTCCATGACAAACTTGCTAGAGCCAGACAAAAGAGAAAATGCAAGACACACACCGCCAGCTATTAACAAAGTGGTCGGTCTACGCTCCGCGGACGCGCAATTTATTGGTAAGAGAGCATAATCAATTGACTAGTGGTAGCTCTAAAAAGAGCCCATTTGTAAACAAAAATAAGAAATACAATAATGAGCCGTGAGATTGCCGTTGTAACTTTGGAAAAGGTTAGTCCGGGAGCAGAAGTGACGGCGTATTTCCAATGTTGCTTGGAGTTGGTTGCTCATTAATGAGAGCGGGGTAGTTCTGCACAAATTTCAGACTTGTAGGTGATAGGGCTGAAGAATATAGCGGTAGCAATCCCGACAGAAAGAACTGAAGTGATGATGAAGGAGTCTATACCAGCCATACAATGTTGGTGGAATAGTAGGAGCTGGTACCAGTCAGGATGGAGTTGGTCACCGTTGAGACAGAGTTTTAAGCTGCTCTAATGGCTTCACAAGTAGAGCCTCATTCCGTACCCTGAAAATATAATAGAAGGATGTTATTTGAGGTGACTGTTTCAGACTAGTACACTACAGTTATACAGTTATAGCTGGGGACCCGTTTGTCCTCCTGCTTCGCGGTAACTTGTAGATTTTTTTGGCGCCAAAGTTAAATGATCCGCGTAGAAATTCAGAGCTGGCCAGCGACGCGTGAATAGATAGCAGAGCTGGCAGCTCCGGTACAACAATAGGCTAAGTAGTAATTCCGGTGCAACAATAGGCTAAGTAGTAATTCCGGTGCGGTACGTGATAATAGTGGGTGGTTTTATACTAAACTATGACTCCACCCACAGGATATGAACAAACAACGGTACAATGACCAATCAACACTTAAAACGTTCCCCGCTCTAAACATGACCATAAATGGAAAAGTGTACAATACAACGAAGTCTGATATGCGCCATACAACTACTACAAAAAATGAATACATAAAATAACATGAATGGTCAACATATATCTCTTCTTCTATCTTTCTCTATCTTCTCTCTCCATCTCCTTTCTCCTTTCATGAATGTGGGCTTCCTTGCTGTGGGAGCCCACAGTCCTCTTTACTAGTTTCTATCTAAGATAGAAAATGTTTCTATACTTGTATAACTGAAACTGATTTTCAATTAGAAGGGTTTTGGCTTATCACTGAATGGTTTACATGGCCAAGAGTAATGAATGAGCGTATGAGTGGAGAGAAACAGGTGTGTTCAGGACCCACCTGAACAAGGAGCGTCATGAACAATGAAGGGACTTGCAAGCTCCCTTCTCCAACAGTTAATTAGTACTCATTAACATCAATCTTCACTCTTTCAATGACTCACCTTACCTGATCACTTACTATTAATGATATTCATGATGTGACTGAACCATTCAGTTTTGTGTCACCTTCTTTCAATAAAATGTTCTGTACTTGTATGTTCTTATTTCGTTCTGAGTTAACCTAAACCTGGGCTAGACATAGTTTGGGAGTACGCGTTTTGGGGAACCAGCTCAAGGCTGCAAGCTAGCGCCAGCGGCTGCGAGTTGGTCATTCTCTGCGTCATTAGGCCTCAGAACCGGGTCCTTCGAGCGTGGCAACTTCAGCCACACCTACCTCAATCAATTTCACCATCGCTACCACCAAAGCTCGGGAATTTACGCCTCCCGAACAAGGTGCAGCTTAAGTCTCTTTGTGCACACTGTACATGGCATTCTCTCAACTTGGTAATCTTGAATTCATGTTTTGTTTTGTCTATTAGGAATTGTATTGACCAAATGAAACATTCACCTTTTGGATTAAGTATTCTCAAAGGAGAAAGGAAAAGGCTCCTTAAGAGAATGTTGGTGAATGGGAAAGATTCACACAATATCACCCATTCCTGATTGAGTTATGTGAAGTGGTTCTCTATATCAATACTGAATTTAGTAAATTTAATGATAGCTGGTCTGCAGAAGACAAGAAGAAAGCTCTTGCACATCATACAGATTTGGAGTCATTTGAATTTTTGCATATAACAAAGGAAGCTGCTATCAACTTGTTTTTGGCACGGGTTTAATTGAACATTGTAGTAAAGAATTGGAAAGAGAGAGGGAAAAAACATTGATAATTTTAGTGGACAGTTTTTTTAGACATGCATCTAGGCTAGCCCAGCAATCTGACATACTTATTATCAAGTCATGTACTAACTAGAGGCAGCACACCAGCACTCCAATCCAAGCAGTACATCAGTTGAAAAGTATTTCAAGCTTTGTGACTATTCCTTTTATTGATCACTTCTAAATGATGTTAATTAAAAGATTTAAATTTTCAGATTCTGTATTGTTTAAAAAAGCCTGTGAAAATGAGAGAATACATCTAGCTAATGAGTAAAGGAAGGCTGAGAAAGAAATTGTGAAGCACGGATAAAAAGAATCTTTGAAAGAAGATAATTTCTGTTTGTTGAGAGCTAGACTCAGCATAGCAGTACCCTTAACAGTATGAATAGAGAATTGAAATGTTTAGTTGCCTGATGGTTGTCGTAGCTCAGTGGCAGAGTGCTTGTGCATTAAGCAAGTGGTCCGGTTTGAACCCTGGTGACAGCCAAACATTTTTAATTCTGTAGCCCATGAAAGAGAGAGAGAAAATAATTAAAAATTTTATGCTACATAATTAAAAGAATTTTGCCTGTTAATATCACTAGTTGTAAACACTTAGTGATATTGAGGTATTTGTCCATACTCTGATCACCTTCCAAATTCTCTAATTCTAGATAAATAATTACATTGTTGAAAGGTGAAGTTGTTACAGGCAGCTGAACATGTAAAAACCAAAGAACCTGAGTGGAGCCCTCAGAATTTTTCTCCTGAGAACTTACTCAATTAAAGCTCTGACTCTTTGCCATGCTCTCCCTTAGCTCCTGTTCCTGTGAAAGAATATGCATTTCTCAGACTCGACAATTATCTTCGATGGAGATAGACAACAGAGAGGCTGAGTGTATTAGCTCTCATTCATATTGCATAGAAAACAAAAATTGATGTAGATAGTGCTTGCATATTCTATTTAGAAAAAAATATCCACAACATAGAACAACATAGAATAGAATGTGCTAGCTAACTCTTTCAATAATCATTTATATTGCGGTTTCAATAGTACAATAGTAGGTGTGGTTATGGGCGTGACTGCAAAGTAAACCCCTTTTTAAAATCCTGCATATGCCCCTGCTAATGTTTGCCAACTTAATAGGGTACTAGGCTACCAAATGGCATTGAGGGACTAGTGGGTTTTGTATTGTGGAGCCTAAAAAGAAATACTCAAAGACTGAAAAAGAAGCTCTCATGGGTGTGTTTGGGAGTTCAAAGATATCAATCATATCTCCAGAACCATCACTTTGTGTTACAAAACTGATCATAAGCTTTTGGTAATCTTATGCAATGGAAACATGTTCAGTGTACTGAATTCAAGCATGTGAATGATAGATATAAACAGGTTTTCTAAAGTGATTCACATGGTATAATAAACGTACCAGGAGGAAGTTGCTAATTGGATAATTTGGTTAAACAACGAGCAGCAATTGCATAATTTTACGACATAGCTTTAAATGTAACAAGTATTTACAGGTTGACATAATACTGCCTCATAGGTCTGCTACACTGTAAGAGGATTCAGATTACTTTCAATATACACTGAATTAAGAATTAAACTTAAACACCTTAAGGGAAGCCATACAATAATGTAAGTGCAACTGTAAAACATGAATTTTCAGATTCCTTATATCATAATTAACATGTTTTCATTGAATAAGGTTAAATAGCTTTCCAATAATGTCCAAATCTCCACAAAATACCAAAAACAATGCCTGGTATTTCCGACTAATACACACTTGTACACTTCTTTTTAGCAACAGAACTTTACAATTTATATCACACGCAAAATATGCCCAATAGGTATTACCATAGCAACACTGTCATTCTCCTTGTGGGTCTCGTCTGCTGCTCAGGTACTCCCAAGTGCTGAGAAAACCACACTTGGAGAATTTTCTCTACCAGTTTGCCCAACCTGACTAATAACCAGAGAAATTTAGGTTTTTGTCTTATCCAAGTAAGCAATGGTTCATGAGAAAATACTCTGTGACTGATGCTAGCAACAAGGGTAAATATATCCAGGGCTCAGCCCGTAGGAAAAGTGACATTAAAATAACGGAGACACGTAACTAATACACAACACAAAAACACACAACAGACACTAATTGCTAAGAGCACACATTACAAAACATGCAACAGTCACGGTGACTCCATCTAGTAATGTGAAAGTTCATTGGGACTTGACACTCCTACATATACAGTTCCTCCAATGATGTCCTACTTGTTTTCTAGATTTATTACAAGGAGTGTAATAACCAAGCACGTGGTGACATGCCCCCACAATATATTATATATAATACATATAATATATTATATATATAACTTTTATGATTGACTTATCCTTTCATACGTACATTATGTATTAAATCTTCCATTACATACCAACTCTTGGTTATGTTTGGTAGTTGGTTTACTTGGAATAGCCTGTTGTAGGAATTGGTGGCAGTCTGTATGTAATGCTTGAGAGTAACCTCTACCACAACAAAGCACATCCTGTCAGGAAAAATGTACAAGACAAGTAATTAAACGAAATTGATATGTAAACTCAATTTATAAAAATAGCCTCATCAATATTTTTAAACAATAGAGGAAAAAATGGCTTTTTTTTAAGAAATACTCAAAATCAAAGCTAGGTGAGGAACAGATATCAGTGTATTGTGATATGGTTACAGTATAACTGTAATGGTGACTGCAATTCTTGCAGCTATTTATAGTTGAGCCAAGCCATGAGCAAAGTACTTTATATCACAGTGTGAGATACAGGTAGACGGACTGATCTGATTTGATCCATGAGTACCTCTTGCTGCAGTACAACTTCTATGGAATTTTGGGTGGGCATTTTTTTAGTAAAAAAATTAGAGTAGCCTGCAGATGATTATGTAATTGGTGGCATTAGTATCTGGCTGATTAATTAAAAAAATATAGTATTTATATCAGATGCTTTAAGCAAGAAAAACACACATTTATTACTAAGACTTACATAAAATGAAAATATTTTCAATTGTGTTGACAATTCCATGAATTTGTAAACATAGAAAGAATAACCATATTATGGTATTACATGTGCTGCCATAACCTTAGCATAGGTAGCCAGCAGTAAATGGACTGGACTGCGACAGATAGTACGTACGTGCGTAGAAAAAAATAGTTAGTGGAAAGACCCTGTAAAAGGTTTTAGTTATAATATACTCAAAGTATTATGGCTGATGAAGCTGTGCATGAAGAGAAGACTCTGATAGAGCTGGAGAAAGAGATCACTTGCTCTGTCTGTCAGAAACTCTATACAGAACCAAAGGTTCTCCCGTGCCTTCACTATTACTGCAAGAAGTGTGTCCTCAGGCTAGCACTCATGACAGCCCCCAAAAAGCCTTTCTCTTGTCCAGAATGTCGCAAAGAAACCACTCTCCCAGAGGGAGGTGTAGAGGAACTCAAAACTGCCTTCTTTATCAACCGCCTGAAGTCTAATTTCTCAGCTCTGGAGAGAATTCATGGCAAAATAGAAGTTAAATGTGAAGGATGCACTTCCAGCTATAAAGCTGAAGCTTTCTGTCGTCACTGTGCCGTCTTCATCTGCAAAGATTGTGTGGTCTCCCACAAGAAAATGAAAGTCTTTTCTTCCCATGAGGTAGTCTCTCTAGAAGATCTGAAGCAAGGGCAAGCTAAACAGATAGCAGTAGCAGAGCCAGCCACTAAGAAGTGCAGCATTCACGAAGAGCCACTCCTCATCTACTGCTTTGACTGCAACTCTCTCATCTGTCGTGATTGTACAGTAAAGAATCACAAAGAGCATAATTTCGAATTCTGCAAAGTAGCATCACCAAAAACCAGGAAGAGCCTCTTAGAAGAAATAACTCCTTTTAAAAGTGTAGCAGCTGAGTTGAGTAGTGCTATAGATGACATTCGTACAACTAAAGAAGTGGTAGACGCTCAAGGAAAGTCCTTAATCCAAGCCATTGAAACTTCCTTTGAGGAATTGCAAGGAATTTTAGAAGAAAGAAAGAAAGAACTTCTACAAGAAACTGGGAGTAAAATAGAAAAAAAGGTAGAAAAATTGTCAATGCAGGAGAAGAAACTATCCTTTGCCAATGGGGAGGCTCAGAGTATCATAGACTACACAGAGAGATTTGTAGGCCACTGTTCAGATAATGAAGTTATGAGTCTACATGCTGATATCAAGAGGCAAATACGAAGAAAGATAGAAGGTCTTAGCATGTCAGGGACAGATTTACTTCCAGAAGAAGAAGCAGACATGGCAGTAGAGGTGAAGTGTAAGGACGCCTTACAGGAGCTTCTTCAGACCATGGCTAAGGTTACTCAGATAGCTCTAGACCCACCCCAATGCACAGTGAGGGAAGACAGGGAAAAGACAGTAGAAATCTGCCAGACTGCAGAGGTATATTTGACTGCTAGACTATCCAACAGCAATATAGCTAGGTGTCATACTGTAGTGGCCAGTGAGTTAAGGTCTCTGTATGATGGCTCAGTCATCAAGGGTAAAGTAGACCAGTCAGGACCTGGTGAATATCGTATTCAGTACACACCCACTGTGCGTGGACGTCATGAACTCAGCGTATCAGTAAAAGGGCAGCAAGTAGCAGGCAGTCCCTTTCCTGTGTTTGTCTCCATATCTCCTACTCAACTAGGTAAGCCTGTGAATATGTGGAGTGATGTGAAGAGACCTCGTGGTATCACTTCTACCTCTGACAATAATATATTAGTCGCTGAACGTAAAGGAGGTATTGTTAAGTTGGACAAAAACGGAGGAAAAGCCATACTTGTTAAGTATTTACAAAGTAATCTTAATGAGCTAGAAGCCATTACTACTGACAAGGAAGGCAACATTTATTGCACTGACTTTCAAAGTAATAAGATAATGAAATGTAACAAGAATGGAACCAATGTTCAGGTGTACACGGTCCAGCAGGTAGCAGGTCCAGGACATTGGGGAGTAGCAGTAGTAGGAGATGAAGTAATGTTGTGCGAGCGTTCCAATACAGGTGCTATTATGATATACAACAAAGAACTCAAGTACACAAGGTGCATTCATTATAATGCTGCTAGAGGAGCATTTAAAGGCTTGTCTGCAGACATCTGTGGTAACATATATGTCACAGACTACATTAACAACAGCATCCATGTTTACAGTAACAATGGAATCTTCCTGCGTTCCTTCTGCTCTCAAACTGAAGGGATCAAAGCACTAAATGGTCCCCTCCGGGTGTGTGTATCTGGCCAGTATGCGTATGTCGTTAACACTGGAGGACGTTATGTATCCGTGTTCACCACTGCAGGAGATTATGTCACAGTATTAGGTTGGCGTGGTCAGGATGAAGGTGAATTTAATTATCCGTGGGATATGTGTGTGGATAAGGATGGCTTTGTGTATATGACTGAATATTGGTTCAATAATGTCCAATGTTTTTGACTACACTTTTTCATCATCTGGTTTTTACTTTATTGTAGTTCATCACATTGTCACTTATACACAATCAAAAATTAATGCAGCCATTAGCTATTTGTAATACAGTCTTTATAAATATCTGTAATAACTTGAACAGCTATTTGTGTATTATCTTTGTATTGTGGTTTATTGTATCATGTTCATTCTGTGTTTCTGTTCTATTTCTGTTCAGTCATTCTATTCTAAATTTGATAGTGATTTTTAAAAATTAAAGACTGATGAAGAAGTAAATCAGCAAGATACAAGAATACCAGTCCACGACATGAAATATTTTGAAGTCTTGGGGGGAGGATATACCCAGGTTGATGGGTATGACTGCAGAATGAGACAACATGGAAGGGAATTTTGCGTACATTAATCTCCAATAGTTTTAACGGCCCACTCATCTTGTAACACAGCTATCTAATATTAGCATTTGTGTATGTTTTATGTGTAAAAGATTACCGATGATTATCCAGTAATTGATGTTAAAATATCTTTTAATGTATAGACATGGATGAAAATGAGCGCTCAACTTTATGATATGATTTATTTAAAGAAACTTGAATCACACACACACACACACACACACACAATTTTCTAGAAAGTCCAAAGGTTTGGTTTGATTATGATGACACAATTGCAACATTGAATGAGAATAATGACTAAACTGAACTGCTGCAATAGTAACTAATGTCATATATAAGCTTGCTTTTGATTAGCTTCCAACAATAGTTGGTGTGTCAAATTCAGTGACAGTATGATCAGTCATAGCCAAACAGTTTCTTGTGCAGCCAAACTAAGTGCCACTTCTGAGGTATACAACAATGCTACAATCAGCTGCTTCTTGCTGGAGCCAGCTGATTGGACCTCTTGCAGTGAGGGATTTACCTGGTAAATACTGACCATTGTGTCCCTTTCACAGCTAAGTCACAAAACACTGCTAGACTGTAGTTTGTCACCTTTCATCCTATTAGCCAGATCCATGATAATCTTATGTCATTACTTTATTTGTAATTCCTGTGCTTAAATAAAATCTGAATCATAATATGGAGCAATAAATTAATTGCCACTTATAAATCACTATTGGGAGGGAAGGGGGTGGGGGGAGGGGGGGGGGGATTGGTGATTTTGTGCTTGAAACTGGACAATGGCCACTGAATTATTGTGGGTTTGTACCTTACACCAATCACCCAAAATGCAAAATTGGACCTAGCTACAGTGCAAGTTTCTTTCTCTATTAGCTATTATGCAAAAAAACCCAACAAAAACAACAACAAAAAAAACAACAAAAACAACAAAACAATAACAACCAAAACAAAAAAACAAGAAACAAAAACAACAGCAACAACAACAAACAACAACTAAATAGTGTAGTACAGGAAGACAATCAGTTGTAGGGAGTTAGTAGTCTCGCTTGCCAGACCCTTTACCATACCACTTCGAGGGAGGGGCATGAGGGTCTGGCCCGCGAGACTAGGGAGTTAGTTGTGTGACCATCTTGGGGTGTCTAAATGACACTATTAAAGATTTTAATATATTTAGAGACTTGCTGTTTTCTGTTTGTTACTTTTCAAATTTTGTTTTAAGGATGTTTTGACACTGCCCCCAACGGCAAGAAACATTTTGTTCACGAGGAAAAAAAACACATACACAATACTTCTAGTAAAAGTCTACACAGTGATGACAGAATGCTTCATAACTGGAAGTGCATCCACAATTTCAATAAAACTTAGCACAGCAGAGAAAATTCTCTCCAAGCGATTGACAAGAATGGCAGTTTCGAGTTCCTCTACATTTCCCTCGCATTATGTGGCCTCTTTGCAACACTGATACTTAGCAAGTCCTTAAAAATGGACATTCTTTTGCTACACTATGCACAGTGTTTTCGTGGAACTTACAATATAATGTATCTATGATTTGTGCCTGTATTGGTCATCTTCATTATGTACAAGATCGTCATTTGGTAAAGTATGGCCAAATTGGACCTAGCTACAGTGCAAGCTTCTTTCTCTATTAGTTCTTGAATGATTAAAACCTAAAATAAATCTGATCGAATCCTTACTCTACGGGTGTTCCATAAAGATAGTGTCCACTTACAAATATGGCTTTCAGCAACCAAAACTAGACAGTAGTTTATGCAACATTTCACTTCACATAATTTGTGATTGATGAAGTAAATATAAGTACTATATTTGACTACTAGACTATCCAGTGGCAGGATAGCTAGAGGCAGCACTGCTGTAGTCAGTGAGTTAAAAGTCTCTGTACAATGGATCAGTCATCAATTGTGAAGTAGACCAGTACAGTAGACGGGCAGCAAGTAGCAGGCAGTCTTGTCTCCATATCTCCATATCTCCTACTCAACTAGGCACGCCTGTGAATATGTGGAGTGATGTGAAGAGACCTCGTGGTATCACTTCTACCTCTGAGAATAATAGCTATATTAGTCGCTGAACGTAAAGGAGGTTGAGCGGGTGTCACAGGAAAATTGGTCCGGGCAAATTGCGGTCCGATCGGACCAAATCCGCTAGCGTTATTGGTCTGGGCGGATAAAATCGGCTAGCGGATACAGTACCCCCGGACCAATAACGCTAGCGGATTTGGCCCGTCATCTGCTGATTTGGTCCGCCTAGTTTATCGTCTTCCACGACAGCTATTGCATCGTTTTGGGGGTTCAGGAGTCTTCAAGTAGAGGTATGTTCACTTTACTATTGAGCTCTAGCAATTTTGATGTAGTTCAAGTTCCACTGTTCACTGCTATAAATGTAAGAAGATTCCACAGGATATCATCTAACTTTTTTTGTAACTAAATTCAATTAGACTGACATTTGAGCCTCTTGCAGGGATTGTAATCACTAGTATGTAATGCTTGATGCCATATGAATTTCTTAGTGGCTTAGGTATTTGCAACTTTTATTTCACAAAGCTTGGCTAAAACCATTTGGTGGTTTGGACGTTTAAGTGAATAATTTTTTTAAAAATAAGCTTCATTTTCATTTCATACTGGAGAATATCATGAGTCTGTTGGCTTAGTATTTACATGAGTGCCACAGGCACAAGTGTAAATAGAACCAATCAGACGAATTAAATAAATTTATTATGTACTGCTCATGTGTTGATGCCATAGCTATGGCATTGTAAACACCATAAACAAATTTGTAACCTGGAGGGACGTAATAACCCAACGTGATAACTGTGAACACAGGTGATATGGGGAAATATTACCCTAGGCCTCATCCTGTTTACTTTAGTGCATATTCTGTGTAGCAGCAGTTATCAGGACCTGTTCTCAGTATATAACTAGTGGTGTGCTTGAGCACAAATGGCGAGCGAGCCTGATAGTTAGGTAACATAAAACTAAGTATTGTTACTATGTTTTAGCTTAGTTCAGGCAAAAACTATAATAGCCGTTATGACTTTATTTCAGTAAACAAATACAAAATCACTCTTTTACCTGATTAATGGTAACTTTTGTAGTATCAAACATCTGCCATTCTGATAATCTCAATTACCAGTAACTCTTGAACAAGCTCTCAGCTACGATAAAAAAATAAACCAGTGTTATTATTTGTAATTTTAGCTCCGTATCCCCCCTAAAACGGCGAAGTTTTGAAATTAAGTCTGGAAAAGGGTCTTCAATGCCATAGTAACCGGTCGAATCAACTTTTTGTTTCTTGAAAAGCAAGCGTTTTCGCAGAAATTTTCTCACACTTTGGAGCTTTAAGTATAAAGTAAGGCTTGCTTAATGCTGTATTTTCAGAATAAACTGGGGTCAAGCCTAAAAAGCCGTGTTTTTTGGAGAACAAAAGTTCCCCGCGCGCGCGTTTAATTACATACGTACGTCCAAACATATATACAAATAAATAAATAAACAAACATCCCCGATTTTCAATTGTGTTACCCCTGTAAGTGTCTCGCTCGCTACGCTCGCTCGCCGATAAAAAATATCATGATATTTTTTCCTCTATGTTCAAAATTTGCTTCTTATTGTGTGTGTGTGTGTTGTGTGTGTGTGTGTGTATGTGTGTGTGTGTGTGTGTGTGTGTTTGTGTGTGTGTGTGTGTGTGTGTTGTTCTCGTGCTTCTAAAATGTTTTTCTATCTGTTAGCTATAAATATCTCCTAAAATGTGAGGTTTTGCTCTTTTTTCCCCTTCAATTATGCCTCTTATGTTTATGGCTTCATTTATGGTATGGCATGGATACATGCAATATTTGTCTGCTTTTATCCTACTAGTACGAAACTTTGAAGTTATAAAAAAATGATGATTTTTGAATTTGAAAAAACTGTGATATTATGACCTTTGATAACTTTTAAATTGTGATACATAGCTATGCAGTAATTAGATTATACTGTAGTGATTGCATACTTTTATCAAGCATGTCCATATTTGCTTACTCCGTGAAGACAGTTGAAATACCTTTTTCACGTTTTTGGTTGGGCTGAATAATGATGACAATGTGGTGACTAAACTAATTTAGATTATCCACTGCAATTACATAATGTAGTGTATAATATTGCCTTTCTGTTCATTAAACCTTTTTACAAACCTAATTGCTACTATTCCCTTACTACAATGACTGCTTTTTAATTGGTTACTATTATTAGCTAAATATACCCAAGAATGTTTCAGCCTCTTGCACAAGCCTTTTTTAGGGGTAAACATCTCAGAAGATGATAAAATTTGGCTGATATTTCCTAGAAATTAGCAATATAATTAAAAAATAATTCAGCCAACAAATGACCGAATTATTTAAGTAATCTTCAGTTTGAAAGGGATAATGTATGTACACAAGTCAAGTGCTTAAATTATATATACAACACAGAAGCATTATTTGACATAATAATGAAGTTGAATACAACAAAATGTAAGTGATCTTGTAGAAACTATTCCTGAGTTAGCCTCGCTGAACAAATCTGCTCAGTTGCCACTATTTTTATCTAAAGGCGGCTAAAAGGGGACCTAGTTAGGCTTAAAAGGTTTTATAAATGCTATCCCCGAACCTCACTGGATGTATCAGCTCTATCACTACTATTCTTGTCTAAAGGCTGTGGAAATAGAACGTTGTTCACCAAGGTAAATACACTTTTAGTCGATAGTTGCAAGCCTCGCTTAAATAGCTTCTGTCATTGATTAGTATTTTTATCTGTCAGAAATGGTAGCTATGGTATAAAATAGTTAAACCATGGCAACTCTCAGAATTATCGCTGGATAACTCCTCAAACCAATGGTTTAGCTATTACATATTCTTCCGTATTTTATGCTATTTATTGAATTCTCCAAGCAGTGCGTACATAGCGAGTAAAATGAATTGAAAAATGTACTCTGACTGTTTGAGAAAAAGTCTAAATCACTTTCACATGATATTTTCATTTGCCTTAGGCGCCCATTTTATACTCTGACTCATGCTATGTACAATACTTGAGTCAGAGTACATTAATAAGAGAACTACTTTACGAGCACTTTAAATATTTTCGAAATATTTTTATTAATCATTTCTAACAATTTCAATAGATTTTACTCGCTACACCCATGCTACATGGAGCATTCAATAATCAAATGATCTGCTTGCCACATTGTGTGAAGACATGGTTAATTAACATGTTAGAATTCCTTTAGAACTATTCATTATTAAAGGCAATTAGAGAATGCACGTAATATCATTGTCAATTCTCAGTTGCTTCATTTGCTCTTGTCTATTTTGAATTAAAAAAGATCAGGTTTTGTATTTAGAATATACTGCATTTAAAACTTGTCTCACAATTATATTCATTCGGTGCAGCAATTATGTACATAAAGGGTGCGTGGTTAACCACATGGCTCAGCTACCTCACTATAGTTGGATTGTGCAGAAACCAACAACAAAAGAACAAGTGTCACAGACATAACTAGCATGAGGACTGTATAGCCACAGGAACCAATGCACTCAATAACTTGTAAACACTCATGGAAATATTGGGGCTGTTACAATGAGTAATTTAGTGGAAATAAAATTTGTAGATGTTTTACTATATTTTTTAACTATCTAGTATAATGGTGACGTGTTAGAGATTTAATTATAGGTAATCTAAGCAATTTAGATCTTAAACGACTATTTTTATTGTTGATGTTGCCATCTTCATTTTCTGCTATTACTATTCCTTTAGAAGTTACCACTTATGTACAGAGAACTAATATCTCGTCTTATCTTTTTGTTTGAATACTAGAAAGATAAAACCTGGAATAAAGGTATGCATTCATATAAATATGATTTTTAGGGTGTATTTATATTAGTCAAAAATCAGGTTTTTAATTTAAAATTCATCAGACTTAAAGCAATGCTTAAATGATATGAAACATATCATTATAAGTAATGATATATGCTTGCTCAATATTTGCTACTTGTTGTCCTAAATAGTTATCTTTTAGTTTGATTTACCATCTAGAATTGTCAGCTTGTTAATTTAGCTAATGATGCAGGACAATATGTCATCTTGATCAAGTTATCAGATTTCAAATATGTGCTATGAAAACTGAAAAAAGGTATCTATGAATAGAAATGCCACCTATTGAATTAAGAAATTCTGTACTTGCACCAGTTACCATTACTGGGCTACATGTGTGTATGGGTGTGTGTTTGCGCATGCGTGCATGCATGCTGCGTGCGTGCGTGTGTGCATGCATGCGTGCGTGTAAATATAGCCAAAGAATCAATTATTCTTTGAAAGTATTACCTATTCCCCTCTTTTCCCTCTCTCTTTTCCTTCCTTCTATTCTCCTTCCCTTCTATTCTCGATACTTTATTCCCACTCACCTCCAACCCCCCACCTCCTCCCCTATTATTATTATTATTGTTATTATTATTATTATTATTATTATTATTATTATTATTATTGTTATTATTATTATTATTATTATTATTATTATTATTATGTGTATATCAACTTTGTGTGAGTCCAGGTGATTGTGCATGGCTATTGTCAAGCCATTGGACAATATGATCCTGGAACACTCTCACCTCTCATCAGTGGCGTAGCTGGAGAGAAACTGCTGGAGGGTCCTAGTTTTGTGACCTATAAATGTATGAACCAAGTTTAAATTGAATTTATGACTAATTGATAAAATATTTTTGATGGGGGCCAAGGCCCTCCAGGCCCCCCTCAGCTACGCCACTGTCCCTCATAGGTTAATAATGAAGAGTTAACAAAAAAAGTGTGTGTGTGTGTGTGTGTGTGTGTGTGTGCATGTGTGTGTGAGGTGCTATGTTTCCTCTTTGGACCATGACCTTGTCAATGGAGGGGTTTAAGCGCACCAATGAACCCACAATTGTTAAGTTTTGGGGGTAGTTGCTGACTAAGCATGGTCCAAGTAGACTAAAGTAAATAGATCCAGGGCATTGCCTGATGGTGCCACTTAACAAGAACTCCATGTAATCTCAAGTACGTCCTGTTTAAAGCTTATTATGAGATGCTGGTGCCAGTAATGCTTAGGGTATGTCATTCTTGCTCACCTCCCCCCCCCCATCTTGGAAAACCACTTGACCAATTACTGGCAGTGGTGACAAGGTTAAGGTGTTAAGTATAAGATACATTAGTGAGATTACTGGTTCACCAGATGTAAGATGTACGGTACTTTCTTCTTAGTAACTGTGACCAGGCAGCTAACCAGAAATTAATTAGTAATATTAAACATTTCATTTGTAGTTACATAAAAAATTATTGAGTATAATGATACCAAAGTGCAATTTTAAATTGTAAAAGTGATCTGTAGTAAATCATTCAGTTCTTGCATTTTGGGCACACCCAGGGTTTCTTCTTGCTATTCCAATCTTTATTACTTATTCTGCTACATTCCCTGTGGTACCACTCTCCACATTAATCACAGCATACCATACTACGACCTTTTTCAGGCTGTCGACAGCTACAATAAATTGGTATCTTTTGAGTGTCAAAAGTTGCCTTTCTTTGCTCACTTTTGCTTGGAAATGTTGTGAGAGTTTTGCTCTCAAATACTTTCAATAATTCTGATCTTAATGTTTCTTGGTTAAAAGTTATGAGTTCAGGTTTTTGTCCATTACAAATGGCAGCTGCAAAAGCGATCGCTAAGGGACCACATAGTGAGGCAGCTTAGTAACATATTTGGGGATGATGTGGACGCTCTGGACAAAAGCACCAATTTTTTTTTACAAGCTTCTCATAGTCTTAGCTTTATATTTTTGGTAGGAACCACCTCCTCCGATGATGTCATAGCATCCATCTCGTGGTTTTAAGATGGCCGCCATGTAAAAACCTATCTTTCAGCTTGTAAGTACCAATAATCACAATCATGCATGTCTAATTAAAACATTTCAAGTTCAACTGATACTATTACACTCCTTGCAATGTGATGGTTGAGGAGAATGGTCGCTGGATCATCCAAAAAACATCCAACAGGTTTTCATTTATTGCGATAGACCAAGCCCACGAACAGAATAATGCAATAGTCAAAGGTTCTGGAGGCGCAGTTGGTCTCACTGAAAACCCTTCAGAAAGTGGATGATCTCAGGACCTCAACAAGCAATGTTACTGAAGGAGTTTGAAGATGAATTATTCCCAAATAGCACTGATTGTGGCTATCATCATGAGGAGGGATTGTCCGCACAGAAAGCTTTTAATTTGGCTCAGGTCATCAATGAGTTTGGAAACCCATTCCTTGATAACAGTGATGAGTTACTAGCTCTTGACACGCGAAATGTTTTGAATGAATCTGTGGTATACACAGTAAGAACAGCTTACAGTTTAGGGAAGGATCAGTTTGCCACTTATTTCAAGGAAGTAATCATTGACCGCATACGCTCCATTCATGAGCCAATTAAGAAGAATCTACTTCCACTTCTCAGTCGTCCACAGGTAAAGAGTAAGACGAAACAAGCAGGAAAGATCTCCTTACTGAAGAATGATTGCCTTGTTCTCTCACCTCTATATAGTGCTGCAGCACAGAGCAAGTGATATGACTACATTCTTCAGTCATGAGAATCACCCTTTCCCCCCTTCATTGTCTGATAATGGAAAGTTGCGCCTCGGAAAAAAATCTGATCTCCTAAACATTCTTGTAAAGGATATCCAGAATTATCCTCCTGATTCTGTAGATGTGAAACTTCTTGATGGAGCTGCAGTTGTGCATTTTCTAAACACTGCAAATGTTTTAACGTTTGACCAGTATGCTGATCAGGTCTTTCTTCCATATGTCATGAAGCAATTGGAAAGCTCCAGAAGAGTGGATGTAGTTTGGGACAAATACATTCCCACTAGTATCAAAGAGTCAACAAGAGAAAAGAGGGGTAAGGGTATTCGGAGAAGAGTTGAAGGGAGCAACAAGCTACCAGGAAACTGGGCAGACTTCCTACGTGATTCTACTAACAAGCAGGAACTGTTCAAATTTCTTTCCAGCAAGATTGCCAACATGAAGTGTCCTGAAAGAAAGAAAGTAGCTACAACATCAGATGCTACAGCTCTTATCTTAGGATCAAATCAATCCATGGGACCATGTGATCATGAAGAAGCAGACACCAGGCTGTTAATCCACCTGCAGGATGCTCTTCAGAATGGCTGCACTACATGTCTCGTACGTACCGTTGACACAGATGTAGTAGTGATCCTTATTGGAAAGTTTCATCACCTACTCACCCTGTGTTCAGATGTAAATGTTTGGGTTGCCTTTGGTACAGGCAAAAGTTTCACGTACTACTATGTGAATGCCATCTATGAAGATCTGGGTAAGGAAAAATCATTGGCTGTTCCAGTCTTCCACAGCTTCACTGGATGTGATACCACATCCGCATTCTTTGGGAGAGGCAAAAAAATCAGCATGGGAAGCATGGAACTGCTATAAAGATGTTACGCGTGCCTTTACATACATGGCAGCCCATCCATTTATGCAAGTACGGGTTGATGAAGAACCATTTCAAGTATTGGAACGTTTCACTGTTCTTATGTATGATAAGGCCAGTGAGCAACAACATGTCAATAAAGCCAGAAAAGAACTATTTTGCCATAAAGGGAAGACTGTGGAACGACTCCCTCCAACCCAGGACGCACTATTGCAGCACTTGAAGCGAGTGGCATATCAAGCTGGAATATGGTGCACTAGCGAACACAGTGAACAACATGCACCTGCTCCATTGCAGTTGGGGATGGACTCTCCAGAAAGATACTCAGACATGGGCACCTGTATGGAATGTGCAACCTGTTGCCTCCAAGGCGTGCAGTGAACTTGTTAAATGTAGCTGCAAAAGTCAGAGAGGATGTAGCACTAGATGTGCATGTAGAAAAGCAGGTTGGAATTGTACCGATCTTTGCAGTTGTCACTGTAAGAACTCTTATGACCAAGTTTAATGTCTTTGTCTATAATCACATCATCTACTGCTTTTATTCTGATTCAGTTGTATTCTTTGACCTTGGAAATGTATATTTACACACTTCAATTATGATTTTTGGTTGCTAAGAAGCTGAGATAGATGTAAACATAGGGTTTTACATGGCGGCCATCTTAAAACCACAAGATGGATGCTATGACATCATCGGAGGAGGTGGTTCCTACCAAAAATATAAAGCTAAGACTATGAGAAGCTTGTAAAAAAAAATTGGTGCTTTTGTCCGGAGCGTCCACATCCAATTGCTAACCTGCCTCACTAACAGTCAGAACCTCCCTTCTGAATTTGAACATTCATATAATTTACTTTGATGTCTTTGCTATTTGTGTGCAGTAAGTCTGCGATTATTTCTTCTAGATCTTCACTGAGTAGTAAATGCATGCTGTCATAAATTTTGACAGTGGCAGGTTGACATCCTACTGTAGATACTGTCATCCAATGGTTGCCGCTGTGGTTTAATATTTGCACAAAGGGGTTCAAGTGATGAACAGTAAATGTCCTTGTGTATTGCAATGTAGGGCTTTCCAGTCCAGCTATACCATAGGTATTTCTCAAAATGGTCTGTGCTGCATCTATGTGACGGTCATTTAACCACATGTTGCTGGTTAGGATATTCTTATCAGTAATTGAGAGTGAGATTTGGCCAACAACTGTCCATATTTTTTTCTCCTGTACTGCATTCGTTTCGGCTACCTCAATCACTGCAGTAGACTGCATTGCAGCTAGCTTTTGAGATCCTGTATTAATACATGCTCGACCAGGATGACATTGTGGTCCACATATGTTACCCTGCCGTTTGCATGAACATTTCTTTGTGGCACAGCGAGTTTGGCACATACACTGCTGACCAGCTGGAGGCTGAGCTTCAGGCTGCATTATCACATGGATAGCCTAAATAATATTTGAAAAAAAAGGTAGACAATGAGACCAAAGAGTCTAGCACATTTAAAGTGCTGCAACACCATTTCAATTAGTATGAGTAATAGCACGAGTAACCATGGTCTTCAGGATAAATAGCACAAGTAAAACACAATTGAAGCAAAGCTGATTGCTATTTATTGCTTTGTGAATTGCTTTACGAGTGATATTTATCCCTAATACCATGGTTAGCCGTGCTATCACTCGCTAATAGTATACCTCTATCCTTACCTAAAACCATCGTTTACTTTAAACAAACTTTTTAGCAAAAACTATGGCATTACTAAGGCTAATCGCCCCACGCGTGTGCACTTACCCATACGATTTCACTTTGATAAGTGTACTATTTCAACTTAACTGTGCTGTTTCACTTATCCCGGGCTATTTCAATTAAACGGTGATTTTACCTATACATTTTTGAATGGGCAGTTTACGTGGTATACTATTATGCATAATAATTTCAACCAGGATTACCTTTTCATATGTAGTGTTTTCTGAGCTTGCATCAATAGACATCACATTTTTAGTTAATTCCTGCCACATTATATACTTTAATTAGAGATTAGTAATTTGAACTGATATTTAAAACAAATAAGCAATAATATTCACATAGACATACAGCTGCTATAATAAAAAAATTTCGAAATTTAACTTTGCCCATTTCAACCTAATCATGCATAAAGCACATGTTGAATAAAAAAAATAATAGAATTAATAAATGAGAAAATTAACTTTCTAATTGGTTACTTTGATATGAATAAATGTTAATTATTATATGTATTATTCCGATTTATCACTGCAGTTGATCTTTTTAATAGTACTGGCATCCCAAAGGTATTCAAATAAATGAGAACTTCATGTACTTATGCATGCTGTAAATCTACACATACATTGTCTTCTGTAATGGTACCCATTTCTTCTGCATTTGTTTCGGCTACCTCAATCACTGCAGCAGACTGCATTGCAGCTAGCTTTTGAGATCCTGTATTAATGCATGCTCGACCAGGATGACATTGTGGTCCACATATGTTACCCTGCCATTTGCATGAACATTTCTTTGTGGCACAGCGAGTTTGGCACATACACTGCTGACCAACTGGAGGCTGAGCTTCAGGCTGCATTATCACATGGATAGCCGAAATAATATTTGAAAATTTATTTGAATCTTAGCGTTAAAAAAAATAGCTAGACAATAAGACCAAAGGGTTTAGCACATTTAAAGTGCTGCAACACCATAGCAGTTATGCATAATAATTTCAACCAGGTACATTACAATCTGATTACCTTATCAATGTAGTGTTTTCTGAGCTTGCATCAATGGACATCACATTTTCGGATAATTCCTGCCATGTGATACACTTATTTGCTACAAGCATTGATGATGTATTATTAATTAGAGATTAGTAATTTGAACTGGTATTTAAAGCGGACAAGCACTAATATTCACAGTTGTTGTAATAAAAAATTGTTTTAATATCGAAATTTAACTTAGCCCATTTCAACCTAATCATGAATAAAGCACATGTTAAATGAAATAAAAAATTATAGAGAATTAATAAATGAGAAAATTAACTTTCTAATTGGTTACTTTGATATGAGTAAATGTTAATTATTATATTATGTATTACTCCAATTTATTAATAATAATCACTGCAACTGATCTTATTTATAGTACTGGCACACCAAAATTATTCAAATAAGTGAGAAATTTGTGTATTTATGTATACTGTAAATCTACACATACATTGTCTTCTGTAATGGTACCCATTTCTTCGATTGTCATTATGTCTTCTTCCGCTGTCTTCTATCACAAAAGACATCAATTTTCATATAATTATGTATGAGTCAGTGCATGGTACACATTTAGAGTTAAATATTGTAGTGTTTTATTAATAATTTTAAATCAATACTTATCAGTCCAGCTAATAAAATCTTATTATATTTACATTGCTATGAGTAATGACTTCCCTTTCAGATTTTTCTGATGTTGACACAAGTTCCTCAAATTCCTTTCATAAATATTTAATACAAACATGGAAGGAAAGCTTATGAATGTTGAATAAGGAAACGAGGAAGGATATTTCAGATATTGATAACAGGACGGGTAAAAGGTATACTTGCCTTATGCGCATTAAAACTAGAATGAAAGGGATAAACACTGATACTTAATTGACACGATAAGTAGCATGAAATTTTTTTACATTATTAACATACTAACAATTAACTAACCATATCTGTGTTCTTGCAAATTTTCAAATTTATACTGCTAATTCCCTGCTTGAGAATTTTCCCAGACTTGCTTTTTAATTTGTATGTTCCTCTGGTTGTTTGTTCAGCAATTTCATATGGACCATCCCAATTAAACTCCAACTCTCCTCCTTTTCTTGTCTGCTTGCGGCTGTTGTAGCGCCATACCTTATCTCCAACATTAAAGTCTGGCTTCTTATGCTTAGCATCATACCTTTTCTTTTGTTTTACTTGAGCCTTCTTTATATTCTCCTTGGCTTTAGTATTGATTTCATCAGCCCATTGAAGCATTGATTCCATGTGTTCATCAAGGTCATTTGCTGATGGAATTCTAAAGTGCACATGCCATTAATCCACCATTGTACATTTAAAGCCAATTAGTTATATTATACACCAGCGTTTTTTTAATACCTTAGGAGATATTTGCGTCACCTCCTGGAAAATTGTTTTGCTAATCCTCCTCACACTGAAATTAATTGTACTCAATGTTTATGGAATTTTAAAAACTCTAAACTGGACATGAGTTGTAAAAATTTACAAAATCAGAAGCAGGTACTGTAATGGCAGTGTTCTTAAAGTTTTTAAACGTGGTTGCCTAATAAATGTCTTCCCTCGAGGCAGATTACTTTGCAGTGATATATGTGACTGACTTTAGGAAAATAGGGCTCAAAGCAGCATGCTTGAATGTTGATAAAAATATTCCATACATTGGGAATAGCTAAAGCTAAAATGATAAAACTAAAGAGCTCAATATGCCCATTATGTGATTATTATTATTATTATTGTTATTATTACTATTATTATTATTATTATTATTATTACTATTATTATTATTATTATTGTTATTATTATTATTATTATTGTTGTTGTTATTATTATAATAATTATTATTATTTTTGTTATTGTTATTATTATTATTATTATCATTAGTATGTTTTTTTTGTTTTTTTTGTTTTTTTTGTTTTTTGTTTGTTTGTTCATTTGTTTGTTTGTTCATTCGTTCAGTCATTCATTTGTTCGTTCACTCAACTATTCATTCATTCATTCACTCAACTATTCATTCATTCATTCATTAATGCATGCATTCATTCATTTTATTGTATTTATGCTCATTACTGATTACTGAATAGCATTTTACTCCCTCAATTTATTTTAATCTCCATTTGCTCTTCTTCCTCCCCCCTCTCCCCCTATAACCTCCAAATAGATGGAAACATTATAGTCTGGCAATCACTTAGCTCATGGAGTATTAACATTAAACATTTTAATTTTAACTCACGTAGAAACTTCATCAGCTTTTTCAGATTCCATTGGAAGTGTGATGTCTACAGGCAATCTGGCTTCCCGCTTATACAAAAGCTTAAAGGGAGTGTATTTGCTGGAATCCTGTTGACTTGTCCTAAATATATAAATAATTCATTCAATCCACTATTTTTTATTCCATTGGTATCAATTCTGATTCTTTCCATAATATAGAAATGAAAGTGAAGATAAGTTACCACAGGTATCGAATATAGTATGCTCAAATAGCGACCAAGCACTCTGCTACTAAAATGTGGAAGACAATGGACGTCTGATTCTCACATGTTGTTAAAAGGTAATACTTAACTACAATCATATTTAAAAGCAGAGAAACAATTTCAAACATTATTGGTGTTGATTAAATACCTGTATGCAAACAAGGCTGCATCAATGTAATCGTCCCAATTATTTTGCCTCTCTCCACTCAGCTTTATTAACATGTTGGTGAGAGTTTGGTTGAATCTTTCTACTAAACCATTAGTTTGAGGATGATAAGCAGCTGAAATTTTATGCTCCACTCCGGTCTTCTCAAACAAATACTGGTTAATCTTACGAAAAAAGACCAACATTAATATCATTTCTAAGCAATGTCATTCTATTTCCAGCTTTCAAATACTGAAAATGCAGTGTAATTTTTTTTTTATAAAATGAATTTAGTGGTTTTATTGCATGTGGTAATTACCTGATTCACAAATTCTCTTCCCTGATCAGATTGAACAATTACTGGGCTGCCATGTCTTGTAATAAGTGTGTACAAGAACTGTGCTACACAAGAAGCAGATTTGTCAGGAATTGCCGCAGCCTCTGGCCATTTTGTGAAATAGTCACAACAGGTGACTATGTAGGCATTTCCAGATTTTGAACGTGGTAATGGTCCAATGAGATCAATTCCGATTCGGTACCATGGACTGTGCACTTCGATAGGATGAAGAGAATGAGCTGGTTTTTCTAGTCGTTTGTTCACACGCTGGCAATCCAAACATGTCTGAATATATGAATCAATATCTTTTATACAGCTATTCCAGTAATATCTGCAAAAGCAAAATATCAGTATGAATAGAACAAACAACCAACCAAACCAAAATTGGTAGTCAGTTAGTCAGTCAATCAATTAATCAACTAGAGCTTGGGGAGCACTGGACCCGCACGCTATAGGACTTTTGGCCTAATATTTTGTGTGATAGCACAAAGGTTGCACTTGGTCCAGTGCTCAACCGAGATTGCATCTAGCTATACAGCTAAAGTAATATTTTTAGTGCTGAAGGTATATCTAAATACCAGTTACTATCCATTAATCATACATATTTCAAAATAATTAGTTTTTAAACAAAATGCAAATAGTTATGTCACAAATTTCGTCACACTCATGATTTAATTCCTCGTGAAAGTTGAAGCATACAAATTCTAGAGTAATAACCAAATCATGCAACATTGCTTTCAGATTGAGATAAATGCAAAATGCTCATTTTATGAAAAAAATAAAATAATTAGCAATACCTTGATGTTATCTTCTGTCGAGTCTTGTCTCGTCCCAAATGTCCCCCCAAGTTGTCAGTATGGCATGATGCTATGATTTGATTTTGCTTCTCTTTTGTTGATATCCATTGTTTCAAAGTTCCACTTGAAGAATAGAATAACAGACCATCTTTTAAAGAAAATTTAGCAGATTTCTTTCGAATGACTCTTTTTAGATTTTTAGTAGCTCCTACAGGGTATCTACCAGATTGAAGATATTCCAATACTATCTCATAGTTTACTTCCATTGCACCTATGAATTCTACCCAGAAAGACTTGGGTGAATAGAAGTATAAGTATGTCTGATGATGTCATCATTGACTTCCTTGTGGCTGTTTATACAAGTTTACACTGCTTGGGATATGTACTTGGTCAGACTTATGTCTTTTAAATTTTTTAAACCTCTGTGATCCTGGCTGTCTGTCTCCAAATTGTCCACAGGTTTCAAACATGTTATAAAAAAACAAGTTAAACTTACTTGTAGTGGTATTTACTAGTCTCTCATTGGAGAATGTTGGCTGTAAAACTAGCCACAGAATTACATATAATGACATTCGATGTGTTCCAAAAGTATTTTATTGTGTATTGATAGTAGTACGCCAGGCAGGTATTTTATTCCATGAACAAGAAGCAATATAATATCATGTTATTTGCTCAATTTCATGTAATATAGCTAATATGTATATAAATCTAGGTTTGCAACAGTTTGGACTATGGGGGTCCTTCATCAGTGAGTTTATTAAACATTAAAGACACACATAATAGCCTTGAGGTTGGAAAGGTTGGAATTAAAAATAAAAAAAAGAAAAAGAAAATATGTTCGAGTCCAAAATTATTAATTTACTATTTTGTATTCTATGTGAGATAAAAATATTATTATTCATGGACTAATGAATTGACTTTTCTTGTGATAATCATTATCCTCCTATTCTTTGATATCCTGAGAACATTCAATATTTTTATTATGCTCATTCTTAAATACTTCATAGATTAGTTATATAGCTTTATAAAAGTGATGTTAGTATGAGTAATAGCACGGGTAACCGTGGTACTTGGGATAAATAGCATGAGTAACCAATTGAAATAACACAAGGTGAAGCCTAGTGTTATTTATTGCTTTATCCCTAATACTGCGGTTAGCCATGCTATCACTCGCCAATAGTATACCTCTATCCTTACAAACAAACTTTTCAGCAAAAACTACAGTGTTACTAAGGTTAATCACCCCACGCTTGTGCACTTACCCATATTATTTCACTTTGATAAGTGTACAGTTTCAACTCCAACAGTGCTATTTCACACTCCTCGGGCTATTTCAATCGAATGGCGATTTTACCCATACATTTTTGAATGGGCACTTTATGTGGTATATTATTATTCAAGTACTCTCTAGGCATAACACCAATCCTTTGCAAGGCAATGATATGAAAAAGTGCTACAAAAAATTGTTCATATGAAGTACTTAATCAGCTACATATAATGCAAGTACAACTGTGGTTGACCACTGACCACATAGCTGAGCTAGCTCAGCCAGTTGTAGCTGGCTGTATTTACAACCTGAAACTAAGGCAGTTTTTACCATGTCAGTAGAAATAACAACTAATTCCTAAACTTTAAATTTTTTTATTTCATTTGTTCAACAAAAATGTTGATGGGGGCAGCCTTGTGCTAGATTTTCCTGTAAAAATGGTCATAAAAAAAATAGTTAGGCACTTCCACCAGGGACACTACTATACTTAGGCTCTACCAGGGCTGTGGTATTCTGAGTGTAGTGAGGGTGCTACCAAAGGCACCTGAGGAAACAAACTAGTGCAAATGTTTGTATTCATGTACAAATGGTCATTGGCAACCTCAAGAAAAAATATTCAATTTTGAGTGCAACACAGCCAATAGACTTTCTCATTCACAGCGAAACAGTATTAACTCTGGACTAAATTGTGTTGTGCCTTTTAATTAAATTTCATTTTTGACTTTTTAATAAACAATAAAGCTAACAACAAAATAATGACAACATGAGGATTTAAGTTTGCTAGTTTAAGTTTGAGTAATGTCAAAATACTCACAAAACTCATCTTATTGTGAAAACATCTCCTGCAGTATAATTGTCCAAAGTGCGAGAATAAAAATTTCCCATCAATTTTGGCAGAATTGCTTGATCAAAAAGAGTTTTAGCTTGAACAATATTAACTTTCCAAAGTTATCATCAGGATAAATTCTTTCAATATTCAAATCATTTTCATTTTACAAAAATATGATATGAACATGATTTAAAAAATTCTATACATTTTTGGTTTACTGGAACTGACCTGGTAATAGTAGGCATGGTTATGCTTTCATTGAAATTTGCCACCACTTTCTTCCAAGCAAAACGTAGTATCCTTTACAGCATCTATAATCTCATCCATGCCAGTATGGGCACTGTATACATTTAATGTAGTGCTAATATAAAATCCTGATTGAGTCACTTCAAACTTGTGATGAGATATGGATAGATTTTATATACCTGCACACATCTTCATCCACAATGTGAGTGTGCTTGGGAACGTGTAAGCACAGATATGTGTAATATGATTGTTGGATACGAGCTACAAGTATATAACTTCAGATTATGGAGCAGGTAATATCAGATTTGGGGCTACCAGTAACTTGACCTTTGAAACTTATAAATCATAATAATTTATGGTGATTTCTTACTTTATCAAACATGATTGTCTTGTTTTTACTGATAAAAGAAGCAATGCAGCAAAAAGCATTGAGTTGCCAATTAGCATATTTTAAAGCAAAATGAGTTACAAACAATTCCGCTAGCAGATATTGTGTTATAACTGCTTTGAAGAAAAGTATTGAATCTTATGCTAGAAATTACATGGCATGAATCAGCTAATCTCGGAGCAATCAAATCTGATTCTTTCTGGTCATTTCTTTGCTTGCACTAAGGTTTCAGGTTACAAAACTGGAATGCTGGAGAGTGAAATATAAATAAACGTGCTTAACACACAAGACAAAGTCCGACAAGTACGGTACTTGGCTTTCAATTCACACCATCTGTTGGTCCACAAGTTGTCAGTAGCAAAGACTCTTTTCTCTAGGACAAACTAGATCTATAATTTGTCTGCCGAAAAAGACCAATAGATGATCATGTGAAGTCTGCCTTGCAAGCCAATGACTACCCAATGCTAATAAATACAACACTGGCTACTTGTCATACCAACACAGTCAGATTTCCAACACCTCACCATCCAGTCAGGTCCATCATACACCAAAAGCTACAGTGATTCTTCGTTATGTGAGGCATTTCTCAGAGTGTATCAAAAGGATTCTAGCCCCTTTGGAAATGCGGACCTGTTTTAAACCACACTCAACACTGAGAAATATGTTGGTTCACGTAAAAAAACTATGTTCCACCAACTGAAAGATCTGGAGTAGTTAACCAGGTGCCTTGTGGTTCTTGTAACCAAACGTACATACATTGGACAATCAGATCAATCCAAATAAACCTATGTGACTAGGTAATACTTCACTATTCCAAATTTTTTATTTTACAGACGTTTCGACCACTAGCTAGTTGTGGTCATCATCAGTGAACTATTACAATACAATGTGAAAATGAATGAGTGACCTCAAGAATGTAACTATGGATAAGTAAAATAAAAAATGTGGACTAGTGAAGTATTAAATAAACAATATCAGTAGACAATCAGGCTGTACATTACAACATAGGCTGAAGGAGCACAGGAGAACCCTAGCACTAAGTGATGATACATCAGCTGTGGGAGACCATGCTATGTAATTCAATCATGACATTGATCAGAATGGAGTGAGAGTCGTTGGTCAGCACATGAGTTGGTATCCAAGATGTTTTTTGGAGTCATGGCATATAATGGCCCCAAAAAGCTGTATGAACAAAAACCTAGGGAAATGTGGAGAACCACTCCACATGAACATAATTATTTAGCTAAGTTATGTTTTATATCATTATCATTATTATTGTATTTTAGTTTGCACACCGTGAATCGGGCACTTCGTCGAACAACTTTGTCCTCGCTCCATCACCTGTATTTATTTGATTGGACATTTGAATAACTACGTCATACTCACATATTCTATTTAAGAATTGTATCATTATTCTCAGTTTAGTTCTGTCTTAGTAACCAATATTAAAACAATTTAAAAGTTAGACTGTCGTTAGCTAACTTGATTGACAGAACTCGAGTGGAGAAGAAGTAAAAGGGTTATAATTCCCTACAGGATACTAAACACAGCCTATGACAGCTTGGCTACTGTAGGACATAGTAACTATCTCCCATAGCAACTGTTACTAGATTCATGTTTATTTATGCATTATAGTTTTGTAGTCATCTATATCATACCGATAAAGGTTACTGGATTGACCGAAACATCTATTTATACTTCTATTGTTATAGCTAGTGCTTTTTCAGAACATAATATTTCTCCAATATTTACAATTAAACTTTTAAAGCTTATGATAGCAGTATAAAAATAATATAGCTAAGTAATATTTTTTTGTACATTGCTTCTTTCCTTATCTGGACACGTTTGGTTTAGTAACTTATGGAAGTGTTGAGTACAATCCATAGGAAATTATGTAGTTACATATCCAAACTCCATTTTTTTTAGAATTATTCTTAGAACAATTTATTACAAAGACAGCAACTTCTGATCCATTTGTTTGTTGTTGCTGTTATTGCTATTTCTTTTATTGCTGTTGCATTGTAGTGCAAGCAAGTATAGCTTAGTAAAAACTATTATCATGTGGGTTTTTTTTATTCGAGTCTGGTACCTGATTATGCCCAATTCTATTATTCATATTTGTTTGTTGTTGTTGTTTTGTTCTTGCTTTGCTGGTTTAATCACAAGAAAAACAGCCACAAGTAGGCTTTAAATTGCAAGTCGAAAATCCTTTTATATAGATAATTATACAGTAGTTCTTAGTACTACTGGCCCTCTCATTCTTTAACTCCCATTTACCTTGCATAAAAAAATTAGTATGATTATTCTGTTGAAACTTCAGTAGCCATGAGAGTATATTTCAAAATCTGCATTTAAATTATTTACTAATATGCTATATACAATCTTTCCCAAATATTCTCAATGTTATTTCTCTGACGGCAACCAAACAGTATATCTTCCAAAGAACTTAGCTATATCAACAGCTTTTATCAACAAACAACTCTGCAGCATATCGATTGTTGATCCTAGTAAACTTTGCTCTCTAGTTTTGACATAGGATAGTGTGTGTTTGTGTGGTATGTGTGTGGTATGTGGTATGTGTGTGGGTGAAACTAACACGTAGTGAACTGTGAGATACAGCATAGGATATCATAACGGTTGTTTACATAAAGTCAGCCAGAAATAGAATAATCTGCTCACTTGTAATGAGATAACTGGTAAGGTTAGGTGTAAATTAGTGATGCTCTATGTAACATTCGCCTGTTAGTTGAGAAACAAATATCTGTACTACTGTCTTATTTTCCATTTGTTATAATTATGTTGACCATTTTTTCTTTTTTTCAATAAGGTGTGAACTGTCAACATTATCGTATTTTTGATGATGAGGGTAGTGACACATGTAAAATGTACTTCGCATATATATTATACTGTATTAGCTAACTGGTTACAATTCGCCATGCAAACTAAGACTTTAATAAAGTAACTTATAGTTATTGTAACTCTATAAAAATAGGAAACCTTTGGCACAGTAATATGTTTTACTACATATGAACAGTCAATAAAGCAATGGATATAGGATGTGAATTCTAGTACGCATGGGTGATGGAGTGGGTAGCCAGTGGGGACACTGGCCCCCCCACCCGCAGATTTATAGCTTGGGGGCACAGGGGCACACTACTGTGCAGATTTAAGTATTGAATTGCATTCGATCCTGCATATAAGCAAATAGTGGGGTATAGGATAACAGGGCCTCACAACTTCCCCATGTCGCCCGAGCTCCCCACGTCGCCCGAGCTTCCCACGTCGCCCGAGCTCCCCACGTCGCCCGAGCTCCCCACGTCGCCCGAGCTCCCCACGTCGCCCGAGCTCCCCACGTCGCCCGAGCTCCCCACGTCGCCCGAGCTCCCCACTTTCGCCGCCCGCTCTCCCCACGTCTCCACGAGCGTCCCCCCTTCGCCCTATCTCCCCACTCTCACTAGCTCCGCCCGAGACTCGCCTAGCCCCCCCTGGTGCTCCCCTACTCCCCACGTCTCCCGACTCCCCCCACTTCGCCCTATCTCCCCCCTGAACGGCTCTCCACTCTCTCCCCCCCACTTCTTCCTCCCATCTCCCACTTCTCCCATCCCCCCCTTCTCCCTAAAGTCCCCCCCTCCGTCTCCACTCTCTCCCCCCATTCTCCCACTCCCCCCCCTGGAACTCTCCCTCTCCCCCCCTTCTCCCTACTCCCACCCCCTTCATTCCCTCATCCCCCCCCGATGGGTCTCTCTCTCCCCCCCTGTTCTCCCGATCCCCCCCATACTTCTCCCCGCTCTCCCCCCACTTCTCCGCTCTCCCGGCCCCCTTCATTTCTCCCTATCCCCCCACGTCGCCCGATCCCCCCCACGACGCCCGAGCCCCCACGTCTCCCGAGCCCCCCCCGTCGCCCGAGCCCCCCACTTCGCCCGGGCCCCAAACTTCGCCCCGCGCCCCCCCCCACGTCGCCCGAGCCCCCCACTTCGCCCGAGCCCCCCACGTCGCCGATCCCCCACTTCTCCCCTATCCCCCCCCGTCGCCCCCGAGCCCCCACGACGCCCTATGCCCCCCACTCTCCTAGCCTCCACGTCGTGCCGAGCCCCCCACGACGCCCGAGCCCCCACGTCGCCCGAGCTCCCCACATCACCCGAGCTCCCCATATCACCTGAGCTCCCAATATCATGTTGGGCTATTGTGTCCCTTATTGTTTAGAGTATAACTAGTAACAAAAAAACATTAAGAATGTATAATTAGGGGTTTGGGACTGCTCCAAAATATCAAACTAGCTAAGCTCTAAAATGTATGGACATAATAAAGGCCACCTGCCCCATGTGATGATTCTTTCTCCTTAAATTACTGTGGTGAAAGACCATTATTTTTGTTTAACATTTGCTGTATAATGCTGAAATATTACAGAAAGACACAGTGATACAGAATCATCACATGGGGCAAGTGACCTTCTTGTGTCCACGTATTTTAGAGCTTTTCTAGTTCCCATATTATTTTTTTGGAAACCTTAAATCCCCAATGTTTTTTTTGTCATTTTTTTGTTTTTTGTTACTAGTTTCCATCTTTTTTTTTTTATTGTAAATTTACCTTTAAACCAACTGTTTCTCTCCAAAACCAAGACTTGGGAAATTATCTGCACCAATATACAAAATTAGTCATTGTTAATATCATAGAAATTGAATAAAAATATTCATACATGAGCAGTACATGATTCATTGAATACATAAAAAATATCCCTCATTTGTGACCATGAGTGCCTGTGGTACTCATGTAGTAATACTAAACTTACAAATGTGTGATATTCTTCCGTATCATTTGAATAATTGCTAATCCACATTGGGTGATCTGGAGTAGGAGCAGGTCAAGTGTCAGGCTATGAACCAGATATATAATATGGCATGACTATTGAAAATTAGCTACTTACACTAGAATGTGTTGTACTACTCTGGCTTAATTCATATTGATAGAGATCCATGTTTCTTCATTGTAATGAGCAGCAAATAAAGGTATTTAAATTTTCAAAGAGTCAATCAAAGTTCTGTTCTAGGATATAATAATATTACATTAGCTATATGCAGCTCCATAATTTTAGTATTCCTGAATACCAACTTAAAAAATGTAGATAACCCAGCAATCCACAGTTGGACAGGTGACATGTTATGTTCTCTTGGCAGAGGGTGGTGATTCATGACTCTATAAATTCTTTGATTGCTGCATTGATTCTTGGAGTAAAAACATTCACATGAAAAATATTATCATATTCCATTGCATAAAGGAGCCTATAAAATATGACAAGGCAACTTTGAAAGAGATGCACCACAATTATTTAATTCTTTGATTATGCACGGACTTTCCACCAAGCATATATTCAGCAACCAGAACATTCTCTCCACCACAACTAGGAAGACCTTAGTCCATGAGCAGATAAAAAACGATTATCAATTGGGGGAGTAATTCGTACCTTGATTTTCAGTTACACTGGTGTTTGTAGTGTTGGAAAATGTGTGATGGACCCGTCACAAAGTAGCTTATTAGGACTAGGGATGCAATGTAATGCTTGTTTTAATATTTTCATAAAAAATTACATACGTTACAATTTTATAAAGTGATGATAGATCTTTGTCAGTTTTATTATTTTTTTAATTAGACATGGGAGTTTTTTTATTAAACATGGGAGTTTCTTTAATTAAACTTTTAATGAAAATTAATTAGAAAATAACTATGCCTGATTAAAATATTATTATAATAACAAAAAGCCATCTGTATATAAAATTGAGATGTGAAATTAATACCAAAAATTATACTAAAAAATAACAGGGTTATAAGTTGCTCCTGGTCATTCCAATTATAATTATGATATTTTCATATACTATGCATTAAGTTAGAAACTGAGAAGTGTTTTATGACTACAGTTAGTGGACCTCTCATAGGCAGAGGAACCAGGAGAACTAAAGGAACAATGCTCCCTACCCCAGATTATTAGACTAATCGAGCCCCCTCCCCCCCATTTCATTCAACTATACAAGCTATTTATGTAATGGGAAATAATTATACAAGATTACTGCATGTATAAATATGTGATTTATATATATTGGTGCAATTAATATGAATTTCCACACATGAAGCTAAAGTATAGTAACTAAAAGCACTAGATTTATACTTGCTTGAATGTATAAATTGTTCTTAGGGTTCCCCAAATACATAGCCATCCAGTTGCTACTTACAGGGATAAACTCTGTCAACCAATTAAGTTTCAAAGTTTGTTGATGTTTAAAATGTCCCAGAGGCCCTTGTCTATGTTTTTCAGCCAAAAAACAAACAAAAAGCATTAAGAATGTTTGATCCCTTAGAAAGTTTAAATTAGATAACACTAAAGGTATTGGAGGTATCCATGGTAATTTCAGCCTTGCAAGGAACCCTTTTCTGTTATTAAAACCTTTGATCAGATTATAATACACTTAGAGGGTGTATAACAGATAGCTATAGCCAGCATGATTATATGCTCTCTCAGAAATATACTGAAGTTATCTAGCAATATGCTCATTTCTTTGCATATGTATGACGTAGTTTATTGTTTTTTTGGAATTTTAGTGTAGTAACTAATTGTTGTTTTGGTTGAACATTTACATTTTAGTTTTAGTTATATTTTTTGACAAAACTATTTCAAAATTAATTTTAGTTTTAGTTTTTCACTAGCAAAGATTACAATTTTAGTTTTAGTTTTGGTTGGGAATAAGTAAAATTGTGATGATTGCAGTATAGCTAGCTGCTAGAGTTGGTATGTTATAAAATGAATGAGTAAAACTATCAGTCCCTCTGAATTACTCAATATGAAGGATTGTATATAGCTATAGCTAGTCTTTCAGTGAAAACCTGGAACATCCCAAAAAATGTTCAATGAATGAAAAAGTAACATGCTCTGCTCTGCTGCAGCTGGAAAAGGTTCAATTTGAAACCTTACCTAATATACATTTTTTTAACAATTTTAATGCACGAGTATTATTGTTGAGTTGCTCAAGAAGAGAATCCATTCAGCATAATTCTCGATATGACTTACTGACTCTGAGCCTGACTGATGGTCTCCCAGTATTTCAAACTTTCTTTTTTTCATTTTGGAAATACAATGACAGAGTGGCCAACCCTAACCCAGCTGCTTTAATGAAGATCTACCTCACTACCACATTTCTACACATGTTTATGTCCTTTGTTAAAGAAAGAAAATGAAAAGCACTATTGATTTTCTCTTATATTTAAGGACTGATAATTCTCATTTTCCCTTTATTATTCTCCTAAATACACTTACTATTATAGAATTATTCCACTATGCTATTACATGTCAATTATTCCGATTCTCGCACTTAAGACCAACACATCAAGGGGCCCTGATGAGATCTCATCAGTGATGTTCAAAGCCTGCTCAGTCCTGCTTTGTAACAGATTGGCTCATACAACTTCGCTTCTTCAGGAAAGGCTCCCAACTCATGGAAATCATCTAGAATCACTCCCATCTTTAAGAAGGGTGACCTGAGCTGTGCTGAATACTATAAACCCATCTCACTACTTTCACTGGTAGGGAAGATCCAAGAGAGACTTGTCCATCAGGTTCTTATAAATTACCTCCTTGAGCGCAACGCCATCTCATCCTACCAGTTTGGTTTCTGCCCTGGGTGTTTTGCGTTAGAAGCCCTGGTTTCTCTGACCCAGTCTTGGCATCAGACAATGAAGGCGGGCCTGAGTTCTGTCTGCTTTTTTTTTTTTAAACCTTGCCAAGGCCTTCTACTCCATACCTCATCACTGTATTGTGGATGTTCTTTCTAAGGCTGGAGTCACAGATCCACTGCTTGGCTGGTTTCGTAATTACCTTACTAACAGGTCTCAGTTTGTGGCACTGGAAGGCTCAGCTTCACCTTCTTGTAGTGTCAACTCAGGGGTGCCGTAAGGATCCATTTTAGGCCCCCTTTTAGTCATCCTCACCTTCGATGGAATCTTTCATCTTCCCCTATCCTGCAAAAGGAATTAGTTTGGATATGCTGATGATGTTACTTATTCTCGGAAACCAGCCGTGTTGGATGATCTGGCCGTAATTTCTAACTGGCTTTCCAGTAAAGGTTTCAAACTTAATACAGGCAAAGCAAAGGCAATGATCATTTCCCGCAAGAAAGTCCCTCCATCATTATGTATTCAGCTTCAGGGAAAGTATATTCAATAAAATTCCTGAGAAAATTATATCCCTGTCTTCTGTCACTGCTTTCAAAAGGTGCCTAAGAAATCACCAGCTTCAGTATCATTAATGCTGTTGTTAACAGCAATTATCTACTTATTCACAACTTTTTAATCTGTTTACTGTTAGGAAGGGCTTCACATTGTATGCTCAATTGCATCAAATTATTTAAAAAAAATGCTAGCATAATCTGGCAGGGCCTATATACTGGGACGATTGCTGTCCTGCTAAGTCACCGTAAATGGTACCTCTGGAGCAGTGCTAAATGAACATTAGAGGCTTTCATGGCCTAAAGAAGTTGTTTGTATAAACAGATAGCCTAGCTACAACTAGATATTACATGAGATCTGTGCGACATAAAAAGTATTCTACATGTTTGGATTGTACAAAATAGAAATAAATTTTGACTTCCTTAATTATTGAAGAAAGTAATTCTCCCTGTTTGCTCTAGGGGTGGCTTCCTAGTCACAAAAAGCTGATGTGAGTGGTTACCATGGCATTGAATGACCCTTTACCTGAATAATAATAACACAACTATGTCAACTTTGGTACCTGAGAGCTACTGGCTCTTGACCTAATAAAAACAACTAAATATTTGTACTTATAAAGGTAGCACAGAAGTTACCATTAGCTACTGGGAAAAAATGAAATAAGAAATAATTATTTTGGTAATAGTTTATATAGCTAAAATTAACACCACATACATTTAAAATAAAACTACTGAACTTAGAGAAGTGTAGGCTTTATGTGCAGAAGCAAGAACAGTGCTTTAAATAAATGCAAACCTTTTTTATATTATATTGTATTTTTGTATCTACCAGAACACTTCAATACCACTTGGTAAAACTAAACTAATGCACAACGATGATAGGTAAAAAGTCAGCATGCAATAACTTATCAAAGAATATCATTCATAACATCACACTACATCTAGTCCCTCTCTAGAGAATGGAAGGTAGTAAGGTGGTCTTATTGTGGTGCTATCATGTGATCTGGTCATGTGAGTGTCCGAGATTGTGAACTTGTGACGTGTTGAGATTCTTGTGTGAGTGGTACGTGAAGTCTGGAATCTCATCGGTTTCTACCACAGTTCCCACTGAACATCAACACGATAGGAAGAGGGACTGTGGTTTATGATGTAAGTTGTTGATCTGCATGTTGATGGGAAACAGTGCTGAATCTGAAAGTATTTTGTTTCTTACAGGAGGTGATATTGGAATCTTCAGATAGAATTAGCTACCAACACAGAGGGTATTTAGTAAACTCAAAGATTCATTTAAAAAGTCCCAAAGCCAGTCTCTCGAAAACTTCATGTTTGTCAATACCAGGCCTGTAGCCAGGAATTTGCACAGGGGGGTTTGGATTTCGCAGAAACGCAAGAAAGCCAAGCGAAAAAGAAGGGGAAAAATATGCTAAAACTAATAATTTGCCTGATGTTCTATGTGTTCTTCTATTAATAAATCCATTGAACATTAATAACTCACACAATGACTAGCTAATAAAGTTTTAGTAGAAAATAAACATATTGAACTTACACAAACAAAAATCATGACAATAATAATAGATATAATGTATTAGCTTCATTTATTTAGAGGGCCATGGTTGATATTCATCAATTGATTGTCGATCGCTTGCTTCCACCAGGTATCTTTTATAGGACGACTGTCCAGGATGAACTGAAGTGACCCCTGCTGCCTGACTTGAGTTAAAATTACCTGCAGCGGTACCGTTATTCCTGCCCGTCTCTTGTTGTAGTAAACGAAAGATATTGCCTGCTGCTAAGCGTAGATTAGTACCAATGGGATCTTGGTTAACAAGGAAAAATTCCAAATTGTCGTTAAAGACAATTGTAGGATATTCACCTTTAATTTGACCACTTGTTTTATATTCTGGGTGCCAGACTATCGATTCTCCTTTATTTTCTCCGTGTATTAGAATAATACTTCGACCAAGAACAGTTTGGTAACACAACAGTACGATGTTGTCGTTATTAAGGGAAATTGAAGGATAGCAACCCCGTCCTCCGGGTACGTCCACTACCCTATTCCAAATTACCCTACCTTCATTTAACTCACTCACGCAACTTTTTAGAGAAAATTCATTCTTTAAAACCATAACCACTTTTTTGTCCCTCATGGAAATATCATGCATGTTTCCAGCCATGTAGGGCTCCAGCTTGCTTAAGGTCCAGTGTATTGTAGGTGTGCTTCCGTTCACCATCTTACCTACTCCGTAGCCACTATGTTCATAGACAGTAACCAAGTCACCGCTCGTGTTAGCGCAAAGTTTAGGATATGCACCATATGCGAGTTCTTCACTACCCCCATCGACCTCGGTTAGCTTTTTGTCTGTATTTAATTTCCAGATGTTGTAACGGCAATTTCTGAACTTTGGGAGGTGGGTATTGTGGGCTTCAATCGCATAAATATTGTCGTCATACTTGACTACTACCACGCTAGGGCAAGTACCGGTAGTGAATTGATGACTTTGTCCAAATCGTATTGTTCTCCCCATAATTTCCCCAATAGAGTAGTATAGGCCGAAATCAAATGAACAATCTGCAACGAGAATAACAAGGTTTTCTTCTTCAAGTACGTCAACACTAGTGGGGCGGCCTCCCCTGAGAGCAATGGTCGATACCCTATTGCCCTCCTCTCCAACAGCCATTCTCGAAATCTTGACTCTAAATGGGTAATTACCTGACAGGTTCTCCAAATTTTTTTTTCACTTGTTAGCTTCGAATTCATCCTGTACGCAAGCGCAGATTGGGGTTAAGCCTGACAACCCACACCAATACATGTCCCGCTAAGGCGTGCCCTTTGTTGCACAATTAGTGTCACTTCGAGAATTCCTCTGAACTGCACGAAGTTTGTAACCCCCGCTAAAATACGGGGGGGGGGGGGGGGGGGGGGTTGTACCGTTAGGGCTGGAGTGCAATCCAGCCGGTGATAATCTTTGCAACTTCAGCGTCCATAAAACTTCTGCTGTGATGAAACTTGTGTCATGATAAAAACTTCTTCCATCTGCCATGATAAAACTTTAACTACTAACCTCCTTGTAAACATTTAGCTGGAGACCCTGTACCACCTCAAATACAATGTAAGACACCAGAGTGGAGTATCTGCACAGAAGCTAAATATATTCCACTTCCCAATGACGCACAATGTGCTTATCATATTTTACCCACACAATATGTACTAGCAACATTTTGCTTTCACAAATATTTTTCTAATGTTGTAGTAGTTCACACTCTTTGAGCGCGAAAATCCCATGGTTGCTATGGCGTTTTAAACTTACTTCTGCTTTTCCACGAATTATTTTATTTCTGCAGGCCAGCAAGTACTAGAGTACAGACTGGAAGTCCGTCCCATCTCAAGAAATAGCCCCGTCACCATTTGGGACTTCATCGCAGTACTACACGCGTTTTCTTATCCTTGCGTGTTCGCCAAGACGGTGAGTTTTTTTTTTGTTTGTTTTTATTATTCTATTTTACCCTTCTATATACTCATCTTACCGCTCGTACTTTCGCCGATTATTTTGTTAAAATTCGGTATATTATAAGTATCTCACCATTATAGGTTCGAGCTGGAAGGGCAATTTTAGCACTTTCTGTTCTAAAAAAAGTTAGGGTGTGCACCATAGAAATCTGCTGGGATTTAGAAACTACAGCCTGGAGCCTTAGAGTTCCAAAATCCCAGCAGATTTCACTTAGTGTCCCTCTGATTGATCTTAGTGTACCATTGTTAGGAGCAGTCGCTACGTTCTAAATTATTTAGGTGCTGCACAGCCATTGTGAACTACCACTTTCAAGGTCCTTGAGACCCTGAGTAGATCCTCCCTGCACTCGGGATGCTACAACCTAGGGCCCTTGGGACCCTAAAAACGGTAGTTCCCCTTGATTCAGCGCCACACTATTATGTAGAGACTTTGTGGTAGACAAGGGGTGACTATTCAGCTGGAGCATGCTAATAAAGGCACCCTTAAACTTTTTAGCTAATACCAATATTTAATTGCCCATACAAATGATACTCTCTCAGTAAATACAAGGCTATATTAAAATTATTCTTCACAGAAATTGACACAAATTAAGTTCTAGATATTACTATAGACTTTACAAGGCTTATAGGGTACAGTAGTGAGTTCAATTGGCACTACACTTAAGAAAGTGTTTACTTTGAATTGTTAGTACTAGCAATGAACAACACCAAAAAAAAAAACTCCAGAACTTCGAGTGTATTTATGCACATTACATGTAATTTTTTTCACAGAAAGATTTTATGGAAATTTTGTGTAGATGTGGCTAATAATAAATAGCCAAATATGCTCAACCTTTGTTAAAGGGTTATATTGCAACAAAAATGCTGACTTGAACAATATCATTAGACAATCAGGCTGTACATTACAACATAGGCTGAAGGAGCACAGGAGAACCCTAGCACTAAGTGATGATACATCAGCTGTGGCAGACCATGCTATGTAATTCAATCATGACATTGATCATAATGGAGTGAGAGTCGTTGATCAGCACATGAGTTGGTATCCAAGATGTTTTTTGGAGTCATGGCATATAAAGGCCCCAAAAAGCTGTATGAACAAAAACCTAGGGATACTAAACACAGCCTATGACAGCTTGGCTACTGTAGGACATAGTAACTATCTCCCAAAGCAACTGTTACTAGATTCATGTTTATTTATGCATTCCAGATTTGTAGTCATCTATGTCATACCGATAAAGGTTACTGGATTGACCGAAACATATATTTATACTTTTATTGTTATAGCTAGTGCTTTTTCAGAACATAATATTTCTACAATATTTACAATTAAACTTTTAAAGCTTATGATAGCAGTATAAAAATAATATAGCTAAGTAATATGAATGAAAAAAAAAAAGCAACATGTGAGAAATTAAAAGTAAATTGGTACAATAATCATGACATAATTATGAGACACACTTTCAGTTTTGTACAAATGAACAGTGCAACATTACTATAGACTCAATTAAATGGGCAAAAGTGCAGTACACTTGAAATGTAATATAGTGTAGTTGATGTCACCAAGGAACAGGAAATTTGGAAGCATCAGAATATCTATTGCAATTTACTGTACAAGTTAACAGAGCTACATCAAAACTATAGCCCTAAGAAATTATTTTATGATAGACCATAGTAACGCACTGTTCATTCATATGATACCGAAGATATAGCTCACAATTTATAAGCAGTCTTCTTTTCATTGGTCCTGTGTGATTAATGTCTAGACATATAGTTCAATAGTCATGTAATTGAAAGCCTCAACTCCTTCAGTCATCATTCAGTGACCATTTTCAGATACAAACAAAACAGAAAAGGACCCCAGGCTATGATGGCAACATGCAAATATGTTCTAAGCTCTCATAATGTTCATTCCAAGTAACTTTAGCTTCATCCCATTGCCAATTGATGTTGTGAGTGGTTGGGATGGAGTGCTCTACGTTACAGTAGAAGTGTAAAATCAATCAAAAGCTTGTAGAGATCTCTTGCGTTCTTTGAATGGATACTTCAAGGTTCCTCCTGTCTTGCCAGTCCTGATCACCATTCTTGCTGTTCCTGTTGATTTTATCATGGGTTTCTTTGAGAACTTACTTATACAGAAACAGAACTTAAAAATCTTAAGGCCATAGCTGTATGATGTGAGATGATTGTACGACACAGAATAATGCTCTCTAAGTTTATTTGGAAGCATCATTTATGTGCCAATACAATCAGAATTAAAGTTAAAAAAAGAAACTCTTGAACTTTTTCTTGATGTTGCCACTATAAATGCCTTGGTGATTAATTGTAAGAGACAATGGAAGTATTATGAAAATATGAAAAAACATTGGAGAAGTAAAGATATGAGACTATATTGAAGATGTAAGAATTTGTTTGCTGAATTGTTTATTGCTGTTCCTTACAGCATCAAATTTGCTATTTACACTCTGACCTTTCTTTCTTCTGTTCTCAAATTTTGAACCTAGTAAGTGATTTAGCTCCTTCTATTTACAGATAGTTGTAGCAGGCTATAACTATAAGTGACACGATTAAAGAGTAGTACTGATTAGATTGCAACAACTACCAGGAAGATATTGCCAAAGCTGTGACATGAAGTCTCAATCTTGTTAAGCTTAATGCTGTTTTTTGATTGATTCTTGAACATTTTAAAATCCAAATTCGCTTAATATTGGCTTAGACTAGCATCAGTCATTCTAGAGTAACTTCGCCTTCACTTCAAACTGCAGTTACAGACTGAAAAACCGGACCAATTCCCTGGAGGTGGCAAATCTGCTAAGCGGATTTGGTCCGCCCGGCCAAATACGGGAGGGGACCCAATCTGCTGTGACACCGGCTCCGCCTGACTAACTTTATAACTGAATGACCTTCATTGGCGTGCTACCCGATCTGCGGAAGATAAGAGAACACTCCTACCGATTCAATGCGGACTCCTACTCCCTTTTACAAGCAAGGGGAATGTACGATATAACTAGTGGTGTGCTTGAGCACAAATGGCGAGCGAGCCTAAAGACTATACTATTTTTATTGACTTCTAACACTGAAGCTACTGAAAATAAGGTCCAGTTTTTTAATTTAGCATACAGGGTAAAGGGATTTCAGTGCCATAGTAACAACTCTCTGCAACTGCTTGAAGGAAAAACAACAACAAAACAATACACGTTATTTAAAAGTTTTCTTTGTGATATTCTTTAGCTAAGTAGTGGTTGTAACACACAATGCTTTGACACAACTGGACATGCACCTACACAGACTTACCTTCGCAGTAGTCTAGTGGACAATGTATTTTCAAGTAAATACTGTTGCGCACGGCTTATAACCATGACAAAGAGCGCATTGACTTACCACCGCCACTAACTCGAATAGAAATGGAAGTCCCTTAAGTTTTCAAGTTGTAACTGCACCCGCAAAAGAATTCAAAACGGTAAACAATTCAATTTCTAGGGTGATACGGGTACTGATCGATCACCAGAGGACTCTGTTTAGTGCAATTTGGGACGGGGTCGACAACCGAACTAACACAAAAACGCGAGGGTCAAAGTACAAAATGACATACATACGTCCATACATATATACAAATAAACTAGTGGTGTGCTTGAGCACAAATGGCGAGCGAGCCTGATAGTTAGGTAACATAAAATGTTACTATGTTTTAGCTTACTTCATGCAAACACTATAATAGCAGTTATGACATTTGATTTCAGCAAACAAATACAAAATCACTCTCTTACCTTATTAATGGTAACTTTTGTAGTATCAAACTTCAACCATTCTGATAATCTCAATCACCAGTAACTCTTGAACAAGCTTTCAGCTATGATAAAAAATAATGTTATTATTTGTAATTTTAGCCAACAAATATGGAATTACTACTTACATCATTCTTGAGTATTGATAACTTCTGTAGTATCAAATTGAAGTTATACTTTGACCATCTGAATAGGGGATTTGCATGATGACATCACGTAACATCCTACCACGCCCACCGATGGTATCACTGCACACCGTGTCCCATTGAAAATGTATTAGTTTTGCTGACCGCCTGGTCTATTTTTCGCTGTAGCACCAGCGCCAGGCTGCACAGAGCTTCCAAATTACAGGAATAGCTTTATTATGAAATTTACTAACTGCTGATAGCAAAAGTTTAAAATTTTCAGCCCTGGCTATTGGAATTCCTGGGAGTGAAATTTGGTGATGGTTATCTAACCACCCTACTTCTTCTTGGAACTCACCTTGAAAACTGAGACTGGCTGGTTTTTCTCAGAATTCTATAGCCTGGGGTGGCCTGCTTCTTAGAAGCTGATTGTGGTGAAGATACTAATTTCTCTGGAGGGATTGGTGAGTCTTACAAGAGAATTAGATAAAGAGATTGCTTTGCTCCTGAATGCTAAGATAACAGAAGAAAGAACAACATGGTGATCATTTCATAACTTTCCTAAGGATAAACTGATGAGAAAGAAATGATTAATTTCTAAAAAGATAGTATTTGTATCATCAGCTGTTTTGCTCCACAATGTGGAAGAACTCTTGAATATCTTTGTGGAGGATGTTGTAACAAAAAGCATTGCTACAGGGACAGCAGTGGAGAATTGGCAAGCCTACAATTAATATTGCCTCTTATTACTGATCAAGTTTACTTTTAGATTGAGTATGTTTTTATGTTTATTTCAATTATCTTTCTCCCCTTAGTTCAATATGTATTCATGTTCTTTGATTGTTTAGTTACAGTTTAACCACAGTGTAAAACATGAAAGCAATAGTTATGCCAGTTCTGCAGGACATTAATGTCCGTGCATTAACTACCTAAAATAACCCACCTACTGTGGAGTTAAGTAATGCCATTAGCTAGCTACCTGTTGAAGAGGTAAAAAAAATGGTGAAGGGACATATAAATTCTAGTTAAAAACTAGCAAACAGGACATTATTACTGATACAGTCCATAGATACACAACAGTCCCACACGCTTTGTGAGAAAATTTATTACTGAGGGTGATAATGATGATGATAATGATAATAAAATACTATGAAGTGAATCAAATTGGTGGACCAATAATTGAGTGCACTAAGAGAAAAACCTGTTAATGCTAATTCAATGTCCAAACTTCTGATAGCTAGTAATGGAGTTAGCAAAATTGTGGTAAATATTTTTTCTTGTTTTTCGTTTATACCTTGATTCTCAAAGACAACTATCTGGATCTATATATATTCAATTTAGGAAGTATGTCTTAGACTTCTTTACTTTGTCACAAGTCACAGTATCGCGAGGCTGTTGTTTAGCTACATTACCATTTTGCTCACCTTTCTTTTAAGTTGCCAATATTTGCTAGCAAATACATACCTTTTATCTATCTCAACTTCACAACATGAAGTTGACTAAGAGTAAGATGTTCAACTATAGCTACTTGCTTTTATAAATGGTATTTCTGCCAGAGTCTGAGTCTGTCAGACAGGTGGTTGCATTTATGTCTCCTGACTAGTTTATGGAGATGATAACTTCACCACAATCAGGTTACTTCTAAGAAAATCCACAGCACAATAGGCAGGCCACCACCAGGCTATAGAATTCTGAGAAAAACCAGCCAGTCTCAGTTTTCAAGGCGAGTTCCAAGAATAAGTAGGGTGGTTAGATAACCATCACCAAATTTCACTCCCAGGAATTCCAATAGCCAGGGCTGAAAATCATAAACTTTTGCTATCAGCAGTTAGTAAATTTCATAATAAAGCTATTCCTGTAATTTGGAAGCTCTGTGCAGCCTGGCGCTGGTGCTACAGCAAAAAATAGACTAAGCGGTCAGCAAAACTAATACATTTTCAATGGGACACGGTGTGCAGTGATACCATCGGTGGGCGTGGTAGGATGTTACGTGACGTCATCATGCAAATCCCCTATTACCTTGAATTCTTGACAACAAGCTCTCACCTACAAAAACAAAAGACAATCAATTTTAGCACACAAATACAAAATTACTTTCTTACCTCATTTTCTTGAGCAGTGGTAACTTTTGTAGTACCAAATTTGAGCCAATCTGACTATTTGAATTTACCAGTCACTGTTGACTAGCTCTAAGCTACAAAAAAGAAAGGCCAGAGTTAATTTTGCATATTTAGCTAACAATTATGGAATTGCGTACTTATCTCAGCTTCCCTCGAGAAGTAGTAGCTTCCATAGCATTAATACTACGGCATTCTGACTACCAACGGCTCTTGACAACCAACAACCGGCACTCTCGTATCCCCCCATAAAACGGCGAAGTTTTGAAATTAAGTCTGGAAAAGGGTCTTCAATGCCATAGTAACCTGTCGAATCAACTTTTTGTGTCTTGAAAACAAGCGTTTTAGCAGGAATTTTCTCATACTTTGGAGCTTAAGTATAAAGTAAGGTTTGCTTAATGCTGTAGTTTCAGAATAAACTTGAGTCAAGCCTAAATAGCCGTGTTTTTAGGAGAAAAAAGATCCCCGCGCGCGCGTTTAAAGAGCATACGTACCATCCATACATACATACATATATATAACATATACCCGATTTTGCATTATCCACCCCTAATACTGTCTCGCTCGCTACGCTCGCTCGCCAATAAACTAGTGGTGTGCTTGAGCACAAATGGCGAGCGAGCCTGATGGCTAGGTAACATAAAATGTTATTATGTTTTAGCTTACTTCATGCAAACACTATAATAGCAGTTATGACATTTGATTTCAGCAAACAAATACAAAATCACTCTCTTACCAACTTTTGTAGTATCAAACAATCAACCATTCTGATAATCTCAATAAAAAATAAACCAGTGTTATTATTTGTAATTTTAGCCAACAAATATGGAATTACTACTTACATCATTTTTGAGTATTGATAACTTCTGTAGTATCAAATTGAAGTTACTTTGACCATCTGAATTACCTTGAATTCTTGACAACAAGCTCTCACCTACAAAAACAAAAGACAATCAATTTTAGCACACAAATACAAAATTACTTTCTACCTGAGCAGTGGTAACTTTTGTAGTACCAAATTTGAGCCAGTCTGACTTTGAATTTACCAGTCACTGTTGACTAGCTCTTAGCTACAAAAAAGAAAGGCCAGAGTTAATTTTGCATATTTTGCTAACAAATATGGATTTGCGTACTTATCTCAGCTTCCCTCGAGAAGTAGTAGCTTCCATAGCATTAATACTACGGCATTCTGACTACCAACGGCTCTTGACAACCAACAACCGGCACTCCGTATCACCCCATAAATTGGCGAAGTTTTGAAATTAAGTCTGGAAAAGGGTCTTCAATGCCATAGTAACCTGTCTAATCAACTTTTTGTGTCTTGAAAACAAGCGTTTTAGCAGGAATTTTCTCATACTTTGGAGCTTAAGTATAAAGTAAGGTTTGCTTAATGCTGTAGTTTCAGAATAAACTGGAGTCAAGCCTAAATAGCCGTGTTTTTAGGAGAAAAAAGTTCCCCGTGCGCGCGTTTAAAGAGCATACGTACCATCCATACATACATACATATATATATACTAGTGGTGTGCTTGAGCACAAATGGCGAGCGAGCCTAAAGACTATACTATTTTTATATGAATGATTTGACTTCTAACACTGAAGCTACTGAAAATAATGTCCAGTTTTTTTTACTGATTTAGCATACAGGGTAAAGGGATTTCAGTGCCATAGTAACAACTCTCTGCAACTGCTTGGAAGGAAAACAACAACAACAAAACAATACACGTTATTTAAAAGTTTTCTTTGTGTTATTCTTTGGCTAAGTAGTGGTTGTAACACACACTGCTTTGACACAACTGGACATGCACCTACACAGACTTACCTTTGCAGTAGTCTAGTGGACAATGTATTTTCAAGTAAAATACTGTTGCGCAAGGCTTATAGCCATGACAAAGAGCGCATTGACTTACCACCGCCACTAAGGATTCTCAGAGCTCGTTAATTGAAAAATACTGGAACTGTGAACGCTTTACCTAACTTACGTAATTACCTAACTTACGTAATTAAAAATTAAAAGCGCGGGCGAAAACAGAGGTCTCACGTACCCCATAAACAGATAAACTAGTGATGTGCTTGAGCACAAATGGCGAGCGAGCCTAAAGACTATAATGATTTTGACTTCTAACACTGAAGCTACTGAAAATAAGGTCCAGTTTTTTAATTTAGCATACAGGGTAAAGGGATTTCAGTGCCATAGTAACAACTCTCTGCAACTGCTTGGAAGAAAAAAAACAACAAAACAATACACGTTATTCTTTGTGATATTCTTTAGCTAAGTAATGGTTGTAACACACAATGCTTTGACACAACTGGACATGCACCTACACAGACTTATCTTCGCAGTAGTCTAGTGGACAATGTATTTTCAGGTAAATACTGTTGCGCACGGCTTATAACCATGACAAAGAGCGCATTGACTTACCACCGCCACTAACAATGGAAGTCCCTTAAGTTGTCAAGTTTTAACTGCACCCGCAAAAGAATTCAAAACGGTAAACAATTCAATTTCTAGGGTGATACGGGTACTGATCGATAAACCAGAGGATTCTGTTTAGTGCAATTTGGGACGGGGTCGTCAACCGAACTAACCAAAAAACGCGAGGGTCAAAGTACAAAAATGCCTTACGTACGTCCATACATAATATATACAAATAAACAAACATCCCCGATTTTTTCATTTTTACCCCTGTAAGTGTCTCGCTCGCTACGCTCGCTCGCCAATAAATAACTAGTAATGTGCTTGAGCACAAATGGCGAGCGAGCCTAAAGACTCTACTATTTTTATATGAATGGTTTTGACTTCTAACACTGAAATAAGGTCCAGTTTATAAATTTAGCATACAGGGTAAAGGGATTTCAGTGCCATAGTAACAACTCTCTGCAACTGCTTGGAAGGAAAAACAACAACAAAACAATACACGTTATTTAAAAGTTTTCTTTGTGATATTATTTAGCTAAGTAGTGGTTGTAACACACAATGCTTTGACACAACTGGACGTGCACCTACACAGACTTACCTTCGCAGTAGTATAGGTGGACAATGTTTTTTCAAGTAAATACTGTTGCACACGGCTTATAACCATGACAAAGAGCGCATTGACTTACCACCGCCACTAACTCGAATAGAAATGGAAGTCCCTTAAGTTTTCAAGTTTGAACTGCACCCGCAAAAGAATTCAAAACGGTAAACAATTCAATTTCTAGGGTAATACGGGTACTGATCGATAAACCAGAGGATTCTGTTTAGTGCAATTTGGGACGGGGTCGACCACATAACTGACACAAAAACGCGAGGGTCAAAGTACAAAATGACATACGTACGTCCATATATATAAATAAATAAATAAATAAACTAGTGGTGTGCTTGAGCACAAATGGCGAGCGAGTCTTAAACTACACTATTGTTAAATTTGATTTTAACAACTAACACTCAAGCTATTAAAATAAAGTCGAGTTTTTAAATTACGTATGAGGTAAAGGGATTTCAATAACATAGTAACCGCTCCCGCAACAGTTTGAATTGAAAAAGAAGCAACAAAATTAAATCACGTTATTTAAAATTTTCTGTGATATTCTTAATAGTAGTTGTAACGCACAATACTTTCACACAACTGAACATACATACGCAAGACTTACCTTCGTGGTTCGTCTAGTGGACAATGCATTTTTAAGTAAATACTGTTGGGTAGGGCTTATAACTGTGACAAATAGCACATTAACTTTACCAAAGATTTTGAGTTTTAACTGCACCCGCAAAACAATTCAAGCCGTAAACAATTCAATTTATAAGGTGATACGGGTAATGGTCGCTAAACCGGAGGATTCTGTTTAGTGAAGTTTGGGACGGGGTCGAACGCGGAGCGAACACAAAAATACGGAAGGTCAAAGTACAAAATGACATACGTACGTCCATATATATAAATAAACTAGTGGTGTGCTTGAGCACAAATGGCGAGCGAGCCTGATGTTAGGTAACATAAAACTAAGTATTGTTACTATGTTTTAGCTTAGTTCATGCAAACACTATAATAGCAGTTATGACCTTTTATTTCAGCAATCAAATACAAAATCACTCTCTTACCTGATCAATGGTAACTTTTGTAGTATTAAACATCAACCATTCTGATAATCTCAATCACCAGTAACTCTTGAACAAGCTCTCAGCTACGATAAAAAATAAACCAGTGTTATTATTTGTAATTTTAGCCAACAAATATAGAATTACTACTTACATCATTCTTGAGTATTGATAACTTCTGTAGTATCAAATTGAAGTTACTTTGACAATCTGAATTACCTTGACCATCTGAATTACCTTGAATTCTTGACAACAAGCTCTCACCTACAAAAACAAAAGACAATCAATTTTAGCACACAAATACAAAATCACTTTCTTACCTCATTTTCTTGAGCAGTGGTAACTTTTGTAGTACCAAATTTGAGCCAATCTGACTATTTGAATTTACCAGTCACTGTTGACAAGCTCTTAGCTACAAAAAAGAAAGGCCAGAGTTAATTTTGCATATATAGCTAACAATTATGGAATTACGTACTTACCTCAGCTTCCCTCGAGAAGTAGTAGCTTCCTTAGCATTAATATACGGCATTCTGACTACCAACAGCTCTTGACAACCAACAACCGGCACTCCGTATCCCCCCCCATAAAACGGCGAAGTTTTTTAATTAAGTCTGGAAAAGGGTCTTCAATGCCATAGTAACCGGTCGAATCAACTTTTCGTTTCTTGAAAAGCCAGCATTTTCGCAGGAATTTTCTCACACTTTGGAGGTTAAGTATAAAGTAAGGCTTGCTTAATCCTCTAGTTTCAGAATAAACTGGGGTCAAGCCTAAAAAGCCGTGTTTTTTGGAGAAAAACGTTCCCCGCGCGCGCGTTTAAGGGGCATACGTACCATCCCACATACATATATACCTATAACATATACCCGATTTTGCATTGTCCACCCCTAATACTGTCTCGCTCGCTACGCTCGCTCGCCAATAAACAAACATCCCCGATTTTTTCATTTTTACCCCTGTAAGTGTCTCGCTCGCTACGCTCGCTCGCCAATAAACAAACATCCCCGATTTTCGATTGTGTTACCCCTGTAAGTGTCTCGCTCGCTACGCTCGCTCGCCAAAATATAGCGAAATCTCGATTGAGTTACCCCTGATAGTGTCTCGCTCGCTTCGCTAGCTCGCCAACTAGTGGTGTGCTTGAGCACAAATGGCGAGCGAGCCTGATGTTAGGTAACATAAAACTAAGTATTGTTACTATGTTTTAGCTTAGTTCATGCAAACACTATAATAGCAGTTATGACCTTTTATCAGCAAACAAATACAAAATCACTCTCTTACCTGATTAATGGTAACTTTTGTAGTATCACACATCAACCATTCTGATAATCTCAATCACCAGTAACTCTTGAACAAGCTCTCAGCTACGATAAAAAAATAAACCGGTGTTATTATTTGTAATTTTAGCCAACAAATATGGAATTACTACTTACATCATTCTTGAGTATTGATAACTTCTGTAGTATCAAATTGAAGTTACTTTGACCATCTGAATTACCTTGAATTCTTGACAACAAGCTCTCACCTACAAAAACAAAAGCAATCAATGTTAGCACACAAATACAAAATTATTTTCTTACCTCATTTTCTTGAGCAGTGGTAACTTTTGTAGTACCAAATTTGAGCCAATCTGACTATTTGAATTTACCAGTCACTGTTGACAAGCTCTTAGCTCAAAAAAGAAAGGCCCGAGTTAATTTTGCATATTTACCTTACAAATATGGAATTACGTACTTACCTCAGCTTCCCTCGAGAAGTCGTAGCTTCCTTAGCATTAATACTACGGCATTCTGACTACCAACGGCTCTTGACAACCAACAACGGGCACTCCGTATCCCCCATAAAACGGCGAAGTTTTGAAATTAAGTCTGGAAAAGGGTCTTCAATGCCATAGTAACCGGTCGAATCAACTTTTTGTTTCTTGAAAAGCAAGCATTTTCGCAGGAATTTTCTCACACTTTGGAGCTTAAGTATAAAGTAAGGCTTGCTTAATCCTGTAGTTTCAGAATAAACTGGGGTCAAGCCTAAAATGCCGTGTTTTTTTTAAAGATAAACGTTCCCCGCGCGCGCGTTTAAGGGGCATACGTACCATCCCACATACATATATACCTATAACATATACCCGATTTTGCATTATCCACCCCTAATACTGTCTCGCTCGCTTCGCTAGCTCGCCAATAAACATCCCCGATTTTCGATTGTGTTACCCCTGTAAGTGTCTCGCTCGCTACGCTCGCTCGCCAAATTATCAGTCTTCGCTAGAGGCTGTACTAGCCAGAGGTGACAGATCTGTGTAGAGGTCATTGTCAGGTGGTGGAATTCAACAAATTTCAAAGTCTCCTGCAATTTGTGCTGGATAAGCACATTATAATATTAACAGCGCCTTTAGCAGATTCTCACCATGAGCATTATTATCAGAAACATGACTAATTCTGTTGATTTACCACAAAAAAAGAAGACACTGTACTTAGTATTACTGTCAAACAAAGTACTTGAAATTCATTTGTCATATCTAAGCCCATGAAAAAATACATAACTTTAAAACAATAATGATTCAAAAGTTCATAATGGTATCATAACAATTGCAAATCCTGGAAAGGCCGAGGTTTCTGCTTACATATACCCTATACGTACAGAATCAGCGACAGCCCGCAGAGTGGCTGGACTCAATTTAAAGCAACACTGTGCACGGGAGAGTTATTAAATTATTGGGGGAAGGCACCTGCAAAGTTAGAATGACTATGAAGACCAGAATAGAGTATGAAATTACAACTCCAGGTACCCAGCTACTAGAGGAATTAGAGGAAGATACAGAGAGAGATTTAAAATTTATCAGGAACAAAATTATCGCACATGGCTGAACTATATTCCCCAATGACTTGCCAGAGAATATTAAGCTAATCTACTCTGTCTCATTTACAAAAGTGTAGCTGCCTTTCCAGGATTGCAATTGTTATGATACCATTATGAACTTTTGAATCATTATTATTTTAAAGTTATGTATTTTTTTATGGGCTTAAACATGGCTAATGAATTTGACATTATTACTAAGTACAGTATGTCATTTTTTGGTTAACAGAATCAGCGACAGCCAGCAGAGAGTGGCTGGACTCAATTTAATGGGACACTGCAAGAGAGAGTTATTAAATTATTGGGGAAGGCACTGGCAAAGTTAGAATAACTATGAAGACTAAAATAGGGTATGGAATTACAACTCCAGGTATCCAGTTACCACAGGAATTAGAGGAAGTGCTGAGAGAGATTTAAATTTATCAGGAACAAAATTATCACACATGGCTAAACTATATTCCCCAATGACTTGCCAGAGAATATTAAGCTAATCTACTCTGTCTCATTTACAAAAGTGTAGCTGCTATTCCCTCCGCCTGATATATAATAACTTCAGGACCTCCTGTAAGAATGTCTTTATCGATCCATATTTCCGTATCCACTTTCCGTATCCGCTTTAAAAAACGTACCTGCATCTAAATAATTACAGAAGCTCTCAAACGACTTGCTTAGCTATAACTACTTGCCAGTCTTAAGATTACCGAGCACTTACAGTCCAAAACAATTGGATCATCTTTGGGTGACAAATTGCTAGAAAACTGGGCCACATACATTTTAGAAGCCATAATTGCAGAAAGTTCTATACAAAGTCAAGTAAATTATTTTCTCCCAGTCAAATAAAATTATTTCAGATTGTAAGGGAGAAATAAATCGAACTTAAGTACAGGTAGCTGATTTCCGATTCCATTGTAACACTACACTGCCTTGAATTCACTTTCATTTACCCCCAGGAGTGTGCTGTATAGGGACAAGGAGATTTAGTAACTGCAAACATTTTTATAATTCTTTTTTATTAGGTACTTAGGGATTTTTTTTAGTAATGTTTTGAGCAACTAAACTGCAGATCTAGCATAGAGGGTGCTACTTAATTTGATATAGCTAGCTATAACCTGAGTACTTCATTATTAAAACATATCTAACATTAATTATCTGGGGTTTTATGAATTGAATGCCAAATTTCAAATAACTCAGGCAAATAACTTTCATATATGTGTAGAAACTATTTTAGATGGAGCTACAATGACTACCACTAGATCATTATCTTAGCAATTGTGCTAAATTTTACACTTTACAAAATTCTATCTTCCTCATTTACAAGCCTCAAGATCTTGTTTATTTATTTTTGTTACCCTTTCCAATCCCAAAGTTATGGTTGATCATGATTTTAAGTCAACTACAATCTAAAGCTAAAGGACTGTATTCAGCTTGCACTAATAAAAGTAAGTGTGCATATTATAGTGCACAAATAAACTTCTAGCTACATGAATTAAATTTGAAGCATTCACAAGAAATAAAGTGGTAATAAAAATATCAAGGTAGAAGACACAAGAAGCACACCTTATTCTCTAATGATAGAAACCACTGCAGTGACATCCTCAGGAAAATATGTTTCAGTTCCAGAAACTTTTCAGGGAGTAATAGTTAACTTGTAATGAAGTGTCAATGTATTTCCCTCCATTTGATCCAACTCTTCTTCAGTAGCTAAGCAAAGCATAAAAAAGTTCCATTCTTTTGTGTCAATATTGTCAAATGAAGCTTCTGGAACTGAAACATATTTTCCTGAGGATGTCACTGCAGTGGTTTCTATCCTTAGAGAATAAGGTGTGCTTCTTGTGTCTTCTACCTTGATTTTTAAATACGTTCTTGCTCGAGGTCCAGAATTCTTATCCGAGGATATACCAATGAGAGATAGTTCTATAAGAAACTTACTACTTTCAAAAGTAGCTATATTTGATATAAATTTACCAGGATCCAGCAATTCTTCTTTATTTATTTCCACATTTAGATTAACCTGCTCGTATATCTTCTTGTCGAAAATCTCAGGTGACTAGTGGGGAGATGCAAGATAAAGTATACCTTGACTTTCAGAAGCATAAGCACTATCTTGCAGTTTATTAAACAGCAACCTAGGGCTGTGTCGCCTTGGACATGATCTCCACCCTTTAACCTGCGTTTTTTGGGAGTCGCAAGTACTTGCAGGCTGTCTTCTGCTATTCGCTTCATGCCTCTATTACGGTCACCACTAGTGAAATTTCCTATAGCAAGTGACATCACTTCTACTCTTCGCAAGACTGCACTATTGATTCTTTTATATCCCCCGAGCAACAGGAAGTTAAACCAAAAAATTTTAAATTAAAATTTCAAAATCCCTAACAGATACTTTCAGGCTAAGGGTACACCTGAGCTGAAAATAACAGGAAGAAAGAGGAGGTTCTATTATGCATTCTAAAGATATATTTGACTAAGATGTTATCAGCCATATCTGTTTATATCCTGGAGGGTGATTTGCACACAGCATGGACAGCCAGCATCCTGAAAGCTCTAAAACTAAGTTTCTGTTAAACTTTTTGTTGTCAGGTGTCATCTGTATGTGTAGAAAGCTTCCTAAATCTAACTCACGATTCTTACTGGCTCTGTCTACAACTCTTACCTCTTCCCATTTAGTGGTGCTGCCAAACATGTTCAACAATGGCTGAAACCTTCTCATCACCTCTCTTACAAGCATCCTGATGTTCTTTCACTCTTCTGCTCTAGTTGTTTCACCCTATGTGTACCTTACCACAACTTGAAGTGTATACTGTACACTATGGATCTCGGTGGTAATGGGTATAGTAACTTTGACGTTTAAGTATGATGTGATCTTAGTGTCTTTGACTTTTAGTAAGACGTGATAGTGTCTTACCCGACTTAAATGCTGTTTGATGTCAAAGTCTCTACACACTCTCTGAATGCTCTCACTCAATCCTTCTATGTATGGAATAGTAAGAATCAAAACCTTTCTCTTGCTCAGTATCTGTATGATCACTGTAAAAATTATAGCGTGAAAACCCACCAAATTCACACCAAACTGGTGGTGTGAATGCCCACCACCTATGCATAGTGTGTCCTTCACACTTTCTTCCTAGTGTGAATGCACACTTAGTGTGAAATTCACACTCAATGGAATAGCACGAACCCTTTACCGAACATTAATTATATTCATGTGCAGGCAAAAACCAGTGCTATTGTCATTGTAATCTACCTTATAAATGTTTTGTACACTTGTGTGCTGATAAGAGAGCGGCATTCTGACTAACAATGGCTCTTGAGAACAAACAAGTGGCACTCCGTATTCCAAGCAACTTTTTGTGTCTTGAAAAACGAGTGTTTTCTCCTAAAAAGTCAGCTTTTGCTGACACTGATTACTATGGCATTAAATACCCTTTTCCAGACTTAATTTCAAAACTTCGCCGTTTTAGGAAACGCCGTTAGGGGATACGGAGTGCCGCTTGTTTGTTGTCAAGAGCCATTGGTAGTCAGAATGCCGCTAAGGAAGCTACTACTCCGGTGAAGCTGAGGTGAACCAAACGCGTGCTTTATTGAAGTGAAGTCATATTCACTTATCTAAGTAAAGTCATACGCACAGGTTGGTTAAATTAAATTTATTGAAAAATACTCCCACAAATAGTTTACTCCCACAAATAGTTTACTCCCTCAAATATTTCTGTACTGGAGGGAACAAATTGACCATGGCAAGGTATGAACAGAAGTGTGCACTGAGAAATTAGGCATTAACAATAACAGCCACAAAGAGGTGTAAGTATTTCTTGACAATCTCATGTTTATTCCCTACAAATGAATTTCATTGGTAGAAAGTAGGACACTAGTGTGAAGTAAAGCAGACGCATGCATGTGGGACTTAACTGAACTTTAACATCAGGCAGATGAATATCTACTTATACCAAATACGCCTTAACAACTGGCAGATGAATATCCACTTAAACTTTAATAACTGGTGGATGAATACTTACAAACTTTTAACAAGGGTTGTTTGAGTCTTGCATGACTGAATGCTCTCACTCAATCCTTCTAAGAATCAAAGCCTTTCTCTTGCTCAGTATCCGTATGATATACTGGAGAAAACCGAAATGTAGCGCTGTTCAGACACAGTATACACGGTTGAGTGCCACGACACAAATTTTTTCAATTGCCACTATCACATTTAGAGGTACAATGGTGAACATCAGAGAATGAAGGGGAAGATGACCTCAATGGTCAGATTGATATCAAAGAAGCAGACAATGAAGACCAACTTTAACAAAATCCAGTTTACAATGAAAATTGGAATTAGCCTTTTTATTCGATATTTCTTTTTAATTATATGAAAATATGACGAATATTATTAGCGTATAGCTTGTATAAGATAAAAAAGTTCTTATTAGGGTAGACACCTTTGGCCCACTCTAATTTTAATATAATTGTCCCTGATATAACTTTTAAAATACAAATGTTACAACGATTTGAATATGGGAAGCTTGTTCTTGGTCTTGAAATCTTACTATGAGCCAAATTGTGAGATGCTTATGATAAGTGAAGTCAGAGAACAGTTCTTACTACCTTTGGGGTACTTTCTTCACCACCTATAAAGATTTTCGATAATTCAAGGCTCCATAGTCTTTTTTTCTCAATCCCATAGAGTCATACACACATGCTTTATCTAACTAAAGTCATATCCACTTATCTAAGTAAAGTCATATCCACGTGTTCTATCAAATATGGTTATATTAAATTTATTGAAAAATACTCCCACAAATATTTCTGTACTGATATTCAATAAATAAATGATTATTAAGAAATCTTCCACATCACCCAGGAGGGAACAAATTGACTATTGCAAGGTATGAACAGAAGTGTGCACTATCCCATGGAATGTGGGAGCACGATGGGCTGATCCCCCTCAGTTTTGGCTGAAGGCGCTCGCACAGGTTGGCTTATGAACGCTACCACTAGAATCGCTCAACTGAAGGGGGGTGAACCCGACCTCTACCACTTTAGTAAACTGCGTTAATGTAATTGAGTAAGAAAGCGACTGAAAGGTCACCTCATGTGGTCGAGACTTAAATATCACTAACCCCCCCCCCCCCAGACAACACACATATAATGCACACTTCCAGCTCCACACCTTGTTGGGGCACAAAATAACAAGCACATGCACATAGTAATAATACCAAAAGTGACTGACACACATCATGTTACAAAACCAATACACACAATAAAATTAAGTAAATACATACAGTTCAACGTTTCATATTCCCTGTTCTACATAAATGTTCATGTGGGCATGCCCTTTGGCACTCCTATATGGGACTTCACTTAACTTTAACATCTGGCAGATGAATATCTACTTATACGAACTAAGCCTTAGCAACTGGCAGATGAATATCCACTTAACTAAGCTTTAACAACTGGTAGACGAATACTTACAAAAATTTAACAAGGGTTGTTTGAGTCTTGTGATGACTAGACAGGATTTAGTCATGTACCCATCTAAATTATTCATGAACAGGATATGGATACATTTGACAGGTGTTTACTTTTGTCATCTTAAATACAGCAGAATTACTTTGTAACATTAGCCCATGGTTTAATTACTGGTAAACCTTGGATTTTTATTTTTTTAGACAAAAGATTAGAGAAAAAAATTGTGTGCATGAGCATAGGATGGAGAGGGGGTTTATATGCTAAATAAATTTCAGTATTCCATAATGGTGGACAAGTTTGTGGCATTTTCATTTCATGGTTTCAAAAGACTCTTCTTTACAGAAAACAGAAATGGATGCACGATGGAAAATTATGCAATCAACACTATCACTAAGAAGTCAGGTTTTCAGCTAATATATAGCTACCATACTGCAGCTTCAAATACAAAATTCAACTATTTTAAGGCACATCAAATATTTTTATTTTAGTCTACACTACTCCGCTTTGCCAGAATTAGAGGAACTAAATTCCCCTAGCCCCCCCACTCCCCCACACCTCTTCAGCCACGATAACTTATAATTTGCAGGATTACGCATGTGCATCGATGATTTGCAACTAGCATAAAATCCCAAGCCACTCAGTAGCAGGAATAGAAACTTATCCATTGTGTAGATCAAATCCGTTTAAGTTCGATTCATACCAGAGATAAAGTACTGCAGCTATCATGGCGGTTGAAGCGACTATTACGTGCGGCGACTATGTCGAACAAAGCAATGGCCGCTGCACTAGCGTTGACATTCTTCGCGAGGATAAACTTGCCGTAATATGTACGGATACTACTTTTACTCCCAATTTATACTATTATGTTGGAAAAATCAATCGTAGAGAGATTGCTTGGGGGAATTATATGAAGTATACTACTGGAAAAAACCCAAATGTAGCGCTGTTCAGACAAGGTGGTAACATATACACGGTTGAGTGCCACGACACAAATTCTTTCAAATGCCACTATCACATTTGGAGGTACAGTTCTGAACGTCGGAGAATGGAGGGTAAGATGAACGGAAGATCTATATGCAGTGAACGCAACCCCAAAATATGTGCCAATAACGACGGCTGGATCGTAGCAGCTTTCAGGGGCAATAAGTATGCTGTAGGAAAAGTAGACTTTCACGAAGAGGCAGTGTTTATGAAAATTGATTGGTGGCTAAGAGACAGGATGGTGGGAAGTAATCCCGACGTTTCCATGGTGGGAAGTAATCCCGACGTTTCCATGGTGGGGGACATGGTGGTGATGGCAATGACTACGAACATTACCCTAAAAACTTACGTAGGAAAGTTGCACACAGATCTGAAGGAAGTTAAGTGGGGTAATGTCATTGAAGCGCCAGGAGCCGGCTGGTATCCCTCAATAGCTTTGAATCAGGAAAAACAAGTGTTACTAGGTAGCCAAAGCATTGCTGGGAGGATGATTACTCTAGTGCACGGTACCGCTGAAGAAAATGACATCAAATGGAACAGAGCCTCAAAAACTACTGGATTCTTTGGAGAGTATCCATCAGTCGTTTTTCATGGAAGACAGGAATTTTTTGTGAACTACAAAACAAACGTAGGAAGAAGCCTTCGAGTTAAGCCTGGTCACATTGACATCAAAGAAGCAGACAATGAAGATCAAGGTCAACAAAATCCAGTTTACAATGAAAATGAGGTGTAAATTGACTTGTACCATTATTTCTATATTTTATTATTAATTTTATAAGTTACATTACTTTATGCTTTTAGAAGCAATTTTGTGTTGAAATTAGCTTTTTTATTCGATATTGCTTTTTAATTATATGAAAATGTGACGAATATTATTCATGTATAAGTTAAAAAATTCTTATCAGGTACACACCTATGGCCAACTCTATTTTTTGTGCAATTGAATTGTCCCTGAAACAACTTTTAAAATACAAATGTTGCAACAATTTGAATATGGGAAGCTTGTTTGGTCATAATATCTTCCTATAAAGCCAAAATTTAGAGGTGCTTATGATAAATGAAGTCAGGAGGAACAGTTCCTACTACTTTTCGGGTAATTTTTCGACAACTCAAGGCTCCATAGTCTTCTTTTCTCAATCCCCATCACTCCAAGTTTAGTTTTCAAAGACTACAATAATATTACTTTTCTAAATGTGCAACTTCAAAAGGGGATATTTTCTAGATATCTTACTGAGAAGAACTAAACATCCGCGTATTCCACTCGTGTCACTGAATAAATGCTGCAAGCCTGGTGATTACTTCTAGTTCGACCTAGTGCTGCGCAAACCCGGCGCAAATTGCGCCGGGGGGGGGGGGGGGGGGGGGGGAAACAAAAAAACGCCTTATTTCTCTAGCAAGACCCTTTATAAACTGCAGGGTAGAGAAGGGTCCTGTGTCACAGAAATATGGCTACCCTGTAAAATTGGGTATCCCCATATTTTCGGAAATATTGGTATCCCGCCGTAAATTTGGGTACCCTCAAAGCCGATTGAGTAATATCATACTGGTGTTGGAAAAGAGTAGGAAGAGTGCCCTAAGGCGGTTGGCAAAAAATTTTTTTTTCAATTGATCGAGGCGATTTATACTATTATATCGGAGAGGAGCGTTACTAAATTTTTTTTACAGATTAACACGGGCAATGAAGCTAACTGCTTTATGAAGATTTCCTTCATGATAAGGTTTATGAAGTTGAATAGCTAAAATCAAGATTCATTTCATTCAACATTGAATGAAGACTCGATCATTTAGATGACACAGCTATAAGGTTGATATTTCTGTATCTACAATTATGTACTTGACAGCAAGTTAACTTTGGATTCTGTCACAATTTATTGAAGACTAAAGCCTGAAATAATACTTCCATAACCTAACAATCTCCACATGATTCTAGTTCGAATTACTCAGAGCATTAATTCATTTCTTAATATTTTATTGATTGGCTAATGTATCAAAGTCCAACATTAATTGTAGAAATGTGGAAAACAAATGAGACTTGTATGAAACACTCATGATCAGAGTCACTTTGGAGTTGCATCAAAGAAATATTACAGGCCTGTACATTACAAATAATAATTTAACATCCTTATGTTAAATAGAAACAGACTGTAATGATCTACATGAAAACGCAGGAAGTATTGAATCATTCCTTGTTTTAGAAACAATCAAACTTGGTACACTTAAGGCTAAAAATATAAACACTGGTAGATGTAGATATAGCTATTAGTCCATTCTTGTCTTCTGGAGTAAGGAAGGTAGGCTAGGGGGGAGGAGGTGGGGGTGGGGAATTGTTTATAATCACAAAAAAAGAATATTTTGCCTCAAGTAGATTCTACTTCTTTAATACCAAGTTTATCATGAGTGTCAAATCTTTCAACTAACTATTACAATGAACCCTCTGATAGCAAACTCGATGATGATGATGCTTGTACCGTATGGCTACTAGTTTCTTTAAGTATGCAGCCATTGTTGGTTCATGCAAGATGATGGAATACATGATTAATGATCGAGAGAGAAGAGAGGTAGTATTAACAGTCACCATAGATCCTGTAGAATTTTTAAGAATCTTTCTAAAATGATTCTAAATCAGGAACTGTTGAAGTTGAACAGCTAGTGCCTTTTGCATGTGATAGAAAAATGATCACAAATTATAATTCTACAGAGAAAAAAACTACAAATATAACTCACTTACCTCTTATGTTATTAGGTAGATTCATGTGATCATTGCCAGCACCAAAACAAGCTAGAGAAGTTAGCAAGTACTCTTTATACCTTATTCCAGTTTAGTCCAAGTATTCCACCAGATGAGAGTAGATTCAATTCAGGCAGTGCCTCCAAATTCATGTAACTATTTCATATTTTTTTTTGCTTAAAGATGACATTAATCATCATAATATTTCATAAGTATTGTGTCAATTTGGTTACCCCCATATTTTGATTACTGACCAGGGAAGCAAGGGAATTTATTAATTGATTTTTCAAACTCACCACAACATTTCAAGTATTTACACCCAAACATGGGATTCTCAATAATTTTAGAAAGAATGACTATTTAGCTAAGTAAGGAAACTGAGTATAACTAACTTGCATAGCCACTGATTTTAATAATATATAACCCTTTTATTCTAATTGCATACACTCCAACTTTCAAAAAATGTGCTTTAGGGACAAACCACACCCATTAATCACCACCACTACCTGTACCCATATTAATTGGAATTGTATTATTATGAATTGATGTTGCTTTGTTGCATGCATATGCATTGTGAGTACTTGTTCATTTAAAACATCATTCTTCAGGTTGAACTTCAGTTACACTCTTAGGTTAGCAAACAATGATTATGCACAGCACTGACCTCATACATAGCTATAATAAGTAAGGTAATAATGCAGCTGACATTGCACATGCTGAACAGAGTATTTACAATAAACACAAAAACTTAAAAATAAGTTACAAACAAGGTGTAATTATGCACAAAAATAGTTTTTTCTTTTGTAGGCAAGTTGGTTCATTGAACTTGTGTACTAATGAATGTCGTGCTTTTCGAAGCTCAACAAAGCACTTGCCCAAATACATGCATTTCTAGCTGAAAATGAGGCTACCTATTGACAGTGATAGCCTTCCAACATGTGAGGAAGAAAATGGGGAGGAAGTGAAGCAGCTATATAATAACTATATAATAAGAACATGCTCCAATGTAGCTGTAATTTACTTATATCAACCATTGATGCCTTGATTCAATAATAATATAATATAGTGAAGTATCACTGTTGGCAAAGTTTTAGGAAGAGAAATTATGTATTTAGTATATGATGGATACTTCAAGATAAAGGGCATAGTTGGTAACGCAGAGTGGACTGGGAAGTGTATGCATACACAATACTCGTATACATACATAATCTAGTTGCAGGAATAAGAGTGCTCTAAAAGTCCATACACAAAACTTTGGGCTATTAAGTTCAGTATGTTACATAGGCAACTTTTGAAAACAGCCCATACGGACAATTGGGTTGGGATTGGGTGTGTGTGTGTGTGTGGGGGGGGGGGGGGGGGGGGGGGGGGGGGGGGGTTAGAGAGTGGTACATCATCTTTTTTTATATTTAATGTTAATTTTATTATGTGCTGTATCAGGATAGATGTCATGGTATATCCAGCTAAACTAGTTGCTTTGTGCAGTCTTAATAAATTGCAATAGTTTAGCTGGAATCTATTTGTTAAGAAAAATAAAGAATATACTAGCTTTTTATTGATAGTATGCATTAAATTTTGGAAAACCTTGCTAATATAATTATAGTCTGCAGCAAAACTCTTCAAAATTATGTGACATACCAGATAGTTCCAGTGCGTTGTTGGATGACTCAACATTATCTTATGATATATTGGAGTAATGGAACAAGATTCTGGGACTACCAAAAACAGTTCCAGGGATACTAGAAAGGGGAGAATGACAGATAGATAGCTAAGTATATTAATGCAACAAGCACGCTTATAAAGAGTTTCCAAAACATATCAAGGTCTAGCTACAGGACAACCATTTCCTACAAATTGTTGACATAGTTAAAAAAAATCTTGAGTTGTACAAATAATTCATGTCATTGGAAACCATTGGCTGAGTGTCTATCAATTTCTGTCCTGCAGGAACTGTAGATTTACATGATTACTCGCCTAGCACTGGATATTTCACCTTCTCTCAAGTGCAATATAGCAGTTATATTGAACTGTAAATATTCAAACGTTTCTACAAACTAATTGAAACCCAGAGACAGATTGGAATGCATACTGGGGTAATTTTTGTGTACTCATGTTGTTATTCTTTAGATCCACATAACATTCAGTTTAAGTATGCTATGAGAGCACAGTTTAATTTGTGTGTAGATAAATAGGAAATAGATAAGTTTCGAACAAATCTGACTATTTTAAAACAGCAGAATAAAGTTTGAAAAAATGCTGTCTATGTATTACAGAATAAAGCTACATGTACTACAAAACAGGTCCCTTTGTTTGCATGTGTTCCCAATGTAAAGAATGATAATCATTCAAAACATAAGGATTTGAATGTAGTGAACGCAACCCCAAAATATGAGCCAATAACTATAGAGTCCTGTTCATTCGTTCAGCTGTACAATTTTGCTCGGGTGATTAAGGGAGCTGTACGGTCATGGCATATTCTTTAGAGACATATTCACCTCCATTATCGGAACATAGAAATTTCAGTTGTTTTCCACTGAATCTCTTCACTAGAGCCTTTCACTTCAAGAAGTAATTGAATATTCAACCTTTTTCTTTAAGGAAGATGGATTGGTATCTACTTCTCACTGGCCCATGGGCAAAATAGTCAATATTTATCCCGGCAAAGATGGGCATGTGCGAGTTGTGGCCATAAAGACTAAGACTGGGACCTAGAAGAGACCTACAGCAAAAATTGTTCGGCTCATCTTCCAAAAATCTTAGAAAGGGAACTCCCTATCGACGGCATGTTCAAGCCTCACATTACTTTACAACTTTACCCACTTCCCAGCACTACGTTTCCCTGCTCACACCACACCTGCTCATCACCCCCTCCTGTAGCTAAATAAACATTGATCCATTAACAGTCACCCTATTCTCCATTCATTCTGTATCATTATGCAATTTATTTAATTTGTGGAAGTTATACACACATGTTCATGCTAACACTTTTGTCCACATGTGTACATTTTCCACTCATGTTGCCTTTCCCCATCCCTATAAAACCTTGCATTTATTCACTCTCTCTGTTTTTTTCCTCTGTGCTCTATATTTTCCTCAAAGATAGTTTTAGTTAAGCTTAACTGAGCTATTTCAGTGCACAGCTGGCCTTACAACCCAGCTACAGAGGGCAATCCATTATTACTAATGAATTTACACAACACCTGTGAACAGAACAGCGCCAGGAAATAACTATTTAGAACTGCAAGACGGCCCTGACTAAACTGTAGCAAAAGTTACTGCATTAATAATGCCACCCAAGTAGCCGCTCATATTCACGTGAATGTTGATTTACACGTGCCAATTGCTTCAGAGTTTTTTACTGGGTGCATTCCTCGTTTACCTCGCTTGCGGTCGTGCCAACTCAACTAGGATGTGCTAAACTCTATCCAGGTTGCGTTGGAGCTACCACATTATGTGGGCAAAAGGGGAATGTACTTGCCGTAACCGGTAACTACATATGAAATAAATTAACATAATTAATATCTCAATCATATTATTGTAGTAATTCAATTTTTGTGTGAACTGAAATACACTTACCAAGAATATAATAATAGAATTAATTAACATAATGAATCTTGATCGGATAGTATTGTCATTAAATTTTTGTGGTTGCTTGTGTGAATTGAGATGCACTTGTAAAGAATGTAATATAGAATAAATTAACATAATAAATGATTCTCAATCATGGATTACAGTAATTACATTTTGTGTGAACTGAAATTCAGTTATAAAGAATATAGTACAGAATAAGTTAACATAATGAATGTAATGTATACATTTTTGTGGCTGCTTATGTGAACTGAAATGCACTCGTACAGACTGTAATATAGAATAAATTAACATAATGAATCTCAAATGATCAATGTGTTTGTGGTTGTACGTGTAAATAATATAATAAAATATGAAAAATTAAAGTGTAATTTAATGATAGGTCAGTAACCTTCTTGCACGTTTTTCTATCCTAAGTTTAATTTCAGTATATTTAAGGTTAAGCATTATGTTGGAGTTCTTTGTGGTGAATAGCTTATGTGAGCGGTGAGGAATTATTGTAAAATCTTTAGTTGTGTTGAACAATTGCTCTAAAAGTTTTTTAGGTCAGTTGTGTTCGATTTTATTGTATGGGCAGCTGATTCCTGAGACACTCCATTATGCAGGTCAAAACTAGACAATTATTGTGGTCAGTGGCTTCAGCGCATGTGATACACGCAAAATCGACCCATTCCTGCTAAGATCATCTTGCATTCTCTATTCAAATGTTCCATGTAGAGATCTGCCGATATATTTTTAGCCTCTCGACCATTTCAACTGGGTATCTCAACTGCAGGAGAGTATTTAATGCTTCCGTGGCATAATTTGTGCGACCAGCTGCTTTATAAATCAGCAGCATGTAGCGCCAGCATCGTATAATGCGATTACCATCACCTTCCCGTATTGCGTCTGTAAACTCTAGTAATAAAAGTCCACTTGATAGCATACCACATGCATGTGCATGTACTCCATCCTGAGGTGGCTCTACAGGTGCGGAACTTGCACTTGGAATGTTAGTATCAACAAAATGTATCCACAAGTTGTGCAATAGCAAGAAGAACTAATCTAGTTTGTTGATCTGCAGTAAGGTCTTCAGATTTATCGGGGAAAAACATCATACTTGGACGATTATCAAGGTTATTCATATTAAATATTGTCATTGCAGCTGACAAAATATGAGCTTTTGTTACAAGAACAATAAAATTCTCACATGCATCAAGGTTATCCATTGGTTTCTTAATAACATTACGCCTGTTGATTAAGTTCTTCAATTGATACAAAGTACCACCATCTCTTATGATGAAGTATTGTAATATTGTTTCCACATAGCCTACATGATTAGTCAATATATCAGTAAGGCAGTATTGGCATATAAAACTCCACCACTTTCCCTGTCCCACCATAACAATGACTTAGGTGAGGGAGGCTGTAAATAGGACTCAGACAAACCCTCAACATTATCTTAATGTTATTTTCAAAATTCCCCTTCAAAGTATCTTATTATTTGTGAGATTAAACACACTATGTGGAATGATTAATGTTCTTCAAATTACTACAAAAAGTGTCACACATGTGGTATCTACCATTATCATAGTAAACTACATGTAGTAACAAGTATATTCAACACTAGCACTACAGAAAAACCACAGTGAACATTATCTAAATGTTTACACCACTTAAATAAATCATTGAAGAGTATGGTCCAGAAGCATCTGTCTCATGTAGATGGTTGGACATTTACATAAAGTTATCACTCGAACAACAATTGTTTAAAGATAAAATTAGCTTACTATCCTCTAGATACTGTGTTTGCAAATATCACAATATTTAACTCACACTTATAAGACATCCCTTAGCACGCCAGTCTTCACACACCGGAACAAGAGTTGCCTAGTGAGTACCAAAGATGGATATTGTTGATTGGCACTATTGCTCCACTCAAATTTTTACATTAGCAGCAAGAAGAAACCTCGATACACCTATCTGTAAATTTCAATTTTTGAAAATCTTGTATTTGGATAGTTGAGGTTCTTCTGTAGCTATTGAACTACCACAAGCAACACACACACATACACACGTGCACACACACACACACACACATGCACACATGCATGTAAATTAGCACACACATGCATACACACAATTAAGATTTGAGCTTTCAGTTAAACTAAGAGTGTTTCACTTGGTAATGGCAGGCAGTTCCAATTGATTGATTTTATTCATTTATTACTCATTTAATTGATTGATTTCATGGAATTAGGAAAATGATATTCAGTGGTAGTAGTAACAAATAAGCATTTTTTTTTCTTCCTAAGAGTATTTCCTGAAATGTCATAGCCCAATGCTAAAAATAATATTATATTTTTATACCAATGAATCTTGCCGGAAACTAAGGATTTCATTTTTCCAGCGATGAACTTCAGCATCATAGTTGTCTCCCATAGATTTAGTTGATGAAATTGTTGTCTTGTGTGACACACAAAGAAGCCATTTCTGCAACCTGGTATAAACCTAATAAAGAAGTTATCAAAGAAAACTGAATTCAAAATTGTCTTTAAATGGTGGGTCATAAAGTCTCAGACTAACAGCTTCCACTTCATTCATTTCATTTGTGATTTTACTAGACTATAATTATGTTCATATTTACACTAACAAGTAGGACACAATTAAACTTGGTATTACTACTCAAAGCTTGATTAACACAAAGAAGCCATTTCTGCAACCTGGTATAAACCTAATAAAGAAGTTATCAAAGAAAACTGAATTCAAAATTGTCTTTAAATGGTGGGTCATAAAGTCTCAGACTAACAGCTTCCACTTCATTCATTTCATTTGTGATTTTACTAGACTATAATTATGTTCATATTTACACTAACAAGTAGGACACAATTAAACTTGGTATTACTACTCAAAGCCTGATTAAGTCATTCTCAGCTGAACAAGTAAACATTCAACTGTTGTAGCAGGATCTGCTGATCATACAGCCAATAAAACAAGGTGGAGAACTATTAAATAAACCACTGCTGCCCTTCTACTTCAGAACTGCCACCATCTTGTAAAGATAAATTGAGCACCATCTTGCTACTTATGCATTGAAGAATCACCTGAGCCACCCCCTTTCATGATGCATTATTAATCTTGGAGTGCTTGGTGATGTTTGCTATCAGAATTGATCAATTTTTTTTTCAAACTTGACCCTTTTCCTTAGTGTTTATAAGCAACAACAACATGACTAAATTTGACACAAATAACAGCACCCTGTCCCTGTTATCCTGGTAGAAAATCGTATCTGGTTAAGCTCTCTGCAGGTCTAAATGTCTATTATACACTAAAGCTAATTAGCTAACGCCCTACACTACCCACTTCATCCTCAGATTCACTCTTCCCTCCTACATGAGGAACTTCAGCTACATAATATTTAGCCAACTTACTCGCTTTGATGCGTGCCCACAAAAGAGAATCATTGAAACAATGTGTTGCAGGAGGTTCATCCGCTGACTTCTCCCTCTGAGTAGAATAGCACAGCATATTGCAACCACTCTGTCTGGCTCAATGACACGAGACTTGGTCCGTCCTTTTCTACTCAGGTTGGTAGCTTTAGAATTTCGACAACCAGCCAAGCAACTGCGCAGAAGCGAGAGTGTGTTTGGTGCATGCTCTTTCATTTCCAAAATCACAGATGACAGTTGGAACTGTTGAAAATGTCTGCTCCTCAAAATGGAATTGGATGAATTGGCACAAATTTTTTTCATTTCTTTTGTGATTTTTTGTCCCAAAAACTTTACAACTTGCATGCAGATTTGTTTATCCTGTACACAATTGTAATGTCCTGTTTACAATTTTGCCAAAGCCTCCTTCTCTGGAGTGTCATAGTTAAGTTTCCTCTTCTTACAGGAATGTTTTTAATGATCTTCGGAGACTCCCTTTACATAGAATCTACTATTCCAAAATGCTGTCCAACTTTTTTAATTCCTCCTTGAATGCAACTCTTTATTTGTTCTTGTTCCTTGGCAATATTTGTAAGTCTTTCTAGTTGCCTGAAGCACTTTTTACATACTAGAATACAAGTAGTACTGGAGCAGTATTGCAAAAAACGTTGTATATCCACAGGGTCGGTAAAGCTAAGTTCTACTAATTTATTGAAGAGAGGTAATAGATGAGCACCAGTAGCACCACTCAAATATCTTGTATCTTTTCTACTGGGACAAGCACCACAAGCCAAACATAATTTCGGACACGAAGAAGAGACAGTATTTTCAGGTATGAATGGGTTTGTTTTTATAGATTAAGCATTCTTTGTGAAGGCATATCTATAGCTAATACTTGATTGTATAAGAATGGAATAGGGAGTTTTACTTTTGTGAGTAAAGCGTGTATTTTTCAACTTCAGTTAAGATTTTGTCACTCAAGAAGAATATGTATATGTATTTTTTGCTAGAGATACATAACTTGGAACAACTTGTTTGTTTGATTTTCTTTTTTATATGTTCACAATAAATGCACAAAAAATATTAATAGTTATAAAAGTGTTGCAAAAAAATATATAATACAATTTATATGGATAGCTATGGATAGCTAGTTGCCACTTAAACATAGCACTAGTTATTGAATATTATCTTCTTCCTCAGACAAAGTGATATTTTCTTCATCGTCTCCAAATACCCAATCCAGCTTTTTAAGAATATGGAGGTGAATCTTGTAGCAGGTAAAACAAACTTTGCTACCTTGGGAATTTTAACCTGGTGGCCAGTACTCAGCAAGTATTGTTGAATCTTTTTTGGATCTGGGCAGGTTCTCAGTTTTGTTGCGTAATGGTATATTGCATGCAGGGCAGTGGGTTGTATACTGGTCTCATTATTCTTAATAAAGAAGTAGTGGGATTTACAAAGTGGCAGGGATGGATCATTACGATTGTCCTTGTCAATTTCAACTCCACTGGTACCTGATTATTTTTCATGCATGCAAACACTAGCTTGCTACATTCATTGACACAGCACTTTTTCTCTTTCTTCTTTTTTGTCCATCTAGGAATGAAATCCTTATCCCTCACCACTATTATAATGTACTGTCTACATGGATGGCACACAGGAGCACTGGAAGAAATCTCCAATGCCACCACAGTCAGAATGCCACCACATAATAAAATTCATAACACTAGGTAAGCTTATTGGTACAGGATGATTTTTGGAAATTTGGAAGCTAAGTGCCGTTCGTAAGGTCTGAAACCTGTACCTTATCCAAAAAAAGTCGGTATCAATTTGGCTGACATAATTCAGCGCCTGCTCTGCGGTTGAGGTCTGGAATTATAATAGTAATAATTTTATACTTTGTACTACTCATAGATAGCAAAATAATAAAAATATTGATCTAATTTCATTATTAAAAAAACAGTTTCTTAAACTCATGAATAATTCATGAAGCCAATTCCCAGGGTCGTCCAGCGCAAACAATTTGTATTGAACTCTACCGACTTACGGTTTTTTGGCGGCTGGATAGGAAGTAAGTTCGATTTTAGCGTGTATACAAACTCTTCTTACTTTTTCGGTGTGATGAACTTGGGAAGTACAGGAGGACAGAAATTTGAATAATCCAGTTCATCACCTACACCTTCAGCTATGGCCACACACATTCCAGTATTACTTTATGTCCCACACAGACATCATTTTATTCATGCTTTTACTTTCTATATACTTGTTAAATTTTTAATTATTTTTTATTTTACAAAAATGTATGACACGAATATGAGCTAATTTTATGATGACATGAAATTGAGGTGGCCACATGCAGCAGTTGAATTAGGAGGGCATTTCCCATAAACATAGAGAACTCTACCTATATAGATATGAAGAGTAATAAATAGTGTAATAACCCCACTAGGTCAAGGTGCACTAGAGTGTAGTGGCTAGAGTGTGGTGACCTCTTCAGTGTTGGATGACGCTTCACGGTCTTAGGTGGGCACCTTGGGCAAACAGGTACTTAATACTGGCAGCCATCCGGCTTTGTTTTTTTTTTGTTTTTTTTGCCAGACCAATATTTTAAAGCCCACAGTCCCTCCCATTACTTTTTACCATAACACACTTTTAGTTTATTAGTATACAGCTCTTGAGTACTATTATCAAATTGGGCAGGTCACTACAGATTATAGTCACTTCAGCAGCTCTCTTCTATTTTACCACTACAATGGTGCCTTGGACCAAAGGATAATATTCAACAATTTTAGTTTAGCCAGTAGCATTATATAAAGTTCAGGACCTAGTAAGTTTAGAAATTCTAAACGAGAAATGTAGCTATGTTGAGCCTCTGTTTTATATACTTAATGAAATTGAATAGCCAGAATTGAAGCTATTTTTATTCCTTGTCCTGTCAATGGATACCTACAAGATGTTAGTCTGATATTGAGTGATTATGATACCATTGTCAACTTTACATAACAAACTGTATACTTAACAATTCAGTTAACAATTTCACACTGAAGTATAAATTTTGTTAATTGACAACAGTATTCTTTCCTTTAGTAATAGTAACCATTAATTCTGTGGAAAGATAACTATCCAAGAATACAAAATAGCAAGAATCTGAAAATACAGGCCAAACATTTTGACTCCATTTAAACATTCATGAAGCACTAGGACATGATGAAAGCAGCCTTAGTGTGCTGTGGTGCTTCATGAATGTCTAAATCCTTGAATTCCCAAGTTTTGATCTGGGGCCCTCCCTGCTTTTCACTGGATCTGCCCCTGAGATGGTCAAATGCTCATCAAGAAATCTGGGAAAGTATACCCTAATGATCTTGTAGATTTGCACAGTGTGCAATCTTCCTATAATGTCCAGACAGTAAATTTGCACCTCTAGCAGTGGCCACAAATTGGAAATTGTGTAGCTATTGTTTTTGATGCATCAGAATTGTAATAGCTTTTGTTACTGCACTAAAATTCCAGGACACCTGGAAAGGGTTTATTTAAGATGCTTAGGCAGGGAAAGTTGTTGAATCAGAGAAGCAATTGTAATTGTTGCATGCACTCTCTCACCTGCCGAACTTACATGGGTAAGACAATAAGGTCAACACTCCCTCTCAATCAAATATATCGGCCAATTTTTGAGGGGCGTTTTCATGTTTGAAGTAAACAGTAAAACTAGGTTGTACATATACAATGCGATGAGTATATTGCTAGATACTTCAGTATATTTCTGAGAGAGCATGTAATCATGTTGGCTATAATAGCTATCTGTTATTATACACCCACTAAGTATATTATAATCTGATCAAAAGTTTTTTTTTTTCAAGAACAGAAAAGTGTCCCTTACAAGGCTGAAATTGCCACAGATGCCTCAAATACCTTTAGTGTTATCTAATTTAAACTTTTTAAGGAATCAAACATATTTTTAATGTTTTGTTTTGGCTGAAAAACATAGACAAGGGCCTCTGGGATATTTTAAACATCAACAAACATATTTAATTATATTGACAGAGTTTAACCATGCAAGTAGTAACTGGATGGCTATGTATTTGTACATTCCAGCAGCAATCTAGATGCCGCAACTGCCTGAATTGGAGCGCTAAGTACAATTTATATATTTCAGCAAGTAGTAATATAATGTTTTAGTTACTATATACTAGTTTCCTGTGTGAGAAATTCATATTAAGTGCATTAATAGATACGAAAGTTACATATTTATGCATGCAGTCATGTATATTGTCTCTTACTACATAAATAGCTAAAATAGTTGAATGAAATCTGGGGGCCTCCATTAGTCTAATAATCTGGGGGGAGGGGTGGGGACATTGTTCCTTTAGCTCCTGTAGTCATAAAACACTTCTTGGTTTCTAACTTAATGTATAGTTTATGAAAATATCATAATTATAATTGGACTGACCAGGAGCAACTTATACCCAGTGCCCGTCATTTTTAAGTATTATTTTTGGTAATTAAATTTCACATCTCAATTTTATATGTAACTGTACAGATGGCTTTTTGTTGTTATAAAGATCAACCAAGATGTCCTATTCTCCAACTATTCAATTCAAGCATAAAATTGGCATACAGTTGACCTATAACTGCATTGCATATACAGTATTGGTACATTTGTCCTTATACTTTTTTTTTCAAAAGATTGGTTGATTGTACGTTTAGAACAGCATTATAGGTAAAGGGTCTCTGTCCAATAAGACAAAATTTAGCTGATAAGGTATGAAATACAGTGGGATTGTGAACTTTCTGACAAGCAAATCACATCTACTGGAGCTTACTTCTTTGCATAGAAATTATATTGCTTATCACCTCTTAAAGCGCACAACCTCTACTGATTATGAAATGAAAACCTGGTCCCAAGTTAGGTTTTATTATAGATCTTTTGCGCTAAAATCCTCCGCATTTGTTTAAGTTGTAGATAGACCAGCACGTTTCCACAATTCTGGTATATCATTTTTCCCAGCCAGAACATGTTTGTCACAATTACTCATCGAAAGCATTTGTCAGCAAGGAATAATGTTCTGTAAATGTAGACATGCTAAATTAAAATGATTATGTTAATGGCTTTTGTACAGTACCCAGAATTTATCTAGTAGTTTTCACATAATCTAGTACATATTTGAATTGTTAGTATGTGGCTATACTGTAATAATAGGTATTCTCTCAAATTCTAGTTTCTTTGAATATAATCAATTAGTTTGACATCAACTCCCTCTTAGCAATAACGTCATATTATACAGGTAAAATGCTGTATGTTAGTGATTCAAGAGAATTTTATATCTTAGAGCATGCAACAATAATCATTCAATACGAAGGTAGACTTTCTTGGATCAGGAGATTGTCTTGATCTTCCTAGTTGTGGTGGAGAGAATGTTCCGGTTGCTGAACATGCTACAACATTCAATGAGAGGGCTAGGTAATGGTTAGTTTCATTGGTGACAAGTCTGTGCATAATCAAAGAATTGGATGCTTGGAGAAAATGCAAACACTTTGTAGCTATGTGAGTGTATGTGGGGAGGAGAGAGAAATATTTTAGTGTATTCTTAGCTATTACATGAAGTGTGCAGTAAGACTGGTAGGGAACTGAAAAGTCAGTTTGTACACGAGTGGGTATCAATACAAAAGACACTTAGTAGAATGTTTCCAATCATATAGTATTGATATGATCCTAATAGGTTAAATGAGAGTGTGAATGAACTTCATAAAGACTTCAAGAGAAAGTGTGGGAATGGACATGACCTGAGTGTCAAATGCTATTATGTCCATGTAATTATAGTAAACAAAGTTGGGTCCTTACTGTCTTCTAAACATTACTATTGTAGTTGTCGTCATTTTTATATAAGTGCAATACAATTTTTATTAGAATTTTATTTAAATTTACTTGTGAAAATAGTATGACATGCTGAGATTTGGGAAAGTGTGTGGAATATCCGAAGAAGTATTGGGTCAAGCCCAGTTGAGCTTAATTGAGTTTAAGCTCATTTGATTGTTAGTTGTTTGCTGAATGGAAGCAAAGAATCAATATTAGTAGACAATAGCACTTTACCATTTACCTAATAGGCTATTAGCCACAACCAATATTGGTAACTTTTATTAATAAAGTCATTTCCTTTTTGTTTATTGAATTATGTAATTTTCAATGTTCTTTCACAATAAATGAATAATAAAGAATTTCAACTTCTGAATAGAGCTTGAGCTTGGACTTAATAAGCCTTTAAATAAAGACTTGAGCTTGGACTTAAGTCCGATTTGAAATTGATGGGCTTGGGTTTGAGCTTAAGCTCTAAAAATCTATAAAGGCTTGAGCTTGGACTAAAGTTCTTAATTACAGGGCTTGACCCAACACTGGTCCAAAGTCAATTACTATTATGTTTTGTTGTTGTTGTTTTTTTTATTGTTGCTGTTTGTAGATCACTGCTGACATGAGTGATGAACAGTTCTAATCATCCTGGCTGTATGAAGAATTCCTGAGCATCTTCATTCATTCATGAACAGTTAATTCTTCACCTATCTATCACACAGATACAATGTCACATCACGGACTAATATTTATTGCATTTGCTGATTACTGGAATAAATTTTATACACTAAAAAATATCATTGTGAACATATCTAGGGTGGAATAAATATTTTTATTCCACCCTAGATACCTTCACAATGTTATTTTTAGGTACATGACAAGTGAAATAACTCATATTTCATGGTGTTAATTCATGCTGTATTGTTCATTACCCTAGTAGCTAGAGAACATAGCTGCTAAAATATCAATTGGGGATGTAGGAAGTCCCTGAAGCCAACTTTACACAAGAGTTACTAATCCTAGTACAAACTACAGCAGTGAGGATATTTAGTCTAGAATAAATCACTTATTACACTCAGTTAGAGTGATATATGGCAAGATGTATTTCTCTCACTCACATCTGACTCATGAAAATAGATTGCCTGCTCGTGAAATACTTCGCCATATCCCCCCTCCTCCCACCCACTCCCCCCTAAATACGGCCCTGAGCTAAGTAATAAAAATAACCTAGCCAATATTTAGTTTGTGTTGCAGTTACTAAGGCAACATTAATAAAATTGTGAATAAAATGAAAAAGCCACCAGAACGTAATGTCTTAAAAATTGCCTAAAAGTATGGCTAGTTCAGATATACTTGTTGTAGAAACGAAGAATAGTAGCTACAAAGCTAGAATATACAAGTATAGGATTTTCCAGTCTGATGAGGCAAATCCTTGGTTAATGGTGAAATTAGCACTATATTAATTTTTCTAAATTTTATTTTCTGAAATCTTGGTTAGATTGTTATTACTACTGCTGTAATTTTATAAAATTAAATTTATGGATTCATTTTTTGCCCATTGGAAGGAATTTTTAAAGGAGGGTTACTAGGAGCAAAACATAAATCCAGGCATGTTTTATTGGCCACAAATAATTACAATTCAATTTGTATGACTTTAAATTGGACATTAAATAAATAGCTTGCTTTTTCTCATCTATGTGGACATTTTTAGTAAACAGCAAGACACAAAATTACGAACGAACCAATGATTGAAAATCTTTATTGTGTTCCTATCTATACAGCGACACATGATCTATTATTTTGATATCTCAAATTAAAAAACATTCAAGTGTTATTACTTATTGAACAGCAATATTGCAGTAGGCTTTTATGGAGTGTTGTTTGGAGGTAAAAGGCTGTATGTTAATGGTTCAAGAGAATTTTATATCTTAAAGCATGCAACAATAATCATTCAATACGAAGGTAGACTTTCTTGGATGCAGGAGATTGTCTTGGTCTTCCTATATTGTGGTGGAGAGAATGTTCTGGTTGCTGAATACACGCTATAACATTCAATGAGAGGGCTAGGTAATGGTTAGTTTCATTGGTGACAAGTCTGTGCATAATCATAAAATTGGATGCTTGTTGCATAATCTCTTTCGAAGTTGCCTTGTCATCTTTTATAGGCTCCTTTATGCAATGGAATATGATAATCTTTTAATATGAATGTTTTTACATTCTAATTTTTTTTTTACTAGTTACACTCTAAACAATAAAGGACACAATAGCCCCACCTGATATTGGGAGCTCAGGTGATATGGGATCTCAGATGATATGTCATCTTTTATAGGCTCCTTTATGCAATGAAATTATGATAATCTTTTTAATGTGAATGTTTTTATTCCAAAAATCAATGCAGCAATCAAATAATTCATAGGGTCATGGAATCACCACCCTCTGCCAAGAGAACATAACATGTCACCTGTCCAACTGTGGATTGCTGGGTTATCTACATTTTTAAAGTAGGTATTCAGGAATACTCTGCAACCAATGTAATATTATTATATATATTGTATACCTAAAACAGAACTTAGATCGACTCATAGAAAATTTAATTAATGTATTTGCTGCTCATTAAAATGAAGAAACATGGATCTCTATCAATATGAATTAAGCCAGAGTAAAACAATACATTTTGCGTAAGCAGCTAATTTTCAGTGGTCATGCCCATATTATACATCCGTTTCATAGCCTGACATTTGACCTGCTCCTACCGCCGATCATATTATCAGCGTGCATCTAGAAATCTTATTCAAATGATTCCAAAGAATATCACAAATTTGTAAGTTTAGTATTTACATGAGAACCACAGGCACTCATGGTAACACATGAAATGTATTTTTCTGTATTCATGGATCACGTTCTGCTCATGTGTGTGAATACTTCCATTCACTTTATGATATTAATAACAATGACTAGTTTTGTATATAGGTGCAGATAGTTTCCAAGTCTTGGTTTTGGAGAGAAACAGTTACTTTAAAGGTAAATCTACAATAAAAAAATAGGATGGAAACTTAAAAATGAAATTTTTTGGGGGGATTTAAGGTTGCTAAAAAAGTTTGGGAACTAGAAAATCTCTAAAATGTGTGGACATAGAAGGTCACTTCCCCCATGTGATGATTCTGTATCACTGTCTCGTCTTTCACCGCAGTAATTTAATGAGAAAGAATCATCACATGGGGCAAGTGACCTTTATTATGTCCATGCATTTTAGAGCTTAGCTAGTTTCATATGTTGGAGCAGCCCAAAACCCCTAATTTTACATTCTTAATGTTTTTTTGTTACTAGTTACACTCTAAACAATAAGGGACACAATAGCCCAACGTGATATGGGAGCTCAGGTGAGGAAGTTGTAAGGCCCTGTCATCCTATACCACACTATTTGCTTATATATGCAGGATCAAATGCAATTCAATACTTAAATTTGCACAGTAGTGTACCCCTGTGCTCACAAGCTATAAATCTGGGGGGCTAGTGTCCTTGATGGCCATCACGGCAGGCTCAGTGCAACGTACCAGCCTGAATTATTTACTAATATGTTATATACAATCTTTCCCAAATATTCTCAATGTTATTTCTCTACAAAAAACAACAACAACCAAAAAGTATATCTTCCAAAGAACTTAGCTATATCAACAGCCTTTATCAACAAACAACTCTGCAGCATATCGATTGTTGATCCTAGTAACTTTGCTCTCTAGTTTTGACATAGGATAGTGTGTGTGTGTGTGTATGTTTGTGTGGTATGTGTGTGGTATGTGTGTGGGTGAAACTAACACGTAGTGAACTGTGAGATACAGCATAAGATATCATAACGGTTGTTTACATAAAGTCAGCTAGAAATAGAATAATCTGCTCACTTGTAATGAGATAACTGGTAAGGTTAGGTGTAAATTAGTGCTGCTCTATGTAACATTTGCCTGTTAGTTGAGAAACAAATATCTGTACTGTCTTATTTTCCATTTGTTATAATTATAATGACTATTTCTTTTTTTTTTTTTCCCGATAAGGTGTCAACTGTCAACATTATCATATTTTTGATGATGAGGGTAGGGATACATGTAAAATGTACTTCGTAGCTATATACTGTATTAACTGGTCATAATTCGCCATGCAATTAAGACTTTACAAAACTAACTTATAGTTATTGTAAACTCTATAAAAATAGTAAACATTTGGCACTGTTAGTAATATGTTTTACTACATATGAACAGTCAATAAAGCATTGGATATAGGATGTAAATTCTTAGTACTCATGGGTTACCAGCTGGTCGTGATGTGCTATTAGGAAATAGATAAATGCAACAGCAGGGCAGCCCTGCCAATCTCTCTTTTTCTGTGTCGAGCTCCACTCAGCTCTAGTGTGTGTGGGAGGCTGGCAGGGCTTACTGCTCGGCCTCCGTAGAGGCCGCATTGGGCAATGACGTGCTGCAGCATTTACGCCGTCAGCACGCCGTTCCGCAGCCACGCCTTATACCTATAAGGCGCAGCTTCACCCCGACACATCCACCGACTGCAGCCTGTCACGAAAGACGCTTGTCTTTCGGAGAATCATCCTAGCTATTCTCTTCTGTCTGTAAGAATAGTGGTGGGTGGGGACTGGCGCTCCTGCCGCCAGCAGCACTCTTGCCCAGTAAGCCAGAGTTCTCCATTCTTCTTACACTCTTTTCAGTTTTCTTCCTTTTACTGAACAGGTAATGTTACATAGAGCATCACTAATTTACACCTAACCTTACCAGTTATCTCATTACAAGTGAGCAGATTATTCTATTTTTGGTGACTTTATGTAAACAACTGTTATGATATCTTATGCTGTATCTCACAGTTCACTACATGTTAGTTTCACCCACACACATACCACACACACAAACACACACACACACACACACACACACACACACTATCCTATGTCAAAACTAGAGAGCAAAGTTTACTAGGATCAACAATCGATATGCTGCAGAGTTGTTTGTTGATAAAAGCTGTTGATATAGCTAAGTTCTTTGGAAAATATACTGTTTGGTTGTCGTTGTTTTTTGTAGACAAATAACATCGAGAATATTTGGGAAATATTGTATATAACATATTAGTAAACAATTTAAATGCAGATTTTGAACAATACTCTCATGGCTACTGAAGTTTCAACAGAATAATCATGCTAATTTTTTTATGCAAGGGAAATGGGAGTTAAAGAATGAGAGGGCCAGTAGTACTAAGAACTATTGTATAATTATCTATATAAAAGTATTTTCGACTTGCAATTTAAAGCCTACTTGTGGCTGTTTCTTGTGATTAAACCAGCAAAGCAAGAACAAAACAACAACAACAAACAAATTTACAGAATAATAGAATTGGGCATAATCAGGCACCAGACTTGAATAAAAAAAACCCATGTGATGATAGTTTTTACTAAGCTATACTTGCTTGCACTACAATGCAACAGCAATAAAAGAAATAACAATAACAATAACAGCAACAACAAACAAATGGATCAGAAGTTGTTATTACGTTTTTGTAATAAATTGTTCTAAGAATAATTCTATAAAAATAATGGTGTTTGGATAAAATTATGTAACTACATAATTTCCTATGGATTGTACTCAACACTTGTATAAGCTATGAAACCAACAGTGTCCAGGTAATGAAGGAAGCAATGTACTAAAAAAATTACTGTTCTTACAAATCCACACATATATATACCTATCTCTAGAAAAAGATTGTTGAAATTATTACTAAGAATTGTTTTGCATACCTAGTCAGTAATGAATCATGTTTATCTGCATAGATGGTTGCAGGAACAATAGCTGCTGTAGACTTGAAGAAAGTCCTTTCCAGGGTAGGTTCCTCATCTTCCCCCAGCAATATGGCTTTACTGATCAAATATCTTAGTTTACAGTGACAACTTATTAACTTTATTGTAATATGTACTGATAATTAAAATAACAAAATTAGGTCACAACAAAAGGATATAGCTAGCTAAAATTATAGCTGAAACTAACAAATTTAATGAATTCAAACGATAAAATAATATTACGAATATGAAGTGAAGTAAAAAATTAAAAACAATTATATTTGTGTAAAATATACTGTATACTTGATTTTTACATTTTCTTCCTCCCCAGGCACATTTCTGGGGGACAATAAAGGTGCAAAATGAGAAAATTTCAGTGCTGGCTTAGTAAGTTCTTTCTCCACACTTTCTTCAGACTCATCTTCTCTACCGCTCCTTAAATACTTCACTTTAGTTTTCATAGTCATTTTGATTCTAATTCTACTCATTCCAGGGAAAATATTAAGGACCCTATCGCCCAGCTGCACCGTGATTCCAGTTAATACATTTTCGTCGCCGTCTGATTCTTGAATAGTAGGGTATATGCGGGCTGATACTTCTGCTAATCCTTCATCTCGCAATGAAATAATTTCATAGTTTGTAATAAAAATTTCTTTGTTCATCATTAATTCTGATTCCATCTTAAAAAACTCTAAATAAAGAGACACCTTTCTCAAGTAACTGGAAATTAGGATTGGTAAACAACTTACCTGCCATTGGTTCCAGTCAGAATATACAGGAATACAGAAGCACTAAGCTAACTCGTAACGTTCTCTCGCTGACTAACGTTTGTCTTCGCTACGGGATGTCCCAGCTTAATGGGCGGAACCCCCTGGCTTAATGTAGCGGAAGCCCTAACTAATTCAAGCTAGCTATTATTGACCAACTGGAACCCAGTACCCCAGAATATAGTATTCCTACAACTCACCCCAGCTTAAGACCATTCTTTTTTAACTTATCTTTTAATTCACTGCTTTGTTTTGTTTTTTGTTTTGACTGCTATTTTTTTTTTTTTTTTGTTAGAAGGACCATCATATTAGCCACACGATGGCTAGCTGGCCTTTTCCTGTTTTCTGTGTTCTAACATCAAACACAAATAGCATGTACAGATGGTTTTAGCTATATTAAGAATAGGAATGCCACAAACACTCACTTGTAGAATAAACAACTTTCAACTTTGAGTTTCAAACTCGTGATAAATGATTAATTTGGATATGTTTTTCTGTACACCAAAACTGTCCCAAGATAAACACCGCCCTTCCTACCTCTGCTTGTTTTGAAACTATTGCGAAAGTAGCTACGCGAGAGTGCGTGGGTTGTTGTTCTATGTACTTTTTAAGGTGGATGAATCCCTTAGTGCTTAGAACCATGGAAGCAGTAAGTGCCACTAGCAGGGTTGCGTACGTGCACGAGAAAACAATACCTGAGAATTGCGCCGAGGTCGCGCAAGGAGCTTCAAAGAAAGGGAGACCAAAAGAATACGATCTACCGCATAATACTAAATTAGTGTATAACGACTACCACCATCAGTTCAAGTTGAGCTCAACTAGTGCACAAACAGAGAAAATTAAGAGCAATGCTTTTAGCCATGAATTGAAGTTGACTATAGATAAAGATGAACTGCTGGATCCTGGCAAACTGCTCATTCCTGATGAGAAAGATTCTACAATTATTGGTACTACTTACAGGGCAAGCCTATCTCTAATTGGAGTGTCTTCAGACACAAACTCTGGACCTTGTGCTAGAACCTATTTGGAAGTGAAGTCACTAGGGAAAGAAACTATGGCACCACATTCTCTGAAAATTGCAACTCTGGTGTTACCAAGTCAGTCTCCTGGGGACAAAACTTTACTAATGACGGGCTCCAGTAATGGCATTGCTCCAGGTGTAACTTTGAAAAACGAAGTTTCTTTCAATATCAGAGGCTCCAAAAAATGTTACAATGTAATGACTTACCTTGCCACAGAAGAGGAATTAGAGCACATGGCTGGAAATAATACTGTATCACTCCACTACCAGATTACTATAACTCCTACAGGAGAATAATGTAATAAAAATGCAGATGCAGCCACAATATGATCATTGTACTTTATATTTATATATCATGTCACACTTGATGCTGGACACCCATTTTGCACTTCATGTATATAACTTAGTCCTCTTTATTGGATCAGTTCTAATTCATGCAGTTTCATTGCACACTAACTGAAAATCAATTATTTGAAGAGGTAGAGCTGATGGTATATCAACTACATATTATACTGTTAGACCTGTGTGTGGTGGTGAAATATTAGAGCAGAGAAAATTCTAGCAAAGCGTACTCCTTGGTAAAATTTTCTGAAACCCCCCCCCCCCCAAGTCTTGTTGTTTTTATTGTTGTTATTTTGATCCTTTGTCTATATTATGAGAAACTTACTCTCAGCAATAGTGATTGTTGTTCCTTTATAGGTGTGTTCTTTGTAAGTTTAGTTTTGTCTCTTACCAGGTGCATAGTTGAGAAAGAAAGAAAAAACTCGATTTTCTCAAGTATTAAATCAGAAAAATTCACATACAGCCTCCTTTATTGTCGTTATTTACTATGCATGTATTTGTGTGTATGTCCATCTGTTGGATTGTGTGTTTGTGTTTTCGTGAACACGAGCATGTATACTCCAGAGAATGCTGTGGAGGAGGACACACAAGAGTGAAACTAATAAGTACTGAGATATGGCATATGATGTCATCATAATACATGTTTACAGGAAATCAACCAGAAATTGAGTATCTACTCACTTGTAATAAGATAGCTGGTACAGTTATGTGCTTGTTATGATGTGAAAGTTGAAATCATAATGCATGTTTACAGGAAATCAACAGAAATTGAGTATCTACTCACTTGTAATAAGATAGCTGGTACAGTTATGTGCTTGTTATGATGTGAAAGTTGAATATATTGAACTTATCCTAAGTTGAATGCCCTGCACTATAGGACATGTAGCCCTATCCTCTACCATGCAGAAAAGTGGAGAAACATGAAATTTCCTAAATACTGACTACAGGAAATTCAAGTTTTGATTCCAATGTTGGTTTGGTCAATTTTGTAGTTCATATGTCTAAATTATTGCACTTTAGCTTACCTTACTGACATTTTGAGATACCAAATGTCAGTAAGCTAAAGTGCAATAATTTTACACCAATACTGGTGTGAAATTACATCAGCTTACAACTTCCAATTCTACATCAGTTTCAGCGTGATCTGGAAAATCATTAATATAATCAAACAGAAGATGCACTGAAATATTCTCTTGAGTGACTCCACAAAGCACAGGACTTGTGTCAGAAATCGTTCCTCTACACAGTAAAAAATGGGGTGTAACAATACACCCTTAGTGGGTTGTAATGGTACACCCCATTGAGGGTGTAATGAAATACCCTATGGTGTATCACTACACCCTATGGTGTATTGCCTACACCTTATGGTATATCACTTCCAGCACATACTTCAGTTGTGTATTAATACGCTTGCGTGTTATAACGATAACGGGCGTGCCCTCATGAATAATTCACTAGCTGTTAGAGTCGGTGTCGCAGTGAATACTGTCCCCCAGTGAATAATGTCCCCCCCCGCCCCCCCCCCGCCCCCCCCCCCCCCCCCCCCCCCCCCCCCCCCCGACATAATTCACTAGTGAATAAGGTCGCCGACATTATTACTAGGCGATCTTAGGGTACTGAACAGAGCCTGATAACTGTGCCACATAGAAAATGCATTAAAGTAAACAGGATGTGGCTTAGGGCAATATTTTTCCATATCACCTGTGTTCATAGTTATTACGTTGGGTTATTACGTCCCCCTAGGTAAATTTCTTGTTACCAAGGTATTCGCGCATGAGCAGTACCTAATAAATTTATTATCCATTGGATACCCGAGAATATCACTTGTCTGATTGGTGGTATTTACGCTCGTGCCTGCGGCACTCGCGTAAATACTAAGCCAACAGACTCGTGATATTCTCCTGTATCAAATGAATAATATATATATAGTGTCCCCTCCGGTGAATAATGTCCCCCTGCTCATTTTTACTTTCACTTCAGTAAAGTTACCGCGGCTGGTGATTTATAAGAGTACTCGAAGGACTGCTCAACCCTTCTGATACAGAGGCCTAGGCAGTGCAATTCTGATCACAGTGAGGCAAAAAGCTGAACTTTTTGCCATAATACGACTCTTATGCGTGTAGAAAAATATGTAGCTATGCAAAGAAATTATTCATATCTCGATTTATATAGTGAATGTTGATGATTGTTATTTTTAAATCACATGAAAATTATAGTATAATATGAAGGAACAAGCATCTGCCCCAACCTTTATGCTAGGGACCAATAGATTTTTAATCAGTTTCACCGAGAAAGCACCGCTGACCAGACAGTCGACTTAATTATTAAGTTAATTAGCTGGTTCACTCCTAATCTCCCACTGAGTACCCTTTACCAACAGTATACTTGTTGGATGGAGGAATGGAGAATTACGATCATATTTACGATTTCTTGTACTCTGGAATATACCCCATTTCGTTTACCAAAAACGAAAAACGAGTACTGAGGAGGAAAACCAAGAATTTCAAGGTCTGATAAAGAAAATTTTTTTTTGTTATCACTTGTTAGGCTTCATGGGAGTTTGAGTCACCCACCCTTTACCTTTACAAGTTCCACTTACTACTAAGCAATCAATTTTGTAGCACTGATTGTTTGTCTAGCTAATTATCTATCTCAAGAAGTAGCTAGATTTTAAACAGTTACCTGGATACACTAATTAATGAATGTCTTTTTATTTTATGCTAGAATATGGTAGAGAGAGTGTCAAAGTTTAGCTTCCACTTGTTGGTTACAAAGCAATTTAATCTTGGTTGGCTATGATTTTATTATGACAATTGTATGTTTGTTGCAAAAAAATAAAAATTTGTAATACAAGGTTAAGCCGGGATAGTCTTCTCTATTATACTCCAAGAGTGGAAGTGCCCAGAAGCAAGTTCCTAGAAGTAGTAAAGAGAAGGAGAGAATACTGAAGTCATGCCATGGATCTATTGAAGGTTCATTTATTTAATTTGTACTGAAGTGCAAAATCAGTTGCTTTATTTCTGTTCAAAATGTTTTGCAGGTAGCTATTTGCTCATTAGCCAAGCTATTAGGTTTTTGATTAAATCTTGGTATAATTATGTATATAGATTTGGATGTGCTAAAGTTGTAATTTCAGACCAGGGCAGAGAATTTGTCAACCAAGTGAATCAATATTTGTTTTCCATTACCCAAACAGAACATAGAGTCACATCCGCATATCATCCCCAAACAAATGAAATGGTTGAACGATTCAATCAAACTTTGCAAAGGTCTCTTGTGAAAATTGTGAATAACAATCAGAATAATTGGGATGAGAAACTGGATGGAATTCTATTTGCATACAGAACCTCCCAACACCAATCCAGCAAGTGTACTCCTTTTGAGCTAATGTATTGCCGGTGAGCGCAATTACTAAATCCGGATTTCAATAATGTTGATGAACTTTCCATTTAAATTCTTGTCTGTCTAAGTCTTGTTTCGAGAATTTCTGCAATCTTCAAAACATTACAAATTAATGTCAAATGTCAGCAGAGAGGAGCAGTTAAAAAATTATGTTGTAGAATTTCAAAGAATCAGCACAGAAAGTCTTGTTTCGAGAATTTCTGCATTTATACCCCTTCTTGAAAAGATAAAAGTTGGGAAAGTAAGTTAAGAAATTAGAGCAACCCTAAATCCCCCTAACCGGGACTTTTCATTACAAAATGCTCCTAGTTTACTGCATGAGTACTAGGTAATCAGCTAGTTCGATTATTTTTTGTGTGCTGAACTAGAATTAGGTAAACAACTGGGGAAGTTATTATCAGAAAGACTTTATCAAGGCTGGGTGATGGGAACTTTTTTGGCATCTACCGTAACTCTAGCAGGCTGAGATAACAACCATGAGATGACATGAGCTATCTAACCGGTCACGAACCTAAAAATAACATTGTGAAGATATCTATATAGAATATATTATATAATATATAATATATATAATATATATATATTTTTGTATTTTTTTTTCAGATGCTGGAACATCAATGCCCAAGTTATGGCGAGTTCATGAAAATGTCATGTAGGAAGCTTCGTATGTTAAATTATTGAAAAGAGAGTCTATTTTTACTTATCATTTTTACTTGCAGAGATTTTGAAAAATAGAACCCATTCCATTACATGTTTAAAGATATCCCAATTTGAGTAAGTCACTCAGTTCATGACCTCCAATTTTTGTTGCAATGATAAGTCAATCTCGGTAATGAACATAAGCAGTTAGTTATGTATATTTAATAATTTTATTTATGATATCTAGATATTTTCATACACAATGGACATCTTGCTACCTGAAGTTATATGTCTTATCATTATGGATGTTTTCAATGTTAGCAGAAATGAGGTATCTATATAGTTCTTTCATTCTCATTTAGTAAAATACAAGTTTTTGTATCAATTTTCTCTCAACTAGGCAGGAGATATTATGTACATGTATGTAAACAAGCATCAATGTTACCTTCACAGAATAAGACTCCAACATCAGGTTTGCTAAAGTGGCTACTATGTCTGTTATGTATAATGCCATTGTTTTTTAGCTTCTGTTTTGAGTCCAGAGAGCTGGAAATTGTATCAGGAACTGCAAATGAAATTTAATGGTGTGTTAACTCTCAGTTTCACAAGGCATAGATATTAAACAAATGCTTGTTATTGTTCATTGTAGTGAAGAAATATGAGGCACCTGAAGGCAAAGAGACTGAGGGGAGTAATGAATCATCTAAAATTAACCTTCAAGGTAGCTAAAGCAAAATACCCTCTATGTATTAGACATTGCAATAAGATTTTAAGCCAATCATTATCACTTTTTGTGAATTTTCAGATTCTTGTGAAGCTGGTTCTATTTTTCCTGACCTTGTCGATCACAGCACTTTGAAGGTGAGTTATTTTGAATCGGTTTTGTATTCGTAAACTAAAACTAAATGGATACGCTTATTAGTGTTAGTAAGCATTTTTTCAGGAAAGCTCTTAGCAGATATTAAGTTATCTAGACAGTGTAATATAAAATTTTGTGATGTATATGATCAAAGAAGGGCTTGCTTCTTCATATCTTGGTGTAGCGAACAAGGCATTGTTTTTAATAGAGTTGGCATACTCTCACTAGCGGTTCAAGAATCACTGGGTCTCATACCGCTGAAAATAATTCAATAATAGCTTTTAAAAGAACAACAATATTCATCAACATAAATTTTGTCAACTTAAATATTAAGTTCATGTTAGTGTTAGTTATAGTTTTAGTTAGATCTAAGAATTTTTAAATTAGCTTTAGTCCATGATGTGTTAAAAGTGTTGGAAAATAACTACCACTAAATTAAAGAACGAAAAGTTGTTCAAAAAAACTAATTAGAACTATCTAGCTCAAAAGGATAAACTAAACTACATGACTTTGAATATGCTGATTCATAGGGTGTTGCAATAATGTAAAGACAGAATGAATACTGTAACCTCCTCATACAACACACTGAGAGCTAACAAAGCACGAGAACACACATTCAGTGCAAGTTTTCCTCAATATCTTACTGGAAATGATAATCAAAATCATGAATGAGATGAATAACACGCAGGGATTATTTTCAAAAAAGTATTTCTACTACCTAGCTACTTCATATCCATGTTATCAATAGCTACAGCCATGCAGCAGTGACAATGACTTTTACAGTAAACCTCCTTCAAGAAAGAGGAAAATACTTTCAAGTCCCGAGGTAACAAAATTATTAATTAATATAATGAATGTATTCCTTAAATATAATTCTTTGAAGGAACCAGGGTTTTTGACATGCAGTATGCGTAGTCCTATGCCTGAATGCACAAGTTGTCTAGATAAGTTGCCATCATGCGAAGTAAAGGGTAAGCTAAACTGCTTTTGACTTTTTTGTTTGTGATGTAGTGTTTCACTTGGTATAACTATGATGTCTCTGAATGTGTATTATATAGATATTGTCGATCTTACGGAAGTAGTAGCTGATACTGATGACCCAGATATCTATTGGATGAAAGATTTGATGCTGTATAAAGAAGACAAAAAAGTGTTATTGCATGGTTGTTGGCTTACTGAAAGTATTATTACAGCTGGGCAAATTTTATTACGGAAAGAAAATCAAAATATTGGTGGCTTGCAGCCTACGATTTTATCAGAAAATTTCCAATTTTCTATACAAAAAGAAGAGTTTGTTCAAATATTATATGTGAACAACTCACATTGGCTTACAATTTCCAGCATTGGTTGCCCCAAAGGAACCATCAATGTATATGATAGCCTATCAAGTAATGGTTTGTCTACTCGTACTATGAGAGTGATTGCAGGGATTTTATTCGTGACTGACCAAAGAAAAATAACTATTAACCATATTGATGTCCAAACTAAGTCTAATTTCAGTGATTGTGGTGTATTTTCACTGGCATTTGCAACATCTTTATGTCAAGGTGAGGACCCTTCCATAATTTCATACATTTCATACCAGCTTAGGGACCATCTCTATAAATGCTTGGAAAATCGTAAGATGTTATCGTTTCCACGGCGTAGTCGTCAGAGAACAGCCCGAAGTGGTCATCAAACAAGCTTCAACATTTATTGTGAATGTAGACTTCCACAGTATGGCAGCATGATCACATGTGAACGATGTGAAGAGTGGTTTCACAAGAAATGTGTTGTGGCGCCAAATGCTGTGTGGAAGAAAGGCAATACAATACAATGGTTTTGTAAGAACTGCAGTTAACCAGCTTACTGGCTTAGCTATTAGCTAGCTACCATTCACTCAATTGTCATGATTTTTTTTCATTTTTATTGAATAATCAAATATTTTAATGATGGCAATAGTAATAACATTTTGTGGCCACACCCTCAGTTAGCTTACCTGAGCAAAACCTTTATACAATAAGAAGTGTAACAAGCAATACCGGTGGCTTGAACTTGTACTATAATTTTTACCATAAACATATATAACTGGAAATCGTGTTTAATAAATGATGCTAACGGCCTCTGATAAAGGAGTTAAACTCTACAGCTCCATATTCGAAGATAGTTGCCAAAAAGGAGGTAGCTAAAGAGATATAATATGATAGATAACACCTCAATAAGGGACACTTCTGAGTAATGGGCTGTTTCAAAGTATCAATTAGAATAAACAACAATATTATCTGCTGCTGCTGCTGATGATGATAATAATAGTAATAACAATAGTAAGAACATAGCTATCCTATCACAGAACATTTTAAAACTAAAACTAAAATAAATTTTAGCTACTAAACATTTTGGTTATCTAACTAAAACTAAATTTCACAGTGTATTTTAATAACCAAAGACTAGCTAAAACTAAAATTCATACAATTGAAATTAACTAAATCTAAATCTATCATTGGAACAAAAGTATACATAATTAATGAGAAATGAATACAATCTTATTAGCCAAAATCAAGCGGGGCCAAATAAACTAAAATTAATAACAGTATTATCAAATATACCCATTACTCACTATACTATAGGCTA
>WLWD01005986.1_pt1 | contig 225282 bp, 172 predicted proteins | sample 6712731 | NCBI WGS metagenome assembly WLWD01 (sample SAMN12718690, study PRJNA576275) | sponge metagenome | isolation source: marine sponge | host: Mycale hentscheli | place: New Zealand: South Island, Marlborough, Capsize Point | collected 2014-11-01 | reverse complement strand
AGAGACAGTGATGATGAATATGCTGTAGAAAATAATGATATACTGTTTTAAGAATTATTAAGTGCTAGTAGCAGTGAGGAAAGTATGTCAGAGTGCGAGGAGTTTGTGCCAGAGTTAGAAGGTGCAAATGTTAGCAGTCCTAGAGGTGGGAGGGGCTCAGAAACTCAGGATAGCCATGCTCCAAGTCAGAGTAGACGTGGTCGTGGACAGAGCAGTCATGGTCGTGGTAGTGGACAGAGCAGTCGTGGTCGTGGACAGAGCACAGGTAGAGGTCGGGGAAGAAGGGGCACTGGACGAAGACAGTCAAAACAGAATGATGTAGACTACAAATGGAAAGAAATGAATCTTGGTAAAAATTGGAAAATATAATAACTTTTTGAATTATAGATTATTACTTATTGCTTATATAGATGTAGCTCCAACTCACCAAGCATTTTTGGAGAAACCTGGTGTAATCTCAGAAGATATTGCAACCTCACTGGACTGCTTTTCTTGTTTTTTTACTGAAGATGTCTGGGATTACCTGGTAGACAAGACAAACACATATGCAGAATTCAAGATCCAGAATATGACTGTAGGTTTACTAAACCAATATTTATCACATACATGAATGCTGTTATAATTTTATTAGGTACGACACCGCTCCCTTTACCGAAACTGGAAACCTGTGGATTCAATTGAAATGAAGGGATTTATTGCAGTGGTCTTGAATATGGGAATTGTACAGCTCAATGACATGAAAGAGTATTGGTCTACCAGTGTCCTAATTGATATTTCATTTTTTCGCAACGTTTTATCTCGTGACAGATTTTTCCAGATATTAGGTGTGCTACATGTGGGAGAAATAAATGGCCGAAATAAAAAGTTTTTCAACAAAAATTCAACCTTTTATAGACATTCTTTTGCCCAAATTTAAATCCACATATGTACTGCATCAGCAAGTAGCCATTGATGAATCTGTCATCAATTTCAAGGGGAGGGTTAGCTTTAGGCAGTACCTGAAAGGAAAGCCTCATCCTTGGGGAATCAAGGCCTTTGTCTTAGCTGACAGTATTACCGGATATGTTCAGAACCTTACCATATATTATGGTAGAGACACTGACCTCATTTGTCCTGAACTTCCCCACACAGTGCGAGTTGTACTGACATTACTCAGTGGGAGTGGCCTTGAGCAGAAGGGCTATGATTTGTATGTTGACAGATTTTACAATAGTCCCCTGTTGGTTACAGAACTTCTAAAAATTGGAATTACCATCACTGGTAAATACAATACAAACTATTATTGTTATATATACTTACTAGAAATTAATTCAGGTACACAAATGGGAAATCGCAAGGGGCTTCCTGAGAGCTTCAAGCGTAAAAGTAAGGCTGCTGTTGGAACCATCAAGTCCTTTCGGTCTGAAGATGGTAAAGGGTCCATGCTTGCCTTGACTTGGACAGATAAACGGCGAGTACTGATGCTCTCAACCAAGCACAGCAATGACACAGCCACTGTTTCATCTAGGTATAACAAATATCCAACTGTAATGTTTATTTTATGTAATCCTACACAATAGATCGGGGTCATCAAAGACTAAGCCAGTCATGATTATTGACTACAACCATCATATGCTAGGTGTTGACAAGATGGATCAATTGGCAACATATTACCACTTCATGCATAGGAGTGTCAAATGGTGGCGGAAAGTTTTTTTTGGCTCCTTGAAGTCATAATTGTGAACAGTTATGTAATTCATTGTGAAGTAGCTAAGAAAAAAAAAAGAAAAACCACTAACTCACATGAAATATCGGCAAACCATCATATCCATTTTGTCTGAAGGCCAGCTGTCACGCTCCTCACATCCACATCGAAGTACTCCACATCGTATAGAACGACTTCGTTAGTTGAAGCATTTTCTACAGCAGGGACGGAAGAGAAGAGATTGTGTTGTCTGCAGTGATCGTTCTGGAACCAGACACTTGACTTTATATGAATGTCAGACATGCCAAAACCATCCAGCTCTATGTCCAACGAACTGCTTTAGATTATATCACACTCAGCGTCACTACAACTAAAACACATATCAGTACCTTTATTTCTATTTCTCTTATATATTTACTCCTAGTATGTTGCACAATAAAAGGTTATAAGTAAGTATAACTTATATCAAGTGCACCAACTAAATAAAAAAAATTCTTTCTACACCTTGTGTCTAGCTATTTTCAAATAGAACATCTACTGAGAAGTAAAGGCCTGAAGTAGCTAGAAATAAGCAAACTAAAACTAGACATTACACTTGGGTGTGATTTCTCCTTTCATAAATATATGCTAAAAAAATAGCTAACAAACTATGGCCTCCTCGATAATTCCAACTAAGTTTGTATTCAAAACAACTCTATAAACTATAAACTAACGAATTACCATAGCTACAACGCTAGAGGCAGATTACTTGAGGCCTAACACAAAAGAAACACTCACCCGTTTTCTTATTCCACGTGTCAAACTCCACTGGTAAAACGCCGTCTCAGGCAACTAATTGGTTTTACGGCGTACGCGTATTTAATTACATAATTGCTCGCCCGCGTTCGTCCGCAAAGGGTTAAGTAGATTTTGAACCATGTTGTCTTGCCCATCCCAGAAAATCTTCCAGTATTATCTGCTCCTGTAAATGCATGAAAGGTAGGTAATGCCTTCGCCCTGCATCTGGAAGTGTCTTGAGATCACTGATGGGAAGTTCTTGTGTTAACTTCTAAGGGGCATGGATTAACTTCGACTTGTCAGTACAAGGCAAAGTGGAACCATCTGGTGCAAATAGAGCTCTTAGTGTCAAAGTGAACTCGTAGTTGCTGATTGCATGTACTTGGTCAATATCTCGGCTTGACTTGGCAAGCACCATCAATCGCCCATACAGATTTTTTCGTTTCTTTGAGGTCAACAATCTTATCTCGAACCTTGACAGCACTCTTCTTGTTACCAGACATGTACATAAGATTTTTCTCTTTCTTTACTGGTGCTCAGGAACGCAGGCTAAAGTAATCAGGTTAAAGATGGTGTTGTCATCCTCAACTGCAAATGGATTACCATGACTCATTATGGCAGCCTTGATTTTGCCAATTGTAGCATGCTCTCAATTGATAGTACTTGGAGCAAGGTCATGATGCTCTCTAACCTCATCTGATCTGAGACCAAACTGTGTCTTGAAGTCACTAGCCAAACATGATAATTCTGGAGCTGTCAGGAAGAATCGCTGTCTCGCATTAGCATCATTTGAGATTCCTATTAGACCATTGTGGACTTTCATTAGAAGGTTTAGCTGCTCACAACCATTGTCTGGGCCAATGGATACAAATGGGATATCACTCCTAGTAACAGATATGTTACCTGATTCAAGCTCTCTCCATGTCCTTGGGTGGCTGGTCCTAAGAGCATACATGTCTGATATGTATCTCGGCCAGAGTCGCTTATACTTGATCCTGTCCATTGCAAAGAATAATTTGCTCAGTGCTTCACCAGCTTCAAGATGGAGTTTTAGATCAGCGGTCCGAGATGCTGCAACAAAGAACAGAATTGCCTCCACTCGGTGCAAGTAATTCATCATTGACTTAAAGATTGCATTCTTCTATGCATCGCTGTGCCTCCCAGTCCTGAAACTTCATCATCATGTCAGCATTGGTCATGGTCTGAAGGAGGTGGATGTTGGCACGTTTGACTAATTCAGCCTTGATGTGTTTGTTCTTTTCTGAGCAAGCCATTTGTATCTCAGCTGTTGCATCCACACACTCTACTTTCAGATCCTGGTTTCCCTTGAAGAACTCCTCCAAGACCATTTCATAAAGTGCTACTACATACCCGTAGCCAGGGGGGGTTCAAGGGGTTCGGTCGAACCCCCCTTTAGAGTGACCGGAAGTAATATAACTTCTGGAATATAGTCATCTGTTCAATCGTGCTGAACCTGAGCTTGAATTATCTGCTGTTTCTGGCCTAGTCTGAGTCCAAGGGACCTAATAAACATTCAGCTCTCCTTGGATACAAATTTCGCTCTCATATCGGCATGAGTAAAGCTTGCTACGTTACATCTATTCTTTATAAAGTGCGTGCGATTCGATATTAATAGCACAAGCAACGGATTTTTTTCAACAGATTAGAAAGGGAGCCGTCGAAAGGGTCTGAGAAAGTTAAACCTCAAATACACAGATAGTAAGTGCACTATCTAGTGTAGCTACACTGCAAATGATTAAAAAAACACACACTGGCCTACTACTAGCGAGTGATAGCACGGGTAATCTGTTCTATTAAGAACCAGTAGCGCTCGCGTTGTTCGAGCAGTTACCCATGCTATCACACGCTAATAGCTTTATAAAACTGCACGAGACTACAGTAAGCTAAAGATCATTTACAGTGTGACTACTATGTATAGTGCATTTTCTCAGTTTTTATTCGAATGCACTAGTCTTATTAAATAAAACAAATAGACGTTTCGACCACTCTACAGTGGCCATCATCAGTGTAATGGTAATATTTGATACAAAAAAGAATGACCTTAGGATGTAAATGCTGTGTTACTTTAATAACATGTTTATTTTGACTTGTCCCTAGGGCTTAGGTGATAAGGGCATTGTACACTTCAGGCAGTGGTCCATTTTCCCTGTTGATTGTGTTGCTGGTCTTTTTAATATACCAAGATTCAAGCAAACACCTCTGGGTCCAGTTCTGCTGACAGTCTATAACTTTCACATTGCTCCAATCAATCTGATGGTTCCTTCTTATTGCATGCTCTGCCACAGCTGAAGTGTTGTATATGGCATCAAAGGAAGTCAAGGCTCTTTGGTGCTCCTTCACTCTGTGCTGCAGTGTGCGTCCTGTCTGGCCAATATATACCTCTTTGCAGGTACCACAAGTGATTTTGTAGACAACGCCATTCCTTTGATTTATCTGGATGGGAGTTTTCGGATGTACAAGTAGTTGCCTGAGAGTTTTGTGAGGTCTGAAGCAGGTTCTTATATTAAGAGGAGTCAATATCCTTCTGATACTCTCAGATACATTTCTTATATATGGGAGTACTACGGTTGCAACTGGTTGTCTGTCCTCCATAATGCTATTCCTTGCACTATTTGTGCTCATCTTTTTAGATATTCTTTCTATCATCTTTAGTGGATAGCCATTTTGTCTCAAAGCTTGAGTGACATGTTCTTCTTCTTTGACTCTATCTAGATGGAAACTGCAGGTCTTTTTTGCCCTATGGAAGAGTGTAGTAGCCACAGCTCTCTTGTGTTCCATGGGGTGATGAGAATCAAAGGACAAATACTTGTCTGTCTGTGTTGGCTTTCTGTAGACAGTGGTGCTGAGACTACCATCTTCATGGTGGTGAATCGTAGTGTCCAGGAAGGATAATTGCTTGTTTGATTCCAGTTCCATTGTGAACTTTATGGATGGCTCTATGGAATCTATATGTTGTTTGAAGTCATCAATGTTATTCCTCTCAAGTGCTGCACAGATATCGTCAACATACCTCTTCCAAAATAATGGGGGAGAGTGATAGGTTCTTAGTGCTCTTTCCTCTACATCTTCCATTACTAGATCTGCCACTACTACGGAAACTGGTGACCCCATCGCAGTTCCAAATGTCTGCTGGTAAAACTCATTGTCATATGCCAGATATGCTGCATTAAGTAGTAGTGTATCCAGAGTCAAATGGAGCCGTAGAACGGATGCATGGAACGATGAAGAGTGTGTTGGGTAAATGTATTGACGAGGGTTTAGATTGGGTAGAGCAGTTGGGGTTTGTGATGTATGTTTTGAGGCAGGTACCTCACAGTGATTCGGGGTTCAGTCCATTTGATTTGATATACGGGTTCAGGGTTGTCGGACTCATGGCAGGGTCCATATGTTGTGTTGAAGAAAGTGGGAACGGTGAATTATAAGATAGGAAAGAAGGGGAAAGAGAAGCACGCCAATGTGGTGCATGTGAATTGCATTAAAGAGTTTAGAGAGAGAGCAGTCATAAGGAGACTGGATATTGTTATCGAGGAAGAGAGCGAAGAGAGTAGTGTATTGAGAGGGGAGTGTGAAGGGTTCAATGAGAGTGAGTTAAACGGGTTACTGGGGGAATACCACGACGTGTTTTCAGACAACCCAGGTAGCACCGATCGGGTGAGGATGACTATTGATACGAGAGATTGTGAGCCTCTCAGGCAGATGCCATATTCGGTTCCTCTGGGAATTCGAGAGAACGTACGGAAAGAATTGGAGAATTTGGAGAGTCAAGGCATCATCGAACGTTGCAAAAGTAATTGGGCATCCCCGCTGGTGCCAGTGAAGAAGCCAGACGGGAACATCAGACTATGTGTCGACTATCGAAAGTTGAACGAGAAGACGGTCAAGGAGCCGTATTATATCCCTTCCTTTGACGAAATGGTGGAGAAGGTTGGGATGGGCAAGGTGTTGTCCAAGATTGACCTTGCGAAAGGATTCCATCAAGTAACAGTCGATGAGAGAGATCGGGACAAAACGAGTTTCATCTGTCCCTTTGGGAAATTTAGATTTCGGAAAATTTCGGAAAATGCCGTTCGGGTTAACGAACTGCCCCGTCCGTGTTTCAGAGACTTATGGAAGAAGTCTTAGCAGAGTGTGGAGAATGTGCCAAAGTCTACATTGATGACATACTAGTAGTGTCAGAAAGCTGGAACAGTCATTTGAGACATCTGTGGATGGTCTTAGACGCGTTGAAGGAGGCTGGACTAACGTGCAAACGGTCCAAGTGTAGTTTTGGGAAAAGAACACTGGAGTTCTTAGGCCACCAGCTTGGAGGTGGTAAGATAAGTGTGCCGGCATCGAGAGTGGAAGCCATTCGTGCTCATCCGTTGCCGATGACCAGGAAGCAACTGCGAGCCTTCCTTGGTTTGGTGGGGTTTTACCGGAGGTTCATTGCCGGGTTTCATCGGTGGTCCTCCATCCTCACTCCTCATACGTCCACGGCGATGGGGAGTTGGACAAGTCCAATGTTGGATGCTTTTCATGCATTGTGTAATAAATTATGTGAGACAGTGTGTTTGTGTGTTCCATGTGCAAGTGATGTGTTTGTCGTAGAAAGTGATGCAAGTTCGACGGGTGTTGGAGCCGTCTTATCAGTGATTCGTAATGGAGAGACCTTGCCGGTAGCCTTCTTCTCGAAACAGCTCAGAGGAGCGCAGTCTAACTACTGTGCCCAGGAGTTGGAGGGTCTGGGTATAAGGACCATACAAGATCATTGAAATTAAGAGTTTCAAGTTATGTATATGGTACCGAATCCTTTTGACAGTCATTGGCAAAATTGCCGTCAAACATGAAATTATTTATATTAGATATCTCACTACAAACCAGCTTTGCAACGCTAGCCAATTGTGTGGTTTCTGATTTAGAGTGAGATGAAAAACAAGCATTTTGCATTATTGTTTTCATCCAATCAGGAAAAATCAGGACAACATGTCTTCCATCAGAATGTTCTTGCATTCCATGCTGCTTATAGTGATCGAGAAGCTCACCTTTAAACCGGGTTTTGTTTACTGTTGCATCAAGGATGAAGGTCCGTTGTTCATAAACTCTGCATAGTTCACCCAAATTAAAGGAGTAAATACCCTGGCTTAGGCATCATCTATCTGCACAACAACCTCAGAAAATGCACGTCCTCTAGCTTGCTTTTAGGAGTTTTGTGTCGAAAAAGTACGATATCGATTTCGATACATTGTCAAGCAGTTAAGGTGATATTTTGCGTCTAAAGCAATTAAATCTCCACTACTAACTTTTGCAAGAAACTCATGATCACTCATCTCGGTAGCCATACCCTTAACAGACTTATCAACGTTCAAAGTCGTGACTTCATGTAGCTGTTCTGTTGTGATTTTATCACAAAATATGCAAAGGTCCCTTAGCATGCTACTGTGACGTTTCGGACGGTGTGTTCATCTTCAATTTCAGTTGATGCCCTCTTCCTCTTCAATCTAGCACGTTCCAACATTGAATTATTGAATTTTTGATGGCACTGCTTGTGCCATGAGGCTTTGTTGCTCAAGAATTGGTAGCTGTTCCTTCATCTCCAAAGTCTATTCTGACTGGCAAAGAATTGATTTTCTGGAGTTCTTCAACATTCTTCAAGAAGTTCTTGTACACATCCAAAGCATTTCTAGAAGGACAACGCAAATCTTCTTCTGACTTAGCCTGACAGACTATGCACAGTTTCCAGTCAATCTTGTGGGCCATGCTGTCCAGATGAACTGTACTCCAGATGATGCCCTGTCATGTAGCCTAATCAGCATTCATGTAGCAGCTATAACTAGACTTATTAACACATGCATATAGTCCAGCTTTACACACCTTAAAACGCATCTTCCTATTTTCGCGCTAATTTTCGCGTTTTTTTTATTGTTAATGTCCATAAGTCTACTCCAGTTATTTGTGATTGCAGCCATACCATTTCTGATAGTCCATATAGTCTCCTATCTACTGACAAAATTTGGTGCTTTTGTCAATTTTGTAACTATAAAATCCCTAAGCTACCCTACTACTTAGTCTGGAACCTCCCCTCTGATACCTCTGAGGTTCATTAATGCGCTTTAAGTCCCTCCACCATGACAAGCTGATGGCCAAGGAGGGGACATCATGCATACATAATTATACCAGGAGCAGGTTTATATCAGGAGCAGGTTTATACCTGATAGGCATATAGTGTGATTCTCCAGTTTAATACATATGAGCTACCACACGGATTATTACTTTGCTAAAATTGGGCATATTCTGTAGTTAGTAATGAAGTGCTCAGAAAATAGAATTCTTAAATTTGAAATAGAAGTTGAAGTGATAATACAGTACTTCCAGCTTAGAGAGTGGAAAACTCAGAATCTCACTCTGTATTATTGAAACAAATTTACCAAATCACTTTGTGGTTACTGTAGTTACTTTTGTGGCTATTGGTGATTGAAATACAGATAAATGGGGAAAAAATTGGCTAGTTTCACTCAATTTTAAGGGTAGATAATAATGTACAAAACCTTTTTTGACCTTGAAATCAATATTTGGAGATTTTCTTGCTTAAAAACACTTTTTATTCAAATTCAAATTTTTCCACTCTGCACTGTATTTATTATGTACTCAATAGGGCCTGGTAACTGTTGCCACATAAAATGCAGTAAATTGAGACAGGTTGAATAATGGACTTAGACTGAGGATTAAAGGTAGGTTGAAGATTGGAGACAGGTTGAAGATTGGAATTAGATCGAGGATTACAGACAGGATGAGGATTGGACTTAGGCCGAGGATTGGACATAGGTTGAGGATTGAAGACAGGTTGAGGATTGGACTTAGATGTTGGGTGAGAATTGGACGTAGCTCTAGCAGTCATGCCAGGATTAGATATGACAGCAATCGGAGAAAGTGGTTAAGAGAGAGTTGAAGAACTAGTTACCACAGATCCATGATGTGTATGGCAATCTGCACATGAAAGCACGATACATGTATGTATTATCACAGTTTATCAGTAAATCAGCAGTTATGAAATACAATTCACATATTTATCAAAGGTTATATATATTATATATGTAAATAAAAATTGGTCATTGAAAGAATATACTACTTAAATATGTATCTTGGAAACCTGAGAAAGTTGTGGACACCGATCTGTGGCAAGCATTCCCTGGTGATCGAGATGAAGATGGCAACCAGAGAGATCTTCCGAACACATTCTCTATAAAATTAGATGGGCAATGGCTTAATAAAATAACAATGATGGAAATATACATAGAGGATGATACGAGGTGTAGACAAAACAAGGGAGGAGGCACAATAGGGAGCATTTTCTGTTTGGGGGGGGGGGGGGGGGGAACGGCTGGCTTGGAGGGGGGGGGGGGGTGAGGAAGGGCAGATGTGGTAAAATGGAACAATTTTGTGTAAAAAGATGCATATGTCTCAAAGGATCTTCTTTCACACATGGAAACGAATTCATTGGCAATATCAGCGAGGTTTTAAGTCATCTGTGTCTTTATGATGCACATTGAGAAGCATGCACGATCAACCTCTGTCAATTGTCCCATGGGGCTATGGTTGGACCATAGATGAGTCCTTTGGGATGTCCATGCCAAAAAAAAAAAAAATATATGAAATGTAAAACTTTCTCTGCTGGGTAACCCCTCCATGTTGTGCGAGGTACATCCAATTTTGGGGGGCTTTGCCCCACCCACCCCACAATATACTCAAGAGGGGCTACATTCCAGAACCCCCTAGATGCTATTACAAATACATCAATCTGGCTAGTATGAGTTAATCAGACATGATAAAACTTGAACAGAACAATTTTGAAATGTTTGACCTTCTAGCATGCACATGGACATTTGCAGGCAAAACCGGGCAACTGCTGCCGTTCATCATACTATTGTGCAAATGATTCTTAATTTGCATTCAAGCCTATAAACTCCATTCAACTAATGCAGTGGTTACTGGAAGAGTCAGATATAGCAGAGTAGCTAGTTCCATTTCACCTCACTTGTAATGTGCAGCAGCAGCACAACTGTGTTCAATAACTCTAGCAGTTGAAGAAAAAAAAGAATTTGAGTAGAAGTGCTAACAAACTATTATGTGATTTTAACCCTTTCGTTCCTGAATTGTTTGGACGCGCGCGGAAAAATCTAATTTTCTACAGCGGAATAGAGCATTGCCGTTTTATTTTTTTAACTCGATGCTGGCTGGGAAAACCCCATAGCAACCATATATCACTAAATAGACCAAGAGTTTGGGATTCCCCTCATTTTTTGATTGAGAAAATTGAATAATATTTAAGCCATCTACTAATATTAAAAAAAAAAAAAAAATTTTCCCCCAAATAATCCACTTTTCCCATCAATAAAAAAATAAAATAAAATAGAAATAATATTGTTTGATGCATTTTATACCAATATTATATTAGTTCCACAATAAAATATGTTGTTTGTTGTGTGTGGTGCTGATTGTGATCATGTAGGAGACATCTATGAGTGTCCACAAGGAACGTATGCCATCGGACGTCGAGCTCCACTACAAAACAATTTCATATACACAAAAACACAAACAACAAAGATATTTGCAATACAAACAAGAAATTATTCATGATCCTATATAATTGCAACTTTATGATGTATTGTATGCGGTTTCATACAGGATTTTTGTTTGGGGTGGGGCTCCGAGTGTACTTCGCCACACCCATTTTCTGGAACCTACACTACTTTGATGCACATCTTTGCATACGAGTCTATACTTCACACTGATGATCAGTGTTCGGTCCTATGCACTAAATGGCTCAGTTATGATAGGAACATAATGGGATACAATATCAGACTAAAAATAAATGCTTCCTAAATGTTCATTTCTATTCAACTCCCAAAATTCTAGGGGGGAACCCAGCGCTAGCCTCTCACTGTATGAACCCTGGTATGTATACTCCACACTGTACATGAGAGAAACAATCGTTGTATTGAGAAAGTGTAATTTGAAAATGAAAAGCAGTACAAGCACACACGTGGAATTCAACTTACCCGGCATGGATGGTGGAACAGACTGAACGATCCCTCCCATAGAATCCGGAACCTCCATACAATACCAAAAAAACACAAGACAACAATGATATTTGTAACATAACAGCTGGCCTCGCTGAATTGCCCCCCCTCCCCCGTCATTACTTTTCACTGACATTCTTGTACCATAACCCCCCTCCCCCGTCATTACTTTTCACTGACATTCTTGGACCATAACCCCCCCCCAGCCCTAGCTGGACACCCAAATATCAGTAAGTTGAAATGAAATTCAACTTACCCGGCATGGATGATGTCACAGATCGAAAAAGACCACCGAGTTCGTTATCTCTCAAGTTGGATCCGGAAGTGCCACATACTGTTTGTTCATGGTTGCTCTCTCTCTCTTTCCATAAATGCACGCACATACATACACACACACAAGAAAAAAGAAGCTACAGGTGAATACAGATCATAAAAATAAATGTATAATTTATTATCATAAATTGACTGGTGTACACACACACACATGAAATTCAACTTACATAGGCATAGTAGTCACGATCCAAAGTTGTATACGGAAGCGCCACATACTGTTTGTCCACGGTTGCTCTCTCTCATTCCACAAATGCACACACACACATACACACACACACACACTAGAAAAAAAGAAGATACAGGTGAATACAGATCATAAAAATAAATGTATAATATAAATTGACTGGTGTACACACACACACATACATGAAATTCAACTTACATGGCATAGTAGCCCCGATTGGAAAAGACCCCCCTCTCCCCCCCCCCGAGTTCGTTCCCTCCCCGGTTAGATCTGGAAGCGCCAGAATAACATTTCAACTCCACGCACACACATATACATAGAGTGTGAAGCTCCACTACAACACCACAAAAACACAGACAACGACAACGACAATAACAATACATATTACAACTTCTGGGATGTTCAGGGAGGGGGAGGGGGGGGGGGGAGCAGCCACAAATATCAAAGTCTGTGGTCCTTTACACAAAAGATTATGGAATATCAATGGGTGTGTTGTCATCTTTCTTCCACTCTCCCCCTACCTCATCCACCCGACTCTTGTTCTTCGATTCCCGCCTTCTCCGACCGCGAGGACGTCCAGAACTCGGAGCAGGAGGAGCCACTTCCTCTTCTTCATCACTGGAACCTGCTGCCTATTCGTGTTTCATCATTGGAAGACTCAGGTCCGGTATCCTCTCCTTCATCACTGGAAGACTCTGCTCCTGTCGCCTCATCTGCGTAATCGGGTCGGTGACTGCATTCACATCTGGTCCCAGTAGTATATGTGGTAAGGGTGTTACTAAAACCAGGAGCAGGAGTAGGAGTAGGAGCAGGAGTTGCGGCCTAAAACCGGGAGCAGGAGTAGGAGCAGGAGTTGCGGCCTAAAACCGGGAGCAGGAGTAGGAGTAGGAGCGGGAGTTGCGGCCTAAAACCGGGAGCAGGAGTAGGAGTAGGAGCGGGAATTGCGGCCTAAAACCGGGAGCAGGAGTAGGAGTGGGAGTAGGACTTCCCGTCTAACAGCAGGAGAGCAGAAGTAGAAGGAGTGGTCTAGAGTTGGGCTTGGTATTCTCAAGCTGTTGCCATCTTCATGTAGCCAGACCGTTCACCAAACAGCATCTGGCCAGCATGAGGTATCTAGCAGTGTTGTTTTGGTTTAGAGATTCCAGATTTTCTTAGTTTTAGTTAGTTCATACTAAAAAAATATCTCGAATGCTTAGTTTTAGTTTTTCCCTCCAAATTCTCCCTGAAGGTTTAGTTAGGTTTAGTATTTCTATATCATGTAGAAGATTTAGTTAGTTATACAATCAATTGACCTAGTTTTGGTTAAATAAAATAACAATAAATATAAAATAATTTTATATTATAAAGATTAAAAAATTAAATTAGATTTTGTTTTGTCAAAAATAAAAGACAATGATATTAATATTGCTGGGTTAGCTATCTACAGGGAGTGGAAGAGTATTGACAATTAGTTATTATTAATATAAATTATTGTCATAAATTTTTATTATTATTATAAATAATTATTATTACTTTTATTAGAAATTATTATAATAATAATAAACTATTAATATTATCAGCTATATTTATATTAATTTCATTATTTTTGCTATAATTATTTTTTATTTAATATTTTTATAGTTCTTGGGGAGTGGGAGAGTGACAGTTGAAAGTTTGTTAAAGTAGGAATTGCTCTTTTTCAGAAAGAAAAGTGTTGTTGTGAATATAATTGTGTGGGTAACAAATATTCTATGTATCAGGTTCAATTCAAATTAGTCTTACTTTAAAACATTAAATAAAAAGCATGTGACCCTTCTTCTTCGCAGTCATACTGTTTGAAGGCTTGAAGTCTGGTGTTATTTGTAAGTCCCATGCCATCATATCGATATTTTTTCCCCCGCCAATATACTACGGACACAAAATGCCCAGGACGATGCAGTGAATATCCTGCCAAAACATACTTTTTTCCCAGCAAATGCAATATGACAGGAAGTTCATCAAGTTCTTTCAGTAATTCCTTTTTAAAAGAATTGATATTAAAGGGAATTAACCAAGGATGTTTGCTAAAGAACACACATTTTTTGACAACTGGGACTCCATTGCATTCATACACATTGGGGCCTCCGTCATTATCTTCCAAATCAACTATATTTCTTCTATGACAGGATGAAGCATCTTTTGGTGGTAGAGATGGAAAAGTTGCACCACAGTAGCCTAGTGCTTGACCATTTTCTGGAAATTGCTTCTCTATCTGGTTAGAAAATCTTTCAAGGCTTTGAGGCTGCAAATTGTATCCATTTGGATACCTCGTATTCTTGGGCCTTGGGCAGTGAGGCGAACTGCATTCCAGACATAATTCCAGACGCCAAACTGATTTAAAAACCTGAAGACATTGTTCATATTCTGAACCAAAGCAATCATACTGCTGTCCTGAAACAATTGATTTCACATAGTCCAAAAATCTTGTTTTACCGCTTTCCACATTGCTTTTGATAAAATCATGAATCACTACTTTCAATACATGTTCTGCCTCACTAGAACCCAAACATTCAAGGAATTTTGGGTTTTGCATACTGTGTATCAAAATAGTATTCAAGAAGTTATCTGAAGTACATGTATTTCTGTATTTTCTGTTATGCCAAGGAATAGTAGGTGGTATCTTACAATTAGGACAGATAAAATCTTGAGATATTTTAGGAACATCTACGTGACACATAGACAGACAATAATGGTGAAACCATCCCTGACAGGTACAACAACGGTGACTGTTGAATTGCTTTTGCTTTTCACGATACACTGCTTTTGATGTACTTCCTTCTATCCAAGGTGTTCGGCAAATGCATATAAGAGGAACATTATCACTTTTTGATTTACAAAAAGAACCTGGTTCACAAGCAAAACTAAAACAATCAATTATTCCATTCATGAATTGGTTTAATTCCTTTTTTAACACTTTCATTTGGCATCGTACCCTGGAGAGCTCCTGAGTTGGCTTATGGCAACTGATAAGAAGTAGTGCAGCTAGTAGAATGTCTTCATCATTCTCAACAAACTGAACTCCAGAATGTTCAACCAATACTGAGGTCACTTCTTGTTGATGACGCGTTGCACTTCCAGCATGAAAATTTAGCTCAGAATAATCAGGAAGTTTGTATGTTGATATAACCTAATTAAATTAGCATAACATAATGACATGTAATACAAAAAGTAATTCAATCTATTGTTATAGACTTGCTTAACTAAAATTCAATTTGGCAAATTTTTATCGTCACAGTAAAAAAGAATAGCAATAGTGGAATACTAAGTTAAAATTCACTTATTTAAAAAAGGTAGGAGGGGCAGAGGTGAGCCTTAGTACATAGCCATAACGCTACAACCCATCAAAAAATGTAGAGTAGCAATTCATTAGGCTAAACATGTACAAGCATACAAACTCTGCATACATATTGCATCACTGTTTTATGATGAAAGTCTGCATATTAAAAAAAAATCACTGTGGAGTACGTACTTGCACATGTGTAGAAGTTGAGATGCTTATATTCTTGAAAAATGCACACTGTCCAGATTTTAAGGTCTGAATGACCAAAGTATGTCCTTCATCAAGACACATAGATTCCTGGAAAGAAAATGTTTTTGTGACTACAGAAGAAACAAGTATTTACTACTCACTGAGTTGTATTCTCCGATGCAGATATTTGGCACTTGCAAAACTTCAGGATATAAACAGCTTATTCTCTTTAAGTAAGCATCCCATTGTATGTCAGTGCCTTTTATGAAGGGCTGAATGGTAATTGTCTTGGTGGCATTGGACAGTTGGTACAAGAATGAAGATGGATGATCTAACAAACAAGCATAAATAAACCTATTAACTTAACACATATATTAGAGTAATGGCAAACTATGACTAATTATCTTTCTGCTGTCATCTTTACGTGAAAAAATTGAATACAGTAGCCTAAATTGTTTTAACAAGAATTTCCAGCATTTTGCAGCATCACAGACTTACTTTTCACTTCTGCCACTTGAATCGAATTCTGACAAGTAATCACATCCAAATCTGAAGACTCTAATGTTACTAGATAATCAATGTCATTGTTAATAGGAGACATGGCATTCTTTGCTTTTATGTCATCAAAATCTTTCTTAGTAACTTTATGTATAAGTAATTCAGCCCCGTCATCTGTCAAAGTCGTACCTAATATGAAGGATAATGTAATACATCATAATTTTTTAAAAATATACCTACTTATTTTGGTCTTTGTTTCAGTAGCTCCTGCAAAATCATGTTTCCGTGGTCTCTTTCTGCCTGATGGTCTCTCCAATTTTACTCTTTCCTTTCTTCTCACCTCCCCCAGGTTAATTTTTCCATCAAAATGTGGTTCAAGGCCAATAGACATTTGACAAGCAGCCAGATGAAAGCATTTCTTTGTTGAACTACATGAACATGACTCTTTTGGAAATATTCGCACTGCTCTTGTTGTGACACCGTCATTTTCAATCACAACGAAGGAGCCATTACCTACAAGTTTCACTCGATTGTCTAATAGAGCAGATTTGGCTAAACTGATCCTAGATTCACACTCTTTATTGGGAATAGATTCATTCTTGCACTGAGGAAGAGACTTCAAATCTTTTCTAACACTGTCAACAATATCTGAGGGGTCAAATACAGCCTGAAGTCGAGGCATATGTGATGGATCTCGTGTGCAAAAATCATACTCGTCTTTTACTTGCCAGCGACCACACTGATGTATTGATCTTACTATTTCACGTTCATAGAAGGACGAAAGGTGATAGAGTGAAACTATAATAACATCCAATGGTACCAACTTCCACTGCTGCATGCGATGAAAAACAGCATTCATAGATTCTGATGCATTGTTAGTAACACCTTTCTCAGGATTTACAATTTGAGCCCTTTTTAAAGCCCATATAGATCCATGCCCTTTAAATGTAGGTATTAGTGTTTTCTCAAAGTAGGAAACTACTTTACCACACACCTTAATATCCCATTCTTCCTTTATTCTCTTCCATTTTTGATCGAATTCACTTTCTGTTGCAATAGCCATTAATTGACAGAAGGCAGTTGTGTACTTGTTAACTTCTTCAGCAGTACAGTTACAATTCTTGCGCACATACCACCTTAAATCATTAACTAGATGATTCCAACAAAATAAATGTGAACCAATTGGAAACAAATCAGAAAATTTGAATTCTTGATCAGTAATAATGTTCACCTGTTTTTTTAGACAAACTGGGTACCGACTCAATAATAGACTCCAGGAATAATCTGTGGTCTGAATGAAATCTTCTGGAATGAATCATGAAACCAAAGGGAACAATGGGATTCTGAACAAAGAAATAGTTTTGGAAGGTTAAAGTTGAGAGATAGTAGTCTCCTCTATTGAAAACAGTGTCATAATGAATAGACACTGGATGGTGAGCAATGTGTAAAAGATTGTCCAGTGCTTCCAACAAAGGAGTAGCCTTAAGATGAACTATTATTCGAGGATGAAGATTTATTTGTGAAATGAAGTCTTTAAGTTCACCTTTACGATCTTGTAACTGTAAGTTGAATGCGAGTTCATACATATTGTATATAGAATCATGGGATAATCGCTGTGCTCGATTCAATTCATCTCTACAATTGTGTACCTACTCAATAGTATAAAATTGTGGAGATCAAACCAGTAGTTAAAATATTTTAGTATAAAAAATACTATGCAGTATTATTTCTAACATAAGAAAAAAATACTATGCAGTATTATTTCTAACATAAGAAAAAAATACTATGCAGTATTATTTCTAACATAAGAATTAGATGGGTCATCCCCTTGATCATTGAAGTAAGAGTGTGCTCCAACAGCGCAGTGTGGCGAGTGAGTTATTGTCACTATAATATAGACCAAGAGACATTTTGGTTGTGGCAATAGCACACTTACCACACTGCATCGTTGTCTGCACCTATTCAGAAGTTGTATGCAGTCAACTTGTTAATTTTCCTTATCAACACCTATTGAATCTCACTATGGCTCTCTATTATAGTAAGCTTTCAAGATTCTAATGATCTCCATTACCTGTTTGTAATCCCTAGGTGTAGTAATTGCATGTCTAGGACCACCTTCATCTCTATTTATAATTTCCTGGTACACTTTTCTAACTGGCTTCAGCACACTAGTAGCCTGTACCTGAAGAAATGTATATAATGTTCCAAAATTAATATAATTGAAGTAAGGTGGATAAAATAACCAGTTATTAGTGAATAGCTATATGCAATTTATAATTTTATTATTAATGGTTACCTTCTCCTTCACAAATGGAGCTGATCTTATCAATGGTCTCTGCAGTCGTTTGGCATTTCCATGTACAAAAGGAATATAAACGCTTTCATCTCCAGTGTAGTGTAGTATGTACAGATTTTTAAACCCCCAGTATTCCCATCTGCGAAATCTGTCATCTCCACCAGATGGTGTTGCTATAGAATTGGATCTTTTTTTTAGTGTAAACCCTTCACCACATTGAATATTATAGACCCCCTTTGATACCCACCTATACTGGTCACATCTGGAAGAACAGTGTGGAGAAAACTGATTACAACTTAGCTAATAAATGAATTATACATTAAATAGCTACCTCATCTTCTTTTTCTTGTTATCCCATTGGGACTCTTCTGGTCCAAGGTCAAAAATATATAGTTCTCCAGCCCTGGGTAGTACAGGTGGAAGAGAAGATACTACTACAGTATTTGATTGTGCAGCCTGATTGAAATAGTTTAAAACTTCATCCCCTTCAAGGTTGTGAATAGTACTAGTTTTGAAGGGTTTTTCACCTTCTTCCTCCATGGTTGCTGACAGGTCAAACCAATATTTAATTTTTGATAACAATGAAAAATTCTAACCTACCAGAAATTTAGCATACTAAGTCCACAGCCCCTTGACAACCTGCTAGTGCTACTAAACAAGTCTGCTCGAAATATTTAGCTCTGGTTTTTTAAATCTTAACCCTACACTGAAGTAGAATGACCTGCTGAAAGATCAGCTGAGTCACCATAGGTGTCTGTCAACACCTCATTGACTTGTGTATTCATCCTATATCATGTCTTAATAAACACTGTTACCACCTTTTGGTGCTGTAATTGGAGGGGGAGGGGGAGGTTGTAGAGGAAGGTTAAAATTTTACAATCTATTTGCCACTTCATTAGCTATGTACATTGTGGTGAATGTTCATGGGATTGTTATTATAACCAGTTAATAGCTGCTCTTGATTTTATACTTATAAAAAGCATTATTTCTCATGTAGCACTATGGAGGTATATATCATGGTAGAGGTGGTTGGTCTGCAGTGCTGTATGATTACTTGAATATGGCAATAGTTGAGAATCTAGCTAGCTACTTTTCTGAGCTATATTTTACTGAGAATCAGAATGAAAAATTAAAAACCAAAAATAGCTATATAACTATTTCAGCCCAACTCCCACTCCAGACCCTGTTTGGTAAAGAGTCTGGCTAATGAGATTACTCGTGGGTGTTTCTCCTGCTCTCCTGGCATGGTTCCAAGTAGGAGAAATGGAAGTCAGTGACAAACCACACCCATTAATTAAGTCAATTAAATTGACCACATCCTTCATGTAATTAATAATATTATGAATAAAATTAAGATGACTAAGTATTGTTGTTATGATTTGTTTGGAGAATGGTTGTAGCCTTTCGCATTTTGTTAATGTATTAAAAATAAAAATTTGATATATAAAATGTTGTGTGGAATTGCATCATGAGCATGGTTTCTGATAGGGCTATTTCAGTGTTTCCTGGCAGATTGATAGAGTAAATTCTGTGACTGCCATGCTCCTGGTTTTAGGCCGCAACTCCCGCTCCTGCTCCTACTCCTGAGTAAATTCGGTGACTGCCACGGAGTTTTAGTGGCACTTGGAACCTATGCTCCTGGTTTTACACAGGATGTCTTACTCCTACTCCTGCTCCCTGTTTTAGGCCGCAATTCCCGCTCCTAACTCCTACTCCCGGTTTTAGGCCGCAACTCCCGCTCCTACTCCTACTCCTGGTTTTAGGCCGCAACTCCTGCTCCTACTCCTACTCCTGCTCCCGGTTTTAGGCCGCAACTCCTGCTCCTACTCCTACTCCAGCTCCTGGCTTTAGTAACACCCTATGTGGTAAAAAAAAAATTTAATTTTTTTGAAAATTTGAATTTGTTCAAAAAAACTACAAGCCACTTTCAAATCTCAAAAATCAATGAAATATATATATATTATAGCTAAACAGCTTACTCTATCTCAATATAGCTATAAATAAGTCCTTTCCACAACAGAAGGTTGCTATTTTTCAAGAGAAAGACAAGAGAAAGACAAGCTTACCTCGATCATCTTCTTGACTCCCATTTTCAGTATCAGAGTTGACCGGGTCTGGTCCACCAACCCTGATACAGGGCCTCCTATAGCCCTAGATGTCGTCTCCCTTCTCTCCGCTTGATCCTGAGTCGCTAGAGTAAACATCAAGCAAGCAAGTCTATAACTTGCACCGCATTGTAACTACTTGTAGACGCCATCTTCCAAAAAATGACTTTAAAAAACATTTTTTTTTGCATAGTTACCGGGGTCACACGACACGCTCACTTTTATCCTATGATGTAATAAGCATTACCTAAGACTGTACGTAATAGGGAGGTCCCCAGTTGAACTGGCGATTTTATAAAAAATGGAGAAGACAGTAAGTCAAACCGCAAAGTCTTGGTCGGCAAAGAAGCGGTTGTTTCAATGTGTTATGGAAGGCTACTGAGCTCAAGCAATTTTTTGCTGCTTCTACAAAGCTCTGGAGATGACTGGATCCATAAATGAAGCTGCTGTGAAGAAGGTAACTTTTTTTAAAATTCGACGGAGAACCGATGTTTTTTTTTTTGCCGAGGAAGAAATAAACGCAACTGCTGTGAGGTACTGTCGAAGCAGTCCTGGCTGAAAGCTATTTTAGATGCTTCTCCAATGCATTGGGCACCTGTGTATGCAATCTGAAGGTTCTAGCTATAAAGTAACTATTTTAAAAAATTCGGAGAAGTCAATCGGTCTTCACCCGCTGTGTAAAGTGCCCATTGAAAACATATAGGGATAATAGTAACACCAATTTTGCTGAATGGTTGCTATAAGAATAGTGCAGACTGCAAGTTAATTTATTGTGGTCTTTCATACTCAAGAGCTGCTATAGAGAGCAGCACGTTATTGAGCAAATAGTGAGCAGGTCAAACAGACAAAACTATAATGGCTTCTATAAATGTCATTATTATTAGTTGCATATTTCAATTTTGGAATACCTTTTTCTGGATCTTTCTGAAGATTTTTTAACCTTCCTTTATTCTTTGTGCCATAGCCATACTTTTTTCCTCCACAAGTTCCGATGCCACTTCATTTAGTCGACCTTTCTCTTCTGTCAAGACCCTCATATTTCGTACTGGCTGCCATAGTTAGTGCTGCTGCTCCATCCTTTTTGGCATTTTTGCCAGCTGTAATGGATAATTTAATTGTCTGAAAGATATCATCTATTGGATTGCTACTGACTGCAGCATGTTAACCTTAATTATCATTTAAAAAAATCATATCACTGCTATACACAGCAATAAATAATGCATAAATAATCACAAGAGGCGAACCCAAACTCCAAGCTATGTGATTACTTATTATGTTATGACACAAATTTTTAGTTCACATTGTATTAACAGTAGAGTCACAACCGTGTAATTTCAAGTGAACTCGTACAATTTCAGAAATAAAATTGCATGATTACTGATTGCATTGAACGCGGAAAGTCATACGATTAGTATTTAAATGGTATAACACAGAAGTGAAGTATTTTTTGACACAATACCAGTTAGATTCATAAATGATACTGATCAAGTAAATGGCAGTCCTTTTCAGCAAGAAATGAAAATCTATTTTCTTGTACTGGTACGAACATTCTCGTCTTGTGAACTCTGCTCTGTCACCACTATTCTCGTCTGAAGGCAGCAGAAACGGAACGTCGTTTACTGAGGTAAATACACTTGTAGTCGGTATTGCTGAGTGAGCCTCGCTGTAATGATTGTTAATGGCAAACATAATTTATTAATCTTCCTCCATTATTTAGTCTTTTTACACTTTCAGAAATGGTAACCCTGGCAACTCTTGGAATTATCGCTATATAACTGCCCTCTCCCACGGGATCCGACAGTTATCAGCGATAATTCCTCAAACCATTGGTTTAACTATTAGTAATAAAATACTTTTTTTGTTTCTGATTTGTATAGTATGTGATTCAAACTCCATTATGTCCCATACTGGTGAAAACCGGATTCATAAATTTGTGACAAAATTTCCCACGAGCATGTCAAAGGTGTAGGAGGAAAGCCCCATCTTTAGGTGCACCACTAGAGGGACTAAACAATCACAAGAGAAGTTCTCCACAAGAGTAAACGGTTTAAATTTGAATTTAGCCGTGGACAGCCAATTGAATTGACAGCGTTACTGGACAACACTCATGTCGCAACACAAAAATATTCAACTCTTGTGTTTTTTTTGTTTTTTTTGTTTTTATCAAAAGGAAGACTGTGGCTTGTTACATACTGTACCTCTCTCATAGTAGAATAGCATGACCACACAGATGGGTGGATTGAGAACTCTGCCAATCGGCCAATCATGTTCATAACTAAAGAAGTTGTAATACATGTAATATTTCTGAATGCTCCTTATTTCTTTCTTTATTTCTTTATTTGGAGGAGGGAGGGAACCTAATCTGAACAATGAACTTGGCTCCTTGTCTGAATTCGAGCAAGATACTTCGGGCCTCAAGGCAAAATTCCATATATGTTTATATATATATATAGCTGAAGGGTTGGTGCGTCAACATTCTTTACGTAAATGGGGCCTAGTTTCGTTAACGGTCAGTACCATTTTTTTACAAAGTTTCTTAAAATTCTTTTTAGCTGTTGCTTTCATTTCACGGCACGCAGGAATATTTCTAAGCCTCTATATAGGCTCACTAGAGAATGTAAATAAAGTTTTAGTTTGCACCGGTTTCATGCTACTAGGGTGTGCTCAAAGCACATTGTGTGGCGAGCGAGCTATCTCAGCTACACAAAAACGTCCTGTACCATAAATTTGTGTCAATAAAAGGTAAAGCATCGTCAATTTAGCTACGGTGTTTTTATTTTGTATGGTGGGCTAGCTCGCTTGCCACACTGTATGCTTTGTGCGCACCCTTGTTTACTAGTTAATGCAATAAAACCTCTCACTATTATTACCAAACTTGAGATATTTCACCCCTACACCCACAATAAAACAATATACCTTGACTCGCCTCCAAGATTCTGTGCATGGAACTCCTTAGCAAATGCATTATAACCCGATGGTTCTCTTAACTTTTTTCTTCTGTTGAGAACCTTGGTAGTAGCTTGTGTGGCCTTTGTGGTCACTGGTGGTGAACTTGCCTTAGACCGCTTCTTGCAATTGTTTATCCAGTTCTAAATGTGGCAATACAATGAGAAAATTTATGGTTTATCACAATTATTATTACGCAGCAAAATTAATAAAGCAGCAACATTAAAAATTGTGAAAGTGGACAAGTCGAAGAATTAGGTGATGAAACCCTGACAGGGTCATGTTAATTTGGCCAACACCATGAATAAATGGACCTTATATAATTGAAAAATATTTCTAAAGTCTCGTTTGCAATTTGATGTGCATTTTGTGGACCATTATGAACCACTGTGAACACATGTAGCTATCTACCACCATAACCTACAAGATACTGACATTTCAAGTAATCCAGTCTGTCTTATGAAAGGATATGGCTCATATAGAAATTATACAAGTGATATTCCCATTCTCGATAGAAAATTTTAACAGCCATATATTTTAAAATAAACACACCTGACTTTAAAAAATTGGCTGCTATTTCTGAGAATTTGGACAATTTAAATTATTTATTTAGCCAAGAAATAACTGAAATATTAAAGAATTTTTGGGATATATTTCACTAAGTTTGACCAGCTAAATACCGTATAGCGGGTTAATTTGACAGATTTTTAATTGGTGAATTGGCGGTTTGGTAAAATACCGCCAATATTAATACGGCCAAATAAATTGGGGAGAAATGCCACCGTACAAATTTTTCAAGTATGAAAGGAAAACTAAAAAAAAAAATTTGCCCCCGAAATGCGTGTGGAACTTCTTCACTACCAGCAATAAATCTGGCCTCCTCCAGTGAATAACGCAGACTATATCGCCGCTCCGCCAATCATTTCCTGTCAATATTTCCCCCCACAAAAAGTTAAGGTGGCCCAACCGGCCAAATTATACAGCGCCAATATAACCCGCTATACGGTAACACTTGGCTCTAACCTAGGTAATAAAGCTCTTGAATTAATATATCCCAAATTTCACTTGCTAACGGTGCAGTGTGGTGAGCAAGCTAGCTATGCAAAAAATGATCAAATGTGCTAGACATCATTACTTTAAACCACACAATAATACTTTACCTGAGCCATTTAAAGCATTTTTATGAGTTATTTAGGGCACTTTAAAGTGCCCACAGCTATTATAAAAAAATTGACAACAGAGAATAGCGTTGCAATTTTAGGTTAGGTTTGGAAGGCGCTCATCTATGAATAAAGATTAAAAAATATTTTTTTCACATCACACACACGGTGCTCAATGCTTGAGTTATGGTCTGTCCAAGAGAAGTCTTCCAAAGCTTGGAATATGACAAGTGGAAGGTACATTAACTGTAAGATATATTCTAGGGGTTCTTTGGAGTGGTGTAATTGTTAAAAACAGGGCAACCATTTCTAAATGTGACCGTCTACGGGAAAACCGGGCACAACGCGGCGTGCGTAATATCGAGATAAGATCGATCGATTTCTTAAAAATGTATTGTTTCAAGCCTACGGAAGGGAACGGTTAGGTCTATTGTAGCAGGAACGACTAAAGCTGCGACGATAAAACTTGGAGAGCTCAATATCTGGACGCCGACAACTCCGTAAGTGCAAAAAAAAAAAATTCGAAGGTGCCGCGTTGTGCCTGGTTTTCCTATAGACAGTCACAAATGATAAATCTAAGCATTGACTTTTTCACCCATGCCTGGGCAAGCGAACTAGCCCGCTATACTAAACAATGGCAGCTAAATTGTCCAAGTACTGTATTTATAATACAGGATGCCATTGTCATTTAGCGTTCACTAAAATTTTTATTTAGAGTAGGATAAGTCATGCTTTCTACCCTATTGATTATTAGTTGTTTGGTCTCAGTGTGGGCAAGCAATTGGTGGCAAATAGACGTTCATTATAATATGGAAGTGGTACCTAATAACGTACACATTTTTGAAAATTCTTCAGTAACATTCTACTGTGGAAGTGAAACACCAGAGTATTGGATGTACTCCGGCGAAAATTTGGACACTCCGGGTCACGATATACCAATACGACAAAATCACGTTCTAGTTAGGAGACAGTTAACCCTGCAAAATGTAAGACTCAACGATTCTGGACTATACGTTTGCCAGGGAAATTACGGGAATACAACCTTCTTCACAACTCATTTTTCTATTAAGGTGTATAATACAACTATACCAAAAACACTAGTGGTACCTAACTGGGTAGAAATAGAAGCGGGTGGATCAATTACTCTTTTATGTGGCAGTGATGGACCAGTAGAGTGGTTTAGCCCGCATATTATGCATCAAGACAAAGTTGTTGGAGATAAAACACTTACTCTGTTGAATTTGCAAAGAAATCATAGTGGTAAATATATTTGCAGGGGTGTACAATTTTATGAACTTGATGAATCAGGAAGTGATGATAATAGTAGCGAAGACGAATACGATAAAGGTCATAATGACCGCATTATAGATGTATTCTATACCCCTACAACCGTCCTTATGGACAGAGAGGTTAATAGAGTTAAGAATGAAATAGGGCTTGATAAAGCAATTGAAAGGATAATGATTAGAGTGTTAAAAGAGGAAGATTGGAGTTTGGCATTTTAATGAATATGAAGAGCACTTGAATGATTATGAAATACAATAAAAAAATTATTATGAACAAATATCATGGCAAAACTTAATTAAATAAGATATTAGTGCATAATTTAGCATAGCCCAAGTGTCTGGCACTAAGTCCCAAAATTAGTATATCATTTAAATAATATGTTACACAGTTCTCTTGGCTATGCAAATGCATTCATTTGGTGAGGGAGGAGACACTCCAAGCGGTATCACTACTGAAAATCTGGGGTATTTGTTGTTGTTGTTTTTTTTAAGTGTGCTCGGATGTATGTAGTTATGTCATTTTGTACTTTTACCCTAGCGTTTTGGTGTTAGTTTCGTGGTCCCTTCCCTTACCTCCACTAAACATAATATTTTTGTTTAGCTATCCCTATCATTCAAGGATATTAATTATTTAACCCTTTCTATTAGGTTGTTCTGAATGCCACTAGAACTTCTTGCTTTTTCAAGTCACCAAGTGTTTAGCGAATCGTTACGAAAGTATAGAAATCCTTTACCAGACAAAATATAAAACAAACAACAAACTGTTTTTTAGTAGCTGTGAGTGCTTGCTTTCAAAAGATACTAATTCAAGTAGTCAGAATGACTAGAGACTACAGAAAATACCAGTACTTGGGAAATTGAAGTAGTATGACAGTGGTTCTGTATCTGATAGCTGAAGTTATAATGGTCACAGCAGCCACTTATACTTGGCTATACTCCTAGAAAAATGGACTGATAGATTCTTTTTGAAGTGTTTCTTATCATGTATGGATGGTATGTATGCCCAAACACCAGCCCCAAACATGGAAGAATTAAATAGAGATGATAAGTATATTATATTCCTGGACAACATAGCATAATCCTTCATTAGTGTATATCCTGTTCAAAACTATTTTCTTAACCTCTATATTCTTGTCAATTTTTTTGGTCAGCTGTAATTATTGACACAGTTTACGAATTTTGTTATTGGACTCTTATCAATAAGTAAATAGGACTAGCCAATTGTAATGTTTTCTGAAAACAAGTGACTACATTATGATTTGATGTAACATACTGATACCCCCCTCCCCCCACCACCATCACTACTCAGCTGTATTCATAAAAAAATACGTGAAAATAGTTGAAAGTTTAGCACTAAACTGTGACAATATCTGTAACAACAACACAGCAGCATACATGTTGGCCGTTTATAAAGTTCAGTGGACATAATTTATGATTTCACCATGGCTCTAGGTAGTTGCATTCTTTGGTTGCTATGAAATTTTTTTATAAAATTGATGTCATGAAATGTTCACTGTGGCAGAATCCACCACATTTTCCTGAAGGAAAAACTACCACCCAGCCTGCTCTTTCTTTGTTTGTTTCACTAAAATTTCATGCTACTCTTGTGTAAGTAACTGTATATCAACTGATACTTGGGGTTTAATTAATAAACATGAAGTAGAAGTATTAATTACAATTTTGGAATGAATTTAGCTTATATTGTTTTTTTTATTCTAAATCATTTTAGGATATAGCAATCGTGGTAGAAGATAACAGCTCACTAAAATTGTGCTCTTTAGGTCGAGCCTATTTATGCAACTATAAAACATTAACTTTAAGTTCTGTAATAAATGAATTGCAGATTGCCAGCCAAAAAAAGAATCCCATTAATGCATTTGCAAGAATTTGTTCCCTGCTGAATGGACAGATTATGACGTCATGAAAAGATTGCCTGGGATTTACGATTTGTGGGTAGTCTCTACACCCAAGCATTACTCATACTCATTGCAGCTGGCTCTGTTCTGCCATAGAGATAGCATTATGAACTTTATGAGCTGTCATGCTGTTTTATCCCGTACCCCTGTTAATCAACTATCCCTTGATACCCTGAATACTTCTGATGTTAATGTTCTAGATGTGTGGAAATCTATGATGAGGAAGTATTTTAATGAAGCTAATTCCACTATATTTGTAAAGGTGAAAAAATGTGCAAGATGTTTTTTCTTGCATACAAGAGTTATTGACAGAGAGGTGCAGAAATTTTGAGTAATCTCCAGTCCTTTATAGTTTTGCTGCCTTCTCAACTTACACTACACTAAAAAGAAAAGAAATTTTGAGTAATCTAAAGTCCTTTATATAGTCAGGTGGCTTAAGGACTTATTTTGAGAAGATGGGGACATGGCGGATAAAAGCACCAAATTTTATACAGTTATTCATTGAGATGTGTAGAGTCATTTCAGGGTAGGTACCACCGCCCACTCATTCCGTGAGGTGTGAAATTGCTCATAAGCATCAATCAATTTAGTGGAAACCGGATTAACAAGAAACTTGAAATCTGCTTCACAGTTACAATGAAAATGTTTCTATTTTCAAAGCTGCAACAGTAGCCATGATTAAGCATGGAATGGATGTAATACAAGAAGCCACACAATTTCTGAATCCTGGGCAGATTCCAGTAATTGCTTTGGATGCACCACTGTATGCATTGGCCAAGTATATTCAGTGGTACTGGCCTCAAACACATGGTGAGGACAAGTATGTTGCTATGTTTGGTGGTATCCACATTGAAATGGCAATTTGGAATACATTTGGCGATTACTTGGAGGCATCAGGCTGGACAACTGCACTGACCCAGGCTGGAATCGCATCCTCTGGCACAGCAGACTCCTTCCTCAAGGCAGCTCACCTCACCAGGACAAGACATGCCCACCAAGTGAGTGCTCTCGCATTGGCCAAACTGCAGCAAGAAGCCTTCCTCTGCACTGAGGGACCACATGATGAGAACACCAAAGAGGCTTGGCAACAAGCAATGATCAGCAAGAATCCTACATTCCAGTACTGGGATACCATTCTCAAAATGGAAATTCTGGGTCTAATATTTGTCCGAGCTCACCGAGAACAAGACTTCGCCCTTTATGTGGAGTCACTGAAGGCTCTGGTCCCATGGTTTTCTGCCCTCGACCACCAGAACTATTCCAGATGAATATCTGTTCACATTCGTAATATGTAAAGTCTACCTGCATCCATCTTACAAGAATTCAGAGAAAATGGTCATTGGGTAGTGAATAAAACCACAAATCGATTCTCATCCATGCGATCGACCAGGCTCACGAGCAGAACAACGAGTTAATAAAGGGTTCTGGAGGTGCTGTGGGTCTTACGGAGAATCCAACTGCATTCAGGAAATAGATGATAGCTGGGCCAGAGCAAGCACGACTTTTGAAGGAGTTTGAAAGAGAATTCATTGTGAAAGAAACAAAAGAAAACCACCACCATGAGGAAGGTTTCTGTACTCAAAAGACATTCAGGGAACAAACATTGAGTTTAGTTCATGCCATTAATGAGATGAGTAATCCCTTCCTGGATGACACCCCAGAGCTTGCAGTCCTTGATACACAGAATGTCGTCAATGAGTCAGTAGTGAGCACAGTGCGTACTGTAGAAGCAATTGGCAGAGATCAATACAACATGTACCACAAATCAGTGATTGTAGAGCGCACACACTCAATACATGATCCGATAAAAAAGAACTCCTTTCCTTTGTTTAGGAGCCCAACACCCAAGACCAAGAGTAAGCAGGCGGGACAGATCTCAATGCTGAAAAGTGATGTGGAACTCTTTTCACGCTTGTACATTGCTATGCAGCACAGGAAGGGTGATATGAATACATTCTTCAAGCACGAAAATCACCCATACCCTCCTTCTCTCTCTGATAGGGGGAAACTACGACAGGGAAAGAAGTCTGATTTGCTGAGTGTTCTGATCCAGGAAACGCAAACCGAGCCTCCGGTTTTGTTTGATGTTAAAATACTGGATGGGGCTGCTGTTGTACATTTCCTGTCTACAACTGGCATCACCACTTTCAACGATTATGCAAGTAGTGTCTTCACCCCCCATATTATGAAGAATTTGGATTCCTCTAAGCGAGTTGATGTGGTATGGGATACCTACATTGTTAACAGCATCAAGGAATCAGTAAGAGAGAGGAGGGGTAAGGGGACAAGAAGAAAGGTGAGGGGTTGGTGTATGCTGCTGAGCCAATTCACTTGTTGTCCAAATTTCTGCCTGGTAGACTACACGCTTGGAGTGCTGCAGCAAGGAATCCTGAGTTGGTGGAATGCTCCCAATGATCCTATTCTTTTGACAGAACAACTCCTTCCGTGCTTCATCAACAGACTCCAGACTGCTGGCTCTGTCATACATAACAACTGTGAAACGTTCAAGATTTTGGAAATGCTGAGATTCCTTGGTCAATGACATGTGTAGGTGTGTTGACATGTACATGAAAGTTTCAGTCACCTCAGGATATGCATTCCAGGTCTCCCATGCCGACTTCTTCCCCTTCCCAAAAAATGCTGAAGTTGTATCACAACCTGTAAAGCAGTAAAAAATAGGAAGTGACATGGACTTTTCTTTTGCCAAAGCTTGGCAAATGGCATTGATGTGCATATAGGAGAAGTTCTTGCCAGTACCAAAGGCAATCCAAATGTCTGCAGCTGGATGTTTGGTGAGCAATGAGTGGAACTTGCGAATGATGATCACAACAACATCAGTATCCACCGTGCTCACCAAGCAGGTGGTAGAGCCAGTGGCAAGAGCATCTTGCAAGTGCAAGAGTATTCTGGTGTCCCCTTCTTCATGGTCACAGAGCTGCATGCTGTGGTTGGTGCCTTGAGTGATCATTGCATTGCCTGATGTAATAAATATCTCTTTGCCATCTGGGAAGTCAGTCAATGCCACCTTGTTGGAGAGGAAGTTAAAAAGCTCCTGCTAGAATCACGCAAGAAGTCAGGCCAGTTGCTTGGAACTTTGTTTCGACCATAAGGACATGGTTGGACATTTGACAGCCAGTCATGGTGTCCCATATGGAGTACATTACCGCTGTCGTCAAAGGCCTGCAGTGAACTAGTGAAGTGCAGTTGCAAGAATGTCCAAAGGCTGTGGTGCAAGGTGTTCTTGCAAAAGGCAAAATGGAAATGTACTGAACTATGCAGCTGTAAATGTGAAAAATAGTTATTTGATGAACTACTAATTATATATAGACAATGATAAATCATCTCCCCCACACTTTTAATATTTGCTAAGGTCAAACAAAAAATTAAATTTTCGCTATTATTTGATTACCTTTATCTTTAATATTTTGGCTCCCACCAAGTGTTAGGATATGATTGGGCAGTGGTACCTACCCTAAAATTACTTCATACATCTCAGTAAATAGCTGTGCAAAATTTGGTGCTTTTATCCGCTATGTCCCCATTTTTTTCTTAAGCCACCTGACTAATAGTTTTGCTACCTTCTCAACTTACACTACACTAAAAAGCAAAGCATGACAACTCTTCTGCTGGTTCTGATAGCTATGTATCTCCTGATGTCTCTGTAAGTACTTTCGGTATCACAAAAATATTTATCAATTTTATTAAAATAAATTATTATTCGAAACCTAAAGGCTAGGACTAACACCAAATAGAAAAGGAATTGGTAAAGCCATTGCTCGAAAAAGTAAGAAGAAGATTGCTGTTGAAGCATTGAATGACACTCAAGTAAAAAACAAACACATAATTTCTTACATTGGCAAAGATATAGCCAATACAATAAAATCAGTATCTTCTGATATGAGCACACATCAATATTACAAGTGAGTGAAACTGAGGCATTGAGCTCTCAAAGAAGTAATATACCACTGTGCTTATTCTAAAAGTTACAAGCTAAGTTTGAAGTAGATGATACTTGACTTGTATTTAAGCTACAAATCAATGAGTTATTAAATAAGCCAAAGTCGAATTGTATTAGTATGACAATCTCACAGTGGAGAACTAATGTCAAACCTTCATGAAGTCAGCAAATTATGAATGGTCAATATAAGCAGTGATGGTATTTGCATTATCATTATTATAATTGTTGTGTTATATGACCGACACATATTTTTGTCAACTGGAAAATTTAATCAGGATCGAAGCTTGAGTGTGTAGGAGAAGATGATGTTTACACACCACAAGCTTGTAACCATGCTCTTTTTAAAAAGTTGGCCTACTTAAGTGGGTCATGTTAAGTGGGTCATGTCAGGTGTTCTAACAATTACACAGAGTTGGGCATATTTAGAATGTTGTGCTTTTAATACGAACGGCTAGGGACAGGAACGTTGCCAGAGCGACCTTTGAACTCATGGTTATGCAGATGTTTGGATGCTGTGCATACCAATTGCAAGGAATGCTTGATTGAAGGTATAAAATGTAGCTATACTTTTTAATGCTGGAACTGCTATAGGATGTAAATGTCTAGTACATGAAATTAAACATCTGAGAATCCAAAATCAGTATTCTAGGCGTCATAAAACTCTCGATTTGGCACCTATGCTTCAGAATCTGGGAGGTAAGAGAAAAATATTAAGGGGAAAATTACGAAAAATTAGGAAAAATTAGTCAATTCTTAAATGTAGCAAAATTTGGCCATCTATGCGTTATGGTGAACAAGAGGATGCTAATGCCTTTTACATAGGACTTATAAACACACTTGGTTGAGAGACTGCCAGCTAGGTAACCAACACAAAACCTTCATGCTGCAGCAAATAATTGTTACACTTATTGTTTCTATCCAGTTACTGGCAGAATTTTACATCTGCATTATACATGGAGTGTTCTCAGTCAGGTATATTTCCCATATTTTTTTATGTTATGGTTGCATTGTTTATGTATGTTATAATCTTAGTGACATGCACTATTTGTGGAAATGTGTCCTCTCATCATATCAATGCTGAGACTGTGTTATACCTTCAGGTTTGTTTTAAAAAAAACGCATAATAATTGTCCTAAACTATTATACAATGGCATAGGCAACAACTCCAATGAGCACAGTTCAGGAACTTGTTGATGCATACTTCCAGACTGAAGAAGTATCAAGTTCCGGTACTAGGTAAACCAGATTTTCAGTAACTATTATACAGCATATATTAGATCAAAATATTCTATATAGATGCCAGAGAATTACTACAAAGAAAAAACGATTAAATTTGAATAACTTACCAAATTTGTTTTCTTTATGCATACAGAAATCATCGTAAGTTTGTAATTTCACAATTTTATTGTTTTGTTCAGCTTTAGGTAAGTTAGTAAGATATTTTTAGTGATAGGTTTTGTAATTATATTATCACTTGTACGTTGGTCGATTTTTGATATTAAATTTCTTGTAGAATACTACAATCTCCTGCAAGGTGAACACCAACAGGAAAACTTATAAATTAACTGGGATAATAGTTCACAGGTCACTCTATAGCACTTGCGGACACTATACAACTTTTTTAAGATCAAACTTGAGTGACACACAATGGCTATATATGGATGATGCTGAGGTATGCAAAATTATATTTCAAAGTGACTCATTTCTTGCCTTTCATATTAGTTTTAGTATTGAATTTAATATTGATCTTATGGATAAAGGTGATGTCGAGTGCTGCCACTGTGCTGCAACAGCAACCCTATCAATTATTTTATGAGCTGGATAGAGGTAAGAATTGTTGGAACTAACATTTGCTTCCAAACCACCCAACCATAATGGCATAAGGTGTCTATTTAGCACTGTTTTAGCTCATTAAAATTGTATGTGTAATGATTCAAATAGAATCTTCAAGGTCAGTTTTACCGCTAGAAGTGTGCTCTCCTATATTGGGACCTATCTATTTAAATGATGAGGTTAGTTTACAAAAGGTTAGCTAGCTAAATAGAAATCATTGTTGTTGTTTATACATGTATTTTATAGATTATTTTTCACTATGCCACTTTGGTGGCCAGAGAAACTTCTAAGGTATTATGAAGAACTTATATTACTTAATAGCATTGCTAAATGTATCTACAGCAATTTGGTACCAGCATATTGCCATTTAGTACCCATTTCTTACCGAAATTTATTCAAAATGGGTACAACGGAGTTGAAAGATGGTACAAAGAGGTAAATAGTTTGCTTCTAATCTTAAATATAAAATACATAACTGTCGGTATAAATAGGTAGACATTAATAAGCAAAACCTCCTACTGTTCCCAATTCATGACAATGGAAATCACTGGACTTTACTGGTACGAATGTAGTTATATCCATATTATATGATTGATGTTGTTTTTACTGGTATGTTATAGATCATTGATATTAAAGCAAAGACGGCTGAATATTTTGACTCTATACAGACAGACAATCCGACATACTGGCAGCATTATAAAGTATTTCATTTCATTTTGTTTAATGTGCTGCTATTACTATTGCTGTCACTGCCGATCTTATATGCGTTATAAGTGTAACCAATTACATGTGGATGATTGAAAGTACTTGCAGAGAAAGGTACTAATAATCGTTACAGCTAAAACATTGTGTAGTTAACAATCTCATTTCTTCTGCCCCACATGTTTAATAGGATATTCCAAAACAAAAAAATGGAATCGATTGTGGAGTTTATATTTGTCAGGTTAGTAGATACAATCTATTAAAAAAAGTAGAGATGTATAAAATATTGTACAATTTATTTTATATATCTTTTATCGATGTTTTGAAAAGCCATTCAGTTTCCAACAGGTATGAATATAGCTAATGATGTTGCCATAATATTATTGTAATTAATTTTATGGTTATTGTTTTAATCGTTATAATTATTTATATAGCTATTATGGTTTGATATTGGTGTGTTCAGTTCTATTTCTGACAATTTAGCACTTTTATGTTTTCAATTAATATTGTATTTTATTTTATGTTAGAAACACATGGGAATTTTTCGCAAAATAAAGTTGGAAGAATTATTGAATGGAGCTTTAATGTAAGAATAATTATATTAAATATTTCTTCTTGGAAATTTGTTATATAATTTTAAACAATCCTGTATTACTAGGTACTGTATTAATCGTATTTGATATTGTGCATTACACTAGTATTACTGTAATAATTTTTGCGACGTTTTGGGTGCTATACAGCACCCATCTTCAGGTTAAATACAAATATGACTAACTAAGCTGCAGGTGATAAAATGCTATAAAAAACTAAACAAGTGACTGGCAACAGAATGTGCCTGGAGTTATGCATTGATATCAGTGAAGATATATTGAGATTTTATTTTTCATGGCAGATGAGGGTGAGGTGTTATGAATCATGCCAAGTTCCTTGCTTATTGTATTTCTTTCTTTTTTTATGTTCCAAGTTGCCAGTCACTTGTTTATTTTTTGTTATAGCATTTTATCACCTGCAGCTTAGTTAGTCATATTTGTATTTAACCTGAAGATGGGTGTTGTATAGCACCCTAAACGGTGTAAAAATTATTAAAGTAATACTAGTGTAATGAACAATGTCAAATATACGATTATTATATAATTATTACTTAGGTCTCCCATGGAGAAACAAAATCTGCTAGATCTCTACAGACCAGCTGATAAGAAGACATATTATCACACCAAGATATACTTAGAATCAGCTGATGCTAGGAAACTTCATTGTAGACTTCCAAGTAAGCTAAAACAACATATGCAATATGTTTATGTAGCGATATAAAACTTCTTGTTATTCCATTGAATGTATATAATATAACACTAGTTGCCTTACAATCTTCATCTCACTCGGTTCCTTCTGCCCCACGACGTTCATCTGCTTCCATTTCATCTCCAGTCTCAGTTTCAAACTTGTCCATCGTTCTGACTTCGTCTGCCCAGCAATGTTCATCTGCCCCACAATGTTTGTCTGGTTCTATTTCTTCTCCTGTCTCAGCTTCAAACTTGTCCCATCGATCTGACTTCATCTGCCCAGCAATGTTCGTTTGCTTTTATTTCTTCTCCAGTCTCAGTTTCAAACTTGTCCATCGATCTGACTTCATCTGCCCCACAATGTTTGTCTGGTTCTATTTCTTCTCCTGTCTCAGCTTCAAACTTGTCCATTCTCACTTCGTCTGCTCCGCAATGTACATCTTCCTCCATTTCTTCTGCTGTCTTAGTTTCAAATTTGTCCATTAGTTTCCCTTTACCTGCCCTGCAAGGTTTTCATGGCTGTGTTCAATCTGCTTCATCTACAGCAATGTCACGTAAGTCAAATATGTTTGATCTATAAGCGATTTCAAAGCACATCATAATGTTTTTCCAATAGTTCAGTCAGTTTTGTCAGTAAACTCTTCTTGTTCTATTCAATGTGATTCATCCCTTCAATCTGCTTCTCCTTCTCTGCCAACTCAGCTTATTTCTCATCCTCCTGTGTCTTCTGCTATTGCAAGTGGTGAATCTGATAATTCAGCAGTCCAACACATGTGCAAATTATGTACTATGAAGTATGCTCACCGAGCAAGCTTGTTCAAGCATATGAAGAAGGAACACCCAATGAGCAGACTTCTTTTGGAAACATAAAGTGCATGGAAGAATCTTGCAATTTTAGATACAGATTTTATATTGATAGGCTTAGAAGCCATTTGGAAAATGTCCACTCAATTCTGATGGAGACAGAAGAACTAAAGTTTGTCTCTTTTGAAGGTATATAATTTTATATAGTTGTTGGCAATATAAAGGTATTTGCTATATTCTGTTTCTACAGAGTTTCAAGTCATTTTGATTTCTATCGTTATGGGGTCAGCGTCAAGGTCTTCACGGATCACAAGGCCTGAGAGGCACTGACATCAGGCTATAGAGGCTAACAAGAATGGCCTTGAAATTGCAAGACAGAGATATTGAGATTATCTACAAACCTGGATGACTGAATGCAATTGCTGACAAGTTATCCTGTCAGGATTGCGAAGATGATGTTCTCCGATCTACTCCTGGAGTTGATCAGCCTGGCCTGGTGAGGCCAAGGCTTAGCGGGGGGGGGGGCCTTGTGGGGTCGGAGATGCGGAGAAGAAGACAGAGTTGAAGATCAAGACCTGAAACACGTTTATTAGCACGAGTTGTGTTACAGTTTACACAAGTACTGTGCGTCATTCAGAACATTTATGTTCACATTTGTAAAGTGCTGTATCATTGTTTTTATTTTTGTATGCATACATGCTATAACTAAGGGTGAAACACGCATGCTCCAATTGCCATTTCTCACGAGACAAGTTTGGGTAAAAGCATACCTGAGTCTAGCGGGGAACAGGTGGTAGTTCAGGAGCTAAAACGCCCGAGTCACCATGAACTGTAGTGAAGTGGACTGGTGGCAGCGACTGAACTAAGGGAGACACCGTCCGGACGAGTCCAGGAGATAACAAGCACTGATTCTCTATGGCAGGTGACCTCCCCAAACCCCACAACTTGGAGTCAACAAGTTACTGAGAAGACTTTAAATAGTTGGGGATGTGTTGGTAACGGGATGTGTGTATCTACAGCATAGTCTGGGTAAGTTGAATGGTATATTGGAGAGCAATTTGAATTATTTATGTATTGAAACAATTAATGGCTGTGGAGGAGCCAAAGAAGGGTGGCCGCACACCAACCACGCAATTTTTGTTGATGGTTGCTATGCACGATTACTACTATTATATACTTACAGGGGCTTTTCCACTACAACACAAGGACAAAGTACCTGCCGATATTTTGGAGCAAATCTGGAGGAAATATCGAGGCCTGGTTATAAAACTTTGCAGCACTTTTTTGGAGCGGTACGGTAAGTTCGAGCTCTGCAATTTGGTGTGCTACTAGCCAAGCCGATACTCTACTGCAAGACGAGTTCTTTTTCTTTTCAATATTACTTACGGTTTATTCGCATGTTGTTGTTTTGATAAGATTAAAAAATTCTCGTTGTGGTGCAGTTCATTTTTTAGGTCTATCCGTGTGTAAAAAAATTGTCATTCCGATTATTAGATTCTAAGAAAAACTGATACAAAATTTGGAACGTCTATTCCACTCGCAAATCTTATGAAATAACCCCGCCCCCCAATTCTTGTACTACTATACTCGGGAAATTTTTTCGTTTCGTGTGTGTCGGTTCTAAAAAGAGCCCACCCGTATAAAAAATAAACAAACGTTAGTGCAACAATAACAAGTCAGAAGAGAGAGCAGTTTTCTTGGAGATAGCCCGTGGTGAATTTTTTGAGTTGTGCAGCTTCGCTCCTCAGAAATTGAGCATGCTGGATCCATCTGCTCGAGGTCAGATAGGCACATCTTGGAGTATGCTACAGGAGGAGAGGTAGCTTGGTGGTGCACCTTTGCCGTGTTGAGCTCAGACGGGGCCTACTATATGGAATGTTGCTATAAACGGCAATGAGACAACCTGAAGCTAAACACACCAACATTTTAAGAACACTAGCTTAAAAAACAAGGTAACAACTTCCCTATTTTTTAGTTGATAATTCAGCAACTGTAGAGTGAGAAATTTAGCCAATAACCCATTCCCGCCACGTGGAGGCATTAGGTTAAAATGTTGACTGGAACACTGTATATAAGGAGGCAGTTAAAAAAAATCAAGTCAAAGCACGATTTAAAACTTACAGAAAAAGTCACTGAGATTCCCCTAGCTACTATGCTAGGATAGCCGTAGCACTGCTTGTTGTAGCTTCTCCCTTAGGGATTCTCAAGCCCTTTTATTTTAAAGCTGTGAGAAAGCCTTCCTTGTGGTGCTGTCCCTTAGATTATTTAAATCCTGTAGAACAATGCCCAGTGTGTCCAGTCTAGTAGCCTGTGCCGTTGTGATGCAGTTGCCTAATTCCCTTGTAAGAACCTTCTTACGATGGTGAGCATGCTTTTGTTGTACCCTCTGACTTAGTTGTCTGCTCGGACAACGAATTTCCAAATGGCAGTTCACAAGCGCCGGACCAATATTTTTCATAAGTGCCTGACCAATTTTTTCATAACTGCTTTTTCATAACTGCGTGACTATTTCAGTCTCGCCAGCGAGAGTATTTACTTAACCGCTCTACGTAGCTCTTTATATTTCATGTGCATGCGCAGTGATAGAACTGGGTACAAAACGGAGAAGTCAGTTAAGTTGCAAACATGAATTTACTAGTGGAAGTGAGCGCAGGAAGAATTTTTGGATCATTTTAACTTGAGCTAATCATTAATTTTCTTTTATTTACACTTGACATATATTTTTTCTGTGTAAAGAAAATAATATAGTGAATTAAGGAAAAGGTTCGGTTTACATTAAAATCTATAAATACATTAATATGCTTTGGGAAAAAAAAAGAGTCTGATATTTAAGTTTTATTGTATATCTATGTATACATACTTACTGTCTTTCATACTTGCAGCTAAAATTTCTTCTTGGTCTTGCAGACTGTGCTCAAATCTAGCTGGTGGACATCTACTTCTTTTGCTCATTTTTGTCTTTGATAGCTAGCTATCTCTACAGTGAAAAGAAATGCAGCAGCTGCTATGCTGTGGTTGAAATTGTACAAGTAATCACATGTAGCTCATGTGACGTGGTTTGATCAACAACCATACCCCACAGAAAGAAAAGAATACTGAATTTTACCATAATCGCTATAGCAAACTTGGTAATGGAAAGAGCCACGAAGAAAAGGGGGCCTTATAGAAGGTATTTACTTGACACTAAAAATCCCCTACCTAAAACTACCTACTGGAGAAGAAAAAAATCAGCTTGGTAAGTCTTCAACAGGGTTGAATAATGTCAACATTGTGGGATACTATAAGTGCACCATGGATAGATTGTGGTTTTGGCCACTCTTATAATGGATTCTTAATGGCATAACACTTAATGCTGAGTAGAGATCTTACCAAGGCCTAGTTCGTTTAATTTTTTTTCATTCATGTACTCTCTGCACCTAATCATGTCATGCATCACTTCATTCTTTCACTAATTCTAGTGCAGTATTATATTGATAATGTAATTCTTTTGCAGTACCGGCGGTATTCCTACCTCCCAGTCCAATCTCATTCAGCATGTTTCCTCACCAAAAACAACTCAAATAGTTGAACAACCTACTGTTTTAGGTGGTAAGGAGAGTAGTACTAAATATTGTCGGTATTAATCATAATATACAAAAATAAAAATTATAGCTGAAGATTCCATGATGTCAAACATCAATAGTTCTGGTGGCTCCACAAACACAACACAACTAATCACAAGTGAACCTCCTGAAATAGACTGTAATTCAGATGTTGAATCATACTCTAGTGAACCTGATCAGCCACCCATTGACTTCGATGAATCATGTGATGAGTCAAATAATGAGACAGAGAATTCTTCAGAGTTCTTTAGTGCCAATAACCTAGACTCAGATGAAGATTTAGACACAGACAATGAAATGTTTGAGCGTTTATATGAAAATGCTACTATAAGAGTATACGAAATATACTGTGCAATTATGGAATTAAAACGTGCTTGCCGATTATCGTTTGCAACAATCGCAATGCTTCTAAACCTTCTACAGCTACTATGCCCACAAAATACTAGACTTCCCCATTCACTATATAAATTCAAGAAATTTTTTGAAAGTTTCTCAAGCTTTCATAAAATTCTGATTGTCTCGCACTGTTTAGAAAGAATCAAAGTGTATGTGATAATAGTTCTTGCCGGCGTACTGAACCCAGTACTATGATCAGCTTCAATCCATCTAAAGCCATGATACGAGTATTGAAAAGTAAGAAAAACTAAATTCTTGTAAGTACATGTTGAATTATTTTACATATTTCTATTAGGAAATTGGGGCTCATTGGTGTCAGCGTCAGATTATCGTCAAGGGATATGGAGCGATATTCATAGTGGAACTGGTTGTAAGGATGTAGAACATGGAATTATTTTTAACACTGATGGCATATCCCTATACAAATCCTCTCGCATAACTGTGTGGCCCATATTAATAGCTTTTGCTGATCTTCCTCCCCGTGTAAGAATGAATAAAGACAACTTTGTAACCGTTGCTCTATGGGCTGGGGAAACAAAACCACCAATGAAGGTATTGTTCGAGCCCTTAATTTCCTTCTTTACAGATTTATCATGTAAAGGACTGAAAATTAATTTCGGCGAAGATCAAAGGGTATTCATATTTAAGCCTCTTTTTGGATCTTTTGATTTAATTGCAAAGGCTCCAATCCTTAACATGCATCAATTTAATGGCAAAAACGGTTGTCCTTACTGTACTCACCCTGGTGAATGGACACATGGCTCAAGATACTACCTACCACATGTAAATTATACATCTCGAAATGATGACTCAGTTAAACTAGCAGCAACAAAAGCTGAGGAGAAAAATTCTATAATAGATGGGATAAAAGGAAAATCTATTTTAAGGTTACGGGTACCACATGCTCATGAATTATTCATGAGATTATTCACAACCAAATATTTACAGTTTATACACCCTCAAGGAGCCGCTACTAATGTCAAAACAACAAATAAACTGAACTCCATAGGATAACACCAAAAGTTAGCCCTGCTACTCACATAAACTAAGTCAAAACACCGCTAACAAGTTTAAGGCACTAGGCGTCAAATTCTTCGTGCCACCGTCTACCCTTCATGATACTTACCTCATAGCAGAAGTCCTTAATACAATACAAGGTGACTAAATGAAAAAAGCAGCACTGTGAGCGCTGTTAAAAGGCTGTAAACTACCTCAGAACAAGATAGAGACGCCATTTCAGTGACCCTTACCAGAAACTTCACTTCACAACTCCGTTTCCAAGCAACTCTAGCACTTTTTAAGGGTGCTGGGACAACTCCCACGCAACTTCCGCTGGGTTAATGAATTTTGGTTGCTAGGGAAAATCCTTTTTTTTCCTGTTTTACTCGGGGCTTCATTTGAAGGTGGAAGCTATTGGCTACTACAACAGAAGTCAACACACCAAAAATCGGAATCTGGAAGCCACTACCTTGAAATACAGCCCGTAATGTTCAGACATAAACCGGGTTTCTCCTCCGTGCGTAGGGCACCTCTGGATCTAATATCTCGTATAGCGCTTCTCGAGGCCATCGTCCACAGTTTCTTCGTTTTGATTTTTTGTTATTCAATATTTTTTTGTACTTACTGCTATGGTCTCGTGTTATTAGAGCTGTTTTATCGTGAATTTTTAGTAAAAATAAAAATTAAAACGAACATTTTGCTGACTTCACATGTCTTTATCTCTATCCCCAATTTGAAGCCTGTCCTATTCTCCATTATTCAGAAATAGATGAAAATAGTTCCAGAATTAAAAATAAAAACTGCGCTAAAATTTAGAACATGGAGCCGCCCCAATTTGAGCCCCGCCCCAGTATACGGACAGGATCTTATGCCGGGTATTTGGCGCCTCTAAAAAGCGCCCAGTACATTAAAAAAAAACAATAACAACAAAGAGATACGATTGGCGTATACGAAAACAGCTACTAGAAAACAGAAATGAAGAGTATCAATGCAAGAATCTAGAAATAAAGTGGTCATGCAGCGAGGAGGTGGGAGTAGTTGCGGAGTGCCTCCAGTTCCTTCTTTAGTAGCTTGCTCCAGGCACCTCTCTCCTCCATTGTATATTGGAACTGTTCTTGGAACTGTTCTTGACTGGAACATTGACTCGGAAGGGAGGATGTAGCACTCTTCTCCATGACTAGGTAAGTACCTGTGTGCTCCTATAATTTACCTAGATTAGTAAAATAAATAATAATCTCATTGAAAGAAAAAAAAAGAAGAAGAAAAGTATAAGGGATTTTGGGTCTGGTGTCTTACTTTCTAAGTTTTCCCAGTCAAACTATTGTGCAGTTTCCCCAGTCTTATGAATAGCCCTTGGAGAACATATACCCAGTCCTTCTTCTAAAAAAAAAAATAATAATAATAATAATAATATTAGCTACTATATGCATGTATAATATACATATACACACACAAACTAATAATTTGTGTGAGCGTGTTATTATATGGAGAACTCTTTTGCAGATTTGGTGGCTCTGAAAAGAGCCGGGTATGAAAGAAAAAAGAAGAAGCTATAAACAAGCACAGAAAGCTTGGACTAGAGAGAAGAAGCAGCCATCTCAGCGAGGGTTGAGAAGTGCCTTCCATTGTTTCTCTCTTAGCGGCTTGCTCCTAACGCCTCGCTCCTTCAAAGCTGATTGAAACTTGTCCTGACTGGAGCACTGTTGCCTTAGCAGAGAGATAGACTGGAATGTGAATCCCAGGGCATCTAGTTTCTTTGCCTGAGTGGACGTGAGGCTAGGCTTCCCACCCAACAACTTTAATTAAATGGGAGGCTCTTGTGTACAGTCTCTTCTGCTGGACCCAAAGCTTCGTCTGCAGTTGAGGAGAACGGAATGGGAGAGACTCCAAATCACCGCATAGGGATGGATGACGTAGGACTGCTTCCAAGGCTAAAACATCAGGTAATGCCCTGTGTGCTCCTGTATTGTTACCAAACATAGTAAAAAATAACAACGTATAGCAGTTAAAAATAAATTAATTTAATAAAAATGAGAAGGAACAAATAAGCTCATTGCTCTAGAGTCTTGCCTGAAATGTCTTTCCCAGTCAAATTTTTATGCAGTTTCCCCAGTCCTAGAGATGAGCCTTGCAGAACATCTATCCCATCCTTCTTCATCTATTAAAAAAAACACAACCCCCCCAATAATTTTCATGCATAATTTTTATATATATTACCTGCAGAGGAAATGTTTCGTCCAGTTCTCACGAGGCTAGAAAATGTGAGATGGTCAACTGAGACTGGATGATTGAAAACCTTGGCACCGATGTCAGTGATGTGGTCAGCATAGATACTGAATCCAGTGGTTTCACAATCGAACAGGATCAAGAGTGGGTGAGAATCACCAACTACAAAACTACCATCTGCTTCTTCTTCACCCTCTCCTGGATTCTGCTGCAACTGGTCTCCCTGATCAGTATCCAACTGACAGTCATCCTCTGCAACATCACCTCTGCCCTCTCCAACATACTCTCACACATGGCTGACATCTCGCAAGGTGGTCATCATTTCTTTCTTCCTCTCATGTCTTGCTTGCTTGGCTTTCTTCTGGCAATTTCTACAATAGGTAAGTTATGATGACGTAAAGGTGGGAAAGTAAATTATTATAGGGTTACCTCTTGTGGTAGCTTTTCGCATTACAACGCTTCAGCTTGTCAATATCCCACCTGTCCTGCTCATCCAAGATGGACACAACAGCAGCCATTGGAATCTCCACCCCCATATTCACTGAGCAAAAGACTTTCCATATAGGTCCCAAATTCTGTAAGTTGATTATAGACATAAATGTATAATGCACTAGCATATAGTACGTGTGTACCTTATGGAAAATGGCCATATTGGTCTTGCATATATAATGCAGGTGGTGGAGGTCAGTCCTCTTGTCCCTGTAAAGCAGTGCCAACCCGTGGAAGCCTTCTACTGCATTAGTGGTTAGCCTGCCATGGTCAGAAACATAGTCCTGTGGCCGTGCTGACATGCTGTCTAGTAGTGACCGAAAACCTTCCACCTGGGCTTTGCAGGTAAACTTGTGTTTGCAAGTGTATGGTGTACCATCAGGGTTAGTCTAGAGACCATAAGAAATTTATTTTTTTCACCAATGGTTTTATTGCTTACTGCATGATTGATACAAAAGTAAATATCATTTTATTGGTACCCTAGTGTGTTATTATTAACTAATTCACCTTTTCATGTCGGCACCATTCAGATTTGTGGTCATCTTGGCAGTAGTGGGCAAGAAAGTTCTCTACACCATCAGAGAAGGCCTTCAGAGGGTCACTGGCTGAGTTTACGGCATCTGATGCAATCAAATTGCTCAGTGACGCCTTTCAATGGTTCAGCAGGCTATCTGGCATTCCTTTGCATTTGAAGTTGGACGCTCTGCACTATAGTGTATGTGATATATTATTTGACAGCAATTATTTTACACAAATACTTACAACACACTGATTTTTTCTAGTGGTCTCCAAATGCTTGTGCAGGGCTTTCACACAGTGGTTGGCGCAGTAAGTGACAGTGCCCTCTGGAAAGTGACGACAAAATGTGGAGTTTACTGCTGAGTCCTTGTCTGCGATCACCTCCTGCAGCACAAGTCCATCCTGCCGTACACGAGCCAGAGTCTCATCGAGCATGTCAGTTTCTGCTCCAGCCGAAGTTCCCTCCCAGTTGTGACCCTTTCCTCTCTTTGTTCGGTGTAAAAAGTATGCAATTTTGCCAGTTGCATAATCATGTACTGAAGAGGAAGAATTGTTAGAATAGTGACCTCTCTAGATAGAAACCATCAAAAGATGCTACCCAATTCTTTCCATCTCCTCGTCTAACAATATCTTCCCTTACCAGAGCACATGACCATTCAGCTAGCTCAGTGACAAACTTTTCCAGTCTCACCACAATCCTGTGCCACTGCTTGCTGGAACATGCTGATAATCCCATAATACCACTTAGCCTACTATATTCAGCATGTAGATGTCCATTCATCAGGAATGTAAGAACTGCGTAATACTGACTCCAGCCACACAGTGAGCCATGGATCTTCAGTCCTATGGAATTCTCCCAGCTTATGGCACCAGGGGACACACATAAAAACAGTTTTTCTGTATCATGAGGAAGCTTCAGAAGACTAGCCACACTAGACAGCCGATCAATGACATCTTCAACTAAGCAGTCTCAATTCTCTTCCACACCCACCCATTCATCACCCACTCCTTCATCCGCTACGCCGTCCAGTTCACCATAGACCGATTCATCACCCACTGCTTCATCCGCTACGCCATCCAGTTCACCACCCACTGATTCATCACCCACTGCTTCATCCGCTACGCCATCCAGTTCACCACCCACTGATTCATCACCCACTGCTTCATCCGCTACACCATCCAGTTCACCACCCACTGATTCATCACCCACTGCTTCATCTGCTACGCCGTCCAGTTCACCATAGACCGATTCATCACCCACTGCTTCATCCGCTACTCCGTCCAGTTCACCACCTAATGATTCATCACCCACTGCTTCATCTGCTACGCCGTCCAGTTCACCATAGACCGATTCATCACCCACTGCTTCATCCGCTACGCCATCCAGTTCACCACCCACCGATTCATCACCCACTGCTTCATCCGCTACGCCATCCAGTTCACCACCTACTGATTCATCACCCACTGCTTCATCCGCTACGCCGTCCAGTTCACCATAGACCGATTCATCACCCACTGCTTCATCCGCTACGCCGTCCAGTTCACCATAGACCGATTCATCACCCACTGCTTCCTCCGCTACGCCATTCCCACCCACTGATTTGTCGCCCACACTCATCACTCCAATCTACTACACCAACTAGTTCGTCAACCACACTCAGCACTCCATCTACTACGTCAAGTAGTTCACCAACCATGCTAAGCATTCCATTCACTGCGCCAACAAGTTCATCACCCACACTCAGCACTCGATTCTCTACATCATTTAGTTCATCGGCACCCACCAGTCCATCTTCAACACCTGTCAAGTCCATTTCATCCTCCCTACCACCTGATTGGTCGCTGACAGGAGAGAAGCCATCTTCTATAAGTGTGTGAGTGAAATTATTATTATTATTACTATTATTATCATTATTATCATTATCATTATCATTATTATCATTACTATTATTATTATTAATATTTTAGCCACAGATCTGTCTATGTATCCCATGGGCCAAAGTTGCTGGGGAACACCAGACCACACTCCAACATAGAGAGTGTGGCTGTGGGAGGTAGTTGATTAAGGCCTTCCACTGATATATATCCTCCCAGTCTAATTTAGTTGTACGAAACCTATTTTTATTTTTTTACTGAGGTATTTTTTTAATTTATATGGCTGCTGAGTAAGCACCAACTTACTCACACACACACACACAACGCACCCCCACAGTACACGCACCACACACACACAAAAAAAAAAAGAGAGAGAGAGAGAGTGGTGAAGGGAAAGAGTGTGGTTGTGGGAAGGTACTTGACAAAGGCTTCTTGCTGATATAGCTCCCAAGTACATGAACATTTTATGCTATACATCAATATTAATTTATTAGTGAATTCCATCTCATCTATTTATTTTTGATTTATTTCTTTTATTAATTATTTAATTAATGAAAAAACGCCCGGTAAAGGCGTTGCTAAGGTCAGGGGGCGTGCCTTGTGTCCGTATACTATTACTGCGTGTCTCCGGGACACTATGGAATAAATCGGTTACAGGCGTATTGAAAGAAGTCTAAAAGGCTTAATGTAGGGCTCCTTAAGAAACTATGATAGAGAATTGCGTGAGTACGTGAATTATGTAGAATAGCAAGTGAATTAGTTAGCTACAGTTTTTTCCCGGCTGTTAGTGAAAAGCCCGTTCTTAGCAACTCTCCGTACACGAGTCCAACCGGCTAGTGTTTCTAGCCTCCTAGTGTGAGTTCTAGAGCACGCCAGAGCTTACAACTGCGTCATAAGGTAGAGCTAACTGGTGTCTATCCATTTCTGCCATAAAATTTTTTTCGAAAAAAATCGACCCATAAGGCTTTACCCGGTGATTCTAAAAAAAATTGTTTGCCGCATTTAGGCGGATTTTCCCAAATCCGGTCACATATGTGTATATTGCATTTTTTACCTTAGATGGTAACAATAAGGAGATTCATGCTGATCATAGCAGTAGTGGCTCACAAATATACTGAGACCCTCAGTGAAAGCCTCTAACGGGTTGTCAGCCTCCTGAACCTTATCTGAGCCAATGAGGATGCTAAGTGCGGTCTTGCAAGTGTTCAGCATAGCATCTGTCATTCTCTTGCACCTAAACTGATCTGCCTTGCACTACATACCATCGAATATGAAGTAATTATATATGCTTTCTTTAGTATATGTTTAACTCACACTTGTTCTTTATTTTTTTCAGTGCCTTATGGAAATTATTGGTGCTGTGATTACTGCAGTATGTAATCATACCTTCTGGGAAGTACTGGCAGAAGGTGGCATTGGTAGCAGAATATTTGTCGCAGATAAGCTCCTTGACAGAAACCCCGCTACCTTAGCCTTAACCAGAAGCTCATCCAGCATGTCAGCTTAAGCACCAGCTGAAGTTCCTGTCCAGTTATGTCCTGGACCACACTTGGTTCGGTGGGTGAACCACGCAATGTTCCCAGTGGAGTAGTCATGGAGTGTGGCAGAGGATTTATTGGAGTAGTGGCCCCGAGTCAGGTAAAACCCATCAACTGAAGCCATCCATTTCTTATCATCACCTCGCTCCATTATCTCCGTCCTTACCTGACTACAGGACCACTCTGCCAAGTCAGAGACAAACTCCTCCAACCTCTTCACAATCCTATACTAGAACATGCAGGGAAACCTAGCAAGCCTCCTACTCGCTCATAGTCGATATGTAAGTTACCCGGAGTCATAAATTTGCAAATGTTTGGAACACTGAAGGTGTATGTGGCCAGTGGACAGGATTTCCAAGAGGCCATCCACCGACTCTTCTAAAATAGACGAGTTGCCTTCAGCATCCTAGATGAAAGAGGTAAAATATTTGGCATTGTTGGACGGTCACGTCCTGCCAGAGAAACGTCCTGCTATGAAGCTTGTGGGGTTGTAAGGCCCACAGACGTTCTGGACTTTTGTACAAGTTATCTCTGGGATCTCGCTGTTTGGAGGCAGCGAAGTCCCAACAACCACAATTAGTTATAATACATTTCAAATAGAGAATAGATCACAATGAAAATGAGTCACTGCACAGAAAGTGTAATAAAAACGTAACTAAGATAATACGAAAAGTGCGTGCATTATAAATAAACAATAAAATAGCTACGGGGGTTTATTAATGTTCGATGATATAGGGAGTTCCTCGATATCGTGAGTTCCTGAATGTTCTGCGCGTGCTTGAGGTTCTTCCAGGAATCCTAGCAGGCCTGAACAGGCATTTTACAATTAAATTTATTATTACTATCATTAGAGAACTCTTTTTTTTTTTTTACGTATTAGATGTATAGCTTTATTTATACTTTTTTTTTTACAAACCATGTGAGGATTGCTGCCACTGCCTGTGAAGGCATCAAGAACATCAGGCGAACCAGTGATGTTATCCAGGAGGTTACCGAGACAACTAGGGACAGAATCCTAATCATTTGTTTTCAAGGTTATATTTCTGGAGAACCAGTGATGTTATCCAGGAGGTAACCGAGACAACAAGGGACAGAATCCTAAACATTTGTTTACGAGGTTATTATTATATTGACTTTTTTTTATTCTTATTTTATCTTTATTTTTATATTGACTTTTTTTATTTTTGTCTGGACAAACCATGTGTGGATTGCCAAGGCTGCGAACGGTGAGAGACTTCTCAACATCACCAGTGACAAAGTCCTGAACAGACTGCCAGGGACTGTATCCTAAGTATATATTGTGTCATTGCACTTGCAAATTTTATCTTATTTTTGTTACGAACCATGAGTGGATCAGAAAGTTGTAGGCTTGATGATATCATTGAGTAGGTACACTTTACTACCGCACATAGAAGAGGTAGTGGGTCGCTAAAATGTATGTTGTGCGTTTGGAAAACGGACAGGGGTATTTCTCGGCTTTCAACTTGTGAAAGTTAAATTGGAAAGTTGTAGGCGAAGCCATTGTGAGCGACTAACACTATATTCATAAAATAATAATAATAATAAAAATAAAGATTAAAATAAGTGCAATACCAGGGAAGTGAGTGATGCTAATTGTATCGCTGACCTCAGCAGTAACCAAAGTTACCCACTGAAGAAACTGGCAGAACCGACGAGAGTGGTTGCTCATTTCTGAGCATGGCCTGAGAAATCCAAGTAATTCTCGTCACTATTATAGATATATGTAGGTCGACGATGCAATATGTACTGATATAATAATTTATTATAATTACCAGGTGCAGAATGTGTTGAGTAGTTCTGACCAGCCTTGCAAATGTGGTGGGTTGCTGCAGTGGAATGGGACAAGCCACAACTTTCGCTGCTATGTCCGTGATGTAGTCACTGTAGATACTCAGCCCGGCGCTTCACAGTTGTAGAAATTAGAAGAGGATGATGATCATCGCGTCCAATTCCATCAACACCATCACCATTGTCATTTCCATCACCACAACAGTCACAAGCAACTAGGCCATCTGGAGATGCACCAATGAATGGGTACTCAACACTAAAAAACAATCCAGAATCTTCCACCTTCACATTGGTGTGAGAGTGCAATGCTAACTGGAGATACTTATCTCTAGTACTTTCTTCATGCTTACATCCCCATGTAGTCGCAGGAGTTCTGAATCTATACAGTTCAGGAAAACAGATATTTGCAATTAAACTGACAGATTGAGATGCCAAGTTTGTATGACATGCAACACACTCTTCAGCAAGCTTTACGAGCTCTCTGTAATTTAACCTTAGATACTCTGGCTTAAGAGAGTTGAAAGGCAACTTCCTTAATTGCCTTTGGCACAAAATCAGAGGAATAAGGCTCGATTAATGATAAAATTAATGGCTTGCTTTTACATGTAAAGCATTGATAAAAAAAAACTTTACAGGAGCATAGGGAACATCTTTAACACCATTAGGGGTAACCCATTATGCTTTCTTCTGCGTAACTGTCATTTAATCTCTGATACGAACACCAGCTTCAATGGCCCACAAGAGAGATGCAACATGCACTGTAAAAACGAAGGTGTGCCTTGCACACCAAAACACTAGCACACCAAGAGTGTGCTAGCACACCAGGAATAATTGGTGTGCACAGAACACCAAATATGGTGGTTTATTAAATATGGTGTGTACAGCACACCAAATTTTCTAGCACACTTGATTTTCTAGCACACCAAATTTTCAAATTTTCTTTTTGGTGTGCCTTGCACACCAAAATGCTAGCACACCAAGATTGTGTTAGCACACCAAAATCATGGGTGTGAGCAGAACACCAAATACGATAGTTTATTTAATATTGGTGTGGCAGCACACCAAATTTTCTAGCACACTAAATTTTCTAGCACACTACACAACACCAGTAATCGTAATAATTAGTGCGCGCTATACACTGAACATGTTGGGAAATCATCTGACCGAGGAATCACGTGATACTCTCTGTGGCTTAATGTACAGACAGCGTCTCCTGGCAAACACCTCCAAGGGGGATCTATAAGCACCCCTTTGAGGTGTCCAGTGACACTTCATTAGAAAAACACTCCACCAATATGATGTTATTTAACCCCCTAGAGTACTTTGTAAACACGTTACACACACAACATATAGCATCCATTTAGTGCTTGCTGGACACCCCTTCTGTTGTTATGTAGAACCCCAAATTAGGTTTTATAACCAATAATGTGTTCATTAAATATTTATTTACAAAAGAATGTTAATGCTGAAAGAAATGAGATTAAATAATCTTGAAATTTCAGGTGATTTGTTCTGAAAGTGTCCAGAGAATCTTCATTGAATTTAAAGTACGATGGGGTGATCATATCTCATTCTTGAGAGACTCGTTGACATCAAGACTTGAGCCGGAACAATGCCACATAGGATATTGAAACCTAATTTAACAAAAACAACCTTCAGTAAACTAATCTATTTTATACAAATAAAGCAAGATGCAGCAGACCCTCACCAATTTCAACTCTAACATCATGAATTATATGAATGTGAATGGAACTTTGATGTACAATAATAAACTAATTTTGTATTCCTATTTCTGAATAATATACAGTAGAACCTCTCTTATCTGGGCGCCTACATAGCACCACGGAGTGGACCCTTTACCTCTCAACATGAAACCCTCCCTACATAGCACCACGGAGTGGACCCTTTACCTCTCAACATGAAACCCTCCCTACAGAGCACCACGAAGTAGACCCTTTACCTCTCAACATGAAACCCTCCCTTAGCACCACGGAGTGGACCCTTTACTTTTCTTAGCTAGCGTTTAAAATTAACGTGAATTTCTCTAGCTAGTGAATTAATTATTGTCAACTAGCTAACTGTCTGCTACTAAAACACAATCACTGAATCTTAGCGTATTGTGCTAGCTATACTAGCTAACTCTCTTGCACTAGCCCCATTCTCCAAAGGTAAAAGAAAAAAGTAGCTATTACTAGTATTATTTGTTGCCAGTGATATTTATACATAACTTAGTAAATTTACAGTCTACAAATTGGCAACATCAAGTGAATAGAATTATATCTTACAAATTCATAGATGATTGTGCCACTATAATACTTGTATTTGTAGTTGTGTAACCTGCATAGAGAAATTATACAGCTATTACAGATATAGCTAGTAGACTTGCCTTGATATGGATTACCGCAAATAATAGCAGCAGGTGTTATTAATTAGTGGCATAAATGGGTATAAAAGTGTGGGTGTGTTGCTTTTACATGTGGTGCTATATAAATGTAAGCTAAAACATGCACTTGACTTTTTCCTGCTTGCTTATATTATGATAATGCTCAATTCCCTATTAATGCAAGGTGTTATTTCTGTGTAGGGTATCATAAACCTTACCTATAAGTAGTAGCTACTGATGCTATCATCTCATGGGTCCTAACATAGGATTGTATATCCTATTCAGCGTCTACACTATTGGATTATCTGGCATTTGAGTAGTCAGCAGTTTGATCTGTGTAGGTTAGGAAAAGCTCTTGGAGTAAAGCACTTGCGCAGCTACATGTGTGCATCTGAAATATATCACTAAGGACTGTTATTTATTTTAAAATTTTAAAGGAGTTCTTATCTTACAGCTATAGCTATTAGTAACACTTGTTGCTATTATACTTACAGAAAAATGAAATTCAAAGTCTCGTTAATTGTCCCATGCCCACTCCAAGACTGCTGCTGCATACCAGCCACAAGAGATTTAGCAGAAGATACTGGGTAGATGGCTTTCAGTGGTGGTAAAAGACACTTCTTAGGATTAACTGCACCTGACAGTTTAATGACGATTAAAATGGTGGGCCTCTCAACAACTATTGATGACCCACTTCTGCACTTGAGTTTCCACTCTGACCAGCTTTTCACTGTAGCATGTACTTCACTACGCAAATAAATGTCTCAGCACTTTTCCAATGTTCCATGGAACCAGCATCCCATCAGATCTCAACAGGCAAGATGATACTCTACTTGTGACTGTATAAGTCTGATAATTTTAGTGCTATTTTCATCATACACCTATTTATGTATGGCAGAAGAAATGCCTATTTTAGCAGAACAAATGTAAAATGGCATATACGTCTTAAATTTTAATAACAAATAATATATTAACATAATATATTATATCATAAATTGAACACAATGAAACAATTCAGTATTGATAATAGTAGCTATAAACTTGACAGGACACTATCCCACAGAACTAATGGTACTGCTAGCTCCTGCAGCCGACGATTCCAAAGAGCCATTTTCAAGTCGCTAAAAAAGAAATAAAGATATAACTGATATTTACTACCTACACACACAACACTGCTATTTACAGCCATTGTTAAACAGCTGTTATGTGGCAGTACACAGCCATTGAATGTGTTAATAAAATATTTCATCATCATTTTTATGAAAACACACACTCAAATAGGAGCCATCAGAAATAGAGAGACTCACTGTACACACAAAAAGAGCCTGAAGAAGTGAGTACAACAATGCAGTACTTGATACTGAGGAAAAAGGGACAATAGGACTCCACCCTCACGCTAAACTGAGTTCTCCCTCCCCCCAACAGAGGTGTCCCCCCCCCCCCCCCAAAAAAAAACAACAACATTTCCCCCCAACCCCCTTTCTCCACCCACAAAAACCTCCTCACTATATTGTTTAAAGTAGACAACAATAACAAAAAAAAAAAATTCTGCAGCTACAATGGAATGTTCTGGCTTAGATGTCCAATAACATTAAATAATATTGAATATGGGTAGTGGGTGAAGAAGTCTGGATCAGAAACTCAAATTGGTGAGGTTTTTCTCCGCAACAAAAATGCACTGGAAGTGCAGTAGCAAAGGTTAAAGGGTTAACAGGCCATGGGGTAGGGAGCATGTGTAGTAGAGAACGTGTGGGCCATAGGTTGGGCAGCTCCAATAGAAGCACAGTGCAGCCTGCGTCACACAGCAAAGGGAGCTAGACAGCTAGTGGCAAAGAGCCCCACCCACCCACACCACAGTAGTTTCAATAAAACTAGGACATAAATAGGAAGGAGTTGGTGCAGTACACATTACTGGAGGGAAAATAAAAGTCAAAGTGGTAGGACGAGGACCATCTCTCAGGGTGCTTCCAAGCAGGCGTATAACGGAGTGCCAAGTAGCGGTACGACTGAGGTTAGTTAGGAGGACTTATTAGACAGTTCATTCAATTTATCATCAGCATGACTCAGCAAGTAATTAGGCGTGGGTGACATAAAAATAAAATAAACGAATGAGATGAGTGTACAAATGACATAATTGATTAACTTTTATAGTCTGCAGCTCATAGAAGTGTGCATGTGTGTGAGTCTGTGTAGTGTCCTCTTGAGTATTGCATGTGTGTATGAGTGTATGTGTGTACATGTATGTGTGTGTGTGCATGTGTGTGTGCGTGTGCATGTGTGTGTATGCGTGTGTATGTGTGTATGTGCATGTGTGTGTGTATGTATGTAGTGTCCGTGTGTGTGTGTGTGTTGGTGGGAGAGGGGAGGGGTTTGGAGGGTTAGACTTTAGATTATTTCGCAGGAGTAATGAAGCTCACCATCATTGGGTGGACCAGTCATGTGGCTACAAAGACTATCATAACTGTTCGATTACACAGAGGAATTACCAGCTGAAGTTACTTAAAAAATAAAATAATAAAATAGCATAAGTGAGTCACTTCACGGAATATTTTAAAGCCACCACAAGTGATAACATGTTCTACAATGCAGTAGACAGGGATTTTTAGCCAATTGTAAGGGGTTTAGGCTCCTGCCTCCTAAAGTTGTTATAGTCTTAGTGGAGAAATTTACTACAAATATTCATCAATTTCCTGAAAATGACAAACCCCTTTCAGTGCTTCATACAGGATTATATTCTGGGGGGGGGGAGGAGGTAATGCTGCTTTATCCACTGTTAAACTTCAGAGGTAGACAGGGATTTCTTCAGAAACATTTAAACTTTTGAACACACTCCTCGTCCTTCCTTGGAACAGCATCAGTTGAAAGATCTTCCAGTTACATATGAAACTCATTAAGGCCCGTATACACAGCAGTATCACTGACTAAAACCTTCGTCAGCTCGTAAGAATTGCCATTGAGGCCATGAACTTTCAGCTGTAAACTTGATGAAGTTCTAGAGATTTTCAAAAGTAGAAGAATTGTGCTTTGGTTTACATTTTTTAATAATAAAAAAGAATTTTGCTCTGAGTTACCATTTATACATGTAATTATAATTAAAAATTCAGATTTCTTGGGGGAGGGGGAGGGGGAATTCCAGGGCCACCCCCCTCTGTATGAAGCCCTGCCTTTAAAATGTTGACTTTGTCTACCTAAAATTTCATTTGGCAACACTCCAACACATTGCCACACCCACCATAGCAAAACACCTGCATATGACCATGCCCACCATGGCAATACTCCCACACATGACAACAATCATTAATGACCTTAGCAATGACCATACCTACAATTCTACTAGGCAACAATCTAAATTGCCACACCCACCATTGCAATACTCCCCCATGCCCCATGACCCCACCTACCACAGTAGTACACCCACACAGACCACACCTATAATTTGACCATGTCAATGACCACATTCCAACGCTTGTGGTAGCCAATGACGTCACAACCACGTCCAGGTAGCATGTCTCCTATTCATGCTCGTACGTTTATTGCTTGCCAGGAGTGCTTATAAATCGCCTACAAAACAACTTCACCAGTTTAATGAAGTTGAGCAACGTTCTCACCCTCCCAGATGTGATGTTGACGTCACGAGTATACCGCAAGCTTGCTGGAATGTGATAATTGAGCACCCTTTTTGGGGTGCTGCTGAACAAGTCGTTGTATTGTATGTTCCCAGACCCTTTCCTTCCCCGCGTAGTAGTTACGGTTGGTAAAGGGTCTGGCTACGCGAGACTAGGGGGAGGGGTGGAACTTGGGCAGTAGCAAAAAAAATTATTAATGGCTATAAAATTGCCTCAATAGCACATTACAAAGTTGGGAAAAACTATTCCTCCCCTCCCCCCACCTCTCCCCCCACTACTGAACCCAACTTGGTCCCAATTACAAGAGTTCTGTTGTACACAACACACACACACACACACACACACAGTACATGGGAAAACATAAGAGTACTAACACACATACATTAAATGTTTCACCCACTTACCAACATCTGCTTCAACAAGAATTGTCTTCTTCTAGAAGTCGACTGGAAAAACTGCAACTGTTGATTATTAATACAATAAACTTCTTCACAGACATCAAGACCTCTACCATTCCTTAATATTAAACACAAGTAAAAATAAAAAAATATTCAAGCCCCCCCACATTTATACTTTCTACGAAGAAATATTTAAATCTATAGTAAATATCACTAGTGCTGCTGGTACATAACCATCTCCCCACCCCTTGGTACGATGGTACGGTACATATGCCAACAAGTAACATTTCTTGTTCCTCCAATGCCTATCTCGGTGTACCACACACGTTACTATATAGAGCTGCTCTCTATTAAGAATGCCAGTTTAATAAAATCATGATGCTTGCACACTTACCAGGGTTATATAGCTAGAGATTATTTCTGGGTGGGGTGTGTGTGAAGCTAGAGCAAGTTTACCTCCCTCTCTCTCTCTGTATGGATGTATTTGTATTAATGGTACATGCATTCTAACTATCCAATCAGTGCTTAATTCACAATGCTATATTTCATACTCACCTGCTACGAAGTGAACAAGTGAATTGTCCAATCACAATTAGTCTTATGCTTTTCCTATAGCCTAGAGCCATGGTGTTGTACCACTCTGCGTTTGGTCAGTAAGTGACTTACACTATCTTCGGGCCTCTGGCCCTCAGTTGTGTAAATCCAGTATCGACATCCACGCAATTATGTAACCTACATATACATACATATATTTATTGTCATTAGACCACTGACTATTTTCGCATCATGCGAGCTTTCAATATTTTCCCTTGAACGCTCCATACGGAACGCTTCAACGTGCATGAATGTAGTTCTGTACAATTCCCGGCCATGCTGGAATGTTCAATAAGCATCATGTGATGAGGAAATACTTTAGGTACTCAAGGGAAACATCCAAGTCCCATTCAATTCAAACGTTATGCTAACTTGATATCGTGAAGCAAAACCATCATATACTGCAAGAATCATTAGCTCACATGATTACAATGTGACGAAAGGGGCAATCACCAACAAAAGCTAGTGCCTGAAATTAACTAAAACTAGCATAATAAAAGGTCTAAATAGTTGTTCAAGTAACTCAAAACAACATTTAATTGTCAGTAATCTCCAAAATCAGAACATGACAGACAGACAGATCGACAGACAGGACGGCTACAATATCTCTCTCGCACACGCATGCTGAGGGTTAATTACATATCTTGTCTAAGTCAAATATAATTATGTGGATACCATATTTCTCAATGTACTTTACTTTATTCCTCCAAAATACAAAACAAAAAACAAACAAAAAACAAAACAAAAAACAACCAACAACAAACAGAAAAATAAATAACCCCCTCCTTCCCCCCCCCACCCAGAAAACAAAACAACAAACAACAACAAACAAACAAAAACAACATCAAAGGCCAGCAAAATGTACCTAACCATGGATAAACCTCTTTTACTCAATATGGACATCTGAAATAGTCTTTCAGGGAAACTCAACATTCCAACAAAAGTGCTTCAGCCCAATCACAAGTCAAATGAGAATGACCACTAGGGGAACTGAGGAGAGGCTGGCCAGTTGTTAATCACTGGAAACTGAGAGTATCATAACTTCAGAATACTTTTTGCATGGTGTCTGTTACCTTGACTGATGAAGGCTACTGGATCCAGAATGTAGATGTCTTTATTTTCTGTTCCCACAACCAGACAACTCACAGCATCAGAATCAACATGGCTCTTCTTTAATGTGCACATACACGTGATGATCGTCTACATACAAACGCACATACATATACATGCCATGGTCATCTATATACACACATACACATACTCTATGGTCGTCTTCATACAAACACACATACATACTACTGCATGGTTGTCAACATACAAACACATATACATACACACATGCCATGGTTGTGAAATACACATACAAACACATGTTACATACCTTAAGAGAAAAGGTCAGAATATAATAGTAAGGTCAAAATTAATTGCATTTTATGGGTGCCTGTGTGCAATGAATGCCCCCATTGCTTCTGTCTGAGAAGAAAGAACAGCAATTGCAATGGTTGTATACAATGTAATGTGTGTAAGAATATAATAATAGCAGTGAAAATGTATGCTTAACTTATCCAGCAGTTTCACTTACCCAGCGGGGGCAAAGTCCCAAGGGTGCCGGATAAGTGAGGTTCTGCTGTACTCTATTTGATGATATATGGTTGCTAGGGGGATTTCCAACAATATCAAGTTAAAAAAAATACAACGGTAATGTGCTTTCCCCCCCCGAGGTCGACTATTTGATTTTTCCTCGCGAGTAAAAACAATTCCGGAACGAAAGGGTTAATAAAAAGTTACAAGAATAAATTTATTTTAGTAATTGTTAATATAAAGGTGAAATTTACATTGATTCCATTATGTGATATTTTAATGTAACAATTGTTTTGTTATTTGATAATGTATGAGAACACAGGGGGTGATAATCAACAAAGTCGGTCAAAGAATAAACGTGATTAGATTCTAAGGAAGAAATATCATAAGCATGATAGTGACTCAAAAAACAGTTCGTCTCGTACATCTGCATCACAAAGAAACACCGATCTACTCCAAACACATTAATATCTTTTATTTCACCAAATACGGGCAGGAGAAAGGAATCCAAAACAACGAAACATCCGGGCTTGTACACTGTGCTACCAATTCTAGCAGAAGATACTCTATAAAATAATAACAATCATTATAATGATAATTATTACACTAATTACACACTGACAAACTGACTGACCAAATACACACTGACAAACTGACTGACTAAATACACACTGACAAACTGACTGACTAAATAAATATACACTGAACAACTGACTGACTAAATACACACTGACAAACTGACTGACTAAATAAATACACACTGAACAACTGACTAGGGGGTTGGTAGAACAATGTGGGAGCGAGCCTTCGCAAGAAGCATAGTTGCCTGAAGAGGTAAAGGAATTAATTCCTGTCAGGGCATTTCAGAAAAATTGAACTGCATAATTGGATCTTATGAATAATGAATTAGAGCAATTGCCAGAATGTACAAAATACATACATACCCACGCTCCCAACTAACGCACTAGTATGGGGCTCGCTCATGCTCGCCCCAATTAATGATTGGATATAGAGATCAAATATTACTATATGCACTTACAAGTTGATCTCGGTGTCTGCAGTGACATCAGGAACTTTTTCAAACAGTAGCTCCTTGTAATTGTAGTTATCGACAATAATAGTGGTCCTATAATCATACAAAACAGTCAACTGGCTAAAACACAATGCAGGTAATACAATTTTTACTAATTACGAGATCATATTGACAAACGTAGTACAATGTACTGACCTAACTCTCCCAAATGCAAGACTTCTGTTCCATAGGTCGTCAGCTGTGGCCAAGTAGCACATAAGGTTTTGATGCCTCTCAGCAAGCGTTTTAGGAATATTCTTGAAACACTTTACTTTATGAGCTAAGGACTTGAAGTAGCTGTGCTTGGCCTCGAATCGCATGCACCAATATTTGCTTGGTGGTCCATATCTAAAAAACAACAACAACAGATTATACTACGATGAACTGACTGCAACCTGACATGAAAAACTTACTGTAACATGAAATCTGGAAGATGAATGACATAATGTTGCTTTGGAATGATTGGAGCATCAGGATAAAGGGTACTAAATGCCTCATGGTGTTCTTGGATTAATATCTTCAGATATCCTATAATATCTTGGCTGCTAACTGGTGCAAACACGTAATCCGTGATGGTGAGCATTAAAAGGAAGTTATCCCAGTTTGGATCATTCTCTGCCACATATTCACCAAGGATTAAGGGAAGGCTTCTTGCCAGGCACCACAGTTGAGTTGCTGCATAAAACATTTTTCATTTAAAACAAACAAACGAACTAAATAAAAGCAAACCTGTTTGCTTCAAGCTGTGATCAGAAGAAGTTAGTGATGATGACATGATTGGTGACGGTTTGTTAGGATATTCAACATACCGATACGCGAAACCATTAATTTTGTCATTTAACAATGACAGAGAAATAAGTTTCTGATAAGTACCAAGTACTTAATCAATTCTTTAATTTCATATTGCAAGCAACCCTCAAGAATGTCATGCATAATATCTGGTGCCAGACCTTCAGTAACATGAAAGAATCTGGACAAGTTCAAAATTGAGTCTCGAACAAGTCCATATGTTGTAGAAACATGGTCATGAAGAGGTCCATGTAACTGTGCGCAGTGGGCTACATGCGTCTCTCGATTACGAGGTTCAAAATCTTCTGATAGAAACTATAGACACAGAACTTCATAATACACAATACATTACTCCATCAATATATTATGTACCTTTGACTTCATGTCACCCACCACAGCCATACAAAATCTGCACTTTTTCAATGCTGACGCCAAAGCTTTGTATCCTCCAAGATTCCAACTAGCAAGATTGTCGGCACAAACAATACTAATACTTCCTTGAAATTGACATTTCTTGCCACCCAGTGTAAAAGTCATGCCTTCATCCTATAGATATGAATTAAACATTAAAGGTGTATTAAATTAATCCTCGGCCCACAAAAAAACTTACACTTTCCAATTCTCTAATGCTGCTCATGAAAGGTTCCAAAACCTTATCAATACCATAGTCCTTTATATACTGTTGTCTAACTAAAGTAACCAACTGAATCAGCTTCAAAGATGATCGCATTTCTGGTCGAAGGTTGCCAAGGAGGTAGTAAAATGCTCCTGCAAAAACGTTAAAAAACCTCATGCATGTATTATGAAATACAGTAGAACCTCATTTATCGGGTCATTCAATGACAGACTCTGTGGTTATGGGCATTTTCTTGATGTATGATGGCTTTCCCAATACCATTTAGAGTAATGAAATTGATTTATCATAACAGACACCCATCTCTAATGTTATTGGAATAAAAGCGACTCAGCTCTGTGACAATATCATTAGGGTTTCATCTGAAAAAATATGTTGGGGGGAGGGGGGGACAGGATTTTCACGCACATAGACCACCACTTATTGTATTTAAGTGGTATTTCTTATATAGGGAGAAACATATCCTCTACTCCCTTGACAATACATTGACATAACACAATTATCACATTTTGAAATGATTGCTTTTGTTACCCGATCATAATGCTATAATTTCTCTGGTATCTCTTGATTTACCTAATTTGACCTTGAACCAATGGGGTTACACACTTCGACATCATCATAAAAAAGCATAATTTGCAGTGCTGTTGGATTAATTGAAAACAAAGGATGCCTTTTAAAATGTAGCCCATCACAATAGTCTCCAAGTAGTCCATCATTTCTCTGATGACCACGCATTACCTGTATTTCATGCACAGATATACTTATAAATCCGGAAACCTTATGCTATAAAACTTAATAAACGTACGATTACCTCATCATACACAACTCCACTTGACAATAGCTGACTGAGAGAGCCATTAAGGGGAATATCATATGCATTCTCTGAAATTGACCTCTGCCGTGATCGAGACTGAAAATTTCTTCTACTCAAACGTGTCCCAAGAGTTCGCTCTATTGGTGGCTACAACATATAGTGGCATATCATGCATAACACACACACACAACATATTTCCAAGTTTTAGTGGGAGAGGGGACGAGGTGGGGGAAAAGGAATGACTTGAAGAGTATTTTCGAAGAGGGAATTTCAGAAAAAGGGGCGAAACCACCTTTCCTGTAAAAAGAAAGAATAATTTCTACTTATTCAGATTATTTCATCAATATACATACCGTATTTTCTAACATGAATTTTAATCCTATCTTGTAGTAAATAAAATTGGCTTCTAGTAGTAATGTACATCGTCCATTTAAAGTTTCATTACTTACAACTAGTCCAAGAGATAGGTAAGCCTTCTGTTGTAGATATGCCGAATCCAGACCATGAAATGGGTTACGTGCCTGCTCATTTGAAAGAACTTCTTCTAGTCCTTCTACACGTTTGTAATCAATGCCATTTCTTTCTAGGACAGCAACTACTTCTGAAGCCTGGTCATCAACAGATTGCTCAATTAGTTGAGAGATATCTCTTTTTAGTTCATTTAAAACAACCTGAGAAGTCTGATGCAATTCCTTCTGCTTTAAAAGAAACAAAATAGCAGCTCTTACTTTCTCACGTTCTCTTGGCACGAATTGATCACAAGGTTTAATTCCCATGCTGTCATCAGAATGTACTTGTTCAGATTGCAATAAATGCAGTGGTCTTGGAGCTAAAGTGTCCTCATGTTTCCGACGTAAGTGCTTACGGAATGACCAATAGTTGTTATATGTTCTAGGACAACCTCTAATTCCACAAACGACTCGAAATCCTGGTTGGTGCGAATGCACAGTTCCAATGTGACGCAGAACTTGGCTCATATTTACACCAGTAAATCTGTAACACATAGAACAAGAGTAGCCATCACCGCTGCTGTCCATTATTACAGGGTAGGTAAAAGGTCTCGCTACACCACCTGCACCCGCTTCAGGAATGTACCGCCTCACGTGTATGGAAAAAAATAAATAAAAGGAGTTAATGAGAATCTAGAACGCGAAAATAAGACGGGTTTTATTGGAATGTATCCCGGTAGTTTTTAGGTGAGCATTCTTTTGGTTATCCCGTACGAGTGCGGGTTTAGATTCTTGGAGCGGGTGCTTTAGTAGGGTGTAGCCAGACCCTTTACCAACCTTTAACCTTGTTTGGTAAAAGGTGTCTGCTGACATCCACAATGGGTAGGTAAAGATCGTTTCCTTTTAATAAATATTGTGAACCATAGCCACGTGCGGGGACGAGGCGACAACCACCTTTAGAGTCTGTGGAAGGAGGAACAGTAGCGTTCTCTAGTTTTAGATCTGAGATGGCTAGTACTGAAAAGAAAGTCTTAGTGAGTTACAACGACTCGAAGAAAGTGATTGTGGTCCACCCTGACCTTTCAAGGGAGGAAGAAATGGTCTTTTTGCTGGAGAAGTGTAAAAAACTGTTTTTGTTTGGCGGTAACGAGAGTTCTGACCAGAGGGTGCAACTTCAGGCTTTCGACAGTGAGTGGGATGCCTGGTTGGATGTGGATGACAGCTATTCCCTAAGGGCAAAGGAAAAGCTGAAGTTAGTCGTACTGCAGTCCTTACCTACAGTGGCATCATTCAAGGCTACTCAAGAGTTTGAGGTTAGTACAGGATTGAAAGAGAAATAAAAGTTCCCATGTGCATTCTTATATACATGTATGTATATTTGTATAGCCACAACAAAACATGATATGTGACCGTCTATGGGAAAATCGGGCACAACGCGGCATGCGTAGACGTCGCAAAAAGATCGATTTAGTTCTTAAAATTGTATTAAATAAGCCTAACGAAGGGAACGGTTAGGTGATATATAGCGGGAATGGCTAAAGCTACGGCGATAAAACTTGGAGAGCTTAATATCTGGATGCCGAGGAGTGCGTAAGTGCAAAAAAATTATTTTTCGTCGGGGCCGCGTTGTGCCCCATTTTCCTGTAGACGGTCACATATGTGGATAAGTTTGCCATTATATTAGGCTTTCCTAGAATATAAGACTTCATAGTTGCTCCTTCAAACCAATAATAATATAATAAATCTTCATTGGGATTGTTTGCATTAGACGGACCCGCCTCGAGATTAAAAGTGCGAGTGTAATGAATGCCATATTCGCGCACTGCGTTGCACTTTAGTCATTGTTTTTCAACTTATGACTTACCCTACTAGGAACCCTTCTTTGCGGGGTAACAAGCTAGCCTTTTCTTTTTGTAGTCACAGTAAGGTACACACAAAATCGGGGCACTTTGCCCCCCACAACCCCCTAATGTGCTCACAGGTCGCATTAGTTCGACTCGCATGGTTTATCGCGAAGTGGGTCCGTGTAATACAATTGATCCCTTTGTTGATTGTAATTGGATGTAATTTCAAAAAAATTATGTATGAACTATTGATTCAATAGTGTTAACTATATAAATGTTTGCATGCCCTTACACATATGTTATAACCTGATATGCATGCTGTATAGTTACTTGCTAATTATATCAAAGTCTTTACTCAGGTATAACCATAATATCAAATACAAAAGGTGATAGCGCAAATGAAAATGACTGACAATGACTAACTGGTAAAGTGAGATAGAACCTAGGTTTTTAAATGCACAAAGGAATTCTATAGTAAACCACAATCCACAAACCACAGACATGTAATTACACACAGTACAATTCATTGCACAAGTCACAACAACGTATATGTATAAGTTGTGTATGTATGTACATAAACTAGTGTTACATGGTTGAAATATAAAGGTATAAATTTTTGTTATACTTATCGACTGCTATATACTGTTAGACCACTCCAACTGACTACATTGTTTCAGGAGTAAACCCATTTTGTCTTTGCCATTTTCATCAACCCTCAAGCACGCATGCGCTAGAGGGTCACAGTAGTCTGCTTGTTCGTTTGTTTTTCATTCATTCTGGCTGTCAGCAGCATTTCTCAAATATGGCGGCCGTGTATTCACTGAAAGCGGCACCAAACTACAGCACTCCACAAGTACCTCACTCTAATGTTCCAGATTTTTTAGTTTGGACTTAGTTTACAGAAAAACCCGAGTCCAATTCGAGGCCATTGCTTTCTCTATGGGTGACGACCATTTCCGATTTGTTTACCAACTGCCTTAGTCATATGGTAAAGGGTTTCAACATCACTGCTCATTGTCGGATCTCAGCCAGTAGTAGTAGTACGGGAGAAGCCTTGCTATTTTGGGAGAGGCGTCTGGTGCAAATGCCAGTAATTGTTAGCTTCAGATATAGTGTGTAATCTGGCTATGGCGGACAAGTAGTTATTTAGGTTAAATTATTGAGAAGGCTAATCTGGCGCATAATCTAGATGATAATTTGCTAATACGGCAAAGCCTTACGGTGTTTTTTCTTTGTGTGTGTGTGTGTGTATGTTAGTGGAATACTGTTTCTATTATAGCCAAGTGTTGAAAATATGAATTAGTAGTTTACTGAGTCAAAAAAATATTAATAATAACTGGTACATTGAAGTATGTAATGTATTCTTTTTCACAGGAATCTTTTACATCAGTGGAGCCTGATGAATCAATGGAATCATCCTCGACTGTTCTCCTAGAGTCTTCAGAGGAAAACTCTGATGTACCTCTTTTGAAACGGGGCCATGACCTTGTCTGTGAGGAAGACAACTTGTCGGATGAGTCATCAGGCGAAATTCCTGTGGCAAAAAAAATAAAAAAAGGAATTATTAGTAGGGTCAAGGAAAAACCATTACCTCACCCATTTGGTCTTCCAGAGAACTATCGCCATGATGTGGAGATATGTTTGAAGACAGGTAAAATGACGGCATCTGCTAGAAAGCATTTTATCTCTGCAATTGCCTCTGCAATGCTTTCCTATAGAAGGTAAGAAATAAGAGGTCTTCAGTACATTTTGTAAAATAGTCATTTTTTGTTGTGATTGTACCCATAGATATCCCAAAAAAGAAGAATTGACTAGAGTAGCCACTGAAATAATTATCAAATACCCGTTTTTAAAGTCGCTCTCTGGTTCTCCAACAGTACGTTGAAGTAGGAACTAATTATAAAATATTTTATTGTGTGCGGTTTTTTTTTTGTTCTTTAGGGTTCCATAGTACAGGGCCTGATAAATCGATTCAAGGAGTTCAGAAGGACTCCAAAGTCAATAATACCAAAAAAACCGCATCAAGCAAGACCTGTAAAGTCTTGTTCACCAGGAGGGACAATACAACCTCCAGTGACTCCTCCTGGGGAAGACCAGACATCCTTTGATCGCCATAACAGGGAGATAAAGGCGCAGTTTAGGAGGAAAGGACCAGTTAATTCGGTGGTAGTGGCAGAATTAATTAAGTCCTCCTATGCCATGAGGAGGAAGGACATCCTGGATAACAATTACCATGTCCAAATAATTCTCCAGAAATACTCGTTTTATAAAGAAGCTAATCAGGTAGGAATGTGTGATTTAAACTTTTGAAATTATTATTTTTGGTCTACAATTATGTAGATTTTTTTAGAAATGGAGCGGATTTGTGGCACAGAGGGGTTAAGGGCATTGGCGAATGATAACTGGGCAGATATGTGGAGCCAGAAAATAATAGAACAAGCCAATAAGGAGAGGCGGAGCAATTCTAGGCTGAATACTTTTATGGAAACCATTCAAGGTACATCATTATGGGAGGTTATTATGAAGTTTTTTAGTCATTGTTTGGAACGAAAATGTAGACAACAAAATTGATTGATTGATTGTTCCAGGTTCTATCTAGGATGTTTGGGGGGGGGGGCGGGGAAGTCAGGCAACCGCAATTGAAATTTTAAGAAGACATGCAGAAGGTTAATATTATTGCAACTTTATGTGGGGGAAGAAGCTTGGAGGTTTGGGGGTGGGGGAGAGAAGCTGAGATGTTTGGGTAGGGAAGCTGAGACGTTTGGGGGGGGGGGGTTGTATGAGACGTTTGGCGGGAAGCTTTCCCCCCCCCCCCCCTAGATAGAACAAACGTTATTCATGCTGTTCAGAATCAAAATAATATGCAGTTGTCTTATTATTATTCCATTTTTTTTTGTAATGGATACAGCATTGAGCGATACTGTTTTTCTTCATTTTATGTAGACGCTCACTCTGGAATTTTTGCTCTTGCTGTTTTAACATATCTTTTGAGGGATCCTCGTTGCCGGCCAGATCATGAGAAACTTGTATATGTGGTACCGGTAAGTCTTTTTTATTTTATTTTTTGTAGTTTTGAGTGTTGCTATCAATACCATAGTAAGGGGATATGTTGCAAATTAACAATAGGCTTAGAAGGCACATAGTGAGTGAAGACAAGTTGGGATACTTGCTCTGTTGGAAGAAAAAAAAGAAGAGCAAATTAATGGTGTTTTTTTGTTGTTGTTGTTGTTTTTTACAGTGGCACCCACTTATTTGATATGTTAGTTAATTCTGTAACCTTGCCAATGATGTGAACTGTTTTTTTGTGTACAATTCTTTGGTGATGTTTATAAGGACAAACGGTGTTCATTTTAGGAGACTTGCAATGTGACCAATGTCATTGAAGAGAAGAACCAGAGTGAACCATATCTTCTTGTGCTTGGGACGTGGTCAACCCCCGTTGAAGTATTTGTCATCATCGACCAGGAAGTATTGTGTGAAGTGGAGATTAAGAGTGCAACTCTGGCTATTATTTCAGCCTTCTTTGTTTTCAATATATGCTACACCAAAAGCTTGCTTTATGTCTTCACATTTTTAGAAATTATTCTTTTAAACTTATCCCCCAAAATTCCACCAACTGTTTCCAACTTCCTTTCTACCTTGAAATCTATTTGATATGTAATGTAATTATTATTGTGCGTTTGGAATTTATTTTGAAGTATGGGAGTTTACATGTTTGTGCTATACGCACACCAATGGGTAGCTATGGCACACTTGAAGTGGTGGGTTCTGAACGCTAAAAATGGTGGATACAGCATACCTAATATGGTGGGTATGGAACACCAATTGAGGTGGGTGTGGCACACTTAAAGTAGTGGGAATGACACACTTAAGATGGTGTGTAAGGCACACTGGAATATGGTGTGTAAGGCACACTGGATATGGTGTGCAAGAAACACTGTATAAGGTGTGTAGGGCACACTGGATATGGTGTGCTTTGAACACCTAATATGGTGTGCAAGGCTGGACAAGTTTTGCACACCTTATTTGGTGTGTGTTGCACACTTTGGTTTTTACAGTGTGAGAACAGGTTTCCCCTAGCTTAGTACAGCCAGGGACAGAATCCTAAACATTAGTTTACAAGGTTATTTTTATATTTACTTTTTTTTTGTCGGGACAAACCATGTGTGGATTGCCAGGGCTGCGAATGGTGAGAGACTCCTCAACATCACCAGTGACAAAGTCCTGAAGTTGTCAGGACTGCCAGAAACTGTATCCTAAATATATAATGTGTCATTGCACTTACAAATTTTATCCTATTTTTGTTACGAACCGTGAGTGGATCGTCAGGACTGCCAGTGACAAAGTCCTGAACATCACCAGGACTGCCAGGGATGCCAGATCTGGAATCCTGTTTATTTATTATTAATATTATCAGTATTTTTTTTTTACATCACTGATTTTATAATATTTTAAATATAGTTGACAAACCTGTTGCAAAACTTCAGGCTGTGCACTCATGGCCATGATACCTGAAGTACTACAAGTACTATCACCAAGCAAGCCTGGAGCTGGGACAACCACAGAATCTATATTGCATGGTAGTGAACTGTACTAACCATTTTGTCAGCATGAGTATTACAAATACCTTTGTGGTTGCAGTATCTCTTTGATCTTGTGCTCGAGCACATTACTAGTGGTAAATTGTCTGCTACAGTTAATTGGTGCGTGTTCAAATTGTGCGTGAGTTGCGTACAATAGTCTGTTCAGGGGTTTTGTGGTATTCTACCTGAAGTACTACAAGTACTATCACCAAGGAAGCCTGGAGCTGGGACAACTACAGAATCTATATTGCATGGTAGTGAACTGTACTAACCATTTTGTCAGCATGAGTTTTACAAATACCTTTGTGGTTGCAGTATCTCTTCGATCTTGCCTCAAGAAGCTGCTTCCGGCGCTTCTTAGCTACACTTCCGTGTTTATGGTTTCTTTTGCAACCCATAGCAGCTGATTACTTTAGATTACCCACAGCTTGCTAAAACAATAACCGACACTATCGGCTGCACGCAACTTCGTAATTCTGACTCTAAGGCGCGATTGTTCCCACTCACGTATTATCGAATGGTGGGGTATTGGCGGGGAATAGTCTAATGTCTGGGTCTACGGGCGGTGTGCGTTGCTATGTGCGGCCACCCTTAAGATTGTTACCTTGGAGGCATATACAAGATTGTTGGAACTAACAAGATTCCATGAATACCAAGGATGTTAAGTCACTGTCATATTTACTGTTAATATTAATGGAGGAATAGAATAGATATAGCTAGTATATTGGGACAGTGAAGATGAATACCTTTTGGCTGAAGTACTGTCCGATCTCAACTTTTTTTCTGCTGAGAAAAAACTTCAGCATCCTCCAAGGGAGGGATTTTTTTTATTATTAGTAGTAATACAGACATTTATCCTTCAGTTTAGCATATTGTTTTATTACACTTTGTTTTTGGGTGCTTGCAGATTGCTGCTGGCCTGTAACTAACAAAACGCAACAAGACGCTTAACACCTGTTATTATTAATAATCCAATCCCACCACATCCCCCATTTGTGACCAGACCGACCATGTGTTTTTGGCTCTACAATGCAGTACATACCAATTTTGAAAGAAAAAAATATGTGCCATTTATAATAAATTGAATGAGTGTGGGATAATTAGGAAAAGTGGCTAAACTACCCAGCTGAATATTATTTTTGCAATGAGAAGTGAAATAAACATATTAACATCAGATTATTTAACAATATAATTATAGCATGATCACTGCAACAGTTACATATTTATTGGTTAGATACATGTGTAACTTGTATCATTTGTTCTATAGCTGGACTGTTAACTTCAGGCATTATAGTAGTGACAGCAGGCAACTCTAACTTAGCTTTTTATTGCCTGGAGGTGACGCCATTTTACATATTTCCACCCGGGGATCCTTAAACACACACTCCAAAAATATTTTCCCGAGTTAACTTTCTCTAACAACATGGTTAGCTACCAACATACCACAAATTGCTATCACAGTTAGATCACAGTACAGTTGGAACTGGTAAGTAGTAATGAATCAGTCCAAGTGGAATAGGGGAATAACCACAGTGACCTTTTGCTATAATAGTTATATTTTGATGTAAGGATGATTTTTTGCTATAGGGCCATTTCACATATCGCTCGCAACAAAGATGGCAGCCAATTTCAAAATGGCTGCCATCCATTACTATTATACTGGCATCTCAATTTTATTTTGGTGGCTATTAAATACATTTAAAGAAGTTTGATCAATACTCTGACCCTCATCCAGTCTTGACATTTTAGGGTTAATGGAAGACAACCAATCTTGTCAAATGCTTCGAGATTTTCGGCCAAACTTTCCCGAAGTTTGAGGCCCATCAGGGTCTATAACTGTGGGGGTTCACGAGAATGCTTGGGGTTTTAATCTCAAGCCTAGTGCCCCTGATGAGTAGAGCTGCCACCAAGTTGTTCCGTAGGTAAGGGTAGAAGTATTAAGTAGCTACCCTTTACGCGATCCAGCACCCGTGGTCGGAGGTTAAGTGTTAATTTAATTCCGTAAACAGATGTGCAGACACAAAATTTAATGATAAATGAAGAACAGAACTAACTGAAATACTACACTGATACGACACATTATATTCACCCATATTGCACATGGCACTATGCACACGACACAAACACGTGGCACACGCTCCGCACAAACAAGTAATTAACAACTACATACGCATGATATACACTCAGCACAACTTAATACAAGAAAGTTCTAGTACTGTCACTTTTCCACTCTGCTGTCTATATTCCCGCCGCTGCTGTCGATGTTCGGTCCCACATCTCCCCCTCCTGTGACTACAGCCTCGCCTGTTGTCAACAATGACTGGGGGTGAACGTCCTTCACACGTTCTTGATCTTGCATGTTCTCATGATCTTCCCAATTCCTTCTGGACAGTCCATCTGCATGGGGAATGTCCCTCCCCTGCTTCCACACGATCCGGGACACCCGTCCTGCCAGATTTTGACTGAACCGATGCAGCCGCCCATTTAATTTACTGGTCCCTCCCAACAACGCTAGGTTGGGTTCGTGGTCAGTTACAATGGTGACATCCTACCCCCATAGGTACACTTCGAAGTGGTATACTGCTGCGACAACTGCTAGAGCCTCCAATTCGCTGACCGAGTAATTTCGTTCAGCTCCTCTGAGCTGCCGACTGAAAAATGCCACTGGCAACTCCGCCCCGTCTCTGGATACATGTAAACAGCCACCGATGCCCACACCACTGGCATCGGTGTACAACACAAACAGTGTAAGTGGTTGGCGTCAGTGCTGACGAAAACTGAGCAAACTTGGTGACAAACTTCCTGTAGAACCCTAGGGCTCCTAGAAAGGTTTTCAAGCCTTTCTTTGTAAGTGGCATGCCATACTGCCTCATGGCCTCACACTTTGCTTCTGGAACCACAACCTGCCCACAGCCCACTAGATGACCCAAATACCTTACTTGCTTCCTGCCCCACACACATTTCCTGAGTTACACCGTTAATCCTGCCTCTCCTAAACACCTCAGCACACGCTCCACAGATACCAAATGCTGCTCCCATGTCTTAGTAAATACCAGGACATCATCCACATAGTTAACACTAACATCTGAAACAGGCCTAAGCACCTCCTCCACCACTGCCTGGAAGATAGCAGGGGCGTTTTTTAGCCCAAAAGGCATACGCTTAAACTTAAATTTGCCTGCTGGACAACCAAAGGTTGTCATCTCCTCACACTCTGGGCTCATCCTAATTTGATGAAACCCTGCTGTTAGGTCTAAGGTAGACATAACAGCACAATTGCCAGCCTTATCCATGATATCTGCAAGGGAAGGTAGGTAATATCTCCTTTGAGGAGTGACGTTATTCAACTGTCTATAGTCTATACAGATGCGGACACTACCGTCCGGCTTACTAACAGGTACAATGGGATGATATATTTTCGCGTTTTTCCGCTTTTTTTTCGCTTTTAGTGCTCTAACTTTCATCCTATGGAGTAAAATTTTTGCAGCCGGCCCATTTCTGGTAGACAATGGTGTCACTAAACTGCAAAAAAAATTGGTGCTTTTGTCCGCCGTGTAAACAAAAAATCCCTAATCTACCCCACTATAAACGGTAATGGGAACCGCCCCTTACAAACTTGCTTGTCACGTGAGCAAGCTTGCAGGTTGCAAATCACTTTTAAATAGCAAACAATTACATGGATTGACCATGAGGTGTTCCGTGGCATAGTTCTTGAGTGAGCAAATAGCTAACCTAGAAGTCTCTTGTTCGAACTCTAGTAGACAATTTTTTTTTTCTTTTTTTTTTCATCTTGTTTTTTTTTCTTCTTGCTTTATTTTCCTCTTCCTACTGTTTTTATTGCTTTCCTACCTTTTCCTTTCGTTTCCTCTTTCTTTTATCCCTCTTCATTGCCTTTTTCTCTTTCCTGCCTCTCTTCATGCCACTTCTCTTTCTTTTTTTTTGTTTCAACACTTTTCCTTTTCTTTATACTAGCTAACTAGCGCTGAGGGTTTGCACTTCAGTGCTCTAGTTCATTCATTCATTCATTCAACAACGGATCTTGAAGACGACGGTCTTCCAGGCTCTGAAACGATGTACAGATAGAGAAATTTGCAAAGGTATGCCATAGAAAAAAATTGCCTGTTTTGAAAAAGCAAAAGTCCCTTTAAGGGTGGCCGCACACCGCCCACGCAATTTTTACCCGGTTGGTTGCTAAGCACGATTCTGCTACTTTCTTTATTTGCAGGGCTACTCTACTATACTAGAAGAATAAAGTACCTGCCGAAGATACTGCACACCGACTTTAAAGTGAATCTGAAGGAAATATCATGGCCCCGATGTAAAACTTTGAAACAACTTTTTGGAGCGGTGCAGCAAGTTGGAGCTCCAGAATTTTGTACGCCGCTAGCCAAGACGATACTCAAGGGCAAGACAACGAGTTTTTTTCCATTTCAGTATTACTTTATGATTTATTTACATATTTTTACCTTTTATAAGATTTTGAAAAATTCAAATTGTGGTGCCCTTCTTTTTTTTTGTGTTCTACACGTGTGCAAAAAATATAGTCGTTCTCATTATTTGATTCCAAGAAAAACTGATTCAAAATTGGATACTTCTATTCCACTCTCAATTCTTAAGAAATAGCCCCACCCCCATATCTCGTACTACGAGTACGCGAGCAATTTTTTTTCAATTAGTTTGTATTGGTTGTAAAAAGAGCCCGCCTATATCAAGAGTAAACAAACATCAATACAACAATAACAAGAGAGTCAGAAGAGAGAGAGCAGTTTATTGGAGATAGCCATAGGTGAAAGTATTAGATCTGCGCAGCTTGGGAAGTCTTCACTCCGCAGAAATCGAGCCTGGTATATTTATCCGCTTGAGTTCAGGTACGCAGAGTCCGGAGAACGGCTACAGGAGGAGAGGCAGCCTGGTGCACCTTGCTGCGTGAGCTCAGACGACGTATGGAGAGTTGCTGTAAACGGATATAAGACAACAAGAAGCTTAACTAAAACACCACAACTTCGCAAAGTATACTTCTGCTACTACTGCGCGTTAGTTTCTGCTCGCGTATTATCAAATAGTGGGGTATTGGGGGGAATAAATTAATGTCCGGATCTACAGGCAGTGCGCGTTGCTATGTGCGGCCACCCTTAATGTGCTAAAAACACTTGTTTCGACTTAGTTTTCAAGAAAAAGCTAGTCGATTTTAGCCGTTCGTCCGATCCTTGTGCTAGTTCGCTACCCCTTACCGCACGTTATAATCACGTGAGCTGAAAATTGCAGCTAGAGAGAGTGGCCGGTTGGCTTGTAGTACTACTGCAGTTGCAATTGTCGCGCTTCAAGCGTGTAAGGGGGCTAGAGTCGAGTTATATACCGCGGAGCTGATCTGTTTTAACCTACAGTGCTTCCAGCTTAAAGAGTGGATTTTCTAGCTTTTTGGTTAAGGTTGCTAATTCTGCTATAATTTCTCAAGTACAGTTCGTCCAGCTTAGAGAGTAGAAAGTACAGATCTCAAAACTTAGACTAGTTGCAATCACAATAAGCTTAGCCATACCTTTTTTGTGTTGTTAGATCCCAATCCACTCGAAACTAATTCATATAAAACAGCACAAGTATAAGAACTACGCTATCTCCATAGACATTCCATACATTAAGCGCCATTTTTTTTGACGTCACAAATTCGTCCGTTCTACGTCACAACTCGTAGTTAAACTAGAGCCGCGCCCTCACACGGCAGCTCCTATTCGGTAAATTCCCTTATTTAAGGGTGCCCTGCCACCGGAAACCGAGGTGCGTAACCGCAAATTGATTGTTTTTGCTATGTCTTTATATTTCTTTTTCTGTGTACTGTGGGCTTACTTTGTTGTTACAGGTGGAATGAGCACAAATAGAGGACTCCAGCAAGCCAAATTTGAAGAATGAAGACCCGCCTGGGACGGAGATACAGCTCTGCACACTGGCTACTATTCAGAGTTATTTCGAAGCGGCCGAAAGAGCTACTGGGCTCATTTTTTTCCAGAGGTAGCCTGAGGGCTTCTTCGCAACATTACAGAGCCATATTTCTAATATCTATATTCTTTTTTTTTGTAAACAGTAAAATTTCATGCCGTTTTACTCGTGCGTTATTCTAAAAAACTCTCTGTAACTTTATTCTAAGGGGGGTATTTTGTTGTGCGCAAAATTTGGATTCAATTCAGTGATCCAGTTCCACGAAATATCAATTTATATTTTCAAGTTGACAACTGATTCGCAACTTCACCCCGCCCTCCATAACGTTGAGCTCGCAATATATTTGGTAAGATAATCAATTAACTTGTGACAGCTCTAAAAAGAGCCCATTGGTAAACAATAATAAGAAATACAAATGAGCCGTGAGATGGCCGTTGAAACTTTCGAAATAGTTTGTCCCTCGAGCAAAAGTGATAGCGTATTCCCGATGTTGCTTGGAGTTGGTTACTCATTAGTGGGAGCGGGTAGTTCAGCACAAGATTTAGACTTTTAGGCGATAGGGCTGAAGAGTATAGCGGTAGCAATCCCGATGGAAAGAACTGAAGTGATGATGATGGAGTCTATACGCAGCGGAGTCTCAATACAAGGTTGGTGGAATTGTCGGAGCTGGTACCAGTCAGGGTGGAGTTGGTCATGGTTGAGACAGAGTTTTAAGCTGCTCCTATGGCTTCACAAGTACAGCTTCATTCCCCTGCAAGTGTAATAGAAGGATGTTATTCGAAATGACTGTCCCAGACTAGTACACTACATACAAGTTATAGCTCAGAGACCGTTTGTGTCCACCTGCTTCGCGGTTTTTGGCGCCAAAGTTAATTGATTGTTTGCGTGGTTACGGTTATGGCCCATCTCCCGCGTTTTACCAGCGTGTCCAACATCCCCTGGTTTAGTTCACAAATGCGCAAGCGCAACACTCTGACATCACAAATACGTCGTCATTGAGATCAGAGCTTCCGCAAACATCACAACTTACACCGAAAATACTAACACTCTCACAAAAGCATTTTTATTTCCCTTAATTTTCGAGATAGGGGTTTCAAATTCATATGGATTAAAATACAACTATATGAGCCAGATTTTGTGGGCACACGAAATTTGAATCTCGAAATATTTTAAATTTTAAGAAAAAAAGTGTTTAAGCCAGGATTTTTGAATTTATTGAGTTATATCTCTAAAAATTAGACACATGATGTAAAATTGCCTTAAAATTATTATGTATAACTTTGGTAGCTATACCTTGAAAATTAAGTGAGTTGTGGCTGTTTTTCACCAAAAAAAAATTACGCACGGTAAGGGTCATCAAATGATGACGTTTAGAGCGGATTGTGGGCCTTTAGTACACCTAAACGCGACGTCACAAAACAGCGAATGCGTATTTGTGCAAGGGCGCCAGTTTACCGCTAATTATTACACGGGTATGGCTGATTTAGCTACGGCTGTATCTCAGGCCCTAGGTATCAAGTTTTACGGCGCTATTATACTGCCTATCACGGCCAGCGTTTTAGCTTCCGTCTGGAGCTGCTGCACAACCCGTAGGACTCCAACTGCATCGCCCTGATGTTGTCCGAATACCGAATGCTGGGAGCCTTGGGAGTATTAAACTCCTTCAGCTTTTCTTCAGCTCTTGAAAAAGATGACCACTTGGATAGGCTTGGCTCCACCTTAGTAATATACCAGTCAACAATTCTGACTGATTTCGACTTCGTTTACTGCTGCTAGTAGAACGATGAGAATCCATACAGCCGATTGCAGTTAGGGAAAGTCCCGTCTTACCGCTCGGGAAATAACCGTTCGACCTTAGCTCGTTAACTAGTTACGTTTAATGAAGAACTACCGCAAAATCTTGACGTCAAAAAAAATGGCGTAAAATGTATTAGAGTGAATGAGAAAAGTGCTGTTCTCCGTTTTCCATTCTCTAAACAGGCAGTTTTACTATTGTAAACATTGTTGAGTTGATGAAGAAAAGGTATGTGTATGTTAAATGACTGTAGTGAGGTTCTATACAGTAGTTTAAAAAAATCCACTCTTTAAGCACTGTAGAGGCGTTCCCTTCGCTCTAATGAAAGGTTTGCTTCTAATATGCACATGAACATTTGACGACAAGAGAAAGAGATGTGGTACATGTGATGGATGCATCAGATGTGACTGTGGCATATGCAAGTTCTGTAAAAAAAAGCAATGTTGCGAGCTGAGAATGTGTGAAAAGTTGATTACAATGACTGATAAAACTAGTGATAAAATGCAGATATCAGTTGATCAGTACCTGCAGAGAAGTGGTAGAAAAATTCAACATATTAGAGGCGATGGAAATTGTATGTTTAGAGCTTTTTCGTTCGCTTTTCTCCACCATGAAGACCACCACTTCCATCTAAGGAGTCACATCGTGAGAACGATGAATTTAAACGAGGAACTATTCTCCGAGTTCCTTATGCCTATTAATAAGGCTACCATTTCAGAGCAAGTCAAGCATATGATAGGCCAGGTGTGTGGGGTACACATTTGGAACTCAAAGCTGCTGCAACACTATTCCAGATACCAATCTACTGCTGCACTCAAAATTCACAGCAACATGATACTCAATATAGTTGGAGCGTAATAAATCCTTTTCAGGCCTGTAAGTCTCCTTACATTATTGATGAGGTTGCTCAAGATAAAGCAGAAATCTCACATATCGAGGTATATCATCACAGTAGCCACTATGATGCTATCGTGTCAACTGATAGTGTAAAAATGTGTTTTGAACCACCAAAACTCACCAGAAAAGATGATCCAAAGATCATTAGTGTTGAATGATTCACACCATCCATTGCTTTCGGTTTCTTCACACTCATATAACTTCAATGGGATAGTGACATCACCAGCTATATAAAAAAAAACGTTTGACCTAATAAAAAAAAGAATGACTCAGTTTGCACACATTGTTAATGTTAATATCAATTGCTGCACTCATTTACATCAAAATTACAATCTATTGGAATATGCGTTGAAGAGGCTGTATTTATCCTGGAATAACCTGCTCAGTGATAAAAGAAATGATAGATCTGTTTTTGCTTTGCTATTAAAGATGCTCACAAGCTTCTCAGTTCTAGTTATAATGTTGTCAATTTACCTTGAAAATTTAAAGCTTGCTCTGAGTTGCTGCAATCTTTTCCCACACCCCCTTTGTTGCACTCAAAACAATCACACCCCCTTTGTTGCACTCAAAACAATCACTGTTCCTTTCAATTCAACTCATATTAATACCTACCTCTGACATCTTCACTGTAGTGTAGAATTGTTAATTTATCAAGTTCAGTGGTACTGTACACGCCTGCTCTTTCAGTCCAAAGTTCAGGGAATAGTGTAACGTTAAAATGAGCGTGTTGAGGTCAGAGGTGAACTTGGCATCACGGTACATAACGGGATTCATCCAATATACTATCCACAAACTGACTATTGTACGCAAACAGATTATCGATTAAAAAAATTGATTTTTGTAACGAGTAAAGTAAAGTTGGAACAGAATTGCAGCCCCACGCAGGTCTCAGTCTGTAAGAGGGGGGGGGGGGGGGGGTGGTTCAATACTTTCCTCAATGAGTGGCGGTTCATTATTCCACTGCTGTTGAGGTTAAGGGGTAGTACCCTAATTTAGCGTTCACTAAAATTTTATTTTTGAGTAGGATAAGTCATGCTTTCTACCCTATTCTTTATTAGTTGTTTAGTCTCAGTCTGGGCAAGCAATTGGTGGCAAATAGACGTTCTTTATAAGGAAGTGGTACCTAATAACGTATACATTTTTGAAAATTCTTCAGTAACATTCTACTGTGGAAGTGAAACACCAGAGTATTGGATGTACTCCGGTGAAAATTTGGACACTCCTGGTCACGATATACCAATGCGACAAAATCACGTTGTGGGTAGGAGACAGTTAACCCTGCACAATGTAAGACTCAACGATTCTGGACTATACGTTTGCCAGGGATATTACTGGTGTACAGTCTTCACAACTCATTTTTCTATTAAGGTGTATAATACAACTATACCAAAAACACTAGTGGTACCTAACTGGGTAGAAATAGAAGCGGGTGGATCAATTACTCTTTTGTGTGGCAGTGATGGACCAGTAGAGTGGTTTAGCCCGCATATTATGTATCAAGACAAAGTTGTTGGAGATAAAACACTTACTCTGTTGAATTTGCAAAGAAATCATAGTGGTAAATATATTTGCAGGGGTGTACAATTTTATGAACTTGATGAATCAGGAAGTGATGATGATGATAGTGGCGACGACGAATACGATAAAGGTCATAATGGACGCATTGTAGATGTATTCTATACCCCCGCAACCGTCCTTGTGGACAGAGAGGTTAATAGAGTTAAGAATGAAATTGGGCCTGATAAAGCAATTGAAAGGATGATGAATAGAATAGACGAGGAAGAAGAAGAGAATTTGGCCCCAATGTTTGAGCATTTTAATGAATATGAAGAGCACTTGAATGATTATGAAATACAATAAAAAAAATTATTATGAACAAATATCATGGCAAAACTTAAGTAAATAAGATATTAGTGCATAATTTAACATAGCCCAAGTGTCTGGCACTATAGTCTATAGTCCCAAAATTAGTATATCATTTAACACAGTTTTCTTGGCTATGCAAATGCATTCATTTGGTGGGGAGGAGACACTCCAAGGGGTAACACTACTGAAAATCGGGGGTATTTGTTGTCAGGTAGCAAGCCTAGATAGCTAGCTCTGTCAGCAACTAGGTCAGGAAACAAGCCTATATATCCCAATTTGTTCCCTGCTGAATGGACAGATTATGACGTCATGAAAATATTGCCTGGGATTTACGATTTGTGGGTAGTCTCTACACCCAAGCATTACTCATACTCATTGCAGCTGGCTCTGTTCCGCCATAGGTATAGTTATGAACTTTATGAGCTGTCATGCTGTTTTATCTAACCAACTATCCCTTGATACCACCCTGAATACTTCTGATGTTAATATTCTAGATGTGTGAAAATCTATGATGAGGAAGAATTTAAGGGTGCCCGCACACCGCCTACGTAATTTTTTGTTGATGGTTGCTATGCACGATTACTACTATTGTATACTTACAGGGGCTTCTCCACTACAACACAAGGATAAAGTACCTGCCGAAGGAGCCGCTCACTAAGTTTAGAGCGAATCTGGAGGAAATATCGGGGCCTGGTTATAAAACTTTGGGGCACTTTTTTGGAGCGGTGCGGTAAGTTGGAGCTCCGCAATTTGGTGCACTACTAGCCGAGCCGATACTCTACTGCAAGACAGCGAGTTCTTATCCATTTCAATATTACTTTATGATATATTCGCAATTTTTTCTATTTATAAGATATTGAAAAATTCTCGCTGTAGTGCAGTTCATTTTTTTTTGGTTTACCCTTGTATAAAATTTTTGTGTCGTTCTCATTATTAGATTCCAAGAAAAACTGACCCAAAATTTGGAACTTTAATTCCACTCGCAATTCTTTTAAAATAGCTCCACCCCCATATCTCGTAATGCGAGTACGCGAGCAATTTTTTTTTCAATTAGTTTGTATTGGTTCTAAAAAGAGCCGGCCTATATCAAGAGTAAACAAACATCAATACAACAATAACAAGAGAGTCCTAAGAGAGAGCAGTTTATTGGAGATAGCCAAAGGTGAAGGTATTAGATTTGCGCAGCTTGGGAATTCTTCGCTCCACAGAAATCGAGCCTGGTGGATCCATCCACTTGAGTTCAGGAGCGCATAGTACGGAGAACGGCTACTGGTGGAGAGGCAGCCTGGTGCAACTTGCTGCGTGAGCTCAGACGACGTATGGAGAGTTGCTGTAAACAAATAAAAGACAACAAGAAGCTAAACTAAAACACCACAACTTCGTAAAGTATACGTCTGCTACTACTGCGCGATTGTTTCTGCTCGCGTATTATCGAATGGTGGGGTATTGGCGGGGAATAAATTAATGTCCGGATCTACAGGCGGTGCACTTTGCTATGTGCGGGCACCCTTAATGAAGCTAATTCCATGAAGCTATATTTGTAAAGGTGAAAAATGTGCAGGATGTTTTTTCTTGCATACAAGAGTTAATGACAGAGAGGTGCAGAAATTTTGAGTAATCTCAAGTCCTTTATAGTTTTTGCTACCTTCTCAACTCACACTACACTAAAAAGCAAAGTAATCTCAAGTCCTTTATAGTATTTCTACCTTCTCAACTTACACTACACAGCATGACAACTCTTTTGCTGGTTCTGATAGCTATGTATCTCCTGATGTCTTTGTAAGTACTTTCGGTATCACAAAAATATTTATCAATTTTATTTAAATAAATTATTATTCGAAACCTAAAGTGTAGGGCTAACACCAAATAGAAAAGGAATTGGTAAAGCCATTGCTCGAAAAAGTAAGAAGAAGATTGCTGTTGAAGCATTGAATGACACTCAAGTAAAAAACAAACACATAATTTCTTACATTGACAAAGATATAGCCAATAAAATCAAATCAGTATCTTCTGATATGAGCACACATCAATATTACAAGTGAGTGAAACTGAGGCATTGAGCTCTCAAAGAAGTAATAATACCACTGTGCTTATTCTAAAAGTTACAAGCTAAGTTTGAAGTAGATTATAATACTTGACTTGTATTTAGCTACAAATCAATGAGTTATTAATATTAAATAAGCCAAAGTCGAATTGTATTAGTATGACAATCTCACAGGAGAACTAATGTCAAACCTTCATGAAGTCAGCAAATTATGAATGGTCAATATAAGCAGTGATGGTATTTGCATTATCATTATTATAATTGTTGTGTTATATGACCGACACATATTTTTGTCAACTGGAAAATTTAATCAGGATCGAAGCTTGAGTGTGTAGGAGAAGATGATGTTTACACACCACAAGCTTGTAACCATGCTCTTTTTAAAAAGTTGGCCTACTTAAGTGGGTCATCTTAAGTGGGTCATGTCAGGTGTTCTAACAATTACACAGAGTTGGGCATATTTAGAATGTTGTGCTTTTAATACGAACGGCTAGGGACAGTGATGGTATTTGCATTATCATTATTATAATTTTTGTGTTGTATGACCGACACATATTTTTGTCAACTGAAAAATTTAATCAGGATCGAAGCTTGAGTGTGTAGGAGAAGATGATGTTTACCACCACAAGCTTATAACCATGCTATATACAGATTCTATTTACCAAGGTAGTATCAATATGGATATGCTAATAAGTATGTTTATGCACATCAATACCTAAAGCTTGAGCAAGTAGATGTGCAATTTGTTCAATGAAACTGTACATGATGATGCTGTCATAATAAGAGAATCTAACATACAATCAATACTTATACTTCACCAATATAGTCGCTTTGTGGAACACTAATGGGAGCACAAAGGAAATAAAAGCTCCTAGATTCCAGCATTAGTGAACCAGAGCTATGTTGCTATGGCAGCTTTGTGCTGTATGTCAAATCTCACCGGTAGTTTGGGTTACAATATGTAAAGAGGTAGAGTTTCATGGTAGTTTTGGTTACAATATGTAAAGAGGTAGAGTTTTATGGTAGTTTGGGTTACAATATGTAAAGAGGTAGAGTTTTATGGTGACATTGCACGATGTTCCAATAAATTATGTGCACCTGCATTTGTCAGAGGGGTGTTACCTTGGTTATTTCTGTTTAAGGTTCCCCCATTAGTAATTACTCTAGGAAATACTTTGACAAACGAAATAGACTCCCACACCTTTCTTACTGTTTGTGGATTTATTATTATATTTTATTGGTAAGGGGAAGGAGGGCAAAGAGGGGGACTCGGAATCACATTTTTTATTCTCTTTTATTTATTGAATTCAGTTTTACTATGGGGGTTCTATGGGTGTGTGCAAAACTAAATAATTCAAGGTAATATTTATCTAGCAAGACATCTTTTATTGATCTAATTTAGTAAGTAAGGAGAAGCTACATATCTGCTCATCTTTGTTTTTGGTGATAATGAATAGGAGGGGGCTATGTATTATCCACATATTATTATGTACATGTACACATTCACTTTTTAACTATTATTGACATTGTTTTAAATAATTTGTATATATTTTTTGCAGCCTTATAAGCAATAATTATAATTATTAACTTTTTGTTAATAACCTTAATTTTTGAAATTTTTGGTTGTATGTGATATTAAATGTTGCTTCAGAGATAAACTTGCTAGAAATTAATCATGAGGAGCTAACAATTGAATTCAGTCTATAGACACTGGATCTAAAAAATATGAGTATCTATTTGACAAACCATGTGTAACAAGTGTGTGTTGTCCATATTATGAATAAATGAAAAGCTAGAACAAAAATGTATTTTTTCCATTACTTAATGATTTTAATTTGGCATTAGAAGTTTATCTATTATTATACTTCACACTATTAAGAAATTACTATGAGATTAGCATTAGTATCCTATACCACTGGCTGACAGAGTGATGTAATGTACTATTTTATTGGTGCCTACAGTAACATTGCATATGTGACCGTCTATAGGAAAACCAGGCACAACGGGGCACCCTTCGAATTTTTTTTTTTGCACTTACGGAGTTGTCGGCGTCAGGATATTGAGCTCTCCAAGTTTTACCGCCATAGCTTAAGTCGTTCCCGCTATAATAGACCTAATCGTTCCCTTCAGTCTGCTTGAAACATTAATACATTTTAAAGAAATCGATCGATCTTTTCTCGATATTACGCACGCCGCGTTGTGCCCGGTTTTCCCGTAGACGGTCACATATAATATTGTGTTTAATATTACTGGTAACTAGTGGTGTGCTTGAGCGCAAATGGCGTACAGGGTAAAGGGATTTCAGTGCCATACTAACAACTCTCTGCAACTGCTTGAATTGAAGGAAAAAACAACAACAACAAAACAATACACGTTATTTAAGTTTTCTTTGTGATATTCTTTAGCTAAGTAGTGGTTGTAACACACAATGCTTTGACAGTTGGACATGCACCTACATAGACTTACCTTCGCAGTAGTCTAGTGGACAATGTATTTTCAGGTAAATACTGTGCGCACGGCTTATAACCATGACGAAGAGCGCATTGACTTACCACCGCCACTAACTCAATAGAAATGGAAGTCCCCTAAGTTTTCACGTTTTAACTGCACCCCTAAAAGAATTCAAAACGGTAAACAATTCAATTTCTAGGGTGATACGGGTACTGATCGATAAACAGAGGATTCTGTTTAGTGAAGTTTGGGACGGGGTCGACCACCTAACTAACACAAAAACGCGAGGGTCAAAGTACAAAAATGCCTTACGTGTGTCCAAACATATATAAACAAACAAACATCCCCGATTTTCAATTGTGTTACCCCTGTAAGTGTCTTGCTCGCTACGCTCGCTCGCCGATTAAACATATTGTTAAAGTTAAATAATGACAGCAGTCAATATTTTTGTTATATTCATCATGCCACTGAAACTATAAAATTTTCTGTTATTTTTAAGTGCACAATTTTTACAGATAATATTACTCTATATAAAAATGTTGTACATAAGTCCAAGGAATGTGTTTTTTAACTAAATTTTTTAGCTTCAACAATAGCCTAATTACAAATAGGATAATGGAATTTTATCGGCAAATTGTTGTGGGCATACAGGAGCAGCCCACATGAAGAAGAGAACAGAAGAGAACTAGTTTATGTTATATACGTTATGTATCACGTCAGTTATGTTTTAAGTCTTGTAGAGTGTGCATCAAGTAGAACATTATGTGTGAGTAGTTGTGCGCAGGTCACCTGCAATATTGTGTATCATTCTCATTGGTTGGTTGGCGAGTGGATCTATAGTCATAAGCCACTCGCCACGCGTTGTAATTTTAGTTCATGTACTTGTACGATATTCGTTGACACAAGAGAGATTTATCTCGAGCTGAATTCTGGTGGCAGCGAACTTCGCTGTCCATCAGACTGTGGCTCTCGCGTTGTGCGCAAGGCGAGTGAGGGCAACCTCGAAACCCCCCACAGATTTTGGTGGCAGCGGTGGTATCCGTGAGGAGGAGACGTCCAACTCGGGATCTTGACGAACGAAGGACCAGGAGATCACTACGGTATCTGCGCGTCCAGAAGTCTGCGTACGAGTACGGAGACACTTAATCCAGAAGTGGAATAATGGGGTCCGTATAAAACACAGACCAGTCCAAAGACCAAGGACCAGCGGCGAGCGGTAAAGTATCCTTAACATAAATCATGGACTGGGGTTGAGTAATTGCTGGTGCTTACCCTCATGGAAGCCTTGCAAGTGACCAGTATCTAGGAAGACCTTATTACTGACGTTCTCAAATTATTAGAGGATGTCAGACCAAATCTTTCTCTTTTCCAGTGGAAAGGTGGTGGAGTGTATGTTTCAAACCCAAGAGTATCCTGTTTCAAGGTATGTAAGTAATGAAATAAAGTTAAGAGGGAAAAAAAGAGCAAACTATTAATTCTATTGGTTCTATTTCAGTGAATGAGTACCTAATAAAAATAATATTAGTATTAAAGGGACCAATGTTCACATTTTTTTGCAAAGCAGTTTTGGAAAAGACAAACTACAAAACTTTTGTGTGATCAAGATATAAATTTCTTGTTAAGTAAACTATAATAAATATATGAGTTACCTGTGAATAGGAAATATATGTTTAACCTTCAATTAGGTGTGATTCGTTAACTTTTTATTCTTTGTTAGCTACCTACGAACTTTTAAATAAGGGGACAACTGATATTGTATTATATGCATAATATATAGTGTCAGGCTTCACCACAAAATTAGAATGAATCCAATGCTGTGAAATAGACACTGCTGCATCTTCATCTACATGGATTTTGTGTCGATACTGCTGCTACATTTACTAATAAACTATAAACTTGAAGAAATTACAGGGGAAAGCTTTTGTACCAAATCACACTGCTAATACTGTATATATAATATGCATTTGATTCATGAAATTCTCCTTTTCATTAGTTCTCAAGCACATTAACCATTTTACTCCGCAGTCTGCATGCTGTTAAACATTAAGCATCTCTTCCTCCTCTTTGATTACTGCCATAATGAATTATAAAATGGACACTGCTTACTAGCTACTAATAAACAACAACAACAACAACAACTTTATATTACTAACTGCTACTATTACTACTATGTAATAGTAGTAGGAACACATTTAATTAGTAACTAAATTCCAAGGCAGATACATAATATATATTATTCATTTGATACAGGAGAATATCACGAGTCTGTTGGCTTAGAATTTACATAAGTGTCGCAGGCACAAACTTAAATACAGCCAATGAGACGAGTGATGTTCTGTGTTGTTATCCAATGAATAATACATTTATTATGTCCTGCTCATGTGCAAATATCATAGTAACTGTTTCTTGTGCAGTAAATACTTGTATAGCCGGAAAGGGGGGGGGGGGGGGTGGACGTGATAATGAACACAGGTGATATGGGAAATACTATAGAATGTCAGTTATCTGAACACGTTGGGACCTAGAGGTGTTCGGATAACTGAACATTATAGAAAATGTATTATAAAACACTAATAAAGGGGTGTGGTCAAGCAATTCTTCATGTCTGCACGTGCTACTATTAGATTTTGGGTGTTCGGTTAACTGAAGTGTTCGAATAATTGAAGTTCGGATAACTGACATTCTACTGTATTGCCTTAAGCCATATCCAGTTTACTTTAATGCATATTCTATGTCGCAATAGGTATTAGGCCCTAGTGCTCAGTACATAATAAAATACTTTATGCCAATCTTAGGCACTACCGAGCATCTAGCTAATATTAGTTAACTTTTCAGTTTATGAAACTTTCTAAGAAAAAGTAATGCCTTTATGATTGTAGCTACTGCCCAAAAAAGAAATTAATTGCGGTAAATATACAAGTGCATAACGATTTTCCCGATAGAATAGAAATGTAGTTGAATTCTAATTAAAATAAGTTATAAACAATCAGTTTTGTTTCTTGATTTTATTCGCAGGACAATCTGTTTCAGTTATTTCAAACTAAAAATCTGGAAGCACTGGCACCAGAGTTAGGAGAATTTGACGAGCAAGGCCCACCTGTGGGTGAGGACGTGATGCTGGAAGGTACGTGGAGAGTCCGGATGGATCAAGGTCCGCATCAAGGAGTTCTTCAGACGGACAGGGCTGAGAGTGGGACGCCTCAGTGACCATGCACAGGACGGGCATGGAGGTATGCACGGGTTACGAGCGGTGCTGGAATAATGGCTGGCAGGAGGACAGGGAGAAGGCCCCTTTTGTGGCAGAAAAGGGGAAGGACTCACCAGCGCAGTCTGGAAGAGGAGCGAGCGGCCCTTGGAGGAGAGCAAGCATACGCGACGGGCATTTCTGGGCACAGTTTCAGGATTGGTGCGGCCACGGTCGGCGTCCAGGGGAGGTGCCACGGACGAGGAGGTTGAAGGCGCTGGGTAGATGGGCCAGCAGGGATTAACGTGGATACATCCGACGGGAGGGTGGCGCCCAGGATGGAGGCCGCCAAGAAACGGACGAGACTGTGGGGGGGGGGGGGGGGTTCAACATAGCCACTGTTCTTGTCATCATGTATGCCTATGTTCATTGTTCTGACTGTAATCCTAGTGATGAGATGGCGGTGCGGGTAGTGAGTGTGTGTGTGCGTTGGAGCAGTCGGGGCTCTCCGAGGGGCGGTTGTTGGGGGTGTCAGTGGGGAAAGGTGCAGCTGACTCGAGGAGAAACGAGAGGCAGCTGACCAGGGCGAGTCTCAGGCAAGACCTGAGACGCGCAGACCCCAACAAGGCCTCGGCAGAGGCGCAGCCGGACCGCAGTGCCGGCACGCGCGTGACTGCAAATCTCCGGCACACACACGGTAAAGACAGGTGAAGGCCAACGGACTACACATATCTTTGTGGACAGGCACTTACGACCAATCCCTCAGCAGGTAACCAACGTATGTTGATATTGAGGTGGTATTTCACTCTTAGAAATCAGTGATTTATAAATATTTTCAGGTGACTCATTCTGCGAAGCTATTGCTTTTAGGACAGATGGACATGTACGATAGAAGACACAATTACTAACTGTTGAATTTCCATGGGGTACTGCAACTGCTATAGATTCATCCCCAATGTAATGTATCAGGACAAAAGAGGATTGTGAATCAAGGAGCTTATAAAACACATCGTTTAAACTCATAACTGTGACCTGTACGTGTCACTGAAATAAAGTAACTTTTACATACAGCTGGAACTTGTCTTGGTAGCTTCTTTGTCCAATACTGAAACCATCTGTACCCATCAGCTCGCCAATCATCTTAAGATTATAATAAGGTAGAACAATAAAATTTCCATTATAATCATTACCATGCTAACTTAACATACTACACCTAAAGAGACTATTCTATTATATTAAGCAGGGTTGTATGTCTAAGGAGGGAGGCACAGGGGAAGCTTCCCCCCAAACTGCTTAACTTTCCCCTCCCCCCAAACCACTCCATTTCCCCCTCTCCTTCTCCCCCAAGAATACCGATCTCTTATTTTTTTTCACCAAAGGAATAATGGCACTGAAGACTTAAAGTTTGTTGCAAAGTAGTAAGTACTAGCACATGACAACCCTCAACCCCCTTTAGCTCCCCCCCCTCAAAAAAAAAAAATCCTAGATGAAACTGTGTTTAATTAAATAGAAATTCTGTGGAGCTCCCCTCTTCAAAGGATTCCTAATACCTAGGCAGAAAACAGAAAATTAAATTGAATGCAATAAATTAAATAAACAACAACAACAAAACAATAACAAAAAACAAATAAAAATAAATCCATTACTATCATTGATAAGTTTTTAATTACATCTGTAGCTAGCTGTTGGTTCTACCTTTGCTCTGATCGTTAGTTGGTCTAAAAACATAGACTTCACCACCCCTGGGTTGAAAAGGGGGCAACCCGCGGGGGTGTGTCCGGGTGGTCCATGGTCTTTGGACTGGTCTGTGTTTTATACGGACCCAATTTTTTCACCCTACCACGGTCTACAGACTACGGATCGACCCTACCCTTGCTACGGCAGAGGGAGAGATCACGCCCGACTTGCTACGGAAGAGGAAGGCAAATTAATCACCAGGACCCTTGCTGAGGCAGTGGGAAACCTACTGAGAAGAAGGAAACGAGAGACGGGAAAAGAAAGAGAACCATTGGGAAGGAGGCTTGGACAGCCCTTAGAGACTTGCATTGTTGTGGTGTGGTTGTGTGTGTGTTGTGAATTTTAAAGTGTAATCGAAGTTGTTATTTGGTATATATTGTGTTGTGTCCATCCTGTAATCACTGTGTTGCCTTTGTAATTCATAGGGTCTAGACTGAGGATGAGTTCGCTTGCCCTCTATGACAGAGCCTGGACAAGGTGAGGCAGGGAGGAGGACCAAGAAGTTGCCCGGGGTGAGCACCGATAAGGACCTCTACCGGCCTAAGGGGAGAACAGTTGCGAAAGCCCGATCACCATATCTGTTCCGAGCTTCAGAAGTCAAGTACGAGGACGAGTCAGGAGCAGATTCCGAGTTGGCAGAGGACAGTGAAGTAGAGGTGTTGCGTGAGGAGATGTCGAGGAAGGGAGAAGAGAGTGATGTGGCGTCGCTGTTGAGGTACCTGATGGAACGAGATGAAAAGGAAAGAGAAGAGAGGAAGGTTGCAGAAGAGAGGAATAGGAGAACGAAGGAAGACGAGGCAACGAGGAAGAGAGAAGAAGAAGACAGAGCTAGGAGATATAGAGAGGAAGGAAAAGACAGACGGCGAGGAGAAGAAGCCGCCCGCCGCAGGGTGGAGGAAGAACGACGAAGAACGTCGAAACTGGAAGATGAGGAGGGAAGTGAGCTTGGAGAATATTTGGGAAAGTCTGAGAGAATAATGAGAGAAGGGAAGGTGAGCGAGAATGACTGGGGAGAGAGATTGTACCCCAGGTTACCTGAGACCCTGTGCATGAGGGTGGCGCAGGCCAGGGACAATGAGGAACAGTATGAGGTAATTAAGAGGATTTTACTGAAGGCCATGGGGGAGACAGCCATTACGTATGGGAATCAGCTGCTAGAGGCCAATGGGGAGTTGTTTAAGGGTATGACTGCTGGAGGGATAGCAGACTGGTTGTTACGAGTGACCAAGGGAATGTGTCAGGGGAGTAAGAGCGTAGAGGAATGTATGCTGGCCATAGCGTTGGCCGTGTTAAGGAGGAGTTTGCCGCAGAGTGGGAAGGCATTCTTGGAAATGAGAAAAATTGGGGAGTGGGGGGAACTGAGAGAGGCTCTCGAGGACTGGATGTCCGGGAGACAGAGGGGAAACTTTTATAGGCTTCTGGGCAGTGGTCCCAGTGAGGTGAACAGAGGATATAGGGGAACAGTGGAGAAAGAAAGTTGGTATGGGCGTACAGGGAGGGCCCAAGGGAGTGGTTCAGGAGACAAAGTGGGAAACACGTATGGGGTTGTAACGTGCTACAGTTGTGGAGAGAGGGGGCACAGGGCTAGTGAGTGCAGGAGAGAGAAACAGGGTAGTAGCTACATCGCACGGGTACCTACCTGTTACAACTGCGGGAAGGTGGGGCATAAGAGTCCTGAGTGCACAGCCAAGAAGGGGACGGTCACAGTCAAGAAAGAGCCGAACCCAACCAAGATGTCCTGAGAATGTGGCGTATGGGATGGTGAATGGGATGGTGAATGGGATGAGAACCAAGGTCCTCATAGATTCTGGCGCTGAGTTGGGGTCTGTACCCAAGGCACTAGTTCCCGAAGGGGTAGAGCTGTGTGCAGATGTGTATGTGAGGGGATATGGTGGAACAGAGAGAAGATGCAAGAGTTGCATGAGTGAGATCGTAGTGGGTGGCCACAGGAAAGTAATCAGGGCCATAATAGACGAGAGTGAGTCGTCAGGGGTGACATGTTTAGTGCCGGTCTCGTTGGTGGATGACCGGGAAGCGGTGGCTTATAGGGAGGCCATAAGGGAATATATGTCCGAGGACAAGGTGGAAGTCAATGTAGTGACTAGGAGCACGACGAGAAAAGAGAAGGAGTTGGAAGAGAGTGAAGAAGTTGTTGATGAGGTTGTGTCGTGGGACACTGTGAGTCCTGAAGGTGACGGTGCGCCTGAACCTGAGGATGGAGTAAGTAGCCAGTCCGATCCCTTAAATATGCCCGAAGTTGGGAGTAGGGTGGGAGAGGACCAAGGGGTGGAAGAAGCTGAAGGTACGCCTGAAGCCGAGCAGCCCCAGGCGAAAGCGAGAGAAGAGGTAGAGGAAGGGAGTGCGACTCCCTTAGGTGAATTATTAGTGGGGATAGAGTCAGAGAGCGAGTTAAGCAGAATAGCTGGGGATATAGGACCTGTGAGAGAGGGTCGAGAGAGGGAAGAGTTTGTAAAGGAGTTGCAGGAGGATAGCAGCTTAAGAGAATGGAGAGAGTTAGGAGACAGGAAAGAGAGAGGTTTTAGATGGAAGGGAAGTATGTTAGTAAGGGTGATGTATGTAACATGGGACGAATATCGAGACGTAATTGTGTTGCCAAAGAGTTATAGAGAGAAAGTTAAAGTTTTGGGGCACGACAAGAATGGGCACCTAGGTGCAGACAAGGTAGCGAAGATGGTGGGAAGGTATTTTGCGTGGCCTGGAATGGCCAGGGAAGTGATAGCATACTGTAGGAGCTGTGAGAAGTGTCAGGTGAGAAGCAAATACAGGCCAAGGAGGGCACCGGCAATAGAGAGGCCGATATTGGCAGAACCTTTTGAAAGCGTGGCCATCGATTTAGTTGGGCCACTGCCCAAGGGGAAAGGGGGGTGTAAGTACATCCTCACGTACGTTTGCCTGGCCACGAGATGGCCAGAGGCAGTGCCTTTGAGGACCATTACGGCGAAAGCTGTTATGGATGGACTATGGTCCATATTCTCCAGGACCTCTGTCCCTGAGAGGATCAAGGCAGCCAGTTTTGTGGTAGGGTGATGACCCAACTGTGTGAACACCTGGGTATAGACAAAGTAAGAACGTCTCCCTACCACCCAGAGACAAACGGTGCTGTAGAGAGGATGCACGGTACAATGAAAAGTATTTTAGGGAAGTGTATAGATGACGGGTTGGACTTGGTTGGACAGTTATGTTTTGTGTTGTTCGTGTTGAGGCAGATGCCACACGCTGATTCAGGGTATAGTCCCTTCGACATGGTGTATGGGTTTCGGGTTAGGACGCCTTTGGACGCCCTATACCACGGGTTGTACGAGGTGGAGGCGGAGAAATTGAATGTGTGTGAATGGGTAACAAAAATGGCAGAGAGGTTGGAGAATGTGAAAGACAGTGCGGCGTTAAAAATGGCTAAGGGGAAGGAGAGTAGGTTGCAATACCTGAACAGAGGTACGAAGATGAGGGAGTTTTTTTTAAAGAAGGAGATTTGGTATTATATAGGGTACCAGGGAGGACCTGTAAGTTATCGGATTCATGGCAGGGTCCGTACAAGGTCTTAAAGAAAGTGGGAGCGGTGAATTATAGAATTGGGAAGGTTGAGAATGAGAAGCACTCTAAGGTGGTGCATGTCAATTGTATTAAAGAGTTTAGGGAGAGAGCTTGTATAAGGAGGTTGGACATAGTTGTAGAAGAACAGGGAGATGAGAGCAGTGTATTGAGAGGTGAATGTGAAGGGTTCAATGAGAATGAACTACATGGGTTACTGGGGACATGTGACGATGTCTTCTCCGACAGTCCGGGGAGCACAGATCGAGTCAAGATGTCGATTGATACTGGGGAGAGTGAACCCATTCGGCAGACGCCGTATTCAGTCCCTCTAGGAATAAGGGAGAAGGTGAAGACGGAACTTGAAAGTTTGGAGGAGCAAGGAATTATTGAGAGATGTAGAAGTAACTGGGCATCTCCGTTGGTGCCAGTAAGGAAGCCAGACGGTAATATTAGACTCTGTGTGGACTACCGTCGATTCAATGAAGTGACAACTAAGGAACCATATTATATACCGTCATTTGATGAGATGATCGAGAAAGTGGGTGCAGGAAGAGTTATGTCGAAGATTGACTTGGCGAAGGGGTTCCATCAAGTGGTTGTTGACGAGAAGGACAGGGATAAAACGTGTTTTATTTGCCCTTTTGGGAAGTACAGATACCGTCGCATGCCGTTCGGATTGACGAATGCTCCTTCCGTGTTTCAGCGGTTAATGGAAGAGGTTTTAGTTGAATGCAGAGATTGGGCGAATGTGTACATTGATGACATTTTGGTAGTATCGGGTGACTGGAGTAGTCATCTGGAGCATTTGGGGAGTGTAATGGAGGCCTTGAGGAGGAATGGCCTGACCTGCAAGAGGTCGAAATGCAGTTTTGGGAGGAGAACGTTATAGTTTTTGGGTCACCAGTTGGGTGGCGGAACGATCAGTGTGCCAGAGGCAAGGGTTGAGGCAATTCGGAATCACCCTCTGCCTAAAACGAGAAAGCAGTTGAGAAGCTTCTTGGGCCTTGTGAGGTTTTACAGGAGGTTCATCCCTGGGCTCCATCAGTGGTTCTCTGTCCTCACGCCTCACACGTCTACGGTAAAGTCTGGGGTGGTGAGTTGGACAGGTCCGATGTTGGACGTGTTTCATGTGTTATGTAATCAGCTGTCAGCAGCAGTATGTTTGTGTGTTCCTTGTACTAGTGATGTGTTTGTTGTAGAAAGCGATGCGAGCTCAACGGGTGTTGGAGCTGTCCTTTCCGTGGTTCGGGATAACAAGAAGCTTCCCGTTGCATTTTTCTCAAAACAGTTGAGAGGGGCTCAGATGAAGTACAGTGCCCAAGAGTTGGAAGGTTTAGGAATATACGAAGCCATCAGGCATTTTGCGTACTTCCTGTACGGCAGAAAGTTCACTGTGGTAACTGACCACAAGGGTCTGGCAAACATGACGAAAGGAAAACAGGAGAATAGAAGAATTTATAACTGGTGTCTTAAATTATCTATGTATGATTTTGTGGTTGTATACCGAGCAGGAGAGGAAAATATCGTAGCAGACGATTTGTGTGATGGAGAGACAGATGTCAAAGACCGTGCCACCCATCTATTGGAGGAGGGAAGAGATGTGGGCATACAGGAGCAGCCCACATGAAGAAGAGAACAGAAGAGAACTAGTTTATGTTGTATACGTTATGTATCACGTCAGTTATGTTTTAAGTCTTGTAGAGTGTGCATCAAGTAGAACATTATGTGTGAGTAGTAGTGCGCAGGTCACCTGCAATATTGTGTATCATTCTCATTGGTTGGTTGGCGAGTGGATCTATAGTCATAAGCCACTCGCCACGCGTTGTAATTTTAGTTCATGCACTTGTATGATATTCGTTGACACAAGAGAGATTTATCTCGAGCTGAACTTTGGTGGCAGCGAACTTCGCTGTCCATCAGACTGTTGCTCTCGCGTTGTGCGCAAGGCGAGTGAGGGCAACCTCGAAACCCCCCACAATTGTATACCTAAATAATAACAGTGCTATGACTGACAATATAATTCCTTCAGCCAAGTTGGATTAGTGATGGATTTATCGTGAAATATATCTCAGCTTATCACACTTAACTCATGTAATAAGCATTATAAATAATATAATTACCATAATATAATTAATTAAGCTGTTTGATTATCATTTTGATTAACAGTATTAGCACATGTTACCAAAGTATTGTTTAACTGAGGAGATGATAAAACTTGAAGGCTCATTCTAAAATTAGGAGCACTAGTACCCTCACCTCTTAGTTTAAACATTCCTCTTATTCTACTGAGAGCTCCACCACTTCCTACTGGCACTACTTCATCACTTCCAGTAAGAAGAGAACCAACTGTTCATTGAAATATTGATGTTTGCACAGCACAGATAAAAATGTCATGTGACTTTTCATAATAATTTGATTATTAACTTGTACTAGTAAATCTGTATTGTCATACAAAAAAAATGCACTAATATATATATATAAAGTAGGAATGAACATTATTACATACAAATTCTAGCACTGAGCTTGTATGAAGTGATCGGATTTAACAGCCCACACTACACTATAACATCTACTTTCACCTCCTTTATAAAAATATAGATATAGATATAATGACTCAATTCTCTCCATTGAGCTAACAAGGAACATTATTAGTATACATCAAAGATAATTAGTATTATTCATTACCATTTTTTATCGTCACCATTGCAGTTTGATTTCTGTTTAAATATTGATTGTCAGAACAAGTTATTATGGCTTAACACTTAACTGAGATGATGTTACAACTGGAAGGGTACTCCTAAAATTAGGAGCACTAGCACCCTCAGCTGTTAGTGTATACGCTCCTCTTGTTATTGTATTGAGAGCTCCACCAAATCCTACTGCTACTAATCCATCATTCCCAGTAAGAAGAGAACTCACTGTACATTTGAATACTCGTGCTTGTACAGTACAGACAAATGTGAGAGTTGAAACAACAGGAAATTGTCTTTGATTAGTGTGTGTTCCATTAACCAGTACTTGTAAAAAATAATGTAGCAGAAACATCTATAATTTTATAATTATAATAATATAAAATAGTTACCTTTCCAAACTTATGAATATTGTTCATATACACACATACTAAACTGGTGTAAAAAACAAACAAACTATTGCTCAACTTGTTCCTGAAAAAGATGAGGTTTTGTAGAGGTGGGTAGGAAAAATTGGAGCTTGTGGCTAAAACAATGTTGTGGTTGAAAGCCCTAATTTCCCCAATTTTCCTAACCCACCTCTACAACACTTCACTTTTCTCAGGAACAAGTTGAGCAATAGTTTTCGTTTTTTGCACCAGTTTAGTATATGAACAATATTCACAAGTATGGAAAAGTAACTATTTATAGGATCTAACCTATATCACCAAATTTCACCGAATTAGCTCAATATGGCAATATTGTGCACAATGTAAGAATCTGGTCCCTTATCAGAGCCATCCATTCTAAAATATGGTCCTCTCACTGTATATCTTCATATCAGACCTTAACTCCACAGATATGTTGAGAACTGTCTTAAAGTAATTTCACTATCAAAAAAAACAACTGAGGTTTATTAACACCTTATTAATTGGCTACATGACATTGTAGTAAAATATTTAAAAGATATATGGGATGAGTAATGATGCCTTCATGTCTGTACCAAATTTTGGATCTCTAGTACCTGTATAGTTAAAAAGATAATCACCAAATCATTAAGAAAACTAAAATTCTACTCGTTAAGCCGGTGGCACTGCAGGCATTAGAATAAATCTATTTCTCTTTAAATTGTCAAAGCTCATGTTAATAGATCCACAGTAACTCCATACCGGTCGAAAGTCAACTGAAACTGAGAATAAATATCACTACCGTATTTTGTTTGAAGGCAGCAGAAACAGAATGAAACATCACTTCTTGTGGTCTCTATTTTCCAGTGACCTTCGCTGCAATAACTATCATATTGTTTTCCATGAACAAACTGGATAGCACCGCGCTATCACCACCGTATTTGTGTGAAGATGGAAAAATAGAATGAAGTATGTGATAACACAGTGACTATGACACTAGTCAGCTTATATAACTGCAGCTAAATTACTATCTAATTGCATAATATAAATCTACCCTGAAAGAAGGAATTACAATTAAATACATATACCACTTATTAACGGTATTGACTTGCACAGCAAAATGGTTTAAGGATTGACAATTCTACAAATCACACTTTGGCTGTACCAGATTTAGATAGACCACTTTTTCTCGTGAATGCTTCTCGTATAAGCATTATTATTTAATAAACGAATTCAGCTTGAATTGCACGTCATATTGATGTTTCTTGATGGGGTAAGAGTTATGACTGACTGAAGTGTACAGACTTTACAAAGAGGGAAGATATTTCTTTGTTGGCGCTAAATAAAGATTGAAGATGAAACTGAATATGACAGAGCTATAGGACATTGCATTGTTTTAAATGACTACATTGCTAGTCCTTCTGAGTACCTCTCTCCAAGTAGTGTGCTTCTCCATACTATTGATACTACTACTCCTGATGTTCCTTCAAGATACAGTAAGACTTCAGTATAACAAACACTTTGGGACCACAGGGTGTTGGTTATAGTGAAATGTTAGTTATACTGAGGTTCATTGAGTTTAATTAAATTTTTGACTTCAAATTGTAAATGCCAGCAATGCAGGAGCAAAACAGCTGCTTCAGTGTGGTTTGTGGAGCAATGGAGGATGGGAGCAAAACAGCTGCTTTTGCAGTGTGGTTTGTACCCATGTAAATAATTTGCAAATTCCACCATTCCTCCAGTCCTAATGTATATGTTTGTAAGAACAATTCTGACTTTGCTATAGCACTGCAGAGTTCTTGAAATTACATGTGAAAAAGGGTTTCAATGTCCTAATGACAACTCTATGCAACTTATTGAAGACTTAAAAAATTAAGAATTTCTATGGAATTATCACACAGATCAGAGCCTTACCCTATTATAATATTTGCTTGTTAACCAAAGAAACAGTGCGTGGAAGCCTATGAAGTTAAAATAAATACAAACATTTAAAAAATCAATGGTCTTATCTAATCAGCAGAGGTAGCACACTGCACTCTTCCACTACACAATACTTATCCTGGTGTCTTGCTACATTGTGCAATGGATTTTCTATAAGAGCAGCTACCACTAATAGCGCATCAGTCGAGATAACGTACCACCACTGTTTCTACAAAATAAACTGCAGTAAGTTTTTAACATTCAGATCATTTTAGAAACAGCCTAATTCCAATCGAGAAACATTGAAATTTCCTTGGTTAATTCAGGAAAAGATTGTTAACAAAAATGAGGCATCAAAATTTGTAAAAAGTATGTAAGGAGCCAGGCAATAATTATTACATGTGCCCAACGTGTGATCATGGCTGTGATTCCTGGTACTTAAAAGATGCTCTACCTGTAGTATGTGGACGTCGTTTTTGATTACTTTTTGATAATCCTTTAATTTGGGGATACTCTTGTTTAGTACTTATATCAGCAGTAATTCTGGGCTGGTACATGGTGGCCAAGCACCCCAGACAAAGTGAAGATAATGAAAATAGCATAATGAAGAGTACTAAGAAAACTATTTGCTGTAATTCTATTCTTTTATTGGTAGGGATCTCACTTTTCTTCTTAGCAATATACTTTTGCTTTTTTTTGCTAATTTTGAAAATGGAAACAATATATAGACTGCAAGTACATAAAACTGGTGGAAATATTTCAATCATAGTGATTATCAATGTTATTATTAGAAATGGATTTCAAGCAATATTACTTGCAATTGTAAAAATAATCTATACCTATGTTGTAGACAAATGTTTTGACCACACTTGTACTCATCGCTTTGCAATATTATTTGTTTACAATAGCGTCACTTCTTACGTACCTGTGTTATATAGAATCTACATGATCTGTAACATTGTAGGTGACCCAGCATCAGGTTATCGCCACATTGGTGAGCTTCGATTTGAACATTGTGAAACATATGGTTGCATACATGCTGCAATACATATAAGTATACTCATGTTAATTTCTCAACTTTTTCCAATAGTAATGAAATGCACAGTAGTGAAGTGCAGAAAGAAGTACAGGGGCAATGGTAAAAAAAAGCATACCGATAATGAGAGTGATACCGATACTGAAGAGTCAAAAAAAGCTCATTCAATAGACATTTGCGATCTCTACATAGACCTCGCTGTAATTTATGGATACACTGTATTTTTTTTGACAGTTTCAGGATATGGACCGCCACTTGTTGCTGTCATATTGCTTCCTATCATTGCTAAAAGTAAATCTCTGGAATTCTTAAATGCAGAGAAATTAAAAAGTATCCGAAAAGATGTTTTACGTATGAAGCGTGTTTGGATATGCGTGTATACAGGAATGACAATATTTTCTATGTTCACTAATCTTGCTCACTTGATACCAAATTCTCGCTTCATTCAACATGTATCATATTCCACAGGGCTCGGACACACTGGGGCATTCCTAAATTTTGATGGTTATCTTGATGTCGCTATACCCAAACATAGTTTAACTCGACTGATTGATATACATGCCTTCCCTAATTACGATGCACACTATCTTACAGAGAAGGATCAAAATGGAAATTCAGTAAAAGACGTAAGTGGTGAAAAAAAATTGTATCTGCCCTTTATTGACTTCAACTGCTTGAAAAAAAAATCTCACTATTCGAAGAATTACTTTACAAGACATAGCTACATTAATTTCGTTGAAAACAATCTGCAAAACAACCCTATCGTAAGGTATAACAACAAAAAACAGGCTATTGGGTACAATGAATGCTTCAATTATCACTCTCAGTGTAGATCCAGAGGCTTATTAAGCTACACAAAAGAATACCAACACCTGCAGAATGTTAGGAAGTGGACAGTCTGGGTCTTCTTAATATTGTTACTACCAAGCATAATAATATTCACTGTTTCATGTCTTCTCTGGAAATGCTGCAGTGGTCATAACACCCATAGAGGTCATAACACTAGTAGTGATGAAGACCAAAGTACAATAATATGAAAAGTTCAAACTGAACAGTAGCATATTTACGCATGTAGCTAGTAGCTTTGCACACTTATTTGGAAGAACGTTTTTTTTTATTAATAAGAGAACATTTATGCTTTACTTGATTATTTTTATAGCCCATAATGATTGTATGATTAAATTACTAAATAATTCAGCATAGCTGTATACTAACTTTGGAGCGAGTGGGTGAGGCAGACAGTATTCTGGGTGGACAATTTATATTTTTCTATATGATTATATTAATATTTATTAAGGGCATTATGCCTGTGGCTACATAGGAAATGCATAATAATGAACAGGTTGTGGCTTAAGGTAATATTATCCCATATTATATCAGTAAATACTAAGCCAACAGACAAGTAGTATTTCCTGTATCAAATGCATAATGCCCTTTGACACATAGGAAATGCATTAAAGTAAATAGGATGTGGCTCAAGGCCATACCACCTGTGTTACAGGTTATCACAAAGAGTTAATACGTCCCCCCAGGGTATACACATGTTTATTGTACTATAACTTATTACTATGATATTCATGCAAGAGAAGCATAAATAGCTATTAGGTATGATTATATAATATTCAAATATGACCTGAAAGAATAAATTATTGATTTTAAATTTGTTTTTAAAAAATAATTTGTTACTATGAATGCTGTCCTGAGCCATTGCATTGACTTGTTCTGACTTGACTTTAACTTACACACATACATTGAATTATTACATTCATGAGCATGTTTTCATAGAGTAAACTAGCTGGTAATGTGATGATACCTAGCATTAAAATAAATAGATAATCAATAATTTTCTGTCTATGTTTAAGCATTTTTCATTGCAGACGCTAAATTGGTTATATAAACTTATCATGTTATAATTTTTTTTGACTCTGTAACTACTTTACGCAGTTCTGGAGATTCAGTCAAATGTTGTGACAAGTTCTCAAACACAATTCTATACTAGAGATGAATTAGTCTTCACATGTACAATAACAGTGAGAGAATATGCTGTGCCATTTGACATTTTGTCAAACTTTAATTTTCAACGTTTTTTAAAGTCTTCACCCATTATGTGGGTGTGTCCTACTTTCATATAGTAAAAGAGAGAATGTCACAAAAATAAAAAAGAAAGTCAAAAAAAAGAAGGCATTTGTGACAGCATCAGAAGGATTGAAGGATTAGTTCCCCATCATGAATATACAACTTTGGTGACTTCAACAATCAGTCACTACTTTTATTCTTTAAAAATAATATATTCACTATTATGCTTTTTATGTATAGAATTGAATAAGATGTGTCTGTCATTGGTGATCAATCCTATGACCATTTGCTCAATCCACAAGAGTTCTATCCACAGAGTAACAACCAAAGAGCAGCTGAAATTTTTAATTCTATATTGGTACTTAGACAATGTTTTATTACTCTGCTAATTGATTAATTCATAGTATTAATATCTATCTGCCTTTTGTTTTTTGATTTAGAAAAAATGGTGAAGTGATAAATGAGCTGATAAAAACATTTAAAATCTGAAAAGTGTTGGTCAGTGGCGAGCTAGAATCTAGCATAGCAGTATTTCTTGACTGCATTAATACAAAATTGAATTTTTTATGTGCCTGTTGGTTGCTTTTGCTCAGCTAAGTATTTTAGCTTAAATATTCCGCATTGTTAAACAAAAACATGCTGGGAATAACTAATTATACATCTAATGAGTAAAACATGGCTGAGAAGGAATTTTTGAAGTGTTCATTAGCTGAAAAAAATATTTCACAGAATAATAGAATGTTTGCAAAAAAGATAAACAATTGTTCTAACATCAAGCAGAAGAAACAAATGGGCAACCAAGTATTTTAATTCTGTATCTATAATGTTAATGTTAGCTGTCAAATAGATAAACTGTTCTTGCAATAAGGGAGTTGTTCAAGGTTGAATCCTAACAAAAGAAAAATAATCCATCCAATACTTTGCCAAAACTGTAGGCTGCATGATTATTTAGGAGTGTTGGAGCCAAACAAAGAACTTAACTAACCAACAGATTGTCACTTCACTATAACTTATTTCTTATATTTACTCATTATAATTCACCTCTACCAGCTAGCCCAGGGCAGCTGACTTAGCTGCTCTAGGGCAGCTGGTTGTATAGCTTAAGGGTTTATTACCAGTGTCACTTAGCAATGTTTTTGTTATATACTACTCAACTCCAAAAATCTTTAATTCCTACTAACTGTGGTTAACTCATAACTATCCTATAGTAGAGGATTGAAGTGGCCATTATTGCCTATTAGTAACTAACATTTTTGGTCCTTCAAGCCCGATAATCTGGTTACTCAGGTTCTCAGCTACTTAGCTACAACTTTTATTGCAATTTCTGCTAACTACACTTCACTGTCAACTTCAAATATAATGTCTGAAGACCAAATAGCATTACTAAAACGAAAAAGAGCAGCTGCTAAAGGAAACATAACTAAAGTGAAGACTCAATTTGAAGGACTCTCATCAGTTCACCCCAGAGACATCGATTTTGAGTCCATTCAACATCAACTCCAAGTATTGGAAAATAGTGACAAGTCCTATCATGAGAATTATGATGGTTTGATGGAAAACTTCGCCCAGAGTTTAGATTTGAATCAGGAGAGCAATGATTTGTACGAATTTGGAAATGATGTCACCATACTTCGTGGAAAACTTCAAAATCTGTTAAAAGCTCATGATGGTTTTACTTCTTTAGATTTGTTGTCAGCTAAAGTAAACAGCTTGGAAAGACGCGTTACTGATGCCCCTAAAAGCATCTCTTCTGTGGAGATAGATAAGGTAGCTACTATCATAGAGGAGCTGCTAAAAATCTCTGTGAACCCAAGACTACCAGAAGTAAGAGAGCTTCAGGCTGACCTTGATTCTCAGCAAATTAAATTCTTCAGAGTTCAAGCAGATTTTTTGACCACAACATATTCTTCTGAAGTTTCTAAGGCTACATCTGACTCATCTTCTAGACCTAAGATTAAACTTCCAGAACTATCTCTCCCAACTTTCGATGGAGATCCTTTGAACTGGGCTATTTTTTGGGATCGTTTCCAATCTACACTCTCTAAAGTAGGCTCTGACAAGATGGTATACTTAAGATCTGCCATTTAATGTCAATCTGGCCAGGAAATACTTGATTCTGAAACTGGTTCTGGGGATGACTATGATCTAATGGTGAACTTCTTGAAGGCTAAGTTTGAACAGAAGCGATTGGTGCACAAAAGTCATGTGAAAGCTCTATTATTCAACAAAATCTCTTCTCACTCGTATGATGAGCTAGACAAAACTCAAGCACTCTGGAGAAAACACATAGTTGGTCTGGAAAAAAGCGGACAACTGGAAACTGGAGCTTTACTGACTTCTATTGCTGAAACTTCAATGAATGAATCTACATATGCAGAATGGGCTAAGTTTTCTTCCAAATATTCCAAAGTACCTGACATAAAAATCTTCAAAGAGTTTCTGGATGAGCAATTGAAAGTGCTACCTTCAAAATCGAAAAGTGTGAAGTATCAGCCATGCAAATCTTACTGTACATCACGTTGATGCTCATCGCAAATGCTCTGTTTGTGACAAAGATTACCATGCATTATACTTTTGTCAAGCTTTCAAAAACCTATCTGCCGATGATCGTTTCTCTACTATCCAAAAACTTCAACTATGTCATAACTGCTTGGGTAATGATCATTTCACTCGGAATTGCAGATGTGTAACATCATGTAAGAAATGTAACAAGAGGCATCATACTTTACTGCATCGTGAGTCTACAGCTAATAAATCTTCAAGCCAAGCTTCTTCTAAGGATGATGCTAATTCTGCAACTTCTAGTCAAACTCCAAGCCAAACTTCAGCTACAGCCAGAACTGGCTTGCCATCTTCAAACAAAGAAGTCACCACTGTTCTGATGACTTGTCAGCTAATGGTAGAAGCTAATGGTTACAAGCAGAAAGGGAGAGCTCTCATTGACACTGGTTCATCTGTTTCATTTATAACTTCCAGACTTGCAAACGCTTTGCAGGCAAAGAAGATTCCCAAGATAACCTCTATAGTTGGGATACAAGGTGCTCAAGTACCAAACAGTTCACATGTGGTGGATCTCATTCTTTCTCCACTTACTGGAACAGCAACTTCTGTAAAGATGACTGCAGTTGTGGTGGACAAGATTACATCAGATTTACCTATACAGAAACTTCCAAACATTAGGCAGTCTCCTATTCTAAAGGGATTACATCTGGCAGATCCCGACTTTGATCTTCCTGGTAGAATTAACTTACTATTGGGCATGGACTGCTACAATGAAATTATTCTACCTGCAGTAGTGACTTCTGAAAACTCCTCTCTTAAAGCTTATCAATCCATATTCGGGTACATTGTGGCAGGACCTTGCCACTTATCAGCATCTCAGGAGGTGTCACATGTCTCTATTCATTCCAGTACTGTCGATGAACAATCACACCAGCTGATCAAGTCTTTCTGGGAGGTTGAAGAACTTCAGCCAACCATTTCCCATTTGTCATCTGATGACCATCAAGCCATTGTAGACTTTGACTCATCGTTCTTCAGGGAGAAAGATGGTAGGTATTCTGTTCAGCTACCCAGGAAGTTGGATTCTCCAAGATTGGGAAACTCCAGAGATCAAGCGAAAAAACGATATCTGTTTACAGAGAGATCTTTGATGGCCAAGGGCAAGTGGGATGCTTTCAAAGCTGTTGTGGATGAATATTTTCACTTAAACCATGCAGAAAGAGTTCCTGTTTGTGACTTGAAGAAGCCTGATGGAGCAACATTTTATCTTCCAATGCATGGAGTTGTAAGAGAGAGCAGTACAACTACCAAACTGAGAGTGGTGTTCGATGCATCGGCGAAAACTACCACTGGCATATCGCTGAATGATCTTCTTCTTTCAGGACCTTTTCTGTATCCCTCTCTAGTAAACATTATCCTTAAGTTCAGATTACATTTAATTGGAATGACGGCAGATATAAGCAAAATGTTCCGTGAAATAAGTCTTCATCTAGGAGACAGAGATCTTCATCGCTTTCTGTGGAGAGATGATTCTAAGCAGCTTGTTGATTTCAGAATGACACGTTTAACCTTTGGTGTTACATCATCTCCATTTTTAGCAACTAAACTCCTCAGACAGATAGCATCAGATTATGAAAAAACTCATTTTCAAGCTTCTCAAACTATTGTGAACTGTTTTTATGTCGATGATTGCTTATCTGGAGCTGACTCCGTGGAAGTTGCCATTGCTCTCAGGGAATCTCTCAATGAAGTGTTAGCTCTCAGTGGCATGACTCTGAGAAAGTGGAGGTCGAATTCTCAAGAAGTATTGGACTCTATTCCAGAAACTTTGAAGGAGAAGGAACCTACTCAAACTTTGCCAGCAATTTCTGAACAACATTAGGCTCTTGGAATTCATTGGAACACTTCTGATGATTCTCTACATGTTGCCACTCCCCCTTTGCAAGACATTGAAGCTGCTACAAAGCGAACTATCGCTTCTGATGTTGCCAGAACCTTTGATGTGATGGGATGGTGTTCTCCAGCAGTGGTTAAAATGAAAATATTATTGCAGAGGATTTGGGAGTTAGGACTTGAGTGGGATGAGAAAGTTCCACCAAGGATCGAATCTTTGTGGAGAGCATGGAGAACAGAATTGCCTCTTCTCACAACTCAGCCAATTCAGCGCTGTTACTTCAGTTCTACTCAGCCATGTATCATTATTCAGTTACATGGATTCAGTGATGCATCTCAGAGTGCTTATGGTGCAGTTGTTGTATACTTGAGGTGTGTATATGCTGACGCCTCTACCTCAGTAGCTCTTGTACTCTCCAAAACTAAAGTAGCACCTATCAAGAAAACCACTATTCCTCGTTTGGAGCTCTGTGGTGCACATCTGCTTGCCAAACTATTGTCTCAAGTGAGTCAGGCTTTGCAGATTGAAGCTCCGAACTTGTATGTCTGGACAGATTCCACTATAGTCTTATCCTGGCTAAATACTGCTAATCCCAGGAAACTTCAAATCTTTGTTTCAAACAGAGTAGTGGAGATTTTGGACAAAGTTCCAGCAACTAGTTGGCGCTATGTACCCACTGCTGACAACCCAGCTGATCTTGCTTCCAGAGGTCTAATGCCTAGTGAACTTCTAAACTCTGTCTGTTGGTGGAAGGGTCCATCTTGGCTTTCAGAGTCACCTGACGAATGGCCATCATCTTGTAGCCAATTCCGGAATAAAAATGATTCTGAAGTTCAAATTTATTGTGCTGCTGTATACTCCTCTGATCATTACTGGCTAATTAACAAGTATTCCGATTATTCTAGATTGATTAGAGTTCTAGCTTGGATCAAGAGATTTGTGAACAATTGTCGACTCAAATCAGACAAAAGACTGACGAGTACAACCATTTTGCTGGAGGAATGTAAGGAAGCAGAAAACTTTCTATTCAGACGAGTCCAGGAAAGGTCATTTTCTACTGAACTTAACTGCCTTAGGAGGAAATAGGAGTTTCCTCGACACAGCTCTTTAAACACCTTAACACCTTATCTCGATAATCTTCAATTACTCCGAGTTGGAGGTCGTCTAAACAAAGGAAAGCTTACTCACAGTCAAAGACACCCTTTAATACTTCCCTCTAAAGATAAATTGGTCCACTTGCTTGTTAGACATCACCATATCAGATCTTGTCATGCTGGTCCATCTATATTGTTGCCATTAATCTCAAGAGACTACCATATTCAATCAGCAAGAAGACTTGTGCGTTCAATATTTCGTCAATGTGTGGTTTGTAAGAAACAGCAAGCCAAGACAAGTCAACAGTTGATGGGACAATTACCTAAGCAGCGATTGACTCCTGGAGCAGTGTTTCAAGCTGTGGGTACTGATTTTGCTGGTCCACTGCACCTCAAACTAGGACCTTCAAGACGGCCAACTCTCATCAAAGTCTACGTGTGCGTATTCATCTGTCTCAGTGTCAAAGCTGTTCACTTAGAGCTAGTCTCAGAATTATCCTCAGAAGCATTTTTAGCTTGTCTCAGACGGTTTGTAGCCAGAAGAGGAAAACCGGTGGAAATATTTTCCGACAATGGAAGCAATTTTATCGGTGCCAACCGAGAGCTCAAGAACCTGTACAGCATTTTACAAGAGAAGACTACTCGTCAATCTGTTTCCCAATTCTGCATATCAAATGGAATCAAGTGGACATTCTCACCAGAAAGAGCACCACATTTTGGAGGTTTGTGGGAAAGTTCAGTCAAGTCCATGAAATCATTACTAAAGCGAGTAGTTGGAGAAAACAAGCTAACCTTTGAAGAAATGTCCACAGTCTTGTGTCAAGTGGAATCGTGTCTCAATAGTAGACCTCTTGTACCTCTGAACTCTCCCAATGACGATGGGATAGAAGCTCTTACACCAGGGCATTTCCTGATTGGAAAGCCACTGGAAGCATTGCCAGACCAAACTGATGTCCCAATCAAACAAACTTTCTCCAGAAAGTGGAACTTGTGTCAGTCACTATCCAGGGAATTCTGGTCCAGGTGGTCAAAGGAGTACCTGCTATCATTAAATCGACAAACAAGATGGTTTAGATCATCTCGAAACTTTATGGTTGGAGATATAGTTCTTCTCAAAGATCAACAGCTGTTTACTCACACTTGGCCCCTTGGTTGAATCATTAAGACATATTCAGGTTCTGATGGAAAAGTTAGAGTAGTGGATGTTCAGACTAAATCTGGAGTATATCACAGGCCTATAGTCAAATTAGTTCTACTATTGTCAGAAATAAATGATAATTAACTATCTTCCCTGGGGAGGAAATGTTGGAGCCAAACCAAGAACTTAACTAACCAACAGATTGTCACTTCACTATAACTTATTTCTTATATTTACTCATTATAATTCACCTCTACCAGCTAGCCCAGGGCAGCTGACTTAGCTGCTCTAGGGCAGCTGGTTGTATAGCTTAAGGGTTTATTACCAGTGTCACTTAGCAATGTTTTTGTTATATACTACTCAACTCCAAAAATCTTTAATTCCTACTAACTGTGGTTAACTCATAACTATCCTATAGTAGAGGATTGAAGTGGCCATTATTGCCTATTAGTAACTAACAAGGAGGCATTACATGATGACCAGAAAACAATAAGTAAGAATGTAATAGACCACAATAATTACTTTATGATAAAATGTGATAATTATTTTTAAAATATCCAATTTTTTTGGCGATTTACTAGGTAATATTTCTTTCAAGCATAATATATGTAGCTTAGGGCCAAATTTCAATGCTGTAAATAAAAAGTTCTATTATAGAAAAAAATTCTATAATGTCTATAGTACTAATTGCTAAAGTAAATATCTTGCATTTACTATGCTAATTATGCTAATTTGAGGCAAAAGGCACAGGTATAATGTTAGCCAGCTATGCCTTGACAGTAATGCCAAAAGGTTATTCAGACAATAGTAATGATGTACAATAGAATGATGCCCAGTTGTACTAGTGGTTACAAACATGTATGCTGTCTGTCATCGATAATTTTCATTACTTGAGGCTACAATGCAACATTGTCAATGAGAGATTACAAAATATTCCATTTCTTATCTTATCTTTTTTCTATGTTGTACTAGTTGTAAGCTTGAGCACAAAATGGTGAGTAAGGTCTGAATGCAAATTAGTTTCCTGAAATATATGTTCTAGCTCCTAGGTGTTACTTTGAAATCACCATTCAGTCTTCTATTATTCCTGGTGTGTGAATGATTTATTCATGTAACAAAAATGTGATCACATTTTACTCAGAGTTCCCCCGAGTAATAACTGTAGTTCTTAATAATAATAATGACAAATCAAAAAGCAGTCAGCTACTACAAAGGCTAATTTATAATGTTGAAGACATTTTAATAACCACTCACAAACTTAAAATGTATAGCATTAGGAATTAATGCACAATTTTAACCTATTCCAAATAAAAGTAATTACTGTAGTAATAACAGGACATACTATTGGAAACCTCAAAAGTTGTATTTTTTTGTTAATTTGTGTTATTTAGCTAATCAGTAGCTGCAACAGACAGATTTTTTATGATTTTTATTTTATTGCATAGAACATTACCAATACAACATACCACCACTGCTTATTCGAATAAAGAACGAACTCAGGTAAGTATTAAGATCTAACTGTGACCTGCAGTTTACGGAATCCATTTGCAGCAATCTAATTAAAACGAATAAATAATTCAATTTTCGGCATGACAAAGGTAAAGATTGACAAACTCAAGAATTCTATTTCGTAGAATATAGGACAAGTTGACCACCAAACAACACAATACTTGTGAGGGTAAAAGTGGCATATATACATTAACACGCACAGAATAAACTAGAAAAATGCTTGTGTATAAAATGTGAATGACCAAATAGTTGTTGCAAATGAATTGCAACTAGATTTAAAATTCAATTCTGGTATAGCAGCACTAGTATAATAAAATGGCTTGATTTATCTGAAACTAACATTCTAGCTTTTGCTTATATTTCACAAGGTGTATATAAATAGCTATAACAATAAACTATTAATTTTAGTTAATTGCAACAAATGCACTCTTATTTCAAGAGTCACTCTGATTGCAGCTACAATATAGTTCTTACAATATGCAATATCATGAACTCTTTAAATATGCCCAGTGAAAAGTTGAAACTACTCAAGTCAAACAACTACTTATCTGATATAAAAGGCTCTTTGTGTCTGTGAGAGACTAGTACCAAACAGGTATACACATCTATTTGTTTATGGATGACACAAATTCTCAATTATTCAGCCCATTATTATTGCTTGCTTCACTCACTTGCAAATAAGATATCCAAGCAATTATTCATGCATACATGTTCTTTTTTTTTTTTGGCATGATTTTAGTTTACAGATCAAGAAAATTAAACATCAGGCAGTTTTTTTTGTAATACAAACATGAAGTGCCGGCTCTTACTATAGTAATATCTAGTTTCTATATAACAGCATACTTTGGAATAGCTTACAAAATGCTTGCTTCAAATTTTCCTAAAATTGTATATAGGTGTGTTGTAAATATAGAAAAACGGTTGGATTATTCACCTAACACAATTCAACAAATCAGGTTAGTTGCTTCTAGCAATTGTTTTGATATGATTGTCCACCACTATCTTGCTAGGTCAAGTTATGATAGATAGCTCTACAGATAGGCTGAACATTTTTAAGAAAAATATTTAGCTTGCATGTGCGAGAAATAAAGAACTCTTTTTTCATGTAATTATTCCAGTTTCAAAAATATGAAATACCAAATATTTTGTTATTATGAGCATCATAAGCTAATACAATTGAAGCAGCATCTGGGAGAGCTATATAATATATCTGAAAAAAGGGGAATACAACTAGGGGTCTAAACCTGCACAAAATCAGTAGGACTTTCAATTGTAGAGTATAAGGTAAATAATGAATTTTGAAAAAATTTAAATGCAGAAATAATAATGATCCTAATTGAATACCACAGTATATTTGAAAAACCAACCTAGAGTGGGTCAAATCAACATTCTTGAAGTTTCAGTGGGGTTTCATATTTCATAAAAACATTTGTCGCAAAATGTCACCATGAAGGTCACATAATTTTCAGTTGATGAAAAACCATTTCCTGGCAGGTAAAATGTCAACCAAAAATGCCTATAAACTCTCTGATTCTGTATTACTATTTAATGCTCATAGGATGATGTTCCCAGTATTATGTCACATGTTTCAGTTTAACTCACTCCACTTATGTCAAAGCTAGAAACTCTATTAAAGATTGTATAATCATGACATTTTTGCTAAATTTCTTAAGTAAGTTTTTTTTAGACCGTTAAAATTATTTTCATTAGTATTTCTAGTCTATTAAAATTATTTTTATTAGTATGTCTAGTATTCAAGTACATATTTGTTTTATTTTCTGTAATTCATGTCACATACCATGTTTTTGTTCATGACAATGCGTCCCTGGATTGGAAAAATCCATTTGATGTTTATTCCAAACAGCCTCCTTCTGCAGAAGTTACAGAGCATGGATTAAACCCCAAATAACATTCATTGTTTTCTCCATTGATATATTATGTGTCCATTATTTCCCCCATTATTCTAATTCTTATTTCAATATTGAAATTTTTAATTTAATTATTGTTTTCTGTTTATGCCTTTCAGTTTCCCCTTTCACAACTGTGGGTCTGGCCTCCCAGAAGAAAGTGGAGAAGTGGAGAAGGAAATAAGAAGGAGGAAAGAGTGTTGGAACTGAACTGAGAACATAGTTGGCTGTCATTGTTTGTTGTTGTGCATACATGCCCTTTATGTGTATAACTTTTGTCACGTTTCTGATGTTGATGATTTCGTGTGTTTGTGTGTCCTTTCGTGTTGGCGCAAGTGCGTGGCCTTGAATAATAAATAAACGAGCCACGCACGCGCCAAGTCAGTCCAGTTTGATTTTCAAGAAAATAGAATTAAGACTCTGTACTCTTGGATCAGCGATTGCGTACACGAGCTCCGGTGACCCTAGCGCCATAAAGGGACCAGATAACTTGAGGCGCAAGAGCAGCCATCTGGATTCTGGTGGCAGCGTACCTCCGGGATCTGGCTGACGACCGAGGAAGCTTAACCGCCACCTCAGCCGACGACCTATTCTCCCACAACAACTAGTTGTAATGTTCCATATGGTGTGCTTTTTAGAGTCAAATATGTAACTTTGTATATTACTTTGCACGAATTTTGAACCATTATTGCAGTGACATTATTATCTAATTATAAAGAAAAAAATAATTGTTCAGCTACTGAAAAAAATTGTAATCATTTGCTAAGTGTGTAATTAAAACATTATTACATTATTTGACATTGATGCAACACTGTTTTTCAATTGTAATTAAATATAATAAAAAGACTAGTGTAGAAAAGTTAAAAAAATGACAGTTTTTCCACTTCAATTAATTGTTTAAATTCTTATTCCATTCAATAAGCTTCAATTTATCATTTCTTTGATATGAATTAACATTCAGCTGTTGAAATTTAGTTCAATGAACAATCAAAACTTATTATGAATAAAGTCCAAAAGGTCGATGGACACTGGACATAATAGTAGATACATATAATATACTAGATACTTGATGACAGAAAATTCCAGTTTTTGTCCTGTGCTTCTTTATTTACCACTTATTCTTTCTTCATCTCTTTAATCTCCACTAGAGTATGCCACCATCGACCCGTTTCACTAAATGTTTTTCTTCATTCATTTTCTCACTCACCATACGTTTTCTTCCATCTGTCTTTTTCATTTCCGCATCGACATCAGTTTTATCCTCATTCACCACTCTTACTGCTCCATACACTAAAATACATTCCTCTTTCTCCTCATGCATAACTCCTTTCACTTTTTGTGACTTTTGTATATTAACTAATACTTGATAGAAAATGGCATACTTTTTAGCTCTGGGAAGTGATTTTTAAACAATAGCTTATATTTACCTCAACAATTGGTGGATATCACTTGAAATATATATTTGGGTTGTAACTAAATTGCAATGTCTTCATATTGAAATGATTATTTTATTCTCTGTCCCGAGGAAAAAGTGTTATCGAGTTTTGTTACATATCAGCTAGATTATAGAGTATAAAGAATATGACACTATATTGAATGTCCTTTCATAATAATGTAGTTATGATGATACATAATAATATAAATACTTTTTCACAATACAGTATATCATGAAACATGAATACAAATCACTACCAATTTTATAAGTAACTTCTATAAAAACATTATATCATTTGACACAAAAAAAATGTAATGCGAAAAAAATTGTACAAATTATTTAGTTTTCACCAATTATGTTATTTTTACAAAAAGTACAGACTATGTTTTTATTCCTAAATACTATCTTGCAAAAAATTGTTACAGTCTTTCAACCAAATCAAGTACAAATGTCAAATAGCTTCATAAACACCAGCAGCTTCAGTGTTTGCTCTATCAGTTGCAGATGCTTTAGCTTTTACAACTGTTTCGTATGCCTGACATTCCACCATATGAACACATCAGAGGAATCTCTACTTTTTTCATCATATTTAGATTTGTTTTTGTAGAAACATTCTTGGGCTGTTTTGCCTGATGAAATCTGACATAAGTTAGCGAATTACTTTATAAAAATATAGATTTTTTTTTTTCAGTTTAAAAATTTCTTATAACAAGTGAATTTATAATAATATGTATATTGTAAAATTAAAAAAATCTCACTTCACGATGAATAGTATATACAGAATAAAACTTGCAGCAGTGACAAGAGAGTCTAATATAGTGACACCAGCCAAACTTCCTATGTATGAGTCACAAGTTGGCATTATTTTGTTCAAGCTATTTCTTGATGGACACAGTTCTCCTGAAGCATTGCATTATCAGTACAACAGAATACATAATAAATTATTTAACAATATAAAGTACATATTATACATAATAACACCATACTGGAAACCTATTGATTAGCGTTTACCACTTAGCATTGTACAATAATGAATTTTGCTTTTTTAATGTAGTTTCCTTATTACATAATATTATATGAGACATTATTTTGAGCAGTATACAAATTACTCTATAACAATTCAAATAAAACACATTTTTGCAATGACAGAGTTAGACCTCATAATATATCTAATACATACTTTGCAAAGTTATTTCATAAACCCATTGCAGTTAAAAAAATATTGGACCTAAACAAAAGTGAGAATAATATTTACACAACAGCATTATAATGGAATAAGTAACCACAGTCTTGCTTTGGTTAATGAAAATAAAACCAAGTTTAAACTAGAACTAATAATATATGTCTCTATCAAGTAGTAATACATTTAGATATAACTCCCATTACATTGGCAGTACAAATAGGATCACTTCTCACATGAAATATTGGAGTAATAGTAATTACATCTACATTACAGGGACTAGTAATATCTAACATGTCCAATAAAAGTGTAGTAGCATTGGGTTCCAGAAATCCTGATATTTTATTATAGTGTAAAAAATATTGCAGTCTTGAAATGCAGGTAAACAATTCAGTTGGAATAGACCATCGCAATACATGAGATTCTTGAGAAAGACATGATAAACTTGTATAGCCTAAAATATAAATATAAATATTATAACTACATATGTCAGATATATATTTATATATCTTCCATTCTAGATGCTCCCTTCACATTTTTATTAACCCTGAGCATGCATGTGCGAGAGAGTTACGGTAACAAGTTTCTCTGTCTATCAGTCACTCGGTCAGTCAGTCAGTCAGTCAGTCGGTCAGTCAGGTAGTCAATCACTCAGTCAGTCAGTCTGTCAGTCATTCTGTCACACATATCTCGAAGATGGCAGCCTCCTTGAGATTGATACAAGTATCAAAATGTTGCACTGGACATTTTTAGTCCTTTTAATGTGCCAGCAACCAACCTAGTTTACCATTTCTAGGTTTTTACATGCCTATTGAAGCTTACCCAAAGGTTAGAGATACTGCTATAATATAAGCTTGGAGAGGGGGGGGGGGGGGGGGGGGGAGTTAGAGAGTTTTAAAACCAACTTTATCAACCCTAGCACAGACTACTGCAGTGAAGATATGAGCATGGTAAATAAAACACTAATTACACACTGTCAGTGTGATATGGCAAGAGATTTCACTCTCAGAAATCATTTTTTCACTCATGTTTGGCACATGTTAATAAATTAGCCTGCTCTTGAATAGTTTCACCATATCACACTCTGACTCATGTAATAAAATGCATCTCATGTGCCATTTTAATTTTATAACAGACAAAAAAAACACTAAAATATACAGAATATTAAATTAGAATAAAATTAAAATGAGAATTTCACTGATGCAGATATAATGATACTGTTTATAATAATATTTGATGCTTGTGAAGGTGTTGTTATAAAGATAACCAGTAAATTTTTAAAATATTCCCTCTATGATAAGACATGCATTTTTTTATATTTGATAATATTACACAAATATAGACAATAATATAATTATATCACATAATGCCATGTTATGATGTTTATTTGAATGTTTTACTCTTATTAAAAGCGTGTATAATTATGGAAGGAGTCAAAATATAGACATATTAAATAGTAATGATCACTAATGTAATATTGTTAGGATCATTTATTGTTCAGTAGAACCTCCCTTATCTGGACTCCCAAGTTACAGGCACCTCCTCCCTCTACCAGGCAGCTGCTATGTACCTTGTGGTTAGGTAAAGTATCCCAACTTGCAAATTTGACAGCTGCTTTTGGATAGGCAGTTCAGCTGGCAGCACTATTTTGAATGCATTCTGAGATATGGGCAAATCTGAGATACAGGCACCCCTTGAAACCAAGGTGCCTGGATAAGAGAGGTTCTACTGTAGTAGCATTTACTATGAAAGATGGTGGTTCTACAAAAATAATGTGAAAAACAAGTTAAAATTTTAAAGAAAAGTAACAACTATAATCAGGACTCCTTAAAGTGTGTGATTAATGAATTTAATGTATAATCCTAATAGTATTCTGCACTTCCACAGAGTTGTTATAGCTATTTTTTTGCTGGCTTGATCAGACTATGTACATACACTGTGATGCTTACATACGATATTTATACGACAAAATAGACTTGGCTGAATGATACCAGCACTATTTTCACAAATAAACAATAATTATTTATTACTTCAAATGTATTGTACCTTTCACTAATTTTAAACTATTTTTTACAAATGTTCCATTCATTTTACAGTGACCATCATTCATATGTGTATGATTTATTCGTGAAATAAAACAATGACCACAAGAATTTTTTCTATTACGGAGTGATAATATACATACATGTTTCCTTGACATAAGCCACAGCATATAACGATTAAAAGAAGGCTGAGAAAGAAATTGGGAAGTGGTAACTTCATAACTGCACTCCATCACTGATTTACTGGTTCTTTAAGCATGTAACTTGTAGTTTTTCCGCTCAAGTACATTCTGTTTAGAAATAAATAGAATACTTAGAGGAGTAGTTTATGGAATCAAATTACCAACTCTACTTGCTCGAGTACGAAGACAAATTGTTAGAATTAATATCAATGTAGTAGTAATACATAATTTTGACCAAACTAGATGATCACACTAATTGTATGATTATTTCAATCAATCATATTTTTTTGGTATTACATGGGTTTCTCCATTGATTTTCTTGAATAGATTCACATTTGCTTTGTCAATCTGTAGCACCTTTTTGAGTAACCACACCCATAACCCGACCAATAACTGACAATTTTATGGTACTTAATCATTGACAGACACATGACAATGACAGGAATTGAATATCACAACTGACATAACCTATTGAGTACTGTACCAACTGACCCAAGATATGTTAATAAGATAATGGATCATTTGAACATGACTCCGTGAATGCACACTTGCAGCAAATACCTTCATTGTTATTGGAAATACATCCTTTCAGTAAGCCTCACAGTAAAACAAACAATCTAATACACAGTTAAAAACACATACATATGTAAATACACTCCCACGACACTACGGCTAAGTACTTAATTTTTTGTTTTGTTTAAGTGGTCAATCTAATTTATGTATAATAGTATACGATCTAAGTTATACAATATTATACAATGTTGTTGTGTTAGTATTTTGTTTATTTCAAGTGAAAGTGATAACCACTTGTTTTCTAAATGATCCAGTTCCCCATTAGGTATGAGTGAGTGAAAGATTGAGGTCATTGCAAGGAAGAAAATGATAACTGGTAACTGGAACTATTTTGCTATTATTGGAATAGTACCAGGCCTGACTGTATAATAATATGTGCTTCATGCTGCATATCATAATCTAAGTTCGAGTTATGGAACATATGATAAAGCTTGTTGCTTTAGTTTGTGTCTTTGTTTTAACTACTTAGCTTCAGTTTTCATAAGTGCAACTCTTCATTGCTAAATAAAACTCTGTATTGTGATAAATGTCACGAAAATGCTTTAACATAATATATGAAGTGTATAACTACATCACATAATAACTAAAACTCTCACCTAAATTAAACAATTCCTTCCTCACTGTTTGGTAGTAGTGGACACACTATCAGATATTAATTAAAATTAAGTAAAATCGAAATTTTTACCTAAAAAGTATAATTTTGCCTAATCTTATTCAATGGTGATTGAACATAAAGTTATCTGAGCCTAACACACTAGGCATAAAATATAGGTACAATAGATTCAATAGCTCTAGAGTCACAATTTTTGTCAGCCTATAGCCTAATTAAAAGTGATCCATGATGGATAGAAACAATGTCCAACTTATTTTATATTAATGTTCATCCTTATCAGTTGTTGTATGAGTTAAATAAAGGCATATTCTCAACAACAAATATTTTTACGACACTTATTAGCTGTGAATGCCATGAGTAAGTGCAGTTACAAACAATGGTTACCATATGAAGCTAGAATAGCACATGCTGGAAGGGGGAGGAGGAAAAAGCAGTGGTTGATGGGTAGTTAAAAAAATCCTTTCATCAGCACAATAAGGAAGTTCTCCAAACATATAGATTCCCGGGAACTACATGTCCACATATGTATATAGGCATGCACATCCCATCTGAGCATGCTCAGGTACAATATTGTGATTGTTAAGCATCCCATGCCTGCCCCTGTGTTGCTATACAATTAGGTCAAGTCATTAAAAGTCTTAAGATAAGAGGAACTCAGACTAGATGATGATATTTAAGTCCTTTTAACTTTCCCATTTTCAATTTTCAATTTCAGCAATATTTGGAGAAAATGAGTGAAAAAGCTGACATTAAGGTGAGTGTTGCAATACAGCCATGCCCATACATTCATCCTGCCATTCAGAATCAAGCCCATTCATGTGAGCATACTAATTTTTCCGGTACAGATTTGTGTCATGCATTATACTTCCAGTGCTAATCAATTTTTTTGTCTGGTGTTGGGAAGTCTCAGCTACTAGAAGTGTGCTTCCTTCATAAACTGTAAGTATGCCTGCTCTCCATAAAGTGTGGCTTAAATGTTCATATAACATGCATGTCAAAAACACAATGTTCCTGTGGTTATTGTTTCTTCTACCAAGTCAAGTTAATACCAAAACATAGATATAAAAAAAAAATTATTGTTATAAGCTGAAATTTTAAGGACAATGTTATGCAACTCTTTGTAAATTACTGCATTTGTTATTATTATTATTTTAGAAAAAAATGATTGAATTATTATAGGCTAAGCAAACTCTCTCAGTAAGAGAGAAGAGTGGTGTTTGCATACACAACAAGAAACATAAAAGATTAATCTCTATATTTGAAAGAAAGACTGAATGACAATACAAGTATAATGTATTAAACATCTTTCATCACAAAGCAGTTATGAATTGGTTGCTGGCTAGGTATTCTTCAATAATCAAAGTTTTGGTTGTCTCAAGCATTAAAAAGGTTACATAGTGATCTGTACAGAATATGAAATCTAACCAAAAAATAGTAACTTAGTTTTATAGTTAAGTTCTTAAAAACATAGTCCAGTCCATGTAATAAATGTGTCCTTAAAAAGTTCTTACTTTTATGCAGTCTTTGGTATAGTTAGCCATGGTACACCTATTTGTTGTTTCTGCTTTTTGTTTACTTATTGTTAGCTATTGGCCCAACCCCAGTGTGGCTACACCCTCTTCTGTAAAGTTGCTTGCGAAACTCTGGCCCTGTCTCGGCGTAAGCAGACCTTTTACCTACCGGTAAGGGGAAAAGTCTAATAGATTGATATAGCAAGAGCCGTTTGTTCATGCTTATTCAGCATGAACCTAACTGTGTTTCAATTAGCGTTGTGTAAATGTGTATCGCCAAGTGGACTATTCATTACAATAGACTCCAGCTAAACTCATTGTTATGGGTATGATATATTAGTTGGGTTATATAGCTTGCTATAGCACAATTTCAGTGCAGGAAATGTGTAAACCAATAGAAATATGCTTGCGGTCTAGTATTCAGTTTCAGAATACATCTTTGTGCAACATGGAAATGAGCAACTCACTTCCTTTCATAATCTTTTGAATTCACAAATCCTGCCATCCAGTTTATCATAGAAGTAAAAAAAAAAGGAAATCATCCATTATTTGAAGTCTTACTGAGGAATCAAAAACTTTTCAACAAATGTCTATAAGAAGCTTATGCACACTAATCTATGCATACATCAAGTTCTTGCCATTGTTCAGTCAGTGAAACTGAAGAACATCCTTCTACTAATTTTTTTTTCTAGGACACTAATGCTAACACTGTAAAACATGGGGTGTTCCACTACACCTTCACCTTTAATGGGGCGTAGTGTAACACTTCTGTATTGTGAGGTGTTGTGCTACGCTCTTAAGTATTCTGTAACACCGTGGAGTGTAGCATGACACCGCTATAAGCTATAGTACACTTCTGTGGGGTGTAATCAATTAAAAGGTACAACTGAATCACAAACATTATAAAGGGCACAAGCTACTCGTACAATTTTATCAACCTGTGGGGAAGTATCTTTTTGTTTTTTTTATTAAAAAGTCCACTGGAAGTGTCCCTCTCAGTATGCTGTACTTTTGGTGCACAGCACCTATCACCCTTTCCACATGAATCCGTACATTGGAGATATTTCGAGTTTCTTCTACTTCCAATGGACTCAACTGACTTTTACCCTTGGTATATGCTGGCAAACATTTTGGCATAGTCTTCCACAAGCTATCCCGATCAGGCCAGATAATTAAGGATCGCAATACAGTATCCATAAGTGTAAGCCACTTAGAAAAAACACGAGACACTGTAGTTACTGATACTCCGAATCGATACGCTAAATCTTTGTATGGACTATCAAGGCAAAGTTTCATGAGTGTCATTACATATTCTTGAAAAGGGTTCAGTTTTGTATTTCCACTACAAGGTGAACAAATAAATTCGAATAGTGTTTTTGTAATCCAGTATAGAATTTTACACATTCTTCATCATTGATGAAATCTTTTTCAGTGAATGTTTGCATCATTTCTTTCAGCACTAATATTTCAGCTTGCAAAATGGATATCTGTCGCTTACATTTTAAAAGTTCCTCATCTTTTTTATTCATGATTGCCGAAGTCAAATCAGTTTGACAAGTTGCTTGAGCTACCTGAAATTCATCATTACCGTCATTGCTATTAACCACTTTCAGTAGCTTCAGAAAGCAAGATTGGCCTGTTGTCTTTTAAAGACTCCCTGGATTTGGCCCTTATCCACCGCTCCTCTGCAGCTTTAGCTTTGTTCTCACAAACTTCTCTGCTGTGGCCTAGGTTGAGACTTGGAAGCCAATCAGGATTGGTTTCATCTAGTAGAGCAGCTAGCTTTCCAGAGACAAAATGTTTGGAGCAAATTCTATCATTACTCAATATCTTCTGTGTTAAATTATCTCTCTTTATGGCCGATAAAAATCCTTGCCGACGTTTTTGGCTCAACTTTTTCACTCCATGCCCTCTGTTGGTAACAACTTTAGGGATCCTATAAAAGGACACATCCTTATCACGTCCAGAACGCTTGCTACAGCCAACAACTATACACGGCACCATTGCTCTATGTGCCGAACCTGCACACCAGCACCGCGAGTCACGTGATGAGGAGCGTCGGGCGAAAACACTCTATACACCCACCACATACTCTTCTTAGGCTCGCTGGGAGAGACCCTTTACCAACCTAGAACCTCTACACACGATTAGCTGTTGGTAAAGGGATTCGGTACATGAGACTAACTTTTCATTATGGCGGTTCAGTTTAAGGAAAGTGTCTCAACTTTCAAGAGTAAATTAAATGCTTTGCACCCCTTAAAAAAGTAATGCCAATATGGTAATACTCTAGTGATGTGGGAAAGGAGGACTGTTTAATAATTCTGTACAGCATGAGTTTCTTAAGTAGTTTGAGACAAATAGTGTGTACGAAGGTGCCTGTTTGAGTTTGCTAGTATGTAAGTCAGACAAAAAATGGAAACTGGTTGTTTATTATGTAAACTTGATACATATATATATCTTAGAGTCGTCTTCAGTGGTTTCACGAAACAGCTGCAGTAGGCTTGTATGTTTGTCCCTCCATCTAGTCTTATCATTAATCACAGTAGTTTAGCAAGTGTCTAAAGAGTACTACTTGTCACTTACTCATAATAATACCAGTGAACTTTAAAAATTCGCTCACTAAATAGCTAGACTAGAGTAGCTAAATGGAATGGCATCACAACTATAATAATTGAATGGAATCATATAGCTATTATATCCATGTATTTTTTATACAGCAGGCCCACAACTGTATTATCTTGTCCAGTAGTAATAACATTTCCCATTAGCTTATTTTGCAGGTTAGCACACATGCTGCTGATGTATCAAGGCCAGTCAATACAAGATGTAGGCGAAGTAAGCGTCATGAATTAAGTTAATAACGGGTGTCAACATAACCAGGCCTCATCCCTAATAGTGATAATGTTGGTGGCCCTGCCTCTTTTATTGTCTAGGTACTAATTTTTCCAGTTTTTTTTGTTTTTTTGTTTTTTGTTGTTTTAGTTTTGGGGCACGATTTAGGTTCACCTGCATTGAGTCTACCACATTGGATTTATGTCCAACCAAAAGGTTGAAGACTTACTGATATTCTCCTATTACTTGTTACAGGGTGGGCATAGGTAGGGTAAACTTGTAGTTGTGCATTCCCTGGCTGCTTTGGCGGTCTCTTTAGCTTATGACCTTGACCCATTCTTGGTTGATGCTCGCACTTTGCTGTCTATACATGCATTGTTAGTAGTAGGAAGTAGCGAGAGAAGGAGAAAGATACTCTCGAGTTTTACAAGTGGAAATTTAACATGTCGAACGTGTTTATACGTAATACATACATACATACATACATACATACATGCATACAGTAGGGGTCCCAAAAAAGTTCCCATAGCGACCAGACTTTTTAGCGACTAACAGAAAAATAGTCTCTAGGGTAAGGAGACTTTTTAACAGACTTTTTATCAACCAATGCCAACTACACAAGTCACCAGCTGCTGAACCGACTTTTAAACTGGTTTTTAAAGTCCGTTAACCCTTTCGTTCCTGAATTGTTTGGACGCGCGCGGAAAAATCTAATTTTATACCGCGGAATAGAGCATTGCCATTTTATTTTTTTAACTCGATGCTGGCTGGGAAAACCCCATAGCAACCATATATCACTAAATAGACCAAGAGTTTGGGATTCCCCTCATTTTTTGATTGAGAAAATTGAATAATATTTAAGCCATCTACTAATATTTCAAAAAAATAAAAAATTTTCCCCAAAAAATCCACTTTTCCCATCAATAAAAAAATAAAATAAAATAGAAATAATATTGTTTGATGCATTATATACCAATATTATATTAGTTCAACAATAAAATATGTTGTTTGTTTTGTGTGGTGCTGATTGTGATCATGTAGGAGACATCTATGAGTGTCCACAAGGAACGTATGCCATCGGACGTCAAGCTCCACTACAAAACAATTTCATATACACAAAAACACAAACAACAAAGATATTTGTAATACAAACAACAAATTATTCATGATCATATATAATTGCAAACTTTATGATTTATTGTATGCGGTTTCATACAGGATTTTTGTTTGGGGTGGGGCTCCGAGTGTACTTTGCCACACCCATTTTTTGGAACCTACACTACTTTGATGCACATCTTTGCATACGAGTCTATACTTCACACTGATGATCAGTGTTCGGTCCTATGCACTAAAGGCTCAGTTATGATAGGAACATAATGGGATACAATATCAGACTAAAAATAAATGCTTCCTAAATGTTCATTTCTATTCAATCCCAAAATTCTAGGGGGGAACCAAGCGCTAGCCTCCCACTGTATGAACCCTGGTATGTATACTCCACACTGTACATGAGAGAAACAATCGTTGTATTGAGAAAGTGTAATTTGAAAATGAAAAGCAGTACAAGCACACACGTGGAATTCAACTTACCCGGCATGGATGGTGTCACAGACTGAACGATCCCTCCCATAGGATCCGGAACCTCCATACAATACCAAAAAAACACAAGACAACAATGACATTTGTAACATAACAGCTGGCCTCGCTGAATTGAGCCCCCCCCTCCCCCGTCATTACTTTTCACTGACATTCTTGTACCATAACCCCCCCTCCCCCGTCATTACTTTTCACTGACATTCTTGTACCATAACCCCCCCTCCCCCGTCATTACTTTTCACTGACATTCTTGTACCATAACCCCCCCCCCCCAGCCCTAGCTGGACACCCAAATATCAGTAAGTTGAAATGAAATTCAACTTACTCTCTTTCCACAAATGCACGCACACACATACACACACACACACACAAGAAAAAAGAAGCTACAGGTGAATACAGATCATAAAAATAAATGTATATTTTATTATACATAAATTGACTGGTGTACACACCACACACACACACACATGAAATTCAACTTACATGGGCATAGTAGTCACGATCCAAAAAGATCCAGAGTTCCCTCCCAGGGTGTATACGGAAGTGCCACATACTGTTTGTCCACGGTTGCTCTCTCTCATTCCACAAATGCACACACACACATACACACACACACACACTAGAAAAAAAGAAGATACAGGTGAATACAGATCATAAAAATAAATGTATAATATAAATTGACTGGTGTACACACACACACATACATGAAATTCAACTTACATGGCATAGTAGCCCCGATTGGAAAAGACCCCCCTCTCCCCCCCCCCGAGTTCGTTCCCTCCCCGGTTAGATCTGGAAGCGCCAGAATAACATTTCAACTCCACGCACACACATATACATAGAGTGTGAAGCTCCACTACAACACCACAAAAACACAGACAACGACAACGACAATAACAATACATATTACAACTTTTGGGATGTTCAGGGGGGGGGGGGGAGCAGCCACAAATATCCAGAACTCGGAGCAGGATGAGCCACTTCCTCTTCTTCATCACTGGAACCTGCTGCCTATTCGTGTTTCATCAATGGAAGACTCAGGTCCGGTATCCTCTCCTTCATGACCTGCTCCTATCGCCTCATCTGCGTAATCGGGGTCGGTGACTGCATTCACATCTGGTCCTAGTAGTATATTATGTGGTAAACACTTCTTAATTTTTTTTGAAAATTTGAATTTGTTCAAAAAACCACAAGCCACTTTCAAATCTCAAAACTCAATGAAATATATATATATTATAGCTAAACAGCTTACTCTATCTCAATATAGCTATAAATAAGTCCTTTCCACAACAGAAGCTTGCTATTTTCAAGAGAAAGACAAGAGAAAGACAAGCTTACCTCGATCATCTTCTTGACTCCCATTTTCAAGTATCAGAGTTGACGGGGTCTGGTCCACCAACCCTGATACAGGGCCTCCTATAGCCCTAGATGTCGTCTCCCTTCTCTCCGCTTGATCCTGAGTCGCTAGAGTCAGCATAAAGCAAGTCTAAAACTTGCACCGCATTGTAATTTCTAGACGCCATCTTCCAAAAAATGACTTTGAAAAAAAATTTTTTTTGCATAGTTACCGGGGTCACACGACACGCTCACTTTTTTCCTATGATGTAATAAGCATTACCTAAGACTGTACGTAATAGGGAGGTCCCCAGTTGAACTGGCGATTTTATAAAAAATGGAGAAGACAGTAAGTCAAACAGCAAAGTCTTGGTCGGCAAAGAAGCGGTTGTTTCAATGTGTTATGGAAGGCTACTGAGCTCAAGCAATTTTTTGCTGCTTCTACAAAGCTCTGGAGATGACTGGATCCATAAATGAAGCTGCTGTGAAGAAGGTAACTTTTTTTTTAATTCGACGGAGAACCGATGTTTTTTTTTTGCCGAGGAAGAAATAAATGCAACTGCTGTGAGGTACTGTCGAAGCAGTCCTGGCTGAAAGCTATTTTAGATGCTTCTCCAATGCATTGGGCACCTGTGTATGCAATCTGAAGGTTCTAGCTATAAAGTAACTATTTTTAAAAATTTGGAGAAGTCAATCGGTCTTCACCCACTTCAAAGCGGGATCCGGAACGAAAGGGTTAAAAAAGAAATCATTAGCAGCCTAGTTATAATCTGATTTTGCAGCTGCTACACATCAAGCAGGTGCTGTACTGTACTTGTTTAACCACAATAACTGAAGTGCTCTAGAAGGGTTCTGTCCCTAACTGTAAAAAAGTCAGACACAGAAAGGTCGCTAGAGAAAAAAAGTTGCAGTAAAAGGTTGCTACAAAAAAATTGCCAAAAAAGTCTGAAAACGTGTTAAAAGTCTTCCGTACAGACTTTAGAAAGTCCTTAAAACGACTCAATGGGAACTTTTTTTTGACCCCTACTGTATATATATTTATTGCAGCTTTGATATTTTTACTTGAATATTTCCGCATCACGGGAGCGTTCTGTATTCTCCCATATTGTACGGTTTATATTGTACGCTACTTGTAGCGCGCGCGTAGCGAGTAAAATCAATGAAAATTGTATTGTAACCGGTTGAGAAAAATTTCAAAGAAGCAATAAATCACTTATCACACTCGTCGTACAATATGGGAATGATATTTTACTCTCACGCCACATTTTCACTCGCCTTTGGCTCGTGAAAATATTTTGCGTGCTCGTAAAATATTTTCCCATATTGTACTCTGACTCGTGCTATAAGTATTATATATATTATATATATTTTATATATTAATTATGTATTTATTTATTTGTTTATTTATTTATAGCTGTCCCACAGTGGAAACTTTTGTAATTTCAAAATTTGCAGTTATATTATTCCATAAGGTCAGGTAATGTGTATACATTATTGCTACTTTTTCAGTTCATGTTATTGTAGGTGTCAACTAAGGTCTGGAAATCATGAAACATGTGTCATGGAACAATTTTCACAGTCAGTTACCACTAATTATGCATTGGACAGTGTTGCAGCTTAACCTTGATTTATAGGTTGGATGAGATTATCTCTGAAGTGGAAAGAGAGCATCGCTTTGAAAGATGGCTACCCTCCCATGAAGACTACACAACGTGTGAGCGTTTATTGCGAAGGAGCATAAATGAAAAACTTTTGTAACAGTTGTGGAGGAGCAGTCAGAGACGATCTTTTCTACTCAAGCTGAAGTCTAAATATTCAGGCATGTAATAATTGATAGTGTGGTATACTCTTGTTTCATACATGCATACTGAGATTGGCAATGTCAATATTCTCACATTTGTATTTTTGGTGGGCGTGGCATATTGGCAGATTTGTGTGACCGCATGGTTGAGAAGCTTCTTTTGTTCAGTGGATTCTGTATCCATTGAAATTTTTTTGTCCGACACCGCTCCACACCAGCCAGATTTCTTCAACGGAAGCAAGTAGTCAGTGACAGGCATCTAGTATTTCAAGTTTTTGTTATTTTACTGTAGACCATGACATTGTTACGATGCATGTGTGTCCTACTGTCCATCCCATCCCGTGGGATATTCTATTCTACCATCCCTCTCTGACATCCCATCCCACGGTCCCATGGGTCTGTGAAATGGATTGCTGTAACTTGTTGATAGTGAGTGTTTTTTATTATTTGTATCATTAACATATTTGTAACCTCGTCAGCAATTACCCTTTTCATGCATATCAAGCCTAGCATGACACCTCCTTCTCTCAGCTCAGTCGGCTTCTCAAAGTGTGTCGCCACTCCGCTAATCGCGCCATGCACTTCGTGCGTACACTCTAGCTTAACTCTTAGTGTTCATTGTGACGATACTTTCATGGGATCGTGGAATGGAATGAAAGTGGGAGTATCTGTATGAGGGACAGATGGACATCCCATGGAATGTCCCATGGGGACAGTGGGATGGGATGGACAGTAGGACACACATGCATCTGTAGTGGGACTGTATGATGTGATGGAGCATTTCTGGACATCTATGGATATATATATATTCCACCCTAGACATCTTCACAATGATAATTTTAGGTACATGACCTGTGAAATACACGCTGTTATTTCACGCCTACCCGGTGGGTGGTTAGTCCCTACAACCAACTCTACCAGTGAGTTACTCATCCTCCATTACTAACTACAGCAGTGAAGATATCTAGCATGGAATAACCACTTATTACACTGTCAAAGTGATATGGCTAGATATTTCACTCCCAGGTTTTCTTTTCACTTGGCCTCTAGCTCATAGAGGCGAGTGAAAATAAAGCCTGAGAGTCAAATATCTAGCCATATCACTCTGCTGGAGTGTAATAAGTGGTTTATTCCATGCTATATATCTTCACTGCTGTAGTTAGTACTAGGACTGGTAACTCACAGTCAGGGATAAAGGATAAAGTTGGTCGTAGGAGCTACCCACACCCCAAGTTGATATTTTAGCAGCTGCTCTAATCCAGTTGAGTAGCTACATCAGAGGAAGTGGCTAGTTTGGCCAGTTGATGCTATCTACAAGGGTAATGAGCTTGGCAGTACAGTGTAAACAGTGAAATATAGTGAGTTATTTCACAGTCATATCATGTATCTAAAGATACTATGATAGAAAGGAATTAAGCAACTGGGTGTGCTTAAAATTGGTACAGTATCATTGTATAGTGGATGTATTGACAATTTGTGCCACAAAATATTTCCAATTGAATTCATTTGTATGTATGTGTGTCCATATGTTTGTGTGTGTGTGTGTGTGTTTGCGTGGTGCAGATGGTAAAAAAATTAAGCGACTGTATACACAGATCACCAAGGAGACTCGCGGAGTTCAGTGTCTAGTAGCAGAGTACAATGCCACTCAGGAATGTCCAGAAGAGAACATTTTGACAGCAGAGGCACTAAATCTTTCTAAATTACAGTTGAGGCTGCAGTTAATGGGTGTGCAAGCTATGGGCACTAAGGTGGAAGAGAGGCAAGAAATTATCCAAGCCTATTGAACTTTGAAGCGAAGTTGTGAAGAAATTACGTTGCTAGTAGCTCATTACAAAGACCTGAAGGCCATTGTGTCATGTGAGATCAGTCAATTAGACTTACAGCTGGATTCACAGAGCAGGGGGAGATGGCGCTATTGCATTGCTTATTAGTAAACATCAAACAAAAATGAAAGCAAGGCCACAACCGAGGAGTTAATGGAAAACTCTGCACCGTTGTCACCATTAATTCTTGATGACTTTAGTAGTGATAGTGATTTATCGGATTGCGACTAGTTTGTATATTTAATCATTTTTCACCATTTCATTTTGCTAAAATTATTTAATTCATTATAGCGACTTGAAACAATAGACTGAACTGCAATTGAGAAGCATCATAGGGAAAATGCCAAAGTCAAGTAGCTCATATAAACCACAAACAAGAACTTAACTAAAGCTGCTAGCTTTTCAGAATCATTTATGGCATATAGCTATCTCATAACATTAAGGGTGTTAGTCACTGGTGCAGTGTGTCAGGTAGATCTTACTTGACCTTTCTTGTCAAGACTCGAGATCCTTCACAGCTTGCTATGATGCAGAGATTGCACAAGCAGCTCTTAACCCTTACGTTTCGGATCCCGCTTTAAAGCGGGTGAAGACTGGTTGGCTTCTCCGAATTTTTAAAAATAGTTACTTTATAGCTAGAACCTTCAGATTGCAGACACAGGTACCCAATGCATTGGAGAAGCATCTAAAATAGCTTTCAGCCAGGACTGCTTCGACAGTACCTCACAGCACTTGCGTTTATTTCTTCCTCGGCAAAAAAAACAACATCGGTTATCCGTCGAATTTAAAAAAAAGTTACCTTCTTCACAGCAGCTTCATTTATGGATCCAGTCATCTCCAGAGCTTTGTAGAAGCAGCGAAAAATTGCTTGAGCTCAGTAGCCTTCCATAACACATTGAAACAACCGCTTCATTGCCGACCAAGACTTTGCGGTTTGACTTACTGACTTCTCCATTTTTTTTTAAATCGCCAGTTCAACAGGGGACCTCCCTATTACGTACAGTCTTAGGTAATGCTTATTACATCATAGGAAAAAAGTGAGCGTGTCGTGTGATCCCGGTAACTATGCAAAAAAAAATTTTTTTTCAAAGTCATTTTTTGGAAAATGGCGTCTACAAGTTACAATGCGGTGCAAGTTTTAGACTTGCTTGATGCTGACTTTAGCGACTCAGGATCAAGCGGAGAGACGGGAGACGACATCTAGGGCTATAGGAGGCCCTGTATCAGGGTTGGTGGACCAGACCCCGTCAACTCTGATACTGAAAATGGGAGTCAAGAAGATGATCGAGGTAAGCTTGTCTTTCTCTTGTCTTTCTCTTGAAAAATAGCAAGCTTCTGTTGTGGAAAGGACTTATTTATAGCTATATTGAGATAGAGTAAGCTGTTTAGCTATAATATAAATATATTTCATTGAGTTTTGAGATTTGAAAGTGGCTTGTGGTTTTTTTGAACAAATTCCAATTATCAAAAAAATTAAAGAAAGTTTTTACCACATATACTACTAGGACCAGATATGAATTCAGTCACCGACCCTGATTACGCAGATGAGGTGACAGGAGCAGAGTCTTCCAGTGATGAAGGAGAGGATACCAGACCTGAGTCTTCCAATGATGAAACACGAATAGGCAGCAGGTTCCAGTGATGAAGAAGAGGAAGTGGCTCCTCCTGCTCCGAGTTCTGGATGTCCTCGCGGTCGGAGAAGGCGGGAATCGAAGAACAAGAGTCGGGTGGATGAGGTAGGGGGAGAGTGGAAGAAAGATGACAACACACACCATTGATATTCCATAATCTTTTGTGTGAAGGACCACAGACTTTGATATTTGTGGCTGCTCCCCCCCCCCCCCTCCCCCCCCCTGAACATCCCAAAAGTTGTAATATGTATTGTTATTGTCGTTGTCGTTGTCTGTGTTTTTGTGGTGTTGTAGTGGAGCTTCACACTCGATGTATATGTGTGTGCGTGGAGTTGAAATGTTATTCTGGCGCTTCCAGATCTAACCGGGGAGGGAACGAACTCGGGGGGGGGGGGGGGGGGGGCTTTTCCAATCGGGGCTACTATGCCCATGTAAGTTGAATTTCATGTATGTGTGTGTGTGTACACCAGTCAATTTATATTATACATTTATTTTTATGATCTGTATTCACCTGTATCTTCTTTTTTCTAGTGTGTGTGTATGTGTGTGTGTGCATTTGTGGAATGAGAGAGAGCAACCGTGGACAAACAGTATGTGGCACTTCCGTATACAACCTGGGAGGGAACTCTGGATCTTTTTGATCGTGACTACTATGCCCATGTAAGTTGAATTTCATGTGTGTGTTTGTGTGTACACCAGTCAATTTATGTATAATAAATTATACATTTATTTTTATGATCTGTATTCACCTGTTGGCGAAGTACACTCGGAGCCCCACCCCAAACAAAAATCCTGTATGAAACCGCATACAATACATCATAAAGTTGCAATTATATAGGATGATGAATAATTTGTTGTTTGTATTACAAATATCTTTGTTGTTTGTGTTTTTGTGTATATGAAATTGTTTTGTAGTGGAGCTCGACGTCCGATGGCATACGTTCCTTGTGGACACTCATAGATGTCTCCTACATGATCATAATCAGCACCACACACAACAAACAACATATTTTATTGTTGAACTAATATAATATTGGTATAAAATGCATCAAACAATATTATTTCTATTTTATTTTATTTTTTTATTGATGGGAAAAGTGGAATTTTTTTGGGAAAAAAATTATTTTTTTTTAAAGTATTAGTAGAGGGCCTAAATATTATTCAATTTTCTCAATCAAAAAATGAGGGGAATCCCAAACTCTTGGTCTATTTAGTGATATATGGTTGCTATGGGGTTTTCCCAGCCAGCATCGAGTTAAAATAATAAAACGGTAATGCTCTATTCCGCGGTAGAAGATTAGATTTTTCGCGCGCGTCCAAACAATTTAGGAACGAAAGGGTTAGTAATAGTTTACTTGGTTCAGCAGACAGTTGATCACCTTCCTCCATACAAGCAACAATACCACACAGTGAATTAGGGAAACCTGGAATATTAGCTAATGGTGAATATACCCTTGAAAAGGCACTATTATTACAGAACAGTTATTATTTTGATCTCTAGCCACCACTCAAAACCCATCAAGTTTCATTCTTTTTATTAACTGTTATATTTGGCCTCAATTAAGCACACCCATCCAATCATAATATGTTAACACTTAATAATATGCAATGCCATCTCATGAAAACAAAACTGCACTAGTGGAAATTAGCTAATATTGAGGTGGAGTCAATATTTCCAAACACTTTATACAAATCCATTGTTCGAAACACGTTTTTAATGATATACAATCAGTATGAAACAACTTCTTGCAAGAACAACACCGAATCGTTGCTTTAGATTCGTCCATTGCCATTCGGCATTCACAAAACAAGTGAATCTTCTTAGACTTTAAAATCCTTTGTCCAAGTCGCAGAGTTCTTGTTTTACTCTTAGGCAAGCAGTCAATTTTCTTCTTCTTAAATCAACTTATAAGGTGTTTCCTAAATAAGGAACTGTCCCAATCATATTTTGCCGGATCTTCGCTATGTGCCAGTTCCACTGCATACGCAATTGCAAATAGACCACAATCATAATGGTTTGATTGTCTTTGTACATTCACCACATCAGAGTGTATAGAATCCCATTCATACTTGAAAAATGAACATGTGGTATTAATCTAACTATTGCTTGGAGGTTTAGAAGTCAAACTGTCGTATATGTAGACGTTGTTGCTACCTCATTTGAAGGGCATATTGGACACCACAATCCAGTGAGAATTGTTCACATGCAGAATTTGAATAAAAGGTTCTCTACTATAATATATCTTCTTAAACAATTCAGTTCGCTTACTAAGTGGATTGCCAGCCACAGATCTTGTCACCAAATTCATTTTTAAGAATTGACTGAGCCGCCTGAATAATGTTGTCATTTAGCTAGCCTGAAGACTGCAAAATAAGAAAGTCATTCACAAACTCAGATATCCAAAATTCAGAAGTCGCCGTCACAAGTGGACCAGCAATATCCAATAACTCAGGTCCAGCTGAAGAGGTAGCCGTCACAAGTGTAGGAAAGACAGCATTAATTGGAATGGTAGACTTGATTGGAACACCAGACTGGACGGGAACGGTAGACTTGACAGGAACGGCAGACTCGACAGGAACGGTAGACTTGACAGGAACGGCAGACTTGACAGGAACGGCAGACTTGACAGGAACGGCAGACTTGACAGGAACAGCAGACTTTACAGGAACGATAGACTTGACAGGAACGGCAGACTTGACAGGAACAGCAGACTTGATAGGAACATTAGACTTGATAGGAACGGCAGACTTGACAGGAACGGCAGACTTGACAGGAACTGCAGACTTGATAGGAACGGCAGACTTGACATGAACGGCAGACTTGACAGGAACAGCAGACTTAATAGGAACAGCAGACTTGACAGGAATGGCAGACTTGATAGGAATGGCAGACTTGACAGGAACAGCAGACTTGACAGGAACAGCAGACTTGACAGGAACAGCAGACTTGATAGAAACGCCAGACTCGACAGGAACAGCAGTCTTGACAGGAATGGCAGACTTGATAGGAACAGTATACTTGACAGGAACGGCAGACTCGAAAGGAACAGCAGATTTGACAGGAACGGCAGACTTGACAGGAACAGCAGACTTGACAGGAACAGCAGACTTGACAGGAACAGCAGACTTGACAGGAACGGCAGACTTAATAGGAACGAAAGACTTGATAGGAACGGCAGACTTGACAGGAACAGCAACTTGACAGGAACGGCAGACTTGACAGGAAAAGCAGACTTGACAGGAATGGCAGACTTGACAGGAACTGCAGACTTGACAGGAACGGCAGACTTGACAGGAACAGCAGACTTGACAGGAACGGCAGACTTGATAGAAACGGAAGATTTGACAGAAACAGCAGACTTGACAGGAACAGCAGACTTGACAGGAACGGCAGACTTGACAGGAACGGCAGACTTGACAGGGAGACTTGATAGGAACGGCAGACTGGATAGCAACGGCAGACTTGACAATAGGATTAATCAAAACAGTAGACTTGGTTGGAACATTAGAACTATTTGACATGGCCAATTCTGAACTAGATATTGGAATTGGAGGTGGTCCCCCGCCTAAATACAAAAATATAAACCAGAGTGATATTTTGGGAGAAAATGAAACGGCAAAACCTACCAGCTACAATTATGGAGCGCATATGTGACCGGATTTGTGAAAACCCGGCTAAACGCGGCATCTAAAGTTTTCTAATTTATTCTACCAGTAGGCTGCACGGGGCCTTGGGATGCCTTCCTCCTAATTTGGAAGCTGTAGCACAAGCCGTCTTCGCCCTACGCACTACAACACTTCAGTATTTTGCTAAACTTATTATTGCTGAATTCGAAAGAACGCCGGGTAAAGGCGTTGCTAAGTTCAGGGGGCGTGCCTTGTGTCCGTATACTATTACTGCGTGTCTCCGGGACACTATGGAATAAACCGGTTACAGGCGGATTGAAAGAAGTCTAAAAGGCTTAATGCAGGGCTCCTTAAGAAACTATGATGACGAGAATTGCGTGAGTACGTGAATTATGTAGAATAGTAAGTGAATTAGTTAGCTACAGTTTTTTTCCGGCTGTTAGTGAAAAGCCCACCAATAATTTCTTAGCAACTCTCCGTACACGAGTCCAACCGGCTAGTGTTTCTAGCCTCCTTGTGTGAGTTCTAGAGCACGCCAGAGCTTACAACTGCGTCATAAGCTAGAGCTAACTGGTGTCTATCCATTTCTGCCATAAATTTTTTTTCGAAAACAATCGACCCATAAGGCTTTACCCGGTGATACTGAAAAAAATTGTTGGCCGCGTTTAGGCAGATTTTTCCAAATCCGGTCACATATAATCTAAATAGGAATTCCCAACACAACTTTCACAGCCTTCAATATGAGATACTAGCATATCCTCTTCGAAAAATGCGAACGCCAATCCTCTGTCACTGTAAACCAAAAGGTGTGTAGTTCACACCAAATTAAGCGTGAATCACTTGTAACAATAATCACACCAAAATATGGTGTGATGCGCACACCTCATTGATTGGGTGTGAAGTACACACCAAATTTAGTGTGAATTCTCACCACTATCACTATGAACTCATACTTACATTAATGCTGAATTATTTTAAGTTACATTGATTCTAGTACAGTAAAACGTCTCTTATCCGGACGTCTAAGATACGGGTAACTCTATTATTCGGGCAGGTAAATCATAGAAAATTGCAATTAAAACAGTGGGCGAATGCAAATAATTTGTAATTTTTAAGTTACTCCAATTAAAAATGTATTGCTTCTGAGATATGGGCAATTCCTAGATATGGGCACCCCTCTGTCCCAAGCCGCCCAGATAAGGGACGTTTTACTGTAATACATATCAACATTTTTTTTCCAAAAAGAGATTGGTGTAACCCCAGATCTCATTAATCAGACGACTAAAATCTTAGCCAACTCTCTTATCTAGCACACAAGTGTTCAAAACATTTATAAGGTAGATTACAATGATAATAGCATTGGTTTTTGCCTGCACATGAATACAATTAATGTTTGGTAAAGAGTTCATGCTATTCCATTAAGTGTGAATTTCACACTAAGTGTGCATTCACACTAGGAAGAAAGTGTGACGGACACACTATGCATAGGTGGTGGGCATTCACACCACCAGTTTGGTGTGAATTTAGTGGGTTTTCACGCTATAATTTTTACAGTGATAGTTTAATTCACTGAGCATGTTCAGCTACAGTTCACATAACAGCAAGTGAAACAAATATTTATATACACACTACATATAATATATATATATATATTATTATATATATTATAACAAACCTGACTCCACCTTTTTGAATATTTTAGCTGCAGCCTTTCTGATATCCACTGAAGTGACTTGTTTCGTCTGTTTCTTGTTTATCCACAAGCTGTTGTTTGCCATCATTATCAAGTTTCCAGCATGCCTTACTAGCTGCTGAACAAAAATCACCAGGACTTCTAGCCATGGCTGCCTTACCCACTAAATGAAAATAGGAAATTATCAACACTAGTATGTGCACCCGCCTTATGGCAAGTAAGTGTCACCTTTGGAAAAAATGCATATACAGCACTCAACATCATAGCCACTACTCTATTCTATTTACTGCTCAGGGTGGTCATAGTAGAGCGACATGTATTAATAAGTGTTGCAAAAAAATTTTTGTACAAAATTTTGAAGTTAAGAATTTAGAAACTAGCTAGAAAAAGAATGCACCCTGCATTTTGCAGGATGCCCTGTGGTAGCGTGGTGACTGAGTTTAGGATAGCAATAATATTTATAAACAGTTTCGGACTACGATACTATATTTTGTATATCACCGGATAGTTTCGTCTCAACCAGTTTTTAAAATACACCTCTTCCTGATTGTCTTTACAGAAAAAGAAGGAAAAAAATTCGTATAATCATCATAATTACCACACCGGTCATCAGAAACTTTCAGAAAGGCTTAGATGGCCACAGTGAGAGAACTGATCATAAAATCTCCCTGTTGCATTCACTCGGAAGATTATTTACATACAGGATTGTAGACCTATAGCTACCACCAGTTGAAGGATATTCTAAGCTCATGCATTCATACCTTTCAATAATAACTAGTGGTGTGCTTGAGTACAAATGGTGAGTGAGCCTCCCTAGTTAGGTTTAATAAAACTACGGAGCTGTTATAAGATTAATTTTAACTTCTAACACTCCAGCAACTAAAAAAAAACAAAAAAAAAAACAGTCGAGTTTAAAAATTTATGCATATACGGTAAAGGGGTTTCCACTTGCCTCAACTGTTTGAATTTAAAACAAAACAAAACAACTGCAACAGGTACAGGTTTGAACCTAACCCTATACTTAGACAGGCTTACTGATTTAGTAGCAGAAAAAAGCTTTGTAAAGACAGCTAATACATACATACATACGTACATATTTGTTAGTTAAATGTTTACTTTGAGCTATTCTTTAGCTCAGCAGTAGCCCAAACTTGCAACACTTCAACAAAATGGCATACACTGACATGCCCACACATATCTAAACCATCACACATCCCTGATTCTTAATTCATTACCACTGTATAGAGTCTAGCTTGCTTCATTTGCTAGCCAATAATAGTAACAATATATTGGTGTGCTCACCACAAATGGCCAGCTATATTTTAAGGATATATGTACTATTATTATATTCTAAATAATAATTTTTATCTGAAGCCAAAAAGCACTTTGCCATTTAATGGTGCCACAGTAGTCTTTTTTTAAAGAGATAAGTGATAGAAGTTGAAGTGGCCAAACTGTACTTGCCATGTAACAGCGCTAGAAAAGTAGTGCAGTCTTACAGCGAGTCTCACAGTCACCTAAGTGTTGTTGTTGGTTGACAAAGTAAATAAAATTTAAAGCGCACAGGTCTGCCAAGGATAGCATTCACTATGCAAAACAGGGGAATGCTTTATCTAACTTACTCAAGTGGAAACAAGGAAGAAAAAAAAAGATTGCACAAGCAAAAAAAAATAAAATAAATAAATCAAAAAAAAAATTAATAAAAAAAAAAAAGAAACACCAAAGGTGAGACCCAGTTCTACTATACACTAGCCATTATTACAAATCATCTCATATCAAAAGAATAATTTATTGGTATTCTAAAGTATCAATATAGCTTGAGCAATTAAAACATAGGTGTAAATGCTGTCTTCATAAGCAAAGAAGTTAAACAGGCCAGAGACATTCACCGATTTATATTTTCATTGTGAAACTTCCTGTCTACATAACCCAAAACTATACTGGGCAGCAACAAATTATTCACTCACTTGATTACATGTGACAATAGGGGGCATTACCCACAAAAGTTAGTACCGCTATGCTGAGCTGATAGCTTAGTGTTTTCTCAAAAATCAGCTAAAAATTTGAAAAAGTAGCACAAAAAAAAATCATCATTCTGAGTAAGTTCATACTACCTACAGCGGCTAATTGTCAATAATTTCCAAAATCAGAGTGTGACAGATAGACAAACAGACTGTATGTGCACACTGAGAGTTAATAAATAAACATCTCAAGTCTTGATTACTTACCCCTATGGGTGCCAAACTTGCTTTACTTGTTCGCAAATTCTTTAATTTCGACATTAAGCCAGCAAGTACTACTCAGATAAAGCACCCACCATTTAATAAAGACTGGAGGCCTGCTATCTCTCAAGAAACGCCTCGCTACATTTATTTGTTTATTACTTACGATAACGACCAGTTGTTTTTGAATTCTATTATTGGCGAGCGAGCGTAGCGAGCGAGACACTTACAGGGGTAACACAATCGAAAATCGGGGATGTCAGTTTGTTTATTTGTATATATGTATGGACGTACGTAAGGCATTTTTGTACTTTGACCCTCGCGTTTTGTGTTAGTTCGGTTGTCGACCCCGTCCCAAATTGCACTAAAAAAATCCTCTGGTTTAGCGATCGTACCCGTATACCCTAGAAATTGAAGTTACCGTTTTGATTCTTTTGCCGGCTACAGTTAAAACTTGAACACCTTAAGGGGACTTCCATTTCATTCGATGTTAGTGGCGGGGTAAGTAATGCGCTCTTTGTCATGGGTATAAGCCGTGCGCCACAGTATTGACCTGAAAATTAATTGTCCACTGATACTGCGAAGTTGTGTAGGTGATGTCCAGCTGTGTCAAGCATTGTGGTTTACAACCACTAATTAGCTAAAGAATATCACAAAGAAAATTTTAAATAAACGTGTATGTTTGTTGGTGTTGTGTTTCCTCAATCAAGCAGTTGCAGAGAGTTGTTACTATAGCACTGAAATCCCTTTACCCTGTATGCTAAAATAAAAAACTGGACATTATTTTCAGTAGCTTCAGTGTTAAAAGTCAATAAAAATAGTATAGTCTTTAGGCTCGCTCGCCATTTGTGCTCAAGCACACCACTAGTATGTATATATGTATGTGGGATGGTACGTATGCCCTTTAAACGCGCTCGCGCGGAACTTTTTTCTCCAAAAAACACGGCTTTTTAGGCTTGACACCCAGTTTATTCTGAAACTACAGGATTAAGCAAGCCTTACTTTATACTTAAGCTCCAAAGTGTGAGAAAATTTCTGCGAAAATGCTTGCTTTTCAAGAAACAAAAAGTTGATTCGACCGGTTACTATGGCATTGAAGACCCTTTTCCAGACTTAATTTCAAAACTTCGCCGTTTTATGAGGATACGGAGTGCCGGTTGTTGGTTGTCAAGAGCTGTTGGTAGTCAGAATGCCGTAGTATTAATGCTAAGGAAGCTACTACTTCTCGAGGGAAGCTGAGGTAAGTATGTAATTCCATATTTGTTAGCTATAAGAGCTTGTCAACAGTTACTGGTAAATGCAAATAGTCAGATTGGCTCAAATTTTGTACTACAAAAGTTACCACTGCTCAAGAAAATGAGGTAAGAAAATAATTTTGTATTTGTGTGCTAAAATTGATTGTTTTTGTTTTTGTAGGTGAGAGCTTGTTGTCAAGAATTCAAGGTAATTCAGATGGTCAAAGTAACTTCAATCAGAATTTATCAATACTCAAGAATGATGTAAGTAGTAATTTCATATTTGTTGGCTAAAATTACAAATAATAACACCGGTTTATTTGTTTATCGTAGCTGAGAGCTTGTTCAAGAGTTACTGGTGATTGAGATTATCAGAATGGTTGATGTTTGATACTACAAACGTTACCATTAATCAGGTAAGAGAGTGATTTTGTATTTGTTTGCTGAAATAAAAGGTCATAACTGCTATTATAGTGTTTGCATGAACTAAGCTAAAACATAGTAACAATACTTAGTTTTATGTTACCTAAAATCAGGCTCGCTCGCCATTTGTGCTCAAGCACACCACTAGTACTTTTTCTTAATTACTCACCATACAGGTGAATTATTGGCAAGCGAGACAGAATTGGGGATATTAGTTTATATGTGTGTGAACATACGTACGTCACTTGTACTTTGAATTTGACCCTCTTGTATTTTTGTGTTAGATCGGTGTTCGACCCCGTCCCAAACTTCACTAAACAGAATCCTCTGGTTTATTGAAGAATAGTGTACAAACACATCACTAGCTAGTTGTATAATAAAATATTAGTGTTGCGTGAATAGGATAAAAACTGATAATTCTGATAGCCTTTTTTTTTTTTAATTGCCCATAGCCTATTTGATATTAGAAATGTCCATGAAGCATATCAGAAACTGTGAGGGCTCCCTAATTTAAAAAGTTAAGTTTTGATACCTACAGTATATTGCTTGGGTAATGGGCAATAATAACTACTCAGTGTTGTATATAATGACTTATGTTATTATTGAGCAGATACTGGATCAAATGGTAATGGTCAAAATTCTATATGCAGATCACTGATTGAACTATTTTGTCAGGTACATCACATATTTAGGGAAAAAAGTGACAATTCAAGAAATAATTGAGTATGGAGTGTAAAAGAAGGAAAAGGGAGAGGATAAAAATTAATGAACTGGAAAGGTAAAAAGAAAGCAAAAAATTAAATTATGAAAAGGGGGACTGAACTATAGCAGTTGCTTACTGTGGCTGTTATGATGACACCTGTTTAGACAACTTAATTTGTTATGTATTTTTTAGTCCAAAAATGTGAGAATGAAAAGACAAATGGCTTACAACTCTAGTCTCATGTAGCCAGACTAATTCCACCAGACCCTTTCCCAGCATAGCAGTAGGTAAAGGTTCTGGCTATGCGAGACTAATACAACTCTACGTATTATTCTAATACTCAGATTGCAGAGTACTCCAGTAACAAGCCTTCTTACCTTCAGATTCTCCAAAACATTTCTGAAAAATTTGCCAGGAATTGTGTATCTTGGGAGCCACTTCTACCAATCGCTTAGTCTTAGCATGATTCTGCTTATATCTCTTTTTCTTTACCCAATTCTAACAATTTGCTAACATAAAAAAAAAAATTACTGGTCTTATCGATTTACTAACGGCCACTTGCTCCACTTCCAACCCAGTTTCTGTAGCTGTTTGTTCCAGAAGGGGCCTGTCCTTTTTGGCCACACTGTTCATGCCACCTTCATACATGGCATTTAGATGTGCTATCTGGGCCACACTTAAAGTTCTCCTCCTCTTAGCAAATCGCTGCCCAGGCTCAACTTTACCAACATCACTTACACTTGAGCTGCAGTAACCCTCCATGCTGGATTTAAGAAGGCAGAGTCAGTGTGCACTTGTGTGCATGCGCGTTTGAACTGAGTGCCAACTTTGCTCCTTCTACGTGAGCGGTGAGTGCCACTAATTTCCCTATACTGAATAGGGGAAAAGTACCTGAACCGGGTGGCAGCACAGGTATATAGTGAAGACCCCTTTACCGACCACTGACAGTCAATGCGTGGTATAAATTCTCCAGTTTCGTGTTATTTGTGCGCGGTGGTGTGAGTTGTAGGAGGCTCGATAAAGGTCAGGCTCGATGGAGCCCCCCAAGAACAAGAGAGATGTCATTGAGATGAAGTAATTTAACAAAGTTTTTTAGTGGTAGCGATTTAGTGTGGGTGAACTAGTGTGATTGTAATTTATGGTGTGCCCTATTTGTATAATGTTTGAGTTTAACTATGGGTAGCTGTAACTTTTTAATGACCAGTTTTGAAAGAAAGTATTGATTGAAATTTGTCATTAGTAAGTTTAGGTATTAGTATCTAGCAGCAGTAAAGAGAAGCCTCAGCATCATAGATGCACCCCCTAGAAAATATGCTGAATAAATCTGCTGGGATGTTGGTTCTATTCTTTAAGTAGCTTGGCAGTCATTATGTAGTGGTAGGCAGTAGCTAGCTACTTTGTCTAAATTGCGAATGCAAATTTTATCTGGAACTTGCATGTAGTGATCAGGCAACTGACAACTGAAAGTCCTCATTGTTTCGAGGCTGCCCTTAATGTTACTTCAATGGTCACTTTTTAGTTATTATAATGTAGCTGATTTAAGCAAATTGTTTCGGGATGGGGAGGATTAGGGTGGGAAATCCCAGGTTTCCCTCCCTTCTCTATAAAACCCTAACCTTAGTCAAGGTTAAATATTGGGTATTTTATAGATTCACTGCTGACAAACAGATAGAGCTGCAGACACAGATTGTATTGCATGACATAACATTGGGCAATGCGAGTACTGAGACATTGATAAGGCAGTGATGTCCGAGGTTGCCTTTAAAATACCATTATCGTCCGTCCTATCCCACTTCATAAAGGTCTGTTTCATGGGCACTTTATATTGGTAAAGGGTCACAGGCACTCCATACAGGTCTGTTTCATGGGCACTTTATATTGGTAAAGGGTCACAGGCACTTCATAAAGGTCTGTATCATGGGCACTTTATATTGGTAAAGGGTCACAGGCACTTCATAAAGGTCTGTATCATGGGCACTTTATATTGGTAAAGGGTCACAGGCACTTCATAAAGGTCTGTATCATGGGCACTTTATATTTATATTATACAAATGTCTTAGCAGGTACCACACCCCTGGGATCAAGTTCGCACGTCACAGCAGATGTCTTAGCAGGTACCACACCCCTGGGTTCAAGTTCGCACGTCACAACATTAGCAGGTACCACACCCCAGGGATCAAGTTCGCACGTCACAACAGATGTTGTTGCATGTAACACACCACTGCTCGTCACAGCAGATGTCTTAGCAGGTACCAAGCCCCTTGGATCCCTTTCTCACATCACAGTCCCTATGGCCTCTGGATCCACTACTCAGGTTTCAGGTAAGAATTAATGGTGTTTTGCAGTGACATATTTTTTCATTAAGTGATAAGAACTCTCCATAAATTTTTTTCTGAGGACCAAAATTTTGTTCAGAAAACTTTTTTTTTTGGTAGCATGAAGTCTGTACATGTAATTTTTAAATGATGTTTTGGCAGATCACATTTTTTGATAATCCCAGATAATTCGAGAGAAAGATATAAGTAGCTATAGTAACTTAGGCAGACCTATGATTTTTCATTTGTATACAATGTTACCTAAGTTATCATGTGAGACTGTCTACGATAAAATTGAGCTCAATGCAGCACACGTGAATGTTGGGGAATAACAATCAATTGAGTCCAATAAGCCTACCAAGGGGAATTTGATTAGGTCATATATTGTGAACGGCTAAGGCAATCAAACTCGATGCTGATAAAATGTGTTAGTTCAAAAACAGTTTTATGGAGGCCGCGTTGTGCCCTATTTTCCTGTAAATGGTTTCATATTGTCCTAACTGTCCCCAAACTAAGTACTGTCTAATGAACAATAGAACTTCAAATCTATGGACTGACTATAAACAAAAAAAAACAACAACAACAATAGGAAGCAAAATTCACTCATTTGTCTTTGTAACTGATATTTCAGGGTTCAAACTTTTCAAGTTACGCCTCCATTTCAGTTTGACTCCTGCCATTCTACTAAAATATCCTTCAATATTAATTGTGGTAGTAATTATTTATTTATTTATTTGTTTATATAATATATACATTATATATTTTTGGGGGGGGGGAAATTTCACTTTACATGCCTAATTTGTATTTGTGATGTTACATACCTGTATTGTTTAACTTTCTAGGTACCACACCCACTGGATCACCTCCAGTCAAGAGTCACTGCACAACGTGGATTATTGATTCCTGGTGCAGTCACCACATGTTCTGGAGTTGCAGTTACTATGCCGGTTCCATGGTCTCCTTCAGTTGCAAATTCGAGTACTGTATCACTCACTAAAGTTACACCTCCTGTTGCTTCCTCAAATTTACGTTCACCATTCACCAATCTATTGTATTTACCTGTGGTAGGGGATGTTACTACGATATCATCAAAGACGGGTTCAGCACATGTTCTCACTAGCGATGAGTGTTGGTCACTTTATAAAGTGAAGCAACAGAAAAAGAAGTGTGAAGCTGAGGAGAAGGAAAGGCGAAAACAGGAGAGAGAAAGGAAAAAAAAGAAAAAGAAATAGAACAAAGAAGAAAGGCTGAGGAAAGAATTCGACAAACTGAGGAGAAGGAAAAGAAGCGAAAGCAGGCAGAGGAGGAGAAAGAAAAGAAGCGTAAGCAGGCAGAGGAGGAAAAAGCTAAGAAAAGCTGTGACAGGCAAGAAATGCTCTCAAGAGGTCACTACTGAAACTTGAACAAAATGAAGGACATTTGAATTTAGTTGAAGGTGGGAGCAAGATTACAAGTAGACGTACTGTGCACAAGAGATCAAAAGTTACAATAGACTGTAGCATATTCACAGATTTATGTTGTGTCTGCTTCAGTTCTTTTGAAGAGGATGAAGGAACGGGCAGAGAATGGCTTCAGTGCATTTGTTCAAGGTGGCTTCATGAAGACTGTGTCGTACCAAACCCCAATGGTGAAAATATGTGTTGAACTCTGAACTTTGATTGGTAGCATTTAATCTTATCATTTTTTTGTAAGTCAAGATTTTTGTTCTTGTTGGCATTCCAATGAAAATTAAGTAAACTCCAATGGCAGTAGCACATTGTGGTAATGCTGGTCAAGGTTGTTTTTTTTTGTTTTTGTTTTTGTTTTTGTTTTTCAGATTGAGAAGGGGGAGGGGGTGCTTGCCTTCTTTGTCCTTTGTACAGTAAACACTTCCAATAAACAATATTTCTATACAGTCCCCTATTAAATTCATACACTGCCTAACTTTTTTTTTTGCCACTACCTTCATACTTTGTACGCTAATTTGCAAGGACTATTCCTATAGGAAATTATGTACGAACGTAATATATAATTGTGATAAAAATTCTATGGAAAAAATTTGCTAAAAGATAGTTGTGTGTGAAAAATTCAATGGTGATATTTAAATAGTGTAGTTTTGCGATTGAGTTGGGGTTGAATGTTTGTTCGCGGGCCTATAACCGATGCATTGGACACTACGACGGGCCGATATTTGGTGGTCCAGGGCGATAATCGAGGCCTGACTGCTTCTACACTGCCTCTGCACAGCGACCTGCAAATTGTGTTGTAAAAATATGAGTATTGCAAGGCGATAGAATATGGAATAACCTCATGATTGGTCGAAACAATACATTTTTAAATCGTTCATCTAAGTTATGGTTCGTGGGGCTAACTTGGTCCGATAAATGAGGTCTTACACGCTATGTAATTTTCAATGTTCTTTCACAATATGATTAATAAAGTCATTTTTTTGTTTATTGAATTATGTAATTTTCAATGTTCTTTCAATAATAAAGAATTTCAACTTCTGAATAGAGCTTGAGATTGGACTTAAGCCTTTAAATAAAGTGAGCTTGGACTTAAGTCTGACTTGAAATTGATGGGCTTGAGCTTAAGTTCTAAAAATCTATAAAGACTTGAGCTTGGACTTAAGTTCTTAATTATAGGGCTTAACCCAACACTGGTCATAGTCAATTACCATTATGTTTTGTTGATTTTTGTTTATTGTTGCTGTTTGTAGATCACAGCTGACATGAGTGATGAACAGTTCTAATCATCCTGGCTGTATGAAGAATTCCTGACCATCTTCATTCATTCATGAACAGTTAATTCTTCACCTATCACATGGATACAATGTCACATCATCACGGACCAATATTTATTGTATTTGCTGATTACTGGAATAAATTTTATACACTAAAATATATGGCTATAAAGTGAGTATTGTGGACATCATTTGGAGTGTTTTAGTAGCTAGTTTAAGGGAGTATCACAACACCCCATTGGTAGAATATCAATAACACCATATTTGGGCATTATGAGCTCTGATAGGGGTGTAGTAGAATACTTGGTCCTTGAAAGAGGAACATGCAGGAAAGGACTAAAGCTGGAGGCAAGAGGATGAGAGGAGGAGGAGGACATGTATGTGTAGTCAAGTATTGGGAACAATGGAAAGCATTAGATATAGGTCCATTTGGTATAATGAAGGATGTACAGGGGTGTAACTGAACACTTCCTCTAGGTGAAATGGAAACACCCCATGAGGAGTAGTACAACAATTGTTACCTGGACACCTCAAAATGGGATTCCCATACACCCTATTTTTAACAGTGAAGACATGCTACCTAACTAAAATTAATTAGTCTTAAGTGGTTCTGTGTATATATTTTTGTAGTTTATTTATTTCTGTTGTGATGACTGTAGGCAACTATAATACTAACCTTCAGCCAATTATTATTGAGTCCTATCAGCACTGTACTTCTATTCAGTGTGTTTGTGTGTGTGTTTACCTATTTAACAATTAGTGTAGTAGCTATTCTGAAGAATTTGAAGTGAATTTTTATGCAAGAGGTAATTACCTTAGACTTAACCCTTTAGGAACAACCCAACATTATGGCCATCAGTGGTGGTGGTTGCTAGAACAGGGTGTCTAGCAAAGTCTTAATACTAGATTTGAAGCTGTATTTCCTCAGTATTCTTCTTCTCCAGAAATGTCAGCAAAGATGGAGCTGCAGTTATTGACATGTTCTCTCACATTTAGTATAAGATATACGAATTAGCTTGTGAATACACAACAGATTATATTCATGGCTTATAACAATTATTATGGAGTACTAGCTAGTATCCAAGTCAAGTATCGTCTAGCTTTAACTTGAGAATAAGCACAGTGGTATATTACTTTTTTGAATGCTCATTGATGAGGTATTGTTGATTATATTGCTGTGTTTATATTTGTTCATTTAACTTTATTCATTATGCCTGAAACAAGAAGCAGTAGAACTAAATTCTGTGAGGACAGTAATGTGCAAGCTAGATTAAGAACTTTTATTGTGCTACAAGTTTTGAATTTTTTGGAAAATATGAAGCTATTAGCCAGATCTTTCAGACAAAATTTATAATTGTAAGTGAGAAACTGCTAAAAACAACTGAATAATTAGCTATTACAGTCCAAACAGTTTAGTTTTTCCCAATGCAAATAGTTTCAACGAAGAAAAAATAATATTTGATACCACAACCCAATTTTGGCACTAGTAGTGTAATGTGGCATAAAATAACTATTATTATATCACTAACTTCATATTAATAGGTAATGAATTATGGAATAAAAACTACATAATTATGAGGATAAGACAATGACATGAATGAAAACAGTCCTGAAGTCAGTTTTTGTAAGTTTTTTTTATTGTGATGGTCTGTTGCAATCCTGATAAATTTTTTTTAAGATTGAATCAAATACAATCAACTTTTTACCCTCTAAGTAATTCATAAAAATAAAATATCGCTTTTCTCATTACATTCTCATGGTGTATATAAGATCAATGTGACATACAATGTATAAGAACTAAACTAGGTCAATCAAAATAATAACATTTTTGATCAGACAATATTGTAACTCAAAAAAACTGTGGTATCTGGGATTAACATCATGAGTTGTGTATGAAAACTTCCACTTTCCTCACCTAATGAAATGCAGCGAGTTTGTGGATGTATCATTGTAACTATTCTGATTATTACTTCAGTATTTTTATGTATTGGGAACAAAACATAACATATTCTAGTTGAAATTTTAGTCCACATTGTTGTATGAGTTTTTATGATTTTTTTTATGAATTCAATAGGATAACTCTATTTATTGATCTTTTTTGCCAATTGTCTCATGGCAACACTGATTATTTTTCAGAACACTTTAATTTCAGTTAAAGCTTTAGCCGAGTGAATACATACATATTTTTGTGATTGGTTTCTTCGTTGTTATTTGAAGTCATTTTAAAGTTAAAATTTTATAAATTATTTGTTTTTACTACACAAAGCTACAAAATGTATATTTAATTTACTCAGTGATGTACCTATTTTTCATGCTGATATTAAAATTAGCTTTTCATAGACCTATACATTATATAATTACTATAAGATAAAATGATCAAAATGTAACAATTTTGGCCACAGAGTACAAGAATAGTATATAACCTGTGAATTTCAATGAAGAGCACAATGGCAACTCTAATTCTTAAATAGTGCTACGTTATTATATGACTTTTGGTAGTAGAAGCTAATTATTTAAACAATGACAAACTTTTTGTCCTAAAGAATTAATATTCTTAAAAACCTAAATCTTAAATTAATGAACCTAAACAATACGGGTCATTGCTTTAGTATCCTAATAATCTATGATTGAACTAGCTGCATACTTTAGCTGATATTTAATAATGATAATGTATTTATATTTATTTTTACTTTAGAGTATAGCAATTTACCTTCACATTACTCATATGTATAATCTATAGTGTGCAAATCAGAACTATTACTCAGGATATCACAACTTGTATCTTTCCATAAGCTAGGCAATCTTCCATAACCACTTCACCATCCAGAACACCCACGTTATTCTCATTTGATTTGTTTTTCTGTTTATGTCCATATTTTGCATCTCTTTGCTGGACACTTTTACTCGCTCTATTAAATAGATATACATGATCTATAAAATTAATGCAATTAGTGGCAGTAATAAAGCAAAAACTTGATTTATTTTCTTGTCTAATAAAAAAGCATTACTATCATATTGTAAAGCACATTTGTTTTAATGCTACAGAATAAGATGAATTTAAAGAATTTTATGTATAATAGATAATGCACTACAATACAATCAACTTGTACATTGTGAGTACCAACATCGCTTAGCTGCAGTCCTGAGCGGTCAAGAATACCATAACTTGCAGTTTTATAAAATGCAAATGATCATACACCCAACAATGAAAAAAAAAAATCAGCACCAAATTTGTTACATTCAATTGAATATAAAAATGTATCTAAGTATTAGGGAAATGTATCATTTTTTATAGAAATAAACTAGACCAAAAAAGATTAGTCAGTTCAATACTCACTTCAATTTGCATCCAAGTGCTACAATTATGGCCACAAGTAGAGTTATTATTGCCGAACCTCCTGCAGTTACTCCTATTAAGCTCCCTAAGTATGTTTCACATGTCCGTGACATGAGTCATGCTTATGTACTATGTACATTCACAGTAAAGTTGTTTGAAGTTAAGTTCATCATTGAGTTGCAAACTATTGGTGTTAATTCGATACTGCAATCCATGCAAGGATTCATTATAGCAATTCTAGTGTCTTTTGTTAAATCAAATCTGTTGCAAATATCAGAAATTCTTCCACTTTCACTTTCATATTTGTAGAAATAGCCCAGAACATGAGGTTCAAGAAGAGGAGAAATTGTAATTTCAATAATTCCACCAGCCAAATTTTCAGCATACATTCCTGAAAAGCTTCTTAGTGCTATTATACAAAGTAAAATAAATTATAATAGTGTGTTAGAATTTCATTTAGAGCTTGTTTATAGTTACATTATTTGGCAAGCAATATATGATACGAATTCATTAAAGTATATCCTTATTTAAGTTAATACAATGGTGGAACACAAATAGTTACACATCACATAGCAAGTATTTAGATGAGGAATATTGGTATGGTTAGATTGCAATCCTTTCTCATGCATAATTTTTAAAAATCAGCCACGTTGTATTTGTTCAGTTCTTTTTGTCATTAATTTTAACAATGTTTTTTTGAATTATTTGTACACAATTACTCATTTGTCATCGTGTTGAATTACATCACTTGTATACATACACACATACACACATGCATGTGTGTGTGCATCCATGAATTACATACATACATGCATACATGCATGCATACATGCATACATACATACATACAAACATACACATATAATACATGCATGCATACATACACACACATTATATATACCTGAATAATCCATTGTTTGTTGATGTACAGCTGTTGTACTTTCTATTGCTTCTGTCCATACCAGACACTCTGAATTCATATTCCTCACAACACACAGGTAATGCACCAACAGACACAGTGTTGTATGTGGCATTTAACTCTATAACATCCACTAGTTTAGTGTGAGTATAATTACATCCAATTCCAGTAATCATTATATTATATTTCACTACACAGGATGATGCTGTGCCACTTTGTAGGACGTCAAAGTTGAACATTAAACCACTATTATTACTATGTGCTGATTGCAGAATATTGTTCAACATTGGTGGATCTGGAATACCTACAGTTATAAAAGATGTAATAGTAGTAATAATATCAGTAGTACTCACCAGTATGCAATCAACAAAATGGATGATAAAATGTCATCTTTGTATATGCCTGGAAAAATTCCCAAAGTGTAAACTGGAGTGAATCGAGAGTTGAGAAAATAGTCTCACATTATTTCCACAAGAGCATTATCTGGATACTAACTGAATCATAGTAATGCAGAACACTAACACCACATCTAATCTAGATAAGGACCTCGAGCTCAACTACAACTGGACTCCATTCCATTCTCCAATGATGCATAAGTAACTGTATAAACAACAATATTAGAGCATAAAAACTGACAACATAATTGAGCTACAATATTGCAAATAATATAGTATTTCACCTTGCTGTCAGAATACGCTGGCCATAGTTAATATAATAACTTGGGGGGAATAGTTAGTGAATTATATGGACTTACTGGATGACACACCAGATAATGGAATACGACCACATTGCACGGCTAAACTTATGACGCTGACCACACACCAACTGCTCACGTGATTTTAATTGAAGATTACGTCAGGGTCAAATCTGCGAAATGGAATGATGAAGAGAAGACCTTGGTGTGACACAGGTTCAGTTCAATTCCACAGGTGTGTATGTATGCTGCTAGCTTCTTCTCTGACTTCAGATTTGTTTCAGATTGGAATTTAACGGTGAAATCTTCACTGGAGACCTTGGATTTATTACTCTCTATTTTGTATTTATAAATTGTTGCAGCACATCCATTTTTGACATAATGGTTTACTGAACAGCATAAGTTGTAACTGTTTCTGATATCTAATTCTATGTTGTTTATATCACTTGATATCATAATGGAACATACTGTAATTTAATTTTGGTATAATATGTGTGGATTCATAATTATTTGTGCATATGTAAAGACTGAGTCAAATATCTTGTGGTATCATCTCTGATGAGTGCATTAAGTATTTATTCTATGCTAGATATCTTCACATCTAATATTCTGTAAATTTGATGGCTATAGCACCCTGACTATCAGTTAATAGAAGATGTCTCATATAGAATTAAACATGGTTTTACTTGTATTAATAAATTTAGTTCAAGAATTGACATCCTACAATAGTTATTAAAGCGTTCCTGTTAATCATTACTGTGATACAATAATGCTTTACTTTATCCAATGTATCATTGCATGTTTGTCAGGATATCAATTCTACTTTTAGGGGAGTTTCTTGGAAATATATGTAAGCTCCCACTAGATAAGGGGTGAATGACAGGTGTCATTTCCAATCTTGGAATTAGTTTCCCCACGTTAAACAAGTATTCATTGCATAAAAAACTATTATATTCAAATCTCTGCAAACACTTTAGTGAAATATTTGTGGACAACTGCACATTTTAGTGTAATAGTGAGCTTTTGTAGATAACTGCACAGAAGCTGGACTATAAGGGAAAAAGGAGGATGATCTCAGCCAATAGCTACCTTGACGTAGTTTATAGAAAATATGTATTATTCAGATTAATGGATTGTTTCATTAGTGAATTATTAATAATTGATAGCTAAGTCAATACACAAAATGCAGCCAAACTGTTTTAGTTTAATATTGACCAAAAATTGAATGAATTTAATTAAACTGCTAATTGTAGGGTAAAAAAAAAAAGGATTTGTAGAACAATAGGGACAGATACAAAGAACGAGTGACAACAGCATAGAATGAAGTTAGTTATTAAATTTGTAGACTACTCACATCTGGTTCATTTAAATATACAATGTTTTGATCAATGATTCTCGATCTAATAAAAAAACACCAACACTACATGAGACAAAATACTACTTTAGTGTACAGTACTATAAAACACAGGGTTTATTAACATCATACTGCTGAACTCCAAGGGTAGAAGGAGGATTATCCTTGTCTGCAAAATGTGGCTATAAAAAGCAAACAAAATGCTTTATGAAATAACCATAATAACATTTAATAACACAAGCAATCACATGATAATGCTATGGGCAATTAAAAAAAATATAGTTTCTGGTTTATCTATCATAACATGATTATCCTAGTATAGTAGACCCTCTCATATCCAAACCTATAATGGGACCGACTGTGATTTGGATACGTGAAATTTCCGGATATGTGAAGCTACTTCATAAAATGAGTTTTAATGATTTTTTTGATGATTTATGTGAATGAAAGAGTTATTAATAATAAATGATTTTAAAGTCATTAGCATTTGTCAAGCATATCATATATAATAGCCGCTAGCTCAGACAATTGTAACCACAGATCAGCTGTAATGAAGTTTATCATAGCTAACCAGTACAACTTATCACCCACAGAGCAGCCTCAGAAGTGCTAGACCTAGATTGGGAGATAAAGACAGCAGTTGGACTACTACAATTCAAAAGTACATGTAATGGTGGCTTGAATTGATTTCTCTAGGCCAGATAAAGCGGGAGCTGTTATGTGAGGCCCCAGATATGCTAAGGTCTACTGTAATTGAATTATTTACTAACTTTGAATTTTTTTGCAGGTGCAGTTAAAGCTCAATAACTTACTGGAGTTCCATTTTTATTCAAGTTAGTGACAATGGTAAATTAATGCACTATTTATCATAGTTGTAAGCCTATACTACATTAGAACCAGTTGCTATATTGTTACTAGGTGTACTAACTTGGTAAGTGTGCACTATTTTTTGCCATTAGGTATATGAACTGTGCATACTAACAACCCTTGGGGTATTGCTATTTTTGAGTTTTAGTTTAATAGAATAGGCTGGATAAAGCAGGGAGCAGGTTATGTGATGCCGGATATGGAGGGTCTCTCATATCCACTTATATAGGACCAGCCCTATCATATAACTCTCCTGTGGCTCTGGTACCACAGGAATTTACCATAGCTAGCTGCTTTACTGCTTACTGCAGAGCAGCCCAGGTAGAGTTAGATCTGGAGATAACAGCTGGCAGCTACAATGCTAATGTAAACTTTCTGGCCGGCGCTTCAATTGAATTTTAATTGAATTTTAATTTTGGGCCGGAAACACGGAAGAATTCGTTTGACACCGACAATGCTGATAAACAAAGTTGCTAGTGGAAACTGGGCAGGCCTCTGGGTAAACGGGATCTAAAATAGTTAGAGCATGCGGCTTAGGTACTGGTGGATTTAGTGCACAAAGCCCTTGGGCCTACGGCCCTTGGGCTTCAGTGCACTAAATGCACCAGTACCCAAGCGCTTATGCTCTAACTATTACTTATTTACTTGACTATTTATTGTCCACTAAACTAACCACACAGTTAATCTTGTGTGGGTGTATGTCTAGTTTTAATGTTCAATCTCCTATCCTGTACCCAAATTTGTGTGCTGTCCTTTTAAATACCATTTGTTTGCATAAAATCATCACCCTTTACCAACAATGACTTGTACTCAGCCTAGTATTAACCCTGCCTAGCCTACTGCTAAGCTGTCAATAATATTGTACCAATGCGTTTATTTAGTGTACATTACTTTGTTGCACTTGAGCTTGGGCTGCGATAAAATTGGTCTAAATTAATGTTTATGGACTAAGAATTCCGAATCTTAGAATTTGATGGAAATAAGTGTTATATAAAATAAAAATAAAAAAAGCTAGTGTTCTTACTGATACAACATGGGTACCTGTTTAAAGGAAGTGTTCCCACCTACTCTAGTCTGCCCATGTGCAACTCTGTCAGGGATTAATACAAATTTTTTTTTGCTAGGGGTGGGAGTGGGGATGGAGGGAACTGTTTAGAGCATCCAGCTCAACACATTATATATATTTACAATGGCATAATGATGGAATTACACTCCATTCCCATCCTATGAGAGTTAATTTAAATAAGACAAGTATGCACAAAAAGCAATTCTACTAGCCCTGGCTGTGTCCACCCCTCCACTTCCCTCCATACACATTTTCTATTGAAAAAATGGTTTTCTATAAACATAATCTATAAAACTTACAAAAAAAGCATATGACTACTACTAATATTATTAGTAGCACTATCAGCACCACCACTCCTGCTACAACAATTCCAATGATGGCTGCTAGAGGGAATGACTTATCACGTTTTGATGCCATTGATGCAGTCAATGCAGTCGTTGATGGAGTAGATGTTGACACATATGGTGGTGATGTTGGATCCAATGTTTGATCTATGCAATAAGAAAATTTTCAAAGCACAATATTATTATACATACACTAATACAGCAAAATATTGCTCAGGAAGAAGAAAAAAGAACAAAAACAAAAAAAAACAGTATAGAAATTATGAAGAAAATTAAGAAGGAAGAATAAAAGACTAGCTATCTAACAAAGATGAAGATGGAGAATATTAGGAGAAATACATTACATTGTCTATGCTGAGTTGGCCTTACTTGGCAATGCTAATACCTTAACCATATACATAACAAGGGTTTGATACATTACAAGAGCCATTAAAAAGGATATTATGATATTCTCTCTGTAATCTTGAGAACTTAAAAAAAGGTAATTTTCCGAAATTCATAGAAAGTTGATGGAAATAGAAAGTCTTTCCTGCTCTACAAGAGACCAAATATAAATGTTTGTACTCCAAAACATCATCAATTTTATAATATTATTATGAGTAACAAACTTGTATACAACTTGTTTAATGTTTATAGTGATGGCAAACCAAACACTGATAAATACATGGGGGAGGCAACTGCATTGCAGGTTAAGTAGGGTGAGAGTGGCATGACTTTTTTGCTGCAAATATTATGTCATATATACCTATATAGACTGTCACTAACCTATTTCAATTTGATTACATGGAAAGAAAAATACACTTATTATTCCAAATTGAATATACAATTACAAATGTGATTGCCCAAAATATTTCTTTCTGTTATCTCTATGAGAAATAAAGTATTCAGTACTTAATGCAAGTTCCCTAAATCACGAGTAGCCACATGACATGTAGCTCCATGGTGAGCAGATAGCAAATGTACATGTTCGGACTGATTAAATGGGGGAAGGAGTATGTTACCTCCTACTTCATCCCCCCCCCCCCCCCAACTGAAACTCTCCTATTCAACTGAGACTAACTGGCTTTCATGTATCATATCAACAGGCAGTCCATGAAATGTATCACAAACCTTCACAATAATATGTGAAATACATGTATAATACTTACTCATACGACATGAAAATGATCCAATGGTAACCCTAACTCCAGAGTTTAGTACAGCATATACTGTACAAATTCCTGGTGTGCTAGTTGAGTCCATAAATGTAACTGACTGATTTTTACCAACAATTGTGTTCACTTTTTGTCTATCACTTCGAACAACTTCAATTACAGAATTTGGACAGTCCGTGAAATTAATGTTTAAATATAAAGTGATATTATTTTGTGAAGTCATATTGCTTAAGACATGTACAGTTTCTGAAAAAAAAGCAACAACAACAGAATAAAATATTGTTAATAAGACTCAGCATCAAACTGATATCCAGAGGTTATACCCACCAATGATACTTACAGTATAAAGTCTGAACTATATACAACTAGATGTCCTTATTCAAGAGATTTTTCAGTATTTGTAAGTCTAACTTTGAACACATGTTGATTATATTTTGTGCGTCAAAATATTAATTTGTGTCTATATTCAAGTTCTCTATGTCTGGACTGAAATACATATGCGTTGCTCATTGTGGTGAAGTATTAGCCACAAACTTCCATGTTTTATTAAAAAATCAGGAAGGAAAATTTTGAGGATTAACTTTAGCAACATTGAACCAGGTAATTCATATTTAATCGTGCTTGAAGAAGATTCATTAATTGGAATATTGATAAAGAAAGATTTATCATCAACAATACTTACAATAAGTTTACTAGCCAACATAAATAATAACTCAGGTTTTTTTCCTAGCCTCGTTTAGCCTCAACATAAAACATATAACACAGCAGCAATACGATTCTTCTTCAGTGTTCAACATGCAATTGCACACTCTACAAACTGTCCATCATCTACTGTGTGAGTTCCTCATGGAAAAGTTTCATAATTTCTACCCATGGTATTCAAATATACAACATATTTTACAAAATGAGAAAAAGAGTTTCTTAACAAAGGTCACGTCAATTTATATTACACAGTAGACATTCTACTATCCTAAAGCCGACTCATTGGTTTTTATTACATGATTACCTGTACTGTTTTGAATGATCACATTGCCAGAGTGCAATACTGTGTTTACTATACCAATTCCCATCACAGAATAACTGTAATTACTATTACATAAGTTGAGATCAGCAAAGGTAATCATTACACTGGTTCCACTGACTTCTTCTGTCTGTGATTCCCTTCTTATAAATATTGTACCATTATGACGGTCTAAAGTTCCACGGACTGATTGTAGACATTGATTGTCAGTTGCATCAGTGGGCACATTCAAGATTAATGATGCCTTGTTCAGAGGGTTCGTAAGTCTGGCAGAAACAGAAATAAGTGGTGGTACTGCAAAAAATAATAGTTGCACTAAAGTGTACAAAAGGAGTCAATAACTGAATAACAACAAGCATGCCATATAGGCCCAGCATGACAGTCCTGAAAATAATTTAAAACTGTCTGGAACCTATTATAAGAATGACAAAAATGTAAGATAAACTATACTGATTGCCACATGTGATTCTCTCTATAACACCATCCCAATACAATTATATAAATCATTGAAATAGGATAACGAAGCTAACTGGATAGTAGTGTTGCCTGCAAATTAATCTCATATAATTAGCAGAAGTGTCAAAATAATATCATAGGTACATGAGTATGTGCAAAGTGATTATATAAATTTATTTAAACTATAGCAAGAGACAATATAAATAGTGACAATGGATATTACACAGTATACTGGTGTATTAGCATTGAATGTGTAACCCTACACCTACAATATCTTATATGATGGTGGTCTACTAATTTTTTACATTATTATTTAGCTATCACGTAGTTGACCAATGTTGTTCTCAAAGCAATTTGAAGAATTATCTATGCGAGTGAACTTAAACAGGATATAGTAAATATATGAAACAGGATGTCTTGAACAATTTCTCACTTAATTTTTTGTTAAATAATATAAAACATTTCTCCTTTGTAATTGCTGAACTTACTAATCAATTCACATTACAATTGTGATTAAAATTTGTAGTTCAATTTAAAATAATATGGCTTCCTTCATAAATTTCATAAAAGGCGATATTCTACATGTACATTGTATGACAAAAAATTTTAGCACATTTATGCATAAGCTCCTTGCTTGATTAAAGTATTATGATTTCAAAAGAATGAGTGATAAAGAGAACAAGATGATGAAAAACGTGCACTAATACTTCAAGAACTGCAAATATCTCACCTAACACTGTTATAGCAGCAATTTGATTAACATCAGGATATCCAGATTCTCTACATAGAATATTAACTCCATTGAGTCCAGGGAATGCAGTGACTTTTAATAAACTTCTCCTCCTAGGTTCTATGCCACTGGCTGACAGAGTGAAGCCACGAATTGTTTCAGTGGTACCTAATAGAACTCTTCCATTATTAACAGCTCCATTGAGAAATGTCGGAACTACCCAATCATATCCTGACGCAGCTAATGTACAGGTGAAGACTAACATATCTCCAATACAGAATTGTTTTTGAAGAGTTGTCTCACCATTTGACTGAATCATAAGAGGTGTCCCACAAGCTAATATAAAAAATATAGATAGACCCTTTGTCATATTGCTATAAATATTTATACATGTGGGCTGTTAATTGGACAAATTTATTTTACAAATTAAAACAATTAATAATAATATTATTATAAACATTTAATTGATAATATAAACTAGCACAAATAAAGTTTGAAGGGTTAAAATTATTTAAATCATGCATATGAATATATGAATTAAATAGAATTAGCATTAGCCAAAATTAAAAAAATATATATTAACTGATTTACTGTATGTATGAAACAAATTTGCTAAAAATGTATTATTACTCATTATATAAAAATCAATCATATTATTGTATTACACATTATTTTAAAGTAAAAAATAATCACAAAAATGAGAATATACAAGAATAATTTTAATTTAGCTATATTGTGAACGATCAGCCACCATCCAACTGTAAATGTAAAATATAAGCAACTACATAATATAATAATTATTATTTGTGACTTTTTAAGTTGTACACAAAGGCAGTCGAGTCTAACATTAAACTTGTTTAATAACATAGTAATAGTTAATTAGTATCATAATAAGCTACTTTATTCAGTAATCAATTTAAAAAATGGTCACAGTTGGCTGCTTACCTGATTCCTTTTATTCTATTCTGAATGTAAGCTTTAACATATTTCAGCTAGCTGTATAATTATGCTTGCTATAGTTTAGTGTTGACAACTTTAGTCTAACAGTGTAAAGAAATTTATCCCTACAAGCAGATATATGGCTTTTAAGACCTAGTGCCTGTTAATTTCAGCTCTAGTATACTTAACATGGCTTAACTAGCATGTGAAACTTCTAGTATAACTTCTGTAGGTGTTTGTAACTCATGCAAAAAGTGGGTGTATTAATACTTTTACACTGCAATAATCGCAAATTGAAAGCTATCACGTAGTTGACCAATGTTGTTCCCAAAGCAATTTGAAGAATTATCTATGCGAGTGAACTTAAACAGGATATAGTAAATAAAAGAAACAGGATGTCATGAACAATTTCTCACTTAATTTTTTGTTAAATATATAAAACATTTCTCCTTTGTAATTGCTGAACTTACTAATCAATTCACATTACGATTGTGATTAAAATTTGTATTATAATTTTAAATAATATGGCTTCCTTCATAAAAGGCCTGATATTCTACATGTATATTGTATGACAACAATTTTTAGCACATTCATGCATAAGCTCCTTGCTTGATTAAAGTATTATGATTTCAAAAGAATGAGTGATAAAGAAAATAAGATGATGAAAAACGTGCACTAATACTTCAAGAACTGCAAATATCTCACCTATCACTGATATATCAACACTTTGATTAACATCAGAATTTCCAGATTCTCTACATAGAATATTAGCTCCATCTAGTCCAGGGAATGCAGTGACTTTTAATGAACTGTTCCTCCCAGATCTTATGCCACTGGCTGACAGAGTGAATTTACCAATTGTTTCAGTGGTATTTAATAGAACTCTTCCATTATCAACAGTTCCATTGAGAAATGGCAGAACTACCCAATCATATGCTGACACAGCTAATGTACAGGTGAAGACTAACTTATCTCCAGGACAGAATTGTGGTTTAGATGTTACACCATTTGACTGAATGTTAAGAGTTTTCCAACAAGCTAATAAAAAAAAATATATAGACCCTTTGTCATATTGCTATAAATATTTATACATTGTGGGCTGTTAATTGTGATATTTTTGACAAATTTATTTTACAAATTAAAACAATTAATAATATTATATACATTTAATTGATAATATAAACTAACACAAATAAAGTTAGAAGGGTTAAAATGATTTAAATCATGTATATGAATATATCAATTAAATAGAATTAGCATTAGCCAATATTAAAAAATAAATATATAACTGATTTACTGTTTGTATGAAACAAATTTGCTAAAAATGTACTATTACTGTTCTATATAAAAAATATTTTTTAATGAAATTGTTACTCATTACACAAGCTACTTCTACATTCAATGATATTATTGTATGTCCACATTATTTAAAAGTAAAAATAATCACAAAAATGAGAATATACAAGAATAATTTTAATTTATAATAATTATTTTTGTGACTTCAAGTTGTACTCAAAGGCAGTAGAGTCTAACATTGAACTTGTTTAATAACATAGTAATAGTTAATTAGTGTCATAATAAGCTACTTTATTCAGTAATCAATTTTTAAAATGATCACAGTTGGCTGCTTACCTGATTCCTGAATTGTAGTGCAAATTAAATAAACTATTACATACCACTTCATGTTGCTAATTTGTACCTGTACAAACAAATAATCGTATTCAACACATTGAAGGTGTTATGCATGCTTTAGAAGTATCTGTATTACTAAACTGTTACCAATAGAATTATCAATCACTAGCTTTTCCCTAAATACACATTTCTTTCAAAAGTGTATTTAATATTTTGACTATAAAGAAAATAGCAAAATGTTTAAATTGAATGTCATATAGCAATTTCTGAGCATGACTAATATTTTCTACATTCTTTAGCATTTGATTTGTATTGAAAATGTTTTACATTTTTGTAAGAAAAATAAACAAGTGAAATTTAAGTGATGTATGATTTGAAATCACAAAGATGAATAATTTGGCAGTCTGAGACATAATTAAGATAACATTAGTGTAGAGCTATATAGACTGGCTAACAAATACTTAAACAACTGAAAAATCATTAAGAAAGCATAGTAACTACTTCAATGCTATTTCCCCTGCAACAAAAATTCTTATGTCAAATGTTTAACTACATACTAGCATGAAGCAGGAAATTTTTCTGTATATATTATTATATATTCTTTGTTTAATATTTGATAAAATTTTAGTTGATTATCCAACTAATTTCATACTCTAAGTGGGAACACCTCAATATAATCTGTAATAAAGCCATTCAGAGGTGTAATAATATCTGTTGAACACCACAGTGCCTCTTTCAGTCAGACTTAATAAGCAGGAAATGAATGTGGTATTATAGCATTACAATATTGATTTTATGGAGGAAAAGGTGTAATTTTTATCATCATGTATCCACATATTTTAGTTTCTCTCCTTTTCAGATAAAAAAATTCCTACACATACATTTATCTCTATCATCTATCAGAATCTAAATTCGGCATCTTCTAAAAGCATGATGATAGGAAACTCTAGTTTTTGTATGATATTTTTGAAAGTAATATGCATTTTAGAGTAGTTGCCTATCAGCTCATGTATTTATTTATAAGCAAACTGACCATATTAGGGACTTAATTAAGGAAGTGGAATGTCTGGGCAAGGCAGGGTTGTAGATTAGATGTAGTAAGTGTGAGTTGGTTGGAAGTTCCTGGGTTACCCTGGACATCAAATCAGGTGCTGGAAGGGTGGCTAGATCCCTCCAGCTAGCGGTAAGGAAATATTAAGCAAAACATCTGGGCATACAATTTATAAGGGTTCCTCCATTGTAAAGACCACTAAGCAAATTAGCTACACTCTCTACATAGTAAATACCACCACTAACTTAACTTACAGCGTACCTACTGTGTTTGATTTAAAAGATGATCCGCGTTATAATGTTTTCCACTCTTTTCTACTACCAGACTTATATCATCTTTGGGACCAAATTGAGTAGCTCTATTTAACTAATTAATTTTGAAGAAATTGGAAATCAGTGCACTCACATTCAGTATTTTTACAAAACCATTATGTAAGTTATATTAGTGTTTACAATGAGTAGGACAGTTGCAAATATTTGTTTAAGTTATGTTGCAGGGTGCACCAAATAGTACAGACATGTCACATTTGTCAAAACATACTATCTTTTTATTTTACACTTCGTTTTAGCATGGGTCACCAGGAAAACAATTTAATAGTTCACATAATAGGCAATACCTAAGAACGAAGTAAATAAATGTTCATGATAAACTGACTGCAAAATTCCTTACTTCAACAAATGGTTGTACTATATTAATGTACCTAATCATGTCACATAACACTTTCGTGACATTTATAATGATTTTACTTGAAGCTATAATTATAACTTGTGATTTGCTTGAGCACAAATAGCTAGCGAGCCTGTGCACAAGCAAAACACTTCAAAATAATTTATCAGTCCTTTTCTAAAAGTATAAGTACGTGGCCGTTGTGACCACTCTTAGTTAACAAATAAAGAACTACTTTCTTACCACAATTTCCTGATTACTTGTATTATCTGTAGTCTCACAATATGACTATCTGAGTTACCAATAGCTTTAGACAACTAACACTCACAACTACTATAAACGACCGAGTTTTTGAAATTATATCTGGTAAAGGATCTCATTACCATAGTAACCTTTTACTATAACTTTTTGTGACTTAAAAAAACAAGAAGTTTTAAAGAATTACTGCACAATGTTGAGTCTATGTTTTTTAAGACCTATGTACCACACCCCAGGGATCAAGTTCGCACGTCGCAATATTATGTCTTAGCAGGTACCACACCTTGTGATCTAGTTCGTACATCACAACAGATGTAGCAGGTACCACACCCCTGGGATCAAGTTCGCACCTCACAATATTATGTCTTAGCAGGTACCACACCTTGTGATCTAGTTCGTACATCACAACAGATGTAGCAGGTACCACACCCCTGGGATCAAGTTTGCTAGTCACAGCAGATGTCGTAGCAGGTACCAAGCCCCTTGGATCCCTTTCTTACATCACAGTCCCTATGGCCTCTGGATCCACTACTCAGGTTTCAGGTAAGAATTAATGGTGTTTTGCAGTAACATATTATTTTTTGATTAATACACACAATTTTGATCGATGTTCCATGATCTAGTAATAGACACTAGCACAGCTACACAAGGAAATAGTACAACAAAGCACAAAGATTATTAGCATCATGTTGCTGAATTCAAGGGGTAGAAGGAGGACGGTCGGAACGAGCAACGTGATTTTGCATATCCAAGTCTGCGCGAACAAGCTATAAAAAGCAAAGAAACCACAAAATGAAATAAACCACAATAACACAGTTTAATAACAAAAGCTATCATATGCGAGTGGGCCTAGGAAAAGGGACCTTATAAAATTGAGTGAATTAATTCACCTCCACTTAGTGCTAAAATACTGGAGGGTAAAACCTTCAATGGCAGTTGAACTGTAGGGAAGCAATTGAACTAGAAATGAGAAAACATAAATTGATTTGCCATTTCCAGTATAATTAATGTTTCAGTATACTTAATGGTGTACTCCGCATATGCAATTAAATCTTACAGCTGCTAATAGTGGAGACTAACAAAGTTTTGCGTGAAGCTCTTTTTAGCTTTAGTAGCATCTCACAACCTGTCTTGCCAGAATCTTTGGTTACTCTACTTGATGTAGTCATAAACTTTCAGCCAGATGTAAGCTGTAGACTGCATGCAATAGTCTCAAAACTAAGCCTTATTTAGCTGTTAGTTTGAAACCCTGCCTATTCCCTTTTTATTGTGTTTCGAGAATGAGAGAGAATAAAAATTAGATTGTCTTTTAATGGCACGCTTGGGATCATTTAAGTTGTTTTCACATATGAAATTTGGCGTAGACACATAATGTAAGAGTCACTGAAACTAATTCTGCAAAAAACAAATATTGGAGAAAGAGGAAGAGCCTGTACCTCGTTTTCAATGTTTTCGAGGTAAGGTCCCTTCTGCTGTCATAAGATATGCTATGGGCAATTATTTAAAAATATTATGTAGTTACCTCATTACACTATATATGACTATAAGAATAAACTCAAATCTCTAACGATGAGGAAGTGATATTATATTTTGTTATCTACTGAACAAAGCCTAATACCTGTTGCCATGTTGGAAATGCATTAAAGTGAACAGGATGTGGCCTATGGCAATATTATCCCAAATCACCTGTATTCAGAGTAATCACGTTATGTTATTACGTGCCCCCAGGTTAAACTATAGTAATAAAACATGAGCAGTACGCAGTAAAATGTTATTCGTTAGATACCAAACAGAATATCACTTATATCACTTGTCTGAATGGCCACTTTTATGCTCATGCCTGCAGAACTCATGAAACACTAAGCCAACAGACCTGATGTTCTCCAGTATCAAATGAATAATAATTGTTTTGAAATCAAAGTAAATAAATCAATTTGAAAGAAAAAAATGTTTTGAAATTACAAAGAGTCAGGGTTCAGATGCAACAAGTAACAGTCATTATTATATAACTTATTATACAATGTTCTTCTTGCTGTTTCTTGAGCTCAAAATAATACTTAATTGCAACCTCAATTCTAAATATTTTCTGAATCTGAGTTCTCATAATCAATTAAAGTGCATGCAATAAAAATACAATTATGTTTTGTCATTTCAAAATTTCTTTCTTGGCCGTTTTTTTTATTCATTAGATATATTCTCTCTTTCATGGGCAGTAATTAACAATTAAAAATTGAAACTGTTTGGCCGTCACTGGGGATCAAAACCAGGAGCCTTTGCGTAACACACAAGTGTTCAGTGGCAGAGTACGTGTGTGCTAAGCAAGCAGTCCTGACTTCACTCCCCATGCGACAATCAAACATAACTCTGTATTGTAGATACAAAAGCCTGTGACAGATAGAGAATACATCTAATTTTGTATATGCTGACCATTTCCAATTTTTTTAAAACTTTCACTTCCAGTTGAATCCTCTTTCTTTTTCTCCCTATCAACTACATTGGAGGTTTTTCTAGCTTTGATGCTTTACCCTTTTTCCCTCCTCTTTGCAGGTACTGTATACAAATCTATTGTGTTGCATGCACTTTCATGTTTAATAGTGTCTGGTGCCTATAGAATATGGATAACCTTAAAACAACAATTACGACAAACATCATTTATGTGATCGTGTTTCCTAATTCTAAAAGAACAGAACAAAATATTATTACATTAATGTTATCATGATGTTGAATGCTCTAACATTTTATATTCAATAAATAACACGATATAATTAAATTGTCAGACTTGCACTATCATCACTTGTAAGAGTAAATGTTTATAACTTTTTCATACTGTTACATACCTGATCAGAAGAAGTATCTTCTGTTTGTAGATCTTTTTGAGTCATTTCAATATTACTCCTAAAATTAAGACAAGACAATGAAATAAACTTTATTTAACATGTTTTTCCCTCAAATTGTAAGATTGAGAATTCTTAGTCCATACACTGTCTTATGCTATGATAACATCTGTAGGCTCATTATATCACAGTCCAAGCTCAAGTTCAACAATGTAATATTGTGGTGATTCTCTTCACCATATAACAGAGAACACACACAACAATGTATACATTTGTACTTTAGCTGCATTTACTCGTTTTCTATATCAATGTGTTAGTTTATGTTCCTCCACTGTTCTTACTTGTACAAACCATTTTCACCTTTTCAGTATCTTTAATTAACTTTAATTAACTTTAATTACTTATATTCATGTTCCAATTAGTTTAATTATGATTCACCTTAATTATGTTTATTATTTTTGTTAAGCTCAGACATTCTGCAGACAGTTCTGTATATTTATGTGGCTGCCTTGCAGTGTCTGAGTCAGTCGATTATTTCTTCATTACGAAATTACACTTAAAACTGTAATCAGAACTACAACTAGAAGTTTCTACACCCTAGTTAGCTAAAGCAATCTAATCCTTGCTGGGGAAGAAGATTCCATTCTGGTGGCAGCGATTCTCGCCTGGCGGCCTAGACTTTATCATCTCTGCTAGGCAGACAATACTGGTGACTTCAGGCTGGGTTGTCTTCTTAACCGGACTACTCCACTCACTCGAGTCACCACTAATATACAGTTACTAAACTCTTTTGTACAATATTATTGACAGTTTAGCAGTAGAAGGCTAGGCAGGGTTGATACCAGGCTGAGTACAAGCAGTAGTTGGTAAGGTGTGATGAATTTATACAAACAAATGGTATGTATAAGAACAGCACACAAATTTGGGTACAGAATAAGAGATTGATTATTAGAACACCTAACCTAACACTTACCCTTATTTTTATACTTTTTATTAATAACATATATTATGTGCTTAATGTCTAATATGGGTGCCAAATTTAAGGAGATTTTCCCACCTGCTCAAGTCAGCTCATGTGCAACTCTGTCAAGAATTAATATAGAATATTTTGCTAGGGGCGGGAGTGGGGGTGGAGGGAATGGCATAGATACTAGTATATGAGTCGAATAATCCAGAATATTGTTGTTGGTGGTTATTAACAATGTGCAAATTTAATAGTTAATTAATAAATATATAAGGTTTAGGTTGATTTGATGATAGCTACTATATTATTTTAATTTTGAATTTTACTCTCAAATTCTAAAAAGGAGTCACCAAACAAGTAAGTTTGAATACATTATATCTATTCATAACATGCAAGCTAAGTTTATGCTCTATACTATTTTTTCTGCCTATAGAAAATAGTAGAATAATATTATTATTATAATAGTTTTAATAGAAAAACTGGTCAGGTTCATTTGTTTATGATACTTACAAATTTAGCCTCAATAAAATTAGTCAATCTTATTGGATTAGTTAATTTGAAAATTCTCCTGCATGAAGGTTCCATATACTTAGTTTTTCACTAGTCATAAAATATTTACAAAATACACAAACGTTTCAACAATTTTAGAATGGTCATCATCAGTGTGTGGATAATAATAATAGTCAAAATATTGTTTTGACTGATTATTATCATCTACACACTGATTATAACCATTGTAAAATGGTTGAAACGCTTGTGTATTTTGTAAATATTTTATGACTAGTGAAATACACAGTATATGAAACTAATATTAGGTTAGTTCTAGTTCAGCAAATACCTACAATAATTTCTGCATTTTGATGTACTCATAGGAGACTCTTTCTGTGTTTTTAAAATAGACTGATATTAGAATCTATGATTATGAAATAATTTTTCTCTTTTTCAGACAAATGGGTTCATTGAATACTTTAACTGAGCTACTTATATTAAAGTTTGGCTAATTTATGTAATGAAAAGCACACATGTGAGACGAAATAATTGACAGTGTACTAATGGGTATCATGCTTCTTTTCAAAGCTCAACAAAGCACTAGCCTAACAAATGCCACTACCTATAGACAGTGATAGCCTTCCAAAAAAAAAAAATGAGGATGAAGTGAAGCAGGATGACGTCATGGAATCTTCATTTGAATTAAGGAAGAAATTCTATAGTATCTAAAAGCACAGGAATAACACACCTATGTTAGAAACATGAATTAGATAAGAATTAATGTTTGAGGTGAGGCTCACTTGAAATATTTCACAGAAGCAGAGAAAGGGTAACAAAGTTTGACCTGCATGGCAAAAAAATACATTATCAGTAGATGTGTATAAGGGCCTATATTATAATTATCTTGTCAAGAAATGACAAGATCATCAGGACAAAAGGTATTATTTTAAGTTTGAAATGTTATATGCAAAGAAACTTGAAAAAGATGCAATTAAATTAAACTCCAGGAGTTGACCATAATTTTACCAATAAATTAGGTTAATGTAATAATTTTACTCAGGGATATGGCAGCAATACATGCTCTAACTATTAATTCTTTCCCCTAACCAATATTATATACGACCAGTTGGCTATCTTTATTCCATGAGTAGCTAACCTTGGACCAATTGGTAATATTTCACCAATTCAATTATGCTAGCCACTACCACAACTCAATTCTCAGAGTTTAAAGTTTATTACTAATCATAATAATTTCTTGTTACATATTATAATAATACACATTGGGCATAATTTGTAATCCAAATTAACAATTTTAGCTAGAAAAGTCAATAAATGAAATACTTACGTTTCAAAATCAGAATAAGTATACTACTCTATAATCTATACACATTTCATATACTACAATGCACACAATTCAAGAAAGCCTCATATAGCTTCATGAAGTCCAGTGTTGTCTGCACACCTCTTTCAATTATTTGAAGTACTATGACCACCAGTCTGTGAAACTTGTCAATATGCCAGACAATCTTCCATACTCACTCCGCTTTCATCTTGAATTTGCTCATTGTTATTGTGTATTGTATAATACTAAGCTTTAAATCAGATCCTCATTACAATTAATATTATTGCTTCTTTTGTGTAATGATCTGCACAACAAATTAATACAGCGAGTATGAAATGTATAATATATTGAATATACCATAATGTGATAAAAAGATCATATAGCTGTTTAAATTATTATGATACATGATTATAATATCTATAGCAAAAAAATTTGGCTAGTATTATTATCTCTTCTTAGATCTAGGAAGTTCAGCCATCACTAGTAAAAAGATTAGTCACACTAGAAAATTAGGCACTTCCAAATGAGTACGGGGGAAAAGTATTACATCATAAAATATTACGAGATTTTTTTGCTGAATTGGCATTTATCGATAAGCTTAGTTTGTCTGGACAAATTCATCCTTTGAGCGTGTACCGGGACCGATGCAGAAATACCGTGAGTGTCCCGGCCAAATCGGGACAGTTGGGAACTATGACGTAGTTAAACGTAGTTAACGGAGATGTAGCCCACACATCACACACGCCCAGGTAAAGGTCGGCAGAGGATCTGCGAGTACGGCGACCATGCGCTAAGCAGGCACACGTGGAGCAATCACCCGGGCACAAGTATATTAGTCCTGATAGCTAGCAGCTACTGATAGCCACTGTTCTCAGTCCCCCCACCACCTCCCAATTTCAAACCACCTAATTAAGGAGAGCTAGAAATACTCCATCCAGATTCTTTGGATGTGATTTGAGCTGGGGTGACTTCGGCGATGCAGGGCAATTAATGCTAATTGCCACTGACCTGCCGAGTCTCTCACCCCCAAGGCCACACAGGGGGGTGGGTCCAAGGTCATACACCGCCGCCTCACGCAAGGAGCATGCGCGCACATGACTGCGGGCTCACATCAGCTCAGACTGCCAATCTGTAGTTTAGGAGGATGACACATACCAATTAGGTGAATTGTAGTTAACTAAAAGTACAACATTAAACCATCAAGTTTAACTAGGCTGAAGTTGGTAAATAATCTCATAATATTTTCCCTTATATTTGGTTATCAGTCTCCCTTCTCCACACCTCTCCTGCATCCCTCACAAACTAGGTCTTGATAAATTCATTCTTCTGTCTGTACCCCATTATTCTGTTATTATATTTTAAATATTTAGCTATTATTCTTTAAGATCACCTTTAAAAAAAAAACTCCCATTATTCTTTTCTAATATCTAGTTAATTAGCTAGCCAGAGCTCCTGGAATTGACATTTAACTTTACTTGCATAGTCAAACTATGTATTCTAAATTTTAACAATAATTGTAATGAAAAGGCTTTCACTTTTGAATATAATATTTTCAGACAAATAGTCAGAGGCAACTACATACTTACGTTTGTTCTGAAACATCAACAATTTCTTTAATTTAATGGACTCAAGGTTTCAAGATTAGCAGCTTCATGTTTGATCTCATGTACATCAAATAGTTTCTATAAGCTGGTTCACACTGTATTTGGATCAGTTCCAGAGAGTGTCCCAGCAATTGAGCAAATTTTGTCAATACTTTTGGTTATCTATTACTCTAAAAATTAATATTTCAGGGCCTACCACATGCACACAATGTTAGTGAGCTAGCTAAGCCTCTGTATAGACCTGATTACTTCATTACGAATGTCACCCATTCAGCTTAGCTAGCTAGCTAATTAACTAAGTTTTTGTTGTAACTTACGGGTAACCGACAGAATAATACTCCCAGCAATAATGCTGAAAAACATTATAAGTTAGATGCTTTGAAACAGGAGGGCGAGATAAAAGCAAATGCCAATAGACAAAGTTGGGTGGGAGTGGAGGAAAGGGTGCGGTTATGTTGGAGGTCGAGCTGGGACGTAACCCAAAAGGTGGAGCCAATTCTAACTAAGCATTTTTTGTTTTTTTTTGTTTGTTTGTTGGGAGGTCGACCCCGCCCAATATTCCACTATATGGGAATCCCTCGTACCCTTATCAGTACGTGTTTACACCTTTGAAATAGGTTGATGATGAATTATTGCGACGCATCATCTTACGGACTTCATTATTATTCTATTTGTGGCGGGAGTAAGTTATCTTAGCTAATACGCCGTTTGTCTTACACAGTTAACGCCAGAGGGACAGTATTGTTCTTAATGAAAATCTATTGTCCAATTAAAGTCACTGAAGTAAGTTTTGTGTTGTTGTGTCCAGTGAGCCACGGTGTGTGAAGAAACTGTTGTGTGTTACAGCTATTGCTTGGCTATATGAAAGATTAATATAATGAAATAACGTGCAACAGTTTTAGATTATGTAGCTACATTACTGGATTAAAAATTATTCATAGTATCATTAGCTGAATCTTCAATTGTAGCTAATACTCTGACATAAACATTCTTAACTATGCAACTTATTCTCTTACTCTAATGACAAAATAAAACTGTTGTGATTGATATTTTAATGAAACTTGAACCATTATAATAATTTTACAATCTACAGTAGTATAATGCAAATTTTACCTTAAGCACATAATATTTAATGTTATATATGAGAACTATTATATAAAACAATAAACAACTAAGCTAATATATTAGTAAAGCATATATTGATGCACATTATTAACACATATTCTCATATAGCTTCATAAACTCCAGGGTTGTCTGATTGCCTCTGTGAAAAACTTAAAGTGTTAAATCCTCCAGTTGAGCTGATACTTTTCCATAATCAAGACAATCTTCCATGATTACATCTCCATCATCTTGACTTCTTTTGCTATTGGTATGTAATTTAATATTCATATTATTGCTTTTTCCTTTATAAGTGTTGTTTCTCCTTCTCTGTGATCTATACATCATAATACATTATGTATATTTCACTCATATAAAAAATAGACTACATGTTCAATTAATAAACAAAAACAAAAGAAATGACTATCACATAAACCATTACTTTATTGTGTATCCTTGTGCTATGATAATGGATACTAGTACAATGAATATTCCAGTACCAACTGCTACTACTCCAAGTAATCCTCCTACCCATGACCAGCATTGATATGACTGTGAAGAATTATCCATATTGTCAGGCATCTCATGAGTACTAGTGACAACCGTATCTGTAATAATAAAAAATTCTAATCAGATTATTAGTAACAGGCACTTTTTGTTGCAAAATTACAAGAATTTAACTTTTAACAGAAAAACGGTCTCAAAATAATATTTGCAATACATTTTATGAGACATCAATCACGCATGTGTTGACCAGATGAAGTGGTAAATCCTGCGGTAGTTTCTTCTTGCTCTGACATGCTACTTACCGTATAGCTCAGAATTTTAGTAACTTCTGGTATTATATTTTTCTGCAGAGAATTATATTAGAAAAAAATTCTACTATAAATAAACATTAACAACTATTGTGAGTGATTTGACTAATAAAATGTCAAGCAGATTTGAGGTTGAATTATTATGGAGTACAAGCAGTTTTGAGAAAAGTATGTCAGAGTTCAAGGGATGAGTTGTGCGTGATCCTGATGTAAGGTGAAATAAACAAGGCTGTTTAGGAGGTGTGTTGGATACACACTGTGGCAAGCCGGAGTTGTGAACAGAGCAATAATACCCAAAGCATTCATATTTGATTTGGTATATAGAAGCAGTCATATGCATAGTTGTTACTAGAATACACATTTACTTATGTATACTTCTCATGTTACAACATTTCCTCACTATTTAGTAGTTATTTTCCACAAAATACTATCAAAATGCTGATGCCAAAATAGTACCAGAAAATAAAGAAGTCAAAATAATGAATGGGAGTCGCAATTTCCCTTCATGTAGTATATTTAATGGCAGCAGAGATGTGCTGCCATTTTGTTAGCATGTAGGATAGGAAACTTGTGATATTGTTTTTCCTTTAGTTATTTGTATTTAGTTTTGAAACATCAATTCCCTCTATTGGATGTAACTGAAAGGAATTTTTTTGACTTCATTGGCATTAGCTTTCAAATAATACTAACACCCGAATTATTCCTGCTTCCTATCAAACAGGTTTTACTGTTTCAAATAACTTGTTCAAGCTAAATGAAAAATGAGCGCTAGGCAAAAGATACTAACCAGCTAAACTAGCTAGATTAATAACAAAATGAGTTTATATTCCAACACAAAAATTATTGTCAACACAAATTTTTTTTTGCTATAAAGAAAGCTTATGGTATGATACAGCTCCTTTGGCAAACATTCTATCACAATTTTTTTAATTTGAGTGCAGTTTTAGCCATGAAATCTAGTGTGTTTATCTTTTAAAGAACTAATAGTTATCAGAGCCTGTTTAGTGGCACTTTGGAGACCCAAGAATTAATCTTTTTTTTGCATAGTCTTAAACTCATCACAAAAATCACTGAATGTACGTTATTTAATTTTCTTGATCTTACGTGTCTCATGTGATACAAATATGCTCCATTTATAGTATTTCACTTTTCAACTTTGTAACATGTGCTCAAACCCCCAAAAAATTAGTGGTATTTTTACTTCAGTTCAGTTTCAAAGAAATAAATTATGCTATATATTATATATAACTTTAAACTGTAATATACTGATGACTTTGTACTCATAAATAATTATTTTAATTCACCTAATCACTGTCAATTGAAAACCATAATCTATTACCGTAGTTATTATTTTACATAACTATTGAATATTAAATTTAACAAACAGTTATTTCTTACCTCTATTTTCCTTAGTAGTGACATAGAGCTTCTCCCCTAAATTTATTGAGAATAACACTATTACTTGTAATTATCAGTAAACTCTGACAGCATAGCCTTAGCAGCTAAAACAAATTATGTTAATGGATATTGTATTTGTTAGCATCAACAATATCTTAGTAATTATTTGACTTCAAGAACCAACACAAAATATATTTTGCACCGTGTTAAAAGTTTTAATGCTAAAATATGACTGATTTTTTTGGTATAGAATCTTATAAAAAAAAAATATTTAAAGTTGCGTGTTTCGGAAGAAAAAATACCCCTTGTGATATTACTACACTACATAATTATCCATGCACATGTGATATTACTACACTACATAATTATCCATGCACATGTGTTTCAACAACTTGTACAATCATATACATACACTAGTATCTATAATATCACTGCATGCACCTACTGCTACAAATGCGCCTGCTGCACGTGCTACAAAATTCCATGGCAATCTATATCATAAAATTGAAGGGTATTTGTTGAAGACTATCAAAATTATCACCACAAAAGAGGAGTTAAAGCTAAAATAGCTAAAAGAATTTCTAAAACAGCAGTGCTGCTATATAAATTAGTTCTCTCGAATATGTCAATTTATGCATTGTAAACAAAAAGCACTCCCAGTTATGGTAGATAATGTAATACACACTTACCCATACTACTACATAAAAATGATCCAATGTTAACTCTAACTCCAGAGTTTAGTACAGCATATACTGTACAATCTCCTGGTGTGCTAGATGAGTTCATAAATGTAACTGATACATTACCAATCATTGTGTTCACTTTTTGTCCATCACTTCGAACAACTTCAATTACAGAATTCGGACAATCCATGAAATTAATGTTTAAATAAAAAGTGATATCATTTTGTGAAGTCGTATTTCTCAATACATCTACTGTTCCTGAAAAAAAGAAGTGGTACACATATAATATTATAATGATGTACACATTAAATGTTTCAATAAGAAGACTTTTTAGTTCCAAAAAAGTAACTTATAAAAAAAATAATGGACACCAACTTTTCACGGTGTATTTAATCTCTACATATGATCATTCCAATACTAGTAGTGTACTTCAACAAACATGCTACATATCATTTAAATACTAATCATTTAATGTATATTCAAATGAACAGATTAATTTTCTCTACTTCTTTCTTACTATTATTAAACTAATATATAATATTTAATCTCTACATATGATCATTCCAATACTAGTAGTGTACTTCAACAAACATGCTACATATCATTTAAATACTAATTATTAATGTATATTCAAATGAACAGATTAATTTTCTCTACTTCTTTCTTACTATTATTAAACTTATATATTATACTATGTATGTTATTCTAACTATTCTGAGACTAACAATATTAATTTATTGCAACAATTTAAATTAATATTAAAAAAAAGCTTATAATGAGTAATAAATTAATGATTAGGTTTCTATTTTGAACTTGTAACAGCTAACTATAGAATCAGGATAATTAGGAAAATTAGTAAAACTAAATGTTTAAATAAATAATTAAATGTGATATGATGGATACCTATCATTGTTTCTAACTTGTATTGTTCCTGCAGCAGAAATTATTCATGTAATTATACAACTATTGTTGACATGTTTTTGATCACTAGCTAATTTCAGTGAATAAGCACAAAGATTATAGATTCAGAATATAACATATTAAATTTACAAAACTACATACTTTTTACTATTTTCATTATTAAACTTCAGCAAAATAAATGGTGAGCTAGCTTATGAATTCCTATTAGTTATTATTGCTGATTAAATCACTCACTAAAAAATATAAGCTAACAACATTAACGGGAAAAGCTGAATGTACGGGCCTTAATTCATTTGCAACAAAGTACTATATTGATATTTACTATCTACTTATGTCCACCTCAAACAAAAATATTGTGTAAATTTTTCTAAAAAAATACTATAGATACACTCTTACTTGCTACTGAAAAGCTGTGCTAAGGCAGAATATGTTAATTGGGTAGTTCAGGTTTAGATTGTGCCATTCTTTAGCTCAGCAGCAGCTGTAATACTCCACACTTTCACACACACACTAGTTCACTGGAAATACCAAGAGACAAGTCTTACTTTCATGACTTGATTATTGGACAATGGTTTTTCAAGTAAGATCAATACTGTTGCTTAAGGCTACAACAATGGCGAAAATGCATTAAACAAGATAACTATCCACTGCCACTAATTTGAATAAAAATGAATTCCTAAGCTTGTAAGCAGCGTCCACATAATGTCATATGTCAGATAAAACTTAGTTCAAGAATGGTGAAAGCCGGTAAGCTAGACTTGTTTCTATAAAACTACTTGCATGTTTGAGAGTAAACACAACTAAATAATATCATGAGTTATCCTACAGGTTATCAATCTAAATTAATATTGTGATGATATTAAATAGCGTAAAATTAAACAATAATATTTAGGATATTACCTTTATTGTCTCGAATGACCACATTGCCAGAGATCAATGCTGTGCTTACTATACCAATTCCCATTAAAGTATAACTGTATGTGTAATCACATAAGTTGAGATCGGCAAAGTTAATCATTAGACTGGATCTATTGACATCCACTGTCTGTGATTCACTTCTTACAATTGTTGAACCATTATTACCGACTAAAGTTCCACTGACTGATTGTAAATATAGATTGTCAACTGCATCAGTGGGCACATTCAAGAATAATGCTGCATTGTTCAGAGAATTCATAAGAGTAGCTGAAACAGAAATAGTTGGTGGTCCTGCAATACACATATATGGCACCACATTAATATAGTTTGTTTCCATAACAATTATACAAAAAATTAGAAAGCGAATTTGAATACAACATGAAAAGTTAGCATTCAATTTATTTATTTGATACATCATCACATGTGATTCACAGGTTGTGTGTCTGTTAATTGCTGTATTTATCATAATCTTAGTGACCATGATAACAATTGACTGTTCGGTTTGATCAAGATTAAGGACCTGATATAATGATATAAAAGCTTACTTAGCTACTACAGATAACATTTAAGTTTTAAATGTCAATTTCTTCATTAGACAGAACTGATAGTTACATTATCAATATAACATTCAATTGCACCAGTTATATATATATGGTAAGATTTATCGAGAATACTTGAGCATTATTGTCTGAGCATATTATTGTATCACCCGTTTATTCCAAAGTTGTATAAATTGGATATTTTTTCTAACATAAAACATTCAAAGTATAATTCAGTTTTCAAGAATTACCCATGGCTATGTTGGAGCAATCAATATGCACCGCTCATCATGATAATATTGAACATTTATGTGGTGCAGAAAGGAAAATTTCTATGTACAATATATAATTATATAATAATATGATGATGAAGATGAAACAAATGTACCCGATGTTTGATCTATGCAATAAGACATTTTTCAAAGCACAATATTATTATACATACACTAATACAGCAAAATATTACTCATTCAAACCCTTACTAGCTAATACCAGAGAAAAGGAAGAAGAAAAAATAACAAAAAAAAAACAGTATAGAAATTATGAAGAAAATGAAGAATGAAGAATAACAGACTATCAAACAAAGATGAAGATGGAGAATATTAGGAGAAATACATTACATTTCTATGCTGAGTTGGCCTTACTTGGCAATGCCAATACCTTAACCATATTATACATAACAAGGGTTTGTTACATTACAAGAGCCATTAAAAAGGATATTATGATATTCTCTGTGTAATCTTGAGAACTTAAACAAAGGTAATTTTCCGAAATTCATAGAAAGTTGATGAAAATAGAAAGTCTTTCCTGCTCTACATGAGACCAAATATAAATGTTTGTACTCCAAAACATCATCATTTTAAAATTTACGAGTAACAAACTTGTATACAACTTGTTTAATGTTTATAGTGATGGCAGACCAAACACTGATAAATACATGGGGGAGGCAACTGCATTGCAGGTTAAGTAGGGTGAGTGGCATTACTTTTTTGCTGCAAATATTATATCATACCTAAACTGTCACTAACCTATTTCAATTTGATTACATGGAAATAAAAATACACCTATTATTCCAAATTGAATGTACAATTACAAAATGTGATTGCACAAAATATTTCTTTCTGTTATCCTATGAGAAATAAAGTCTTCAGAACTTAATGCAAGTTCCCTCAATCCCGAGTAGCCACATGACATGTAGCTCCATGGTGAGCAGATTGCAAATGTACATGCTTGGACTGAGTTAAATGGGGGAAAGGGCATGTTACCACCTGCTTCATCTCCCACCCCCTATTGAAACTCTCCTATATTCAACTGAAATTAAACTGGCTTTCATGTACGATATCAACAGGGATTCCATGATATGCATCATAAAACCCTCTCAGTATGGGAAATACAATATGTATAAACTTACCCATACGACATGAAAATGATCCAATGTTAACTCTAACTCCAGAGTTTAGTACAGCAGATACTGTACAATCTCCTGGAGTGCTAGTTGGGCTCATAAATGTAACTGATACATTACCAATCATTGTGTTCACTTTTTGTCCATCACTTCGAACAACTTCAATTACAGAATTCGGACAATCCATAAAATTAATGTTTAAATAAAAAGTGATATCATTTTGTGAAGTCGTATTTCTCAATACATCTACTGTTCCTGAAAAAAAAGAAGTGGTATACATATAATATAATGATGTACACATTAAATGTTTGAATAAGAAGACTTTTTAGTTCCAATAAAGTAACTTTTTTAAATAATACTGGACACCAACTTTACACGGTGTATTTAATCTCTACATATGTGACCGTCTACAGGAAAACCGGGCACGACGCGGCACCCTTCGAAAAAATTATTTTTGCACTTACAGTGTTGTCGGCGTCCAAATATTGAGCTCTCCAAGTTTTATCGTCATAGCTTAAGTCGTTCCCATTATAACAGACCTAACCGTTCCTTTCCGTCGGCTTGAAACAATACATTTTTAAGAAATCGATCGATCTTTTCTCGATATTTACGCACGCCGCGTTGTGCCCGGTTTTCCTGTAGACGGTCACATATGATCATTCCAATACTAGTAGTGTACTTCAACAAACATGCTACATATCATTTAAATACTAATCATTTAATGTATATTCAAATGAACAGATTAATTTTCTCTGCTTCTTTCTTACTATTATTAAACTAATATTATATATACGTATGTATGTTATTCTAACTATTCTGAGACTAACAATATTAATTTATTGCAACAATTTAAATAAATATTCAAAAAAAGCTTATATGAGTAATAAATTAATGATTAGGTTTCTATTTTGAACTTGTAACAGCTAACTATAGAATCAGGATAATTAGGAAAATTAGTAAAACTAAATGTTTAAATAAATAATTAAATGTGATATGATGGATACTTATCATTGTTTCTAACTTGTACTGTTCCTGCAGCAGAAATTATTCATGTAATTATACAACTATTTTTGACATGTTTTGATCACTAGCTAATTTCAGTGAATATAAGCACAAATACTATAGATCCAGAATATAACATAAAATTTACAAAACTACATACTTTTACTATTTTCATAATTAAACTTCAGCAAAATAAATGGTGAGCTAGCCTATGAATTCCTATTAGTTATTATTGCTGATTAAATCACTCACTAAAAATATTAGCTAACAATATTAAGGGGAAAAGCTAAGTGTACGGGCCTTAATTCATTTGCAACAAAGTACTATAATATTGATATCATCCACTATCTACTTATGTCCACCTCAAACAAAAATATTGTATAGATTTTTCTAAAAAAATACCACACAGTTTATAGTCATACACTCTAACTTGCAACTGAAAAGCTGTGCTAAGGCATTTAATATGTTAATTGGGTAGTTCAGGTTTAGATTGTGCCATTCTTTAGCTCAGCAGCAGCTGTAATACTCCACACTTTCACACACACACTAGTTCACTGGAAATACCAACAGACAAGTCTTACTTTCATGACTTGATTATTGGACAATGGTTTTTCAAAGAAGATCAATACTGTTGCTTAAGGCTACAACTATGGCAAAAATGCATTAAACAAGATAACTATCCACTGCCACTAATTTGAATAAAAATGAATTCCTAAGCTTGTAAGCAGCGTCCACAAAATGTCATATGTCAGATAAAACTTAGTTCATGAATGGTGAAAGCCGGTAAGCTAGACTTGTTTCTATAACTACTTGCATGTTTGAGAGTAAACACAAGTAAATAACATCATGGGTTATCCTACAGGTTATAAATCTAAATTAATATTGTGATGATATTAATTAGCATAAAATTAAAAAATAATATTTAGGATATTACCTTTATTGTCTCGAATGACCACATTGCCAGAGATCAATGCTGTGCTTACTATACCAATTCCCATCACAGAATAACTGTATGTGTAATCACATAAGTTGAGATCAGCAAAGTTAATCGTTACACTGGATCCATTGACATCCTCTGTCTGTGATTCACTTCTTACAACTGTTGAACCATTATTACCGACTAAAGTTCCACTGACTGACAGTAGATATAGATTGTCAACTGCATCAGTGGGCACATTCAAGAATAATTCTGCATAGTTCAGAGAATTCATAAGAGTAGCTGAAACAGAAATAGTTGGTGGTCCTGCAATAAACATAATATGGCACTATATTAATAAAGTATTGTTTCCATAACAATTATACAAAAAATTAGAAAGCGAATTTGAATACAACATGAAAAGTTAGCATTCAATTTATTTATTTGATACATCATCACATGTGATTCACAGGTTGTGTGTCTGTTAATTGCTGTATTTATCCATAATCTTAGTGAACATGATAACAATTGACTGTACAGTCGGTTTGATCACGATTAAGGACCTGATATAATGATAGCTTACTTAGCTACTATAGATAACAATTAAGTTTTAAATGTCAATTTCTTCTTTAGACTGAACTGATTGTTACATTATCAATATAACATTCAATTGCACCAGTTATATTATTGTAAGACTTATCGAGAATACTTGAGCATATTGTCTGAGCATTATTGTATCACCCGTTTATTCCAAAGTTGTATAAATTGGATATTTTTTCTAACATAAAACATTCTAAGTATAATTCAGTTTTCAAGAATTACCCATGGCTATGTTGGAGCAACCAATATGCACCGCTCATCATGATAATATTGAACATTTATGTGATGCAGAAAGGAAAATTTCTATGTACAATATATAATTATATAATAATAACGATGAAGATGAAACAAAGGTACCCGATGTTTGATCTATGCAATAAGACATTTTTCAAAGCACAATATTATTATATATACATTAATACAGCAAAATATTGCTCATTCAAACCCTTACTAGCTAATAACAGGGAAAAGGAAGAAGAAAAAAGAACAAAAAAAAACAGTATAGAAATTATGAAGAAAATGAAGAATGAAGAATAACAGACTATCAAACAAAGATGAAGATGGAGAATATTAGGAGAAATACATTACATTGTCTATGCTGAGTTGGCCTTACTTGGCAATGCATATACCTTAACCATATCCATAACAAGGGTTTGTTACTTACAAGAGTCATTAAAAAGGATATTATGATATTCTTGGTGTAATCTTGAGAACTTAAACAAAGGTAATTTTCCGAAATTCATAGAAAGTTGATGGAAATAGAAAATCTTTCCTGCTCTAAAATATAAATGTTTGTACTCCAAAACATCATCAATTTTAGAATTTACGAGTAACAAACTTGTATACAACTTGTATAATGTTTATAGTGATGGCAAACCAAACACTGATAAATACATGGGGGAGGCAGTAGCATTGCAGGTTAAGTAGGGTGAGTGGCATTACTTTTTTGCTGCGAATTTACGTCATACCTAAACTGTCACTAACCTATTTCAATTTGATTGCATGGAAATAATAATACACCTATTATTCCAAATTGAATGTACAATTACAAAATGTGATTGCCCAAAATATTTCTTTCTGTTATCCTATCAGAAATAAAGTATTCAGTACTAAATGCAAGTTCCCTCAATCCCGAGTAGCCACATGACATGTAGCTCCACAGTGAGCAGATTGCAAATGTACATGTTTGGACTGAGTTAAATGAGGGAAGGGGCATGTTACCTCCTGCTTCATCGCCAACCCCCTTCTGAAACTCGCCTATATTCAACTGAAATTAAACATGTACGATATCAACAGGGAATCCATGATATGCATCATAAAACCCTCTCAGTATGGGAAATACAATATGTATAAACTTACCAATATGACATGAAAATGATCCAATGTTAACTCTAACTCCAGAGTTTAGCACAGCAGACACTGTACAATCTCCTAGAGTGCTAGTTGGGTTCATAAATGTAACTGATACATCACCAACAATTGTGTTCACTTTTTGTCCATCACTTCGAACAACTTCAATTACTGAATTCGGACAATCCATGAAATTAATGTTTAAATAAAAAGTGATATCATTTTGTGAAGTCGTATTTCTCAATACATGTCATGTGGCTACTCGTGATTGAGGAAACTTGCATTAAGTACTGAAGACTTTATTTCTGATAGGATAACAGAAAGAAATATTTTGGGCAATCACATTTTGTTAATTAAAAAAATAATATTTAGGATAATATTATTACCTTTATTGTCATCATTCAATTGCACCAGTTATATTGTAAGACTTATCGAGAATACTTGAGCATATTGTCTGAGCATATTATTAATGTAGTGCCATTATATGTTTATTGCAGGACCACCACCAACTATTTCTGTTTCAGCTACTCTTATGAATTCTCTGAACAATGCAGCATTATTCTTGAATGTGCCCACTGATGAAGTTGACAATCTATATCTACAATCAGTCAGTGGAACATTAGTCGGTAATAATGGTTCAACAGTTGTAAGAAGTGAATCACAGACAGTGGATGTCAATGGATCCAGTGTAATGATTAACTTTGCTGATCTCAACTTATGTGATTATACATACAGTTATTCTGTGATGGTAATTGGTATAGTAAACACAGCATTGATCTCTGGCAATGTGGTCATTCGAGACAATAAAGGTAATATCCTAAATATTATTTTTTTAATTTTATGCTAATTAATATCATCACAATATTAATTTAGATTTATAACCTGTAAGATAACTCATGATATTATTTAGTTGTGTTTACTCTCAAACATGCAAGTAGTTATAGAAACTAGTATAGCTTACCGGCTTTCACCATTCATGAACTAAGTTTTATCTGACATATGACATTTTGTGGACGCTGCTTACAAGCTTAGGAATTCATTTTAATTTAAATTAGTGGCAGTGAATAGTTATCTTGTTTTGCATTTTCGCCATAGTTGTAGCCTTAAGCAACAGCTTCCTTGAAAAACCATTGTCCAATAATCAAGTCATGAAAGTAAGACTTGTCTCTTGGAGTTTCCAGTGAACTAGTGTGTGTGTGAAAGTGTGGAGTATTACAGCTGCTGCTGAGCTAAAGAATGGCACAATTAACATATTAACTGCCTTAGCACAGCTTTTCAGTAGCAAGTCAGAGTGTATGACTATAAACTGTGTGGTATTTTTTTTGAAAAATCTACACAATATTTTTGTTTGAGGTGGACATAAGTAGATAGTGAATGATATCAATATAGTACTTAGTTGCAAATTAATTAAGGCCCTTACATTCAGCTTTTCCCCTTATTGTTGTTAGGTTATATTTTTTAGTGAGTGATTTATTCCGCAATAATAACTAATAGGAATTTATAAGCTAGCTCACCATTTATTTTGCTGAAGTTTAATTATGAAAATAGTAAAAGTATGTAGTTTTGTAAATTTTGTTATATTCTGGATCTATAGTCTTTGTGCTTATTCACTGAAATTAGCTAGTGATCAAAAACATGTCAACAATAGTTGTATAATTACATGAATAATTTCTGCTGCAGGAACAGTACAAGTTTGAAACAATGATAGGTATCTATCATTCACATTTAATTATTTATTTAAACATTTTAGTTTTACTAATTTTCCTAATTATCCTGATTCTATAGTTAGCTGTTAGAAGTTCAAAATAGAAACATAATCATTAATTTATTACACATATAAGCTTTTTTTGATTATTAATTTAAATTGTTGCAATAAATTAATATTGTTAGTCTCAGAATAGTTAGAATAACATACATAGTATATATATTAGTTTAATAATAGTAAGAAAGAAGTAGAGAAAATTAATCTGTTCATTTGAATATACATTAAATGATTAGTATTTAAATGATATGTAGCATGTTTGTTGAAGTACACTACTAGGGTTGGAATGATCATAATTATGTAGAGATTAAATACACCGTGAAAAGTTGATTCTATAGTTAGCTGTTAGAAGTTCAAAATAGAAACCTAATCATTAATTTATTATATATATACTAATGGTGTGCTTGAGCACAAATGGCGAGAGAGCCTGATAGTTAGGTAACATAAAATGTTACTATGTTTTAGCAGTTATGACATTTGATTTCAGCAAATAAATACAAAATCACTCTCTTACCTTATTAATGGTAACTTTTGTAGTATCAAAACATCAACCGTTCTGATAATCTCAATCACCAGTAACTCTTGAACAAGATCTCAGCTACGATAAAAAATAAACCAGTATTATTATTTGTAATTTTAGCCAACAAATATGGAATTACTACTTACATCATTCTTGAGTATTGGTAACTTCTGTAGTATCAAATTGAAGTTATTTTGACCATCTGAATTACCTTGAATTCTTGACAACAAGCTCTCACCTACAAAAACAAAAGACAATCAATTTTAGCACACAAATACAAAATTACTTTCTTACTTCATTTTCTTGAGCAGTGGTAACTTTAGTAGTACAAATTTGAGCCAATCTGACTATTTGAATTTACCAGTCACTGTTGACAAGCTCTTAGCTACAAAAAAGAAAGGCCAGAGTTAATTTTGCATACTTAGCTAACAAATATGGAATTGCGTACTTATCTCAGCTTCCCTCGAGAAGTAGTAGCTTCCTTAGCATTAATACTACGGCATTCTGACTACCAACGGCTCTTAACAACCAACAACCGGCACTCCGTATCCCCCCATAAAACGGCGAAGTTTTAAAATTAAGTCTGGAAAAGGGTCTTAAATGCCATAGTAACTTTTTGTGTCTTGAAAACAAGCGTTTTAGCAGGAATTTTCTCATACTTTGGAGCTGAAGTATAAAGTAAGGTTTGCTTAATGCTGTAGTTTCAGAATAAACTGGAGTCAAGCCTAAATAGCCGTGTTTTTAGGAGAAAAATGTTCCCCGCGCGCACGTTTAAAGAGCATACGTACCATCCATACATACATACATATAATTATACTAGTGGTGTGCTTGAGCACAAATGGCGAGCGAGCCTTAAACTACACTATTGTTAAATTTAATTTTAACAACTAACACTCAAGCTATTAAAATAAAGTCGAGTTTTTACATTACTATGAGGTAAAGGGGTTTTCAATGTCATAGTAACCGCTCCCGCAACAGTTTGAATTGAAAAAGAAGAAACAAAATCAAATCACGTTATTTAAAATTTTCTTTGTGATATTCTTAATAGTAGTTGTAACGCACAATACTTTCACACAACTGAACATACCTACGCAAGACTAACCTTCGAGGTTCGTCTAGTGGACAATGCATTTTTAAGTAAATACTGTTGAGTAGGGCTTATAACTGTGACAAATAGCGCATTAACTTACCACCGCCACTAACTCGAACAGAAATGGAGCTCCCATAAGATTTTGTGTTTTAACTGCACCCGCAAAACAATTCAAAGCCGTAAACAATTCAATTTCTAAGGTGATACGGGTAATGGTCGCTAAACCGGAGGATTCTGTTTAGTGAAGTTTGGGACTGGGTCGAACGCGGAGCGAACACAAAAATACGGAGGGTCAAAGTACAAAATGACATACGTACGTCCATATATATAAACAAACATCCCCGATTTTTTCATTTTTACCCCTGTAAGTGTCTCGCTCGCTACGCTCGCTCGCCAACTAGTGATGTGCTTGAGCACAAATGGCGAGCGAGCCTAAAGACTATAATATTTTTATATGAATGATTTTGACTTCTAACACTAAAGCTACTGAAAATCCAGTTTGTTTATTTAGCATACAGGGTAAAGGGATTTCAGTGCCATAGTAACAACTATAACTCTCTGCAACTGCTTGAATTGAAGGAAAAAAACAACAACAAAACAATACACGTTATTTAAACGTTTTCTCTGTGATATTCTTTAGCTAAGTTATGGTTGTAACACACAATGCTTTGACACAACTGGACATGCACCTACAGACTTACCTTCGTGGTAGTCTAGTGGACAATGTATTTTCAAGTAAATACTGTTGCGCACGGCTTATAACCATGACAAAGAGCGCATTGACTTACCACCTACACTAACTCGAATAGAAATGGAAGTCCCTTAAGTTTTCAAGTTTTAACTGCACCCGCAAAAGAATTCAAAACGGTAAACAATTCAATTTCTAGGGTGATGATACTGGTACTGATCGGTAAACCAGAGAATTCTGTTTAGTGCAATTTGGGATGGGGTCGACCACGTAACTAACACAAAAACACGAGGGTCAAAGTACAAAATGACATACGTACGTCCAAACATATATACAAATAAACAAACATCCCCAATTTTTTCATTTTTACCCCTGTAAGTGTCTCGCTCGCTACGCTCGCTCGCCAATTAGTTTAATAATAGTAATAAAGAAGTAGAGAAAATTAATCTGTTCATTTGAATACACATTAAATGATTAGTATTTAAATGATATGTAGCATGTTTGTTGAAGTACACTACTAGTATTGGAATGATCATATTATGTAGAGATTAAATACACCGTGAAAAGTTGGTGTCCAGTATTATTATAAATAAGTTACTTTTTTGGAACTAAAAAGTCTTCTTATTCAAACATTTAATGTGTACATCATTATAATATTATAATATGCATTCTATTGGTAATACACTATAACTCTTAATCAAATTGTGATCTAACTCACACTATATTATTTAATATAAGTATGGGGCTATGAACTTCCTATCAAATTATTCTTACCTATGACCCTAACGGAAACATTTAGATTGATATTAGGATCTCCACCAGTTTCTCTACATAGAATATTGACTCCATTGAGTCCAGGGAAGGAAGTTACATTAATGTACTTCTCCTTCCAGGTCCATAACCACTGCCTGACAAAGCAGCAGGCAGACAAGTAGGCAGACAAAAGTTGGTAGGGCAGGTACAAGATGAAGTCAATAAATAATAAGCTATAAGTGATTTTATCACAAAATAAGCTTAAAATAATTTAGGGAAATAGCTATGAAAGTATAAAGTATTTAATCTGTTAGAACCAAGAAAAAAAGTCTTTCATGTTAGGAAAAAAATACTCAGCCTGTAATACCAAAACATGACATTATTATTATAATCAATAAACACACACCATTTTTATCATCTAAGTGATGATAGTTCTCATGTTTAAAAGATTAGAAATGAAGTGCTGGCTATTAATCAACTAAGACAAATCAGGTATCAATATAGCTGTGCAGGGAAAATAGTGGATGTAATGATGTCTTCGTAAGAGAATCTTAGCATGCCCGGGATACTCCATCCTGCTCCTCAGAAGATTTGGTTGTCTCTCTTCATGTCAGTCATATCAAAGAAAGTCGAAGAAACAAACGTATGGAACACAACAATCAATAATACAATATCAATGATTCAGCCTCAACATGAGCTCTCAACCAAGAATGCAAATAAAAAATTCTTAACTGAACAACATAGCATGCATATACAAACAACAATAATTCCAGCTCTAGCTGGTATACAGGGTGATGAAAGTGGAAGTGGGGGCAAGGGGACACTGATTTTCCCTCCCCAGATTCACTGATACTTGGGATGGGGGGGGGGGGGTGTGAGAGGCACAGGAGGTACAGGGTAGCACACTTCATGCGAATATGTTACACCTTATGAGTGTTTCAGCATAAAAATTAAGTTAATATTGGCCATTTGATTTGCAAAACAAAAACATAAGCAGCTTATCATGGTGGTCTGTACCAACTAAAGAAAAGAACTAAGTTGTTATTTACAGCAATCATTATGGCCATCAGTTGTCTTCAGCTTCTGCAGTTAAAAATAATTAATGGTCCTGACAGATATTGCTATGAGATTTATATAAAGGAATAATAACATTATGGAACAATTATTGTACTAGCTATATTAATTATTAATTATTACATCATTTAATATAATATATTCCATCCAATTTTCACTATATTTTTAAAAATTTTGATTTGTTTTGCTAAAGAGTTTTTTTGAAATAAAAAAATGAGATACAACAACGTGTGCTACATAACCACTGCTATGCTACACTTCAGGAAATGGAAAAATAATAGATTGAAGCTCAGTCAATAGAGCTGAAACTAGTTTTAAAGCAATTCAAGACACTTGGTCCTGAAAACCACCGCTGGTCACCACCATAAATGCTTGGTTATTCCCTAAAGAGTTAAGTCCAAAAAGGTCATTAGCACTAGAATTCACTTTTGCATGCAACCTTTCAAATTCAATAGAATCAACAATAGTAATTGTAATTAGGTAAGACATCACACAAACACTAAACAGAAATAGAGAACCCAGAAGAATGAATAATAATTGCGGGCTAATGACTTTAGCTACTATAATAACTGCCTGCAACTCTGACAAAAGGAAATGATTTAACAAGAAGATTGGATAAAATAACTTTAAAATATAAATAGGTTGTATTATGAAAGAATGCAAGTAGGTATAGTCTAGTCCAAAGTACAAAGTAGCCAAGGGTTTTACATGTTATGACCTTTAGTCATAATAGTCCTTAATTTTTGAGTAGCTATCAGTATTGATTATATCCTATACTTGTGTTCACTGTTTGTCTGCTATTGAACACAATAAATTTTAAAGTTAAATTAAACATTGAATTCAATAATAGTTTATTTTGCCAATAGAAGATTTGAATTCAATTTAATTTCCTGAAATTTATGTTCTAGTTCCTATTTGTTACTTAGAAAGCACCATTCAATCTATTTAATCTTATTATGTAAATGATTTATTTTAACTAACAATAATTAATTACTTTTTACTTTAAGTTCCCCGAGTAATAACTATAGTTATAAATATCAAATTACCATTCCAACTATAATGACAAATCTAAAAGCACTTGCTACCACAAAGGCTAAACCTATATCTGATAAAGAGATTTTATAACCACTCACCGACTAAATATATAGAGCATTAAAAAGTAATCCAAAAAATTGGACCAATTCCTAAAAACTTACTTACTGCAGTAATAAAAAAAAAAACTATGGGAAGCCTAAAAAACTATTTTTTTTGCTAATATTATGTGTTACTTAGCTAACCAGTAGCTGTATCAAACAAATCTTTGACTTACGAACTAGCTCATTAGATATCCTGTTAATATCATGACTTTACTTTTGGTCATGGGATTTTAAGTATTCAATACTGTTGCGTAGAACATTACCAAGACAACATAATGTTACCACTGCTTATTTGAATGAAAAAAAAACTCAGGTAAGCGTTAAGATCCATCTATAGCCATAAACAATTCATTTTAGTTAACTGCTACAAATACACTTTTATTGCAAGAGTCATTACTGACAGCAGCTTATACAGTACAGTTCTTACAATATGCAATATAATTAACTCTTTAAATAAGCCAGTTTTATTTATGGTGGTAATAGCAACCAACTGTCAACCATGACTGATAAAACGTGGATTTAAGAAATAATTGTTGTAATTGTATTATATTAACATAATATCTGAAATAATATTTACTCAGTTCTTTAGAAAATAATGGGTAGATTAAAAGCGGTATTGAATACTAAACTAATTGGACACATTGACTAGAACAGATACAGGTATGTGTATCAAAACATAGTGAAAAGTTGAAACTACTCAAGTCAGACAACTACTTATCTGATATAAAAGGCCTTTTGTGTCTGTTTGAGAGACTAGTACCAAACAGGCACACACATTTATTTGTTTATGGATGACACAGATTTTCAAATTATTCAGTCCATTATTATTGCTTGCTTCACTCACTTCCAAATAAGATATCCAAGCAATTATTCAGTTATAAAAATGTCATGCTAACTTCACTCTCCATTAAGTACTGCTCTTAGTAAAAAAAAATATATGTATATAGCTAATATTACATAAATACATGTTTGTTTGTTTTTTATTTTGTCCTGGTTTTAGATTACAGATCAAGAAAATTAAACATCAGGTAGGTTTTTTGTAATACAAACATGAAGTACCAGCTTTTAGTATACTTGGTAAGAAATGAAGTGATTTGTTGATGTTAATAGCTATGAAAGTACAAAATATAGAGTGTAATTATATAAAATATAGCAATATATATAGTTTTGTTATAACAGCATACTTTGGAATAGCTTACAAAATGCTTGCTTCAAATTTTCCTAAAATTGTATATAGGTGTGTTGTAAATATAGATAAACGGTTGGATAATTCACCTGAAAATAACAATTCGACAAATCAGGTTAGTTCCTTCTAGCAATTGTTTTGATAAATATGATTGTCTACTACTATCTTGCTAGGTCAAGTTATGATAGATACTTCTACAGATAGGTTGAACATTTTTTAAGAAAAATATTTCCCTTGCATGTGCGAGAAATAAAGAACTCTGTTTTCATGTTATTATTCAAGTTAAAAAAATATGAAGTACCAAATATTTTGTTATTATGAGCATCATAAGCTAACATAATTGAAGCAGCATCTGGGAGAGCTATACAATATATCTGAAAAAGGGGAATACAACTAGGGGTCTCAACCTGCACAAAATCATAGGAGTTTCAATTGTAGAGCAAAAGGTAAATGAAAGTCGAACAATTTAAAATGCAGACATAATATTCATCCTGGAATACCACAGTATATTTGAAAAAAATACAACAACCTTGAGTGGGTCAAATCAACATTCTTGAAGTTTCAGTGGGGTTTCATATTTCATAAAAAACATTTGTCGCAAAATGTCACCATGAAGGTCACATAATTTTCAGTTGATTAAAAACCATTTCCTGGCAGGTAAAATGTCAACCAAAAATGCCTATAAACTCTCTGATTCTGTATTACTATTTATTGCTCACAGGATGATGTTCCCAGTATTATGTCACATGTTTCAGTCTAAGTCATTCCACTTATACCAAAGCTAGAAACTCTATTAAAGATTGTAGAATCATGACTTTTATGCTAAAATTTTTAAGTAAGTTTTTTTAGACTACTATTAATTTTTTGTTCATTAGTTTCTAGTATTCAAGTACATATTTGGTCTATTTTCTGTAATTCATGTCACATACAATGTTTTTGTTCATGATAATGTGTCCCTGGCTTGGAATAATCCATGTGATGTTTATTCCAAACAGTGTACAAGTGTACAAAATAAAAATGTTATGCGAAAAAATTGTACGAATTATTTAGTTTTCACCAATTCTGTTATTATTACAAAAACTACGGACTATGTTTTTATTCCTAAATACTGTTTTGCAAAAAAAATTTACAGTCCTTCAACCAAACTCAAGTATGAATGTCAAATAGCTTCATAAACACCAGCAACTTCAGTGTTTGCTCTATCAGTTGCAGATGCTTTAGCTTTTACGACTGTTTCGTATACCTGACATTCCACCATATGAACATCAGAGGAATCTCTACTTTTTACATCATATTTAGATTTGCTTTTTGTAGAAATATTCTTGGGCTGTTTGGCCTGATGAAATCTGACATAAATTAGCGAATTACTTTATAAAATATATATATATATTTTTTTTCTTCAGTTAAAGAAGTTCTTATAACAAGTGAATTTATAATAATGTATCATTGTAAAATTTAAAAAAAAAACTCACTTCACGATGAATAGTATATTCAGAATAAAACTTGCAGCAGTGACAAGAGAGCCTAATATAGTGACACCAGCCAAACTTCCTATGTATAGGTCACAAGTTGGCATAGTTTTGTTCAAGCTATTTCTTGATGGACACAGTTCTCCTGAAAGCATTTCATTATCAGTACAACAGAATACATTACACAGTAAGCAAGACAGGTTTACAGAGAGGTAATAGTTTATTCTAAGGGCATTATTAGGTATAAGCAGGGAGTGATATGTCAACAGTAATGACAAGAGATTGCTGTACATGATAGAAGTAAATGAATAGCTATCATAAATGCTTAAGCTGAAAATGATGTGTATTAGTTATTGTATTATAGAATTACATAGTAAGTGAAACTAGATATAAAAAAATATTGGGTGCCTTGAACCTAAGACCACTTCTTTAATCACTTTTTTTAATGTTCAAGTCCAGACCATTAAAATACAGGAAATAGCAGTGAATATTAGCAATTTTGGAATAATAATATTAAATGATGTTGTGTATACTGCTATAGTCACACTCTCAATAGACTACAGAAGATTTTTTTTTCAAAGATATTCATTCACAAACATTATTTACTCCGGTAAAGTCAGTGCATAGGCAAGTGACATCAGGATCGACATCCAGTGACAGCATACTTTTCTTATAAAGCTCTTTAAAAATCCTCAAAAATTCTGATATTTATAATGTACAGTATACTTACTATTGCTACATGAAAATGCTCCAATGTTAATTTTAACTCCAGTGTTTAATATAGCTTATTACTGTACAATTTTCTTGTCCTCCATATAAATCCATAAATACAACTGACTGATTATATCCTATACTTGTGTTCATTGTTTGTCCGTCACTTCCAACAACAACTTTAACTATGGCATTCAGACAATCCATAAAAGTAATAATTTAGATAAAATAACACTCTCCTCCTTTACTTCCTATAACTTCTACTGTTCCTGAAAAAGATATGTACATGTGCATTTATAACATATTAAATGCTAACTGTCCATAAAACATTTTTGTGTTCCAACACAGTAGCTAAAATATAAACTGAAAAAATAATAAAAATAAAAATAATACTTGAAACCACAACCCATTTATGTGTTGTTATTTCCCCTATGTTATGCAATTTTGCCCAAATGATTAGCAAGCCAGCATATGAATTAATTGGTAATAATCATTCATTATTGTTAAGGTCATATTACTTAAGTAATGAACCACGGGACGTGCGCTTTCTTTTGAGATACAGAATAACAATGATGTAAATTTAAATAAGAGCCCTGAATTCAGTTGCTCTGCAGGTTGTTCTATACTGATGGTCGGTTGTAATCCTAATGTAAAAAGAATATTTGAAGATTGGATGTGTAATAAGCTATTATAAAACTTTCTCAATAGATGATAAAGACATTAAAAAATATTACATGTCTCATTATGTTCTATTGTAAAGTCAATGCTACATATTTCAACATTATTATTATTCCATGCTAGATACTTCACAAGTTATTTTTAGCTATGTGACCCAAATTTCATGGTGTTATATCACTCTGTGCCCACCCTTATTACATTAACTCATATAGTTGTTATACCAACCAGGTTAGAACACTGCTTAAATATCAGCTGGATGTGTGGGAAGCTCCTGAACAACATTAAACTAGCCTGCTCAGTGAAATATTTCTGACTCAATATTTATTGGTGCTTTCTTTCTTTATTCTTTTAGGTCATATTCAAAGTTACATTGTATGAACTATTTATTATATGTGAGTGGGTCTAGGAAAAGGGACCTTATGGCGCAAATAAAAAAAATTGAGTTTTTTATGCTAATAAAAAGATACAATTTATCTCAACTTAGTACTAAAATACTGGAGGGTAAAACCTTCGACACGCAGAGAAACTGGCAGTTGAACTGGGCCCTATTCAGCAAAGCAATTGAACTAGAAATCGAGAAAACATAAATTGAATTTCCACTTCCGGTATAATTAATGTTTCCGTATACTTAACGGCGTTACTCCGCATGCGCAATTAAATCGTACAGCCGCTTTTTCGGCGACTAACGAAGTTTGTGTAGAGTTCTTTTTAGCTTTCAGAGCGTCTCATGACCTGTCTTGTTGGAATCCTTGGCTGCTCTATTCGCTGTAGCGGTAAACTTTAAGCCAAAGGTAAGCTGTAGAGTGCATGCAGTAGTCTCAAAGCTATGCCGTTTTTTTTTAGCTGCTAGTTTGAAACTCCGCCCATTCCCCGTTTATTGTACTTCGAGAATGAGAGAGAATAAAAAGTAGCTTGTCTTTTCACGGCACGCTTGGGGTCTTTTAAGTCGTTTTGACATGCGAAATTTGGCATAGACGTAGAGTAAGGGTCACTAAGACTAATTCTGCAAAAAACAAAAATAGGACAAAGAAAGAATTTTTCCGATGACTTACTTCTGGAGCCTATATCTCAATTTCAATTTTTGCGCCGTAAGGTCCCTTTTCCCAGACCCGCTCACATATTTTTACTACTGAGAGTTACAACAATTATAGTATAATTATAAATTCTGTTTTATGCTATTATTTATGTTTAACGGTGTTAATAACCAATAATAGGCATGCATAAAATACAATTAGCATATGTGAAGGCTCATTTGTGTACTAAGTTTAATGTGCTGGAACATAAAATAGTAATTATTCAAATAGTATGCTGTTTTAGTAGTTTTTTTGCACACTTTTGACAGAAAAAAGTGTATTGTTAAAAGACAAGTATCTTTGAATAATTTGAAGTTACTTTACAAAAACATGTGGCCGTAATAATACTTGAACTCCATCCTATGTCTTATATGCTTGAATTTTGTGTAGTGATTTAATTAATTTGTCCTGACTATAGATACAACCACTTATAAACATAATGTCACACTAACCCCATATTATGCTGCATATTCCACACTCTTGTGGTGACAGTATTTATTCAGTTTCAAAGTGTCAAACAAGAACAAAAGTATTACAAACTATTGGAAATGAATAAAGTATACTAATTTGATGAACCTAACGTCCTGGTTTGTAATTGTTGGAACAACTTGTATTTCCTACACGATTATATTGTAATATTCATTCATACAATAATTGACTGTCTTGAACTGACATAATGAACTGCTAACATAATATATCTGAAATAATATTTACTCAGTTCTTTAGAAAATAATGGGTAGATTAAAAGCGGTATTGAATACTAAACTAATTGGACACATTGACTAGAACAGATACAGGTATGTGTATCAAAACATAGTGAAAAGTTGAAACTACTCAAGTCAGACAACTACTTATCTGATATAAAAGGCCTTTTGCGTTTGTTTCAGAGACTAGTACCAACAGGCACACACATTTATTTGTTTATGGATGACACAGATTTTCAAAATATTTCATCCCATTATTACTTGCTTCACTCACTTCCAAATAAGATATCCAAGCAATTATTCAGTTATAAAAATGTCATGCTAACTTCACTCTCTATTAAGTACTGTTCTATTATATATATATATATATATATATATATATATAATTAGATATATATATATATGTATATATATAATATTACATATTATATACATGTTTATTTTTTTAATTTTGTCCTGGATTTAGATTACAGATCAAGAAAATTAAACATCAGGTAGGTTTTTTGTAATACAAACATGAAGTACAAGCTCTTAGTATACTTGGTAAGAAATGAAGTGATTTGTTGATGCTAATAGCTATGAAAGTACTCAAGATAGAGTGTAAGTATATAAAATATAGTAATATCTAGTTTCGTTATAATAGCATATTTGGAATAGCTTACAAAATGCTTGCTTCAAATTTTCATTAAATTGTATATAAGTGTGTTGTAAATAAAATAAACGTTTGGAGAATTCACCTGAATATAACGATTTGACAAATCAGGTTAGTTGCTTCTAGCAATTGTTTTGATAAATAAGATTGTCCACAACTATCTTGCTAGGTCAAGTTATGCTAGATACTTCTATAGATAGGCTGAAATTTTTAAGAAAAATATTTAAGAGAAATAAAGAACTCTGTTTTCATGTTATTATTCAAGTTTAAAAAATATGAAGTACCGAATATTTTGTTATTATGAGCATCATAAGCTAACATAATTGAAGCAGCATCTGGGAGAGTTACACATTATATCTGAAGAAAAAAAGGAATACAACTAGGGGTATCAACCTGCACAAAATCATAGGACTTTCAATTGTAGAGCAAACGGTAAATAATGAAAGTTGAACAATTTAAAATGCAGACATCAGTTTTTTCCTCATTCATCCTGGTTGAATATCACAGTAATTTGAAAAAAATACAACAACCTCGAGTAGGTCAAATCAACATTCTTGAAGTTTCAGTGGGGTTTCATATTTCATAAAAACTTTTGTCGCAAAATGTCACCATGAAGGTCACATAATTTTCAGTTGATGAAAAACCAATTCCTGGCAGTTAAAATGTTACCCAAAAATGCCTATAAACTCTCTGATTCTGTATTACTATTTAATGCTCATAGGATGATGTTCCCAGTATTATGTCACATGTTTCAGTCTAACTCATTCCACTTATGACAAAGCTAGAAACTATATTAAAGATTTTAGAATCATGACTTTTTTTGCTAAATTTTTTAAGTAAGTTTTTTTAGACTATTAAAATTATTTTCATTAATATTTCTAGTATTCACGTACTTGTTTGGTTTATTTTCCATAATTATTCATGTCACACACCATGTTTTTGTTAATGACAATGTGTCCCCCTGGATTGGAAGAATCCATTTGATGTTTATTCCAAACAGCCTCCTTCTCCAGAAGTTACGGAGCATGGATTGAACTCAAATAACATTCATTGTTTTCTCATTTGATAATGTGTCCATTATTTCCCCCATTATTCTAATTCTTATTTTAATATTGAAATTTTTAATTTAATTATTGTTTTCTGTTTATGCCTTTCAGTTTCCCCTTTCACAACTAGTTGTAGTGTTCCATAATGGTGTGCTTTTTAGAGTCAAATATGTCACTTTGTATTTTACTTTGCACTTGGACCATAATGATATAGCTTTTATCGCAGTGACATTATCATCTAATTATTATAGAAAAAAATAATTGTTCAGCTACTGAAAAATTGTAATCATTCGCTAAGTATGTGATTAACACATTATTACGTTATTTGACTTTGACGCAACACTGTTTTTCAATTGTAATTAAATATAATAAAAAGACTAGTGTAAAATAGTTTAAAAAACCGACCGTTTTCCCACTTCAATTAATTTTTAAAATTCTTATTCCGTTCAATAAGCTTCAATTTTTCATATCTTTGATATGAATTAACATCCAGTTGTTGAAATTTAGTTTAATAAACAATCAAAATTTATTATGATTTGAGTCCAAAAGTCGATGGAAACCAGACATATACTAGATACATGCAATGTACTAGATACTTGATGACAGAAAATTCCAGTTTTTGCCCTGTCTTCTTTACTTTACTTACTACTTGTTCTTCCTTCATCTTTTTAATCGCCACTAGAGTAAAGGCTTCCTCCATCTATTCCGTTTCACTATATGTTTTCTTCATTCATTTTCTCACTCACCATACTTTTTCTTCCATCTGTCTTTTTTATTTCCACATCGACATCAGTTTTTTCCTTATTCACCACTCTTACTGCTTAATACACTAAAATACATTCCTATATCTCCTCATGCATAACTCCTTTCACTTTTTGTGACTTTTTGTATAGTAACTAATACTTGATAGAACATGGCATACTTTTTAGCTCTGGGAAGTAATTTTTAAACAATAGCTTTTGAGTTGTATTTTTACACTAAATTGCAATGTCTTCACTTTGAAATGATTATTTTATTCTCTGTCCAAAGAAAAAAGTATTATCGAATTTTGTTACATATCAGCTACATTATAGAGTATAATGAACGTAACAAATGAATATGACACTAAACTTAACAATATTGGAATGTCCTTTCGTAATACTTTAGTTATGATAATACATAATAATATAAAAAAATTTCACATTACAGTATATCATAAAACATGAAATACAAATCACTACCAATTTTATAAGTAACTTCTATGAATACTTTATCATTTGACACATTATAAGTGTATGATATAAAAATGTAATGTGTAAAAAATTGTACAAATTATTTATTGCTTTCACCAATACTGTCATCATTACAAAAACTACTGACTATGTTTTTATTCCTAAATACTATCTTGCAAAAAATTGTTACAGTCCTTCAACCAAACTCAAGTACGAATGTCAAATAGCTTCATAAACACCAGCAGCTTCAGTGTTTGCTCTATCAGTTGCAGATGCTTTAGCTTTTATGACTGTTTCGTATGCCTGACATTCCACCATATGAACATCAGAGGAATCTCTACTTTAGATTTGCTTTTGGTAAAAATATTCTTGGACTGTTTTTCCTGATGAAATCTAAAATAAGTTAACGGATTATTTTATAAACAAAAAAAAAAAATTGTTTTCATTTAAAAAAGTTCTTATAACAAGTGAATTTATGTGTATATCGTAAAATTAAAAAAACTCACTTCACAATGAACAGTATATTCAGAATAATACTAGCAGCAGTGACAAGAGAGCCTAATATAGTGACACCAGCCAAACTTCCTATATATGAGTCACAAGTTGGCATAGTTTTGTTCAAGCTATTTCTTGATGGACACAGTTCTCCTGAAAGCATTGCATTATCAGTACAACAGAATACATAACCAATTCTTTAACTTTTTATACAGTACATTTTATATGTAATAATAACCGCATAATAGAAACCTATTGGTTAGTGTTTACCACTCAGCATTATACAATAACACTTTAATGAGTTTTGCATTCTTACTGTAGTTCCCTTATTAATATTATGAGACATTATTTTGAGCAGTATACAAATTACCGTATAACAATTAGAATAAAACACAATTATGTAATGACAGAAATAGACCTCAAAATATCTAATACATACTTTGCAAAGTTATTTCATAAACCCATTGCAGTTAAAAAAAAAATTGGACCTAAACAAAAGTGAGATTGATATTTACACAACAACAGTATTATAATGGAATAAGTAACCACAGTCTTGCTTAGGTTAATGAAAACAAAGCCAAGTTTAAACTAGAACTAAAAATGTATGTCTCTAATCAAGTAGTAATACCTTTAGATATAACTCCCATTACATTGGCAGTAAAAATAGGATCACTTCTCACATGAAATATTGGAGTAATAGTAATTACATCTACATTACAGGGACTAGTAATATCTAACATGTCCAATGAAAGTGTAGTAGCATTGGGTTCCAGAAATCCAGATATTTTACTATAGTGTAAAGAATATTGCAGTCTTGAAATGCAGGTAGATAATTCAGTTGGAATAGACCATCGCAATACATGAGATTCTTGAGAAAGACATGATAAACTTATATGGCCTAAAATATAAATATAATTATAATAACTGCATATGTCAGATATATAGTACTTATACCATGGTTGCTGTGGTAACACCCATGGATTAAAAGTGATATTATCCCGGTGATTTTTCCTGGGGCTATGATATTTTCCCAGTTTGGTGTCAAGCGAATTCTTCCGTGTTTCTGGCCCAAAATTAAAATTCAATTAAAATTCAATTGAAGCACGCCAGAAAGTTTACTTTAGCAAGTTTACTTTAGCAAGTTTACTTTAGCATTTTAGCTGCCAGCTGTTATCTCCAGATCTAACTCTACCTGGGCTGCTCAGCAGTAAGCAGTAAAGCAGCTAGCTGTGGTAAATTCCTGTGGTATGAGAGCGGCAGGAGAGTTATAAGTGGTAGGGCTGGTCCCATATAGGTGGATATGAGAGAGTAGTAGTAGCAGCAACTATGGTATAAAACAGTTATGCCATGGCAACATCGGGGTTATGGAATATCACCGCCCTTATCTCTCAGGCTTCGCCCTCAGGATCTGGACGGTTATATTCCATAACCCCTAGTTGGCCATGGCATAACTATTACTTATTACATGAGTCAGAGTGTGATATGGTGAATTATTTCATGAGCAGCGAGTGAAAATAAAGCCTGAGAGTGAAATATTTAGCCATTTAACTCTAAACACTAGATACCTTCACTACTTTAGTTAGTACTAGAGGAAGGGTAACTCACAGGGTAAAGTTGGTTGTAGGGGCTACCCATATCCCCAGCTGATATTTTAGCAGCTGCTCCAACCTGGTTGGGTAGGGTACAGCCAGAGGAAGGTAGCTGTAAAAACCAAGAAAATTGAAAAGTGTGGCTGGTAGCTATAACTACAAGGGTAATGAGGTTGCTCAGTACAGCATGAAATAACTGGGTCATGTTCCATTTAATGAGGTTGCTCAGTACAGCATGAAATAACTGGGTCATGTACTGTATGATATCATTGTGAAGACATCTAGGGTGGAATAAATATATATATATATATATATTAAATCTTCCATGCTAGATGCTCCATTTACATTGACCCTCAGTGTGCATGTGAGAGTGAGTTACAGTACTCAGTTTCTCAGTCTGTAAATCAGTCAGTAAGTCAGTCATTCTGTCACACGTATCTCAAAGATGGCAGTTTTCCTGTGATTTAAACAAGTATCAAAATAATGCACTGGACATTTTAAGTCCATTTAATGTACCAGCAACCCACTTAACTTACCAGTTTCTAGGTTTTTACAACTACCTTTGCCTATTGAAGCTTACATAATCAGGTTAGCAGTCTGCTAAAATATATGTGTGTGTGGGAGGGGGGAGGGGGTTAGAGTGTTTTAAACAAACATTACACCACTATAATAATCAACCCTAGTACAGACTACTGCTGTGAAGATGTGTGCATGGTAAATAAAACACTAATTACACTCCGTTTGAGTGCTATAACTAGATATTTCACTCTCAGTAATACTTTTCACTCATCATTGGCACATGTGAATAAATTAGCCTGCTCTTCAATAGTTTCACCATATTACACTCTGACTCATGTAATAAAAAGCATCTCATGTGCCATTTTAATTTTATAACAGACAAAAAAGACACTATATAATTTTTTTTAATTATAAATAAAAAAATTACCTGAAAAATTGAAGTATCCATTTATTATTGGACTAGGTTCAAAACTATTAGATGTTTGTACATGAAATGAATAATTGTTTTGACAAGGATTAAAATCAATAACATTCTTTCTACTGATAGATAAAATTACATTAGAAGAATCATAAGCAGAAACTGGAATAAAAGTTACTTGATTATCAGTAATAACTGAGACATTGTATTCAGTTACACATTCTGCATAATGCATCGGAGGGTCAATAACCAAACTAAAAAGAGGAGCATTTCCTTGAAATGTAGACATAATATTTGAGATATGAGGAGCTGAAGGTTGCACTGTAAGATCAATATAATATGTATTCTAATACCTATTAATAATTGATATTGTTTAAAAAATTCATAGCATTAGCACCTTAAAATGCAGGCTGATAAGTATAGACATAAGGTATGATAAAGTATCATTTATTTTTAATTTTTGTTTCATAAAATGAAGGAAAAAAATTGCAACAAATTTTTCTGTGAGTTAAAATATAAACCTAGATAAGATATTAATTAAAGGGAAAGGTTATTAAAAAGCTTGTTAATTAATATGAAAATTAAAATGAGATAGCACAGAATTTCACTGATGCAGAAAAAATGATACTGTTTATATTTGATGCTTGTGAAGGTGTTATAAAGACAATGAGTAAATTTCTAAAATATTCCCTCTATGATAAGACATGCATTTCTAAATTTTTGATAATGTTACACAAATATAGACAATATTATATCACATAGTGGCATGTTATGATGCTTACTTGATTGTTTTACTCTTATTAAAAGCTTAGTAAACGTGTATATTATGGAAGGAGTCAAAAGATAGACACATGAAATAGTAATGATCACATGAATAAATAATGTAGGTTGCTATATATTAGTGTTTGATTACATTACCTTTTTCAAGGACCATCACTTCTGCCCTCACCAAAATATTGTTTTCATTTCCAATACCACTTATAGAATAATTGTAGCTGTAATCACATAAGTTGAGATTATTAAATACAATTTGTGCAATAGATCTGTCAACCATTACTATTTTGATTTGTAATCTTGTGACCATAGTACTATTTATCTCAAACAAACTTGCATTGATATATCGTAGGCATTGCTGTGATGCATCAGAAAGTGATACATTTAATACTAATGTAATATTGTTTGAAGAATTAATTGTAGTAGCATTGATTATGAAAGATGGTGGTACTACAAAAATAATGTGAAACAAGTTCAATTGAAAAGTCAGGATTCCTTCAAGTGTGAGATTACTATACGAATTTAATGTATAATCCAAAAAGTATTCTGTACTTCCACAGAGTTGTTATAGCTATTTTTTTCTGGCATTATCAGACTACGTATACTGTGATGCTTACATACAATGTTTATATGACAAAAAATATATGATAGACTTGGCTGAATGTTACCAGCACTATTTTCACACACAAATAATATGCGTTAATTTCAAATGTATTGTACCTTTCACTAACCTTAAAATATTTTATACAAATGTCTCATCCATTTTACAGTGGCCACGATTCAATGAGTGTATTATATATCGGTGAAGTAAAACAATGACCACAAGAATGTTTTCTATGACAGAGCGATAATATACATACATGTTTCCTCGATATAAGCTACAGCACATAACATTAGCTGTAGGCTAAATTTCGATTAAACAATTATAGACTGAAGGAAATATACAAGAATATCTATTCATTATGGGCCCATGCATTTTAATTTGCCATGATTCTAAGTAATGCCTTTTGTATAGACGTTACTGATGGTCTACCACTTTCTTTTTCCCAATCAATTTCATGATACTTTTCAATTGCACATTAAGCAACTGCAGATTTGGTACCATTAAAGCCATTTTATGTTCTTCTACACATTGCTGTAGGGTTCGTCCAGTTTGTCCTATGTACCCATTTTGCAGGTGTTAGTTCATATTGATACATCACTCCACATTTATGTATATGTAGACGGATCAGCATGCATTTCAGTACCTTGTGTGGTTTGAATGTAGTTCTAAATGTAAGATGCTCTCAGAATAGCTATTCACTTAATTGTGTTTTTTTATACTTTTTGATTGTTTAGCATTAATCTTAATGAAAACAAAAGTGGATAACTGTTTTTCTTTATAACTGTTATTACACATAAATCTTATTTGACTTTGTCCTCACTAGTGCTTTATAAAGTATTTTTGCAGCAGACTTTGGTGTTGTAATGGTTGATGGCAATCAAAAGAAAACTATTTGTTTGTGTGTTATTTTAATGTACAGTTTGGTTAATAAATTGCCATCACTCTTGTGCTCAATGTCAGTGTCCAAAATGCCGTTTTACTTATTCTTGAATTAGTAACAGAGCCCAACCCTCAACAAAAATGAAAACTGTTCCTAGCTTGAGTGATAAAAGTGTATTAAGCCTGAGGAGTGGATTAACAAATTCCCAGATGACATTTTGGTGGTTAGAAAGGGAAATAATTTTACTCAGTTTGTAAAAATCGGTAGTAAAGAACCACACAGATCATAATTATCAATAATTCTAAGAGAGATCTATATCTGAAATGACAGCTAGAGAAAAATATATAGTGAGATTTTTCAAATTAGACAAGGAAAAACAGAGAGTTGAATCTTAACTTTCTACAAAGGAAAAGTTAATCAAATTTGAGTATGACTATTCTCTTATTAAGCTAGCATTATACTGCGAGCCTAAGGTTACTCATTATGCTCAAACTAATGCTGGCATAACTCACAAAACCTATCTATCAGCACAAGTGAATTTTAAAACTGCAAACATTAATAAAATAATTGAATTTTCTTACTGAAAATCGTACCTGTTTAGGTGATCTGAAATAATTGCACTTAAATTTGTACTGAATTTAATGAACACAAACTAACTAGCTAATGTAAAATTCTGCTATTAGGTTATAAAATGATCACTTAGGCTAAAAGAATCATACTAACATTCTGTCTACTGTATTTTCATTAAAAACTATTAATTTCTTGGACTAGACAGAGCAGAAAATTTGCTAGCTACTATATTAAAACAAAAAAAATAGTTCCTAGATTTAATAATTATGCATATCTATACCATAAAGATTGTGAAGGAAATTCATAATGCCAAATAGATAATTCTTACCTAACACTGATATGGTAATATTTTGAATATAAGAAGGATCTCCACCAGATTCTCTACATAGAATTTTAACTCCATTGAGCCCAGGGAATGCAGTGACTTGTAATGTACTTCTCCTTCCAGATCCTGTGCCACTGGCTGACAGAGTGATGTTACCTACTGTCTCAGTGGTATCTATTAGAATTCTTCCATTACCCTGAGTTCCATCCAGAAATGGCAGAGCTACCCAATCATATGCTTACACCATTAATGTACAAGTGAATACTAACTCATCTCCAGTACAGAATTGTGTTTGAGAAGTTGTCACACCATTTGACTGAATCTCCAGTACTGTTTGACAAACTATGTAGCACAAATAATAGTAATGCTAACGACTTAATTAGCTCTACAATCAATTCAGAATTTTTTTTTTATCTATTATGCCAATAACACATTGATAGTAGAAAACAAAAAAAAATTAAGTAAAAAATTATTTATAACCAGTCAAGTGTTGAGGGTGTGGCTATTTACTGGAGATACCCTTAACCAACAATATACTTCCTAAAATTAACTTAAAATGAATTGCGTGCTGAATGCGATTTTACGCAAAAGTATTGAACAAAAGGAAATAAATATTTATTACTGTAAGAGTAAATCTTTTTTTTTTCAATAAAAAAAATTAAAATGTATTTGTGATATGTACACACCATAATAATTATTTTCTATCACAATGTTTATGCAAAATAGTTTCTGTTAGTTATGAAAATGAATTCAGATGTTCAGATTTCAGTGCATATTGTAGACTGCATAAACCCCTTTTTTTAAATGTGTGTTTGACATACTAAGTTAAACATTATACACTATAATAAATGAAGAGCATCTATAATTGTGAAACGTAGTGAGGTTTGCCATACAATTGTTGTGTTTGCAATGTTAGTTGCAACATATCCTAACAGGACAAGTTACAAGCTTGAGAGCCTAGCCTGCTCAGCCAACCTGTAAATAGAACTTCAGGGGTTCCTTTAAATCACATTTCTGGATTTTTCATTTATATAGGAAAGTAATTTTTTTGTGAAAGAAAGAATTGAAATCAATTGCTATATTATATTATCACTTAACATGAGTAATAATAATTCAGCGAGCGAGCGAAGCGAGCGAAGCTGACTATCAGTCGTGTTCAATTGAGATTTCAGATATATATATATATATATATATGTAGGTATGTATGCGTACGTCAAAAAATTTCGCCCGCGCTTCTAATTACGTAAGTTAGGTAAAGCGTTTACAGTTCCGGTATTTTTCAATTAACGAGCACGGAGAATCAACTTTGTTTCAACCAAAAAGTTTATAGCTACTCTCTTCTTGGCGAAAGACTGAATGGCAAATTGTCAAGCTGCGCTTCTTTGCCACTGCGTTCGAAGTTTATTCAAGTAATTCTGTTATTGTTAACTCTTCATGCCTAATCATTGCTATTATTTAGCGATTTCCTTCACAAATCATCTTTACCTATACTCATATATTTACTCGCTCGCCATGCATTTGCGCTATTCGAGCGCACCACTAGTATATAGTACATTTCTAACAATTGTGTAGTTTTAGGCCACTTGTGCTCAAGCACATCACTAGTTTATACATAGCAAATAACTTCTTTTTTTAACCTTTTTTTGAGTTATTCAAGATATAAGTGAAAAACTTAAAATCGTGCATTTCTTTTCCCCATAATTTAATCTGCACAGGGTTAAGCTCTGTGGTAAATTAATTGTAGTTTAATGAAACTCATTATCATGCATATGCACTCATAATGAAGATCACTTTCTGTTAAACTGATTAATATCAAACCTGGCAAAAGTGGAATGGCAATGCCCTTTCCGCCCCTATTCCTATGCCCCTGTGTGAAATAGTAATTGGTAATTGTTCTACCATTATAAACAATCATAATGAAGCACCAAAGGTACGAACCCTCAGCGCCAAGCTATTACAATCTCAGATCAAAAGAACAAGCAATCTGTTAGCCATTTTAATGAAAATAGCCCGACCAATGAAAATGGTACATGGAAACGCTGTCTTCATAAGAGAAGAATCTAAACTAGCCAGAAACACTCACCGATACACATTTTCAACGCGAAACTTCACTTCTTTCAACTCCCTTAACTTTCCTGAGCTTAACCGATTAATCGCGGAAGACACAAATACGCGTCAATTGAGAAAAAGCGATAACCGTGGAGGACGCGAAAATGCGTCAAAAATGCGCCTTCGCTTCTATTTCGCCCTACAGCTTTGTGGAGTCAAGGAAGCCACCAATCACAATTGCAGACGATTCTATATTGTTGTAAGTGTATTTTAGGCTTATAAAATACATAGACTGCCATAAGAAAATGTTGAGTAAATTTTGTCACAACAATAAGACTTCTTTCTGATAAAGTATAAATTGAAAATATATTTCATAATATAATAAAGGTACACAGAATAATTTTTTAGAAACCAATATTACTTTAGCTATAACTGCTCATGACAAGACAAGTAGAAAGCTATCTTGGCTAGTGGAACACTGGCACTTCAGCATCCTAGTGATGAAGACAATATTCTTGACCTGGCACAGCATGGCAGTACAAGGATGGCAGTGACCAGGATGGCAGTAACTCTGGTGGTAGGAGGAGTTTGATGACAGCAAGAATGACTTCAGTACTGATGGGTGTAGTGACTGCAGTAGTTACTAGATGGTCAAGGACTCTGGATGGTCAAGGACTCTGACGAGATAACGGAATTGATGATTCTGAAAAGTAGCGATTTCTACAGGAATTTTAACCACATTTTTTATAACAATAAGTAAAAATAAATATTGTTATACAACAGGTGAGACTGCAGGGAGCCCTCTGACATATACTTCTGTTATGCTATGACCAGTTGCACTTGATAGTAAGTTCACCAACTATTCTGTCAACAATGCAGCCTACCAGCACATCAAAAGTAAATACACCTTGGAGTACCAAACTGAATACACTCAAATATTCTATCATTTTTGTGATGTTCCTGTATTCATACACAAAAGCCATAATAAGCTTCTCTGTTCACAAAATTTATAACTGATTGCTCAGTTCAAAATAAACCACACCCTAAATAAATATCAACAAATTCTTCCTGAATGTAAGACAGATGCGTGCAAAAACACTTTCTCTTACCTCTATGATCGAGTAGCAAACTGCTTCAGCCATGAAACCATACTTCCAACCTTACTAGTGTTCTTACTAAGAGCCTCAGTGTGATGCCATAAAAGTTTTTGCCAAACGGTGCGAGTACTTTGTTATTGTTAAGTCGGGAACAGCTCCTTAGCGTCGAATTTATGCTTTCCCAATAGCCTAGAGCGTACTCTATCGTTCGATAATACTGTCCCCGAGGCAATCTTCAAACGTTCGTCTTCTTTCTCCCGCTTAGTGTCACCCTCTCACCAAGCAATCAATCCTCTGCGTCTCGCGTGCGCCCGTGACCGCATTACGTAAGGCGCAATTAAAATTTTGTTCGCGTGTAATCGGTTAATACGAATAACACCACTGGCTGCAAGAAATAACTTGCTCACATGATTATGACGTGATGCTAGGGGGTGTTGCCCATAAAGCTGATCTAAAAAAATTGACATACCCATGTATACAATTACCCCTGCAGACCTCTTCTAAGGTAGGGGTCTACCCAAGTAGGCATTAAATGTATTAAATTGTAGTATGTAACTCTCTCAAACACTATTAGTTTATTTTTATAACCGTATTTGAACAGAGTTATTGTACAACTATGAAACTTACACTAGGAATCAAACGAATTGTATTGAAGTTAAAGTCTGAGGGCTGTAGTGCTAGGCGTATTACGATGGAAGCTGAAAAATGTACTGTGTTAAAATTTCTCATCAAGCAATTAGCAAATTTTAGGGTGAAGCTATTGGGTACTGATTCATTGACCTGTGCAACTAATTATTTGTATATTTGACACTTTTGTATGTACGTTTAATGCTTCAATTCACTATTGATAAAAGTACAAATGATGAGCGCAGCCATTGTGTGCAAGCAATTCAAACTTTTCAAAAACAATTCTGACTATATATGTGACCAGCAGCTCTTGATAATAATCACAGAACTACTAAAGGACTTCCAAATTTTTGAAATAGCGTTTGGGAAGGGTTTCAATGTCATAATAACAAATCGCTGCAACTCTCTAAAGACTTTGAAAAATCAAGAATTTCTGTGGAATAATCGCACAGCCTCACCCTGTAAAGATTTGCTTGCTATTAATAGCAACAACATGAAGGAAGCCTATGCAGTTAAAATAAATTAAAAAATATAAAAAGCAATAGTCTTATCTAATCACAACAGATGCAACACACTGCACTCATACACTACACAATACTTATCCTGGTGTCTTGATACATTGTGCAATGGATTTTCTATAAGAGCAGCTACGACGAATAGTACATCAGTCAAGATAACGTACCACCACCAATATTTTTTGAAAATGCTGCACTCCAGTAAGTTAGTAACATTCAGATCATTTTAGAAACAGCCTAATTCCAAGAGGTAATCAATTAAATTTCCTTGCTTGATTTCGTAAAAGATCGTTAACAAAAAAATTGTCTGTAGATTTTGGGATGAGGTCAATCACAGAGTGAATACAAAAATGTGATTGTTAAAGTACAAAATAACATACGTATGTCCAAACATGCACAAACAATTGTCCCTGACTTACAATAGTATTACCCTGGATAGTTTCTCACTCACTTCGCTCGCTCGCGAACTAAATGTACTTACAAATCATGATTATAACAACACTGATATAATGTCTAAATAATTATACACTCATCTGTCAGCAACAATAATAATGATGATGACGGTGTGTAAGTTAGTGAAAAATTCATGAAATAATTAAAAGTTGGTAGTGGATCATCACAAAAGTTATTAAAGCATTGTCAGTATAGTGAAAACAGAATAAAGCTGACATGGGTTGGTAAAGAACTGTCAGTAGCAATGACGATGATGTGCATGTATGTACAGGAAAGTAAGTGAGCCAATATACTGACTGATGTAACTAAACCAAATGGTGGATTCATACTAACAATGGATAAAAGTACCATACACCACTCCATTCCTAATTTTAAAAACTTAGTAACTAGTGCCACTGTGCAGTGGGGTATATATATATATATATATTGTACATTGGACGTCTTTGCTTGTTCTGCATCATGCAAGCATTTGCTAACATTCCAACAAACCTGTGTGTTGTTCTAGGCAATTATATTTTACATGAATGATAAACTTGAGAGCACCAATGTTTTCTGTTTAGACAAAAATATCTAATGCATTATACAATTTATTATAATACTCGTTGTACAGTATGAGGATGACATTTTACTCACATGCACGTATTTTCACTCGCCTTTGGCTCATAAAAATACTTACGCATGCTCTTGAATTATCTCCGCATATTGCATGCTGACTAGTACTATAAACATTATATATGAAACTCACGTGCTTCATGAACATTTAAGAAAAGTCCACCACATAACAGTAATAAGAACTTCATTTCACTGAAAAATGAAACATTAAACAACTTAAGTTTTTCAATTAAATATCTGATTGCACTAGATTGCTAAGAACAGTTACACAGCAAAGTCTACCAGGTTAAGACACTCATGAATAATAATGTTTATGCACCATCATTAATATATATATATATACTAGTGGTGTGCTTGAGCACAAATAACGAGCGAGCCTGATAGTTAGGTAACATAAAACTAAGTATTGTTACTATGTTTTAGCTTAGTTCATGCAAAAACTATAATAGCCGTTATGACCTTTTATTTCAGCAAACAAATACAAAATCACTCTCTTACCTGATTAATGGTAGCTTTTGTAGTATCAAACATCTGCCATTCTGATAATCTCAATTACCAGTAACTCTTGAACAAGCTCTCAGCTACGATATAAAAATAAACCAGTGTTATTATTTGTAATTTTAGCTCCGTATCCCCCCTAAAACGGCGAAGTTTTGAAATTAAGTCTGGAAAAGGGTCTTCAATGCCATAGTAACCGGTCGAATCAACTTTTTGTTTCTTGAAAAGCAAGCGTTTTCGCAGAAATTTTCTCACACTTTGGAGCTTTAAGTATAAAGTAAGGCTTGCTTTAATGCTGTATTTTCAGAATAAACTGGGGTCAAGCCTAAAAAGCCGTGATTTTTTGGAGAAAAAAAGTTTCCCGCGCGTGCGTTTAATTACATACCTACGTCCAAACATATATACAAATAAATAAATAAATAAACAAACATCCCCGATTTTCAATTGTGTTACCCCTATAATCAATTAAAATTGATGTGCTATATTTAGCTCCTCTATGAAGATACCAAATTTTGACTTAGAGTATCAATTGGGGGGGAGTAATTCCTTCACTCTTAGATTCATCTGTATGCTCTATTTTAATGTACTAAAAAAATAGAATAGTTTTATCTCATCACTCTTTAGTAACTCATTTGAAATACATATGCATACATATATATATATATAATACTTATAGCACGAGTCAGAGTACAATATGGGAAAATATTTTACGAGCACGCAAAATATTTTCACGAGCCAAAGGCGAGTGAAAATGTGGCGTGAGAGTAAAATATCATTCCCATATTGTACGACGAGTGTGATAAGTGATTTATTGCTGCCTTGATATTTTTTCTCAACCGGTTACAATTCAATTTTCATTGATTTTACTCGATACGCGCATGCGTAGTGTACCGTACAATATAAACCGTACAATATGGGAGAATACAGAACGCTCGCGTGATGCGGAAATATTCAATTAAAAATATCAAAACTGCAATAAATATATATATATATATATATATACAAATATAATGCTACCAACTTCCTGTGTAGTTAATTATTTTGTTATAATAAATAATTTATCTTGCTTCTATTCATAAACTAAATTACACTCATAGAGTAATTCTATACAATTCTGGCAAAAACACTTTTCTTGAATAGAATTTAACTTGTATCATCATCCTTATCTACACATTGATGAAGCCCCCTCCCCCCCCCTTCTGTGTTTTGTGTACACTTTATACCTTTTTTGTGCTAGCTAAAATGAACCGGAATAAAGTGTAGCTATGTAATGCTAGTAGTAAAAACTTACATACTGACTGGCAATTCTAGAAGATTCATCAGCAACACATAATACTGTAATATATTTTATATGTGTATATATATATATACATATATCAATACAGTGATAGCTGGACACACTTACTTGGGTATGCTTATTAGTGCTATTGGACCCTACTGAGCAATGATTACCTCAGCTATTGCTTAACTACCGTTGCTGGAATACAACTACCCTTATTTACTAACCTCAAGTACTTTGCCCCGGCAACTAGAGAATAGTTCACGATTTTTGGGGATTTCTTTAGCTAGTTTTCTGTATTTATTGTGCGTATACTTGACCACGCCCACTGAGCAATCTTGGTTCTCTTGATTTAGGCGGCCCCCCACAATTGACACCCTTTACCTAATCGTTACGCGTAGCTGCGCCTCTTCGTGCTCTCGGACAATTACAGGTTCTCCTAGGATCAAACTTGCTCCGATAAGAATCAATTATACAGCAGACCACAACCTCTCCTGCCCCTAAATTGTAACTGAAAGAATTACTCCCCACAATTGATACTCTAAGTCAAAATTTGGGTGATTGGCTCGTTCATGGACTAAATATTATGCTGTCTTCATAAGAGATGCTGCTAAGAATAGATTGCTTGTTGTCACTGTTCATTACATAAATAATTTCTAAACTCACAAGTTCAAATCGCTGAGAGAGGGCATTAGACAATCAGCCCTCTATTACACTACACAAACATAGCTTGAAACACAAGGCACACCATCTCAGATTGTGACAGGTACATCACATCTAACTTGTGTCTTTCCATAAACGTATTCTTCCTTAATTACTTTGTTGAACTTCCATTTCAGTTCATGTTGATCATAAAAAATAACTCTTCTACTGGCTCTGTATGATAAGACAGATACTTTTTAAGTGATGTTCCAGATATTATTGTTTGTTTTATGTGAACATTATAATAAACATTAAAATAAACATCGTACATGCATGTATCCTCATTTTGTCCGTTAAAATGTATTTTTAATGCATGATTGTACATTTAGAACTAGCCTAGTTTCAAATTTACCACTGTAGTTTTTTTTTGAAAACCAGCCACTAAACACTTCTGTATGGTCAGCCTAAGACTGTGCAAGGGATTGCATTATTAACTAATGTTAAATTCTTACTAACAAAAATGTTTCAGCATCTGCATGTTTTGAACAGAGTCTCTAGGCTTTGTGGGACTAATCCCAGTTCTGTAAAGCTTCCTGTTCATTCAAACACAAGTAAAAGTTGCTGCCTATGTTCTTTTAATTCATGCTAAGGGGCAAGACCGTGAGCAAAAATAATCTGATTTGACTGTTTTAACAAATCATGTAACAAATACGTATTATGTTAATGCATGACTAAAAGTTTGGCACACGTAAGAAGAAGCAATGACACAATATCATGTTACAATAAAGTGTGAATGGGTTACAATTGTCAACATTAAAAAATGCAATAGAATAAGAATTAAAACATTATTGACAATTGTAGCCATTAGAGATAACATTAAATACATTTTAATGGACAGTACTTTACGCAGCGGATTCATTAGCATTGTGCTCTGTAACTTTAGGAGGAGGAAGAGGATACTTGGAACTAGCATCTGGATCCTTCGCATCCTGTTTTGGAATTAATACACTCCAACTCCTGGGTTACATTAACAACACTCCTACATGATATAATAGTTGAGGCTAGCATTAATATCAATATCCAGCGATTAATCCAGGGGAGGGGGAAGGGCTGAGGTGGCCAGGGCCACTCCTCCCAACCGAGTTATTGATAAACTATTACTGTACAATGTACAAATACTGGCATTCATTACACGGTACAATTACAGGTGAACTTATATTATGCTTTCCTTATAAAATTAATGTTAGAATTTCTAAAAACTTAAGTTAAAGTTAGTTCGATTTATAATATATTTGGGCATCTCCCAGAGCTGGATCCTCCAACATTTTCCTTTATTACAAAATGGAGTACTATTTCTGTATTATAATATATAGTATCAGTACTATATTCATACAGCTTTGTTATATGATTTATGACATCATGCTAACATTGAATATATCCAAGCCTGTCCTTACATAACAGATAAAATTAATAGAAACTTCATTGGCTATTGATATAAAGAAAAGCAAACAATTATACCTGCTTTTTGCATTTGATTTACTTTGCTTGCAACCTATGAATAAATAAAAAAGATAATAATTGTGAAGTATGCATGATTAATGAATGTATGGCTGTGTGTGTGTATGTATCTATGTATGTATGTATGTATGTATGTAAGTATATGTATGTATGTATGTATGATGTATGTATGTACGTATGTATGTATGCACGTATGTGTGCATGCACGCGTGCATGTATGTATGTTTGTTTGTTTGTTTGCATACATGCAGTATGTATGTATGTATGCATGTATGTATGTATATATGTATGTATGTATGTATGTATTTATATATGTATGTATGCATGTATGTATGCATGTATGTATGTATATATGTATGTATGTATGTATGTATGTAAGACCAAAAAATCTGGATGCCAAAAAAAACATCTGCAGGCCCGTTTGACGAAGTTACACAGTCCCCATTTTCCCATTAAAATACATGTAGTCACATTTTCACATACATAACATATTCGTATGCCAATGCACAGTATTAATACCACTTACATAACAAGAAAACAGCAGTAAATATTAGTAGTAGAAATATTACGCCTATAATTCCACCAATAATTCCAACAATAGCTCCAGTAGAGAGTAAACTAGACATGTCAAAATGTACTGCAAGTGCTATAGATGTAGCTACTTTAACAATAGTGAGTTTATCTAATCTTAGTTACTATTCAAACTTTATTAGTTATATTATTAGCAGATACATGAGCCTTCTACTTGAACCGAAGACACATCAATAACCTAAAAAATTTAATGAGAGCATGCAAAGTGTGCATTAGAATAATTATTATGTAACCTGTAATATTAATGCATAGCAATCATGTTTAGTGATGCTGATATCTCATCATTTCTATTTGCGTAATTGGCCACATCAGATAATTTTCAGCCTCCCACAAAAATAGTATATATTTGATTCATACACATTTTTGATTTAAATATTCACACAGTTTATAGAAGAGTGACAAATAGCCTACCTGTCATTATACCCACTAAAAATTTTCTGGATATAAAAGTTCCCCTGAAGCTGCAAAATATTTGTGTTAATTCATTACTACAATTCGTGAAAGGATTCATAATGACTATTTTTGTATTTTGTGCTAAATTGAATCTGTTGCCACTATCAGAAATTATTCCACTTTCATTTTCATATGTGTAGGAATAGTCCACAACATAAGGCCCAAGAAGAGGAGGAATAGTAACTTCAATAATTCCACCAGCCATTTTGTTTTGATAAAAATTTCCTGAAAAACTTCCTAGTACTAAGAGAAAAGAAATATGTATCATAGAATAAGGTAGTAGCAATAATTCTGCCTTAAGAGTTTCTAATGCATAAATAAGTTACAATAATTCTGGAGACTTAGAAGAGTTTGTGAAGCAATGACTTTTTTGAAAAATTACCCTATGATTTGTAGCAAACTATCGAGGTTCGAGTGCTCACACTATGATCGTATAACTAGCATGTGATTATTATGCATACTGTAAAGCAATTTTACTATTTCACCATTCTACAGACAACATCAACTATGACCGATGATATGTATGAATTGTTAATGAACTACTTCAGCCTATTGCACTTCAATTACGTATTTGTGCTGTAACCTTGAACCGTTAAATATCTCAAAATGCACCAAAATGTTGGTATTAAGTGCCAATAGCAGTTTTGTGTTTCTAAAGTTCAAACTAGTTAATACTATTACTGTATTATATATATTTGACCTTTAAATGTATTACACATAAAATCTATTTTTTTACTGATAGACATAGTGTCTGAAGGTTACAGTCTTTGTTCATGTTTTTTAGTGTCATACATTGCTTAAATAATGTATATTCAAATACTATAGCTAGATATTATCTTCTTATCCTTTCATTTACTAGCTAGAGGTATAAGAACTTTGAGTATTTTTTACTTATGATGTATAAAAAACAGCATAGCATAATACACAATGATTAATGAAAGTCTCATCATCAGCTTAACCTCAGTATAGTCACAGCTATTGCCCATAGAGCATTAATAATACGTATGGTCAGATATTTAAAGTAATCGTCTTCAGAATGTAGTAATGTAAGACTATTTCACTACTACCACTAGCTTGCCAGTAAAAATATGCATGATTATGATTATTTTAATCATTATTATTCTATATTGTCATGCCTTTGAATCAAATCTGTACTCTAACACTATTAACATCCTGGTCTACATACCTGTAAAGTCTACTTCTTGCTGTACTGTAACTGGTTCACTTTCTCTATAGGCTGTGTCCACACCAAACACTCTGAATTCATATTACTCACAGCACACAGGTAATGCACCAACAGACATAGAGTTGTATGTGGCATCTGTAACATCCGCTAGTGTAGTGTAAGTCTGATTACATCCACTGATCGTAATAGTAAATTTAACAACACATGATGAGGCTATGTATAATCACAAAAGTTGAGATCAGCAAAGTTAATCATTACACTGGATCCAGTGACCTTCTCTGTCTGTGATTCACTTCTTACAACTGTTGAGCCATTATTACTGAATAAAGTTCCATTGACAGATTGTAGACATTGATTGGCAACTGCATCGGTGGGCACATTCAAGATTAATGCTGCATTGTCCAGGGAATTCATAAGACTGGCACAAACAGAAATAGTTGGTGGTCCTGCAACAAACATAATATTATGACGCTACATTAATAAAGTATTGTTTCCATAAAAAATTTAAATACAACATTAAAAGTTCTACATTCAATTTATTTATTTGATATATCATCACATGTGATTCACAGGTTGTGTATCCGTTGATTGTTGTATTTATTCATAATCTTAGTGACTGTGGGGGGTTTAAGCTGACTTTACTTTAAGCGTGGTAGACTGCCACCAGAGTCGGTCTATAACCAATCTCCTGGCTCTTGATCATTTAACTAATAGCTCCTCCTAGCCACCCAGGGGCGTCCAGGAAGTTATAGATGCAATATTTTAGTTATATAATGATGCAGGTGAACATAATATGTTCACCTGCATCATTATATAACTAAAATATTATGGTGAGACTGACTAAAAAAGGAGTGGACCAAGCCGTGCAATATATAGCCAGTCCACCCACAGGTGAAACATAAATAGAGTATACTACACTGCACACGCTCAATAAACACATGTGCGAATTATAGAATGTTCTAGAACACGCTCAACAAATGGAATGTTCTGAAACAAGTTAAAGTGTCAAGTGAACCAATTGTCAGTTCATTCAGTGGGCGGTATCTCATAGTAACCATGGTAACAATTGACAGTAGAGTCAGTTTAATCAAGATTAAGCACTAGATAAAAGCTTACTTAGCTACTACAGATACTACATTTAAGTTTTTAATATCTATTTCAATTTCTTCATTAGACAGAACTGATAGTTACATTATCAATATAACATTCCATACAGTTATTCTGTGATGGGCATTGGTATAGTAAACGCAGCATTGTTCTCAGATGATGTGGTCATTCCTGACAACCAAGGTAATGTGTAAATAATAATTAAGTTTGTAATTTCTATTTATTCAGTGTATATGGTTAATATACAGTAGAAATAAAAATTGTGTCAGTTTCGAGATGGGTAGAACAGCTACTGTATCATGGAAAGCTTATTGTATGGTGTGATCTTTGTTTAATAAAAAAAATTCATTCTGTAAGACATGTACATTTGAATATCATAGGCGCAGTTTATGAGACTGTTCCATATAAAACTGTATTGACGTCGGGTTAAGCTTTAATTAGCAGATATTGGCTGTTAGAACGAGAAAATTAGCTATTATTGAAATTATTTCAGCCGAAAATGACTAAATCATTGAAAACAGTATTGTATTTTCTTTCAATCATTTTAAAAGTAGCTATCTCTTTCATCACCAGTTTACGTGTTAACAATGACAACAATTTTGTAAGATTCAATTATTATGCCTTCAAATATCAATTGTTCTATGAAACTATTAATGTAGCCCCAAAGATGCGGAAGAATAAATGAGGTATCAACATAGCCTGTGCAATGAAAACGGCAGATGTAAAATCTTGCTACCATAAGAATAGCTAAACATATGAGGATGTAAATAACTTAAGACAACAAGTAACCTGCCAAAGCAAAATTTGTGTACCACTTATATAGCAACCTACATTATTTATTCATGTGATCATTACTATTTCATGTGTCTATCTTTTGACTCCTTCCATAATATAGCTACACGTTTACTAAGCTTTTAATAAGAGTAAAACAATCAAGTAAGCATCATAACATGCCACTATGTGATATAATATTGTCTATATTTGTGTAACATTATCAAAAATGTGAAAAAAAAAGACTGTGGAAGCTCAAAATACTCTAAAAGTACAACATTTAACCATCTAACTTAGCTAGGCAGAGGTTGATCAGAAACCCTCATATTTTTTACCCTATATTATGGTTTACATCAGCCTCTCCCCCTCCCCCCCATCCCCCTTTACTGCAGCCTCCCTCACATACTAGTCTTTGGTATTTTTCTTGTATTTGTATTATAATATTATTCTTGCATTCTTGATTAATGCTTACCTATTATTAAGTCTTTTGAAAAATCCCTTTATTATTTTCTAAAGTCTAGTTAATTAGCTAGCAAGAACTCTTGGAATTGACATTTACTCTTGCATAGTCAAACTATAATATTCTAAATTCTATAATAATAATTGTAATAAGGCAGCTCAAAAGTTTTCAAGGAATGGTTCTTATCGTGAAGAAAAAATATCAGAATAAAATATTGTCAGACAATTCATCAGAGGTAACCACACACTTATGTTGGTCTTAAAACATCAACAATTTCTCCAATTCAATGTACGAAGGTTTCAAGATCAGCAGCTACAAGTTTGACCTCATGTATAATTTTAATGGTATGATTTGCAGTTTAGCAGGCTTGAGGACTTTATCAACCCATCAAATATTCTCATCAAAACTTGCTTGAAAGTTACAAACACTAGATTGGATCAGTTCCAGAGAGTTGTACAGCAGTTGTCTAAATTTATCAATTTGTTTAGTTACCTAGCTATAATTCTAAAAACTACTTTATCAAGGCCAAATACATACACACAATTTTAGTGAGCTAGCTAAGCCTCTGTGTAGGTCTGATTCGCTACTACTTCAAACCACAATTAATGAATCTCACCTATTTAGCTAAGTTCTTGTTGTAACTTACGGGTAACTGACAGGATAATACTCCCAACAATAATGCTGAAAAACATTAAGCTACAAGAGTTGAAACAGTAGGGGAGGTAACAACAAAACACCAATGGGCGGAGTTGGTGCAGGGGAGTGAAAGAGTTCAGTTACGTCGGACGAGCTGGGGCGTAACCGGAAAGAACGTGACGGATTAACTCATTGATAAAAAATAATTCTACCGGGATTGGAAACGGGTCACGTGCGCCAGTAGAAACTGTACAAACGATAATCTTAGGCGTGCAATATTTCTTACATTCGTTGGCGGTTCTCAAAGCTGGTTAACTACCTACCCAGAGCTGCATAAGGCGAGCTAACTCGAATAACTACTTTTAGGTTACTCTATATAATATTCTAATAAAAATTGAAAGAATTTCTACCCTTTTGCAGTCATTAACTCTAGCTGTCTAGAAAAGAAACTTAAGCTGCAAGTCTGAAGGCAAACTAGTCCTAAATAAACAACTATACACTGTTGTGAACCATTTCAATGGACATAATGAAAATAAAACCTGCAATTAAGATGTGTAGTGTTTTTCTAGATAGCCCTGGTACTGATACAATAATAACAATTGAATTTTGTGTGTATAGTAAATGCAATAAGCATTATGTTTTGATCCCTTTGATGGTATAGGGATTTGCCTAGAAAATTTACATTAATAAAGCTTTAATAAGCTAAGAGATCCATTTAAATTTGTTCATGTGTAGCTACTGTAATGCAACTGAGCAAGTGCCGTATGGGACTGGGTCGACCTCAGCAAACACAAAAACGCTAAGTAAACTATGTCGGTTTACACTTATCTCTACTTGTTTACTCCTTAGTGTGGACGCAGTTAGTTTTTACAAATCTACAGAGTTTATTATTCTATTACCTTGGCTAATGCCATGCCGTTTCACATGAAAATCCATTGTTGTCCAATTCAAGTCACTGAAGTAAGTCTGATGTTGTTAATGTCCAGTGAACTAGAGTTAGAAAACAGTTGTGTGTTACATAAATTGTTGGCTATATGAAGAGACTATAGCCAAATAGCGTGCAAAAATTTTATATTATGAACTTTTACTGAAAAGTATTATTGAAATGAAAATGCTCCAAAAAAATAGGCGTTAGCTAATTCTTCAACTGTAACAGTCTAACATAATATTTACATATTTGACTATGTAATTTCTAATTATGTAGCTATTACGTTCCTTCTTTCTCTAATGACAAAATACACATTTTATTGACAATAATGATACTGTTCTTGAAACATTATAATAATTCTACACCTACAGTATAATGCATAAAAAGAAGTTTATAAATTTCACGTTGAGTATTCATAATTAATATTATGTATGAGAACACTTACATCAAACAATAAATAGCTGTCAAAGCTTATAATAATAAAGCATACAATGATGCACACAATTACACATTATGTTCTTATATAGCTTCATAAACTCCTGGGTTGTCTGTCTGCCTCTGTGAAGGATTTGAAATATTTAGCCCTCCAGTATGAGCTGATATTTGACCATATGCAAGACAATCTTCCATGATTATATCTCCATCTTCTTGACTTCCTTTGCTATTTGTGTGTAATTTAATGTTCATATTACTGCTTTTTCCTTTATAATCATCAATTCTCTTTCTCTGTGATCTATACATCAAAATACACATATTCCACTCATAAACATACCAAATGTACAATTAATAAAATAAATGACTATCAAATAAACCATTACCTTATTGTGTATCCCTGTACTATAATTATGGATACTAGTACAGTTACTATTCCAGTACCAACTGCTACCACTCCAATTAATCCTCCTACCCACGACCAGCATTGATATGGCTGTGAAGAACTCTCCACATTGTCAGGCATCTCATTAGTACTTGTAACAACTGTATCTGTAATAATGAAGATATCAGATATCTTCATTATTACAGATACAGTTGTTACAAGTACTAATGATTAGATTCTAATCAAAATTATTAGTAAAAGACATTTTATTGCAAAATTACAAGACTTTAACTTTTAATTCATGCATGTGTTCAGGCCGCCTTCGGGGTCTGAACAGGGATCCGAGATCACCTCCTGAACATAGCCACCTTACCTGTCACAATGAACATAGCCACCTTACCTGTCACAAATGATATTCATAGCCGGTACTTCACCCAATGCATTATCACTTGTCGTCATCCCATTTAAGTTGTATTATCGCAATGTTCTTAGTTGTTGGGATAACCTAAACCTATACTGTTAAGGATAGGAGTGCGGGCTTTGGGGCTAGTTAAGTAGTAAACCTCTCGGTTACGCGAAAGGCTAGCATTCTCATCCGCTATTAGGCTCTCAGTACCTGGTCCTTCGGGCGTGGCTGTCATTCTCAGCCACACACTCTTGACTCCACCTACCAATCAGCTCAGGGCCTTACACCCCCTGAACAGCATGTGCTTACTAGATGAAGTGGTAAATCCTGCGGTAGTTTCCCTCTTGCTTTGGCATTCTACTTGCAGTATATTTCAGATTTTAATTAATAACATCTGTTATTAATTTTTCTCCAGAGAATAATATTGGAGATGTGAACAAAGAAGTAATAGCCAAAGCAGTTATATTTGACTTCGGTATAGAAACAGGGAAATTATGTATACTGAGAAAAAAGAAGCTCTTGTGATATGACTAGACAGCATAATAATATTATCCGTGCATATCTTACATATGTGTTTCAAGCTCTTGTATACTCATAATATACATACACTAGTATAAATAAGCAAAAGTGAACAAATCTGATTTGCAAAAAACTATTATGTGGTCTAAGTCTTCAGTAGCCTTAGCCACATTTCTGACTATATCCGCACATAAATCCACTTCTACAAATGCCCCAGCACATGCTACAAAAGTGCACCACAATCTATTGCAACATTAAATTGCTGGGCATTTGTTGAACATAATAAAAAATCATCAGCACCAAAGAAGAACTAAAGAAAACAAGCTCAAACAGCTTCCGGAACAGCAGGAGAAAAGAAGAGGTAAAAATGAGTAAAAAAACAACAAGCTTCTATAGGCATGTAGAACAGGATAAATTTGTACTTTTGTATAACCATAATAGCTAATTACATATTCTTTACTTATAGCTGAATCTCCAGAGCTGCCTCAATATCTATAAAACATAGCACAACAAAATGTTTATAAGCCAAAAAAATAGAAAAAATATTAATAATGCAGGATAAAATTAGCAAAAATAAATTCAATTCTAAGTATTAATAAAATATCACAAAAAGCATGATAACAGTGAACAACCATACTGTGATATAAAATAATATATAATACTTGAATATACTGAACATCGACCATACATACGCCATGATTAAATTAAAGAAAGTTTCTTTTATCAAAGCTAGAATCTAAAATATTAATATTTTTTAAGAAAAGTAATAATAAAATACTTATTTATAGTAGATTAGTGAAAAGCTAACTAATTATACTTTCATCAGATAGTGATAAAAATGATTGAATTATACTTATTCCTTTAGTTACTATAAAAAAATATCATGTTGTTTATATATGTATGATTTATAATACTACATGAGTCAGAGTGCGATATAGCGAAATAATTTTATAAGCGGGTTAATTAATTTTCAGGAACCAAAGGCAAGTTGAAAAAAAGCCAAAAAGTCAAATATGTTGCCATGCCACTCAGATAAATGTAATAAGTGGTTTCTTCCATGCAAGATATCTTTACTGCAGTAGTTTGTACCAGTACAGATTAACTGTGGTTGCCGTAACACGACACCCTTCACTATTATTTGGAGGAGGCTTGTAAGCTGCTGGGATTAGCCATATGCACTGAAACAACTTATATATTAGAGGAATCCACTCAGCTTTGGGGGAAAGCCTCATTGCCAGGTAAGGCCATGTGGGTATTTAGCCTAACATGGCTATCTCACCCTTGGTGGAACATACCAATAGAGTTGGGGAGGATGGTGGTGGAACAAACGCGGACATTCTACTCCTAGCTCACTACACTGTTACCACCACGCACATACACATGTGGCCAGTATGCCAGAATTATACAGGGGAGGCGCAGGGGAGGGGGGTGATAGGGAAATTTTGCATTTAATTTATATATTGCCATTAACTTACTACACATACAGCATTTATATATGAATAAATTTGTAAATGGGCATTACCTATATCTGTGTAATAGTTATGACAGGAATATTTATATAAGAATGTTTCTCTTGTCACTGTTTGTTCTTAATGATAATAATAATTATATTATAATTATTATTATGTCCAGGCCTACTCAGAATACCTGGAGCATCATATAGTTTGTCTGTAATCGGTCCGGTCCGGTCCGTAGATGAGACCCTACCCGGCAAGATTTGGTCCGGCCAGACCGGATTTTACGGGGGACCAAATTTTTCGTGACAGTTCATCATAATAACTAAGCTGCAGGATCCCGGAGATAACCATTTACTAAGTCCAGAACGTTTATGGGCCTTACAACTCCACAGCTCTAGCAAGAACATTTCTCTGGCAGGGCGTGACTGTCCAATATTATTATATAATAGCTCTAATGCAAGTTCTTGCACCAACGAAAGTCATACAAGATTATCCCTGGATGTAGAGGGGACAGGTGGATGGGGAGGAGGTAAGGTTTAATGGACTGTGTTTCAAACTACCTTGAATTCTGATTAATACAATCACACTAATAACAACATCTTGTCCTACATTAGCCTAAAAGAAACTTTTTTTTGCTATATTGGTTAGCTAGCTACTTTTGTTTTTTGTTTTGTTTTGTTTTGTTTTGCCTGTACCAGCAAGTAGCCTTTTTTTTTTTTTGGCTCTACTTAACTTTCCCCAACATTTTTAAATGAGGGTGGGAGCTTTTTTTGCTTAACTATAATAATCAAACCGTCAGACTTAGAAAGCCAATGGTTGATCATGAAACCTCTTATATTTGACCTATTATTTCAATTTTACATTAGTTTCCCCCCTTCCCCTCCCCAATAATTACATTGAACTAGCTAAGCTAGGCCTGATTCTCACAACACTGTGAACATCACCCATTAGGCTTAGTAAACTAATAAGCTAAGTTTCTGTTGTAACTTACGGGTAACTGACAAGGCAATAAAGTGCAAGAGTGGAGGAGGGGTGCACATTAGAGCAGGGGCTTTACTGGAAAAGAAAGGTTGGAGCCCCGTCTAGCTTAGCCACACCCTAAGCCACGCCTGTACGACCCTTTCACCTCTAGATCCTTTCACTCGTATTTCAAAGCTCGCAAAGAGATCAACCTTCCAGAATAGTAGCCTGGCAGAACCAGACCGGGTAGTGAGCACAGAATATTATACTTGGATCACAGTTGTTGTTTTTTTCCCCTGTAGGTATGAGATAGACAATTTATTAGAACCTGAATTCGTTAAATATGTACAACAGTTATAGCTATGACTTTTACAAATTCCATTTTGTTACTGAGAGGATAATACACGGAACTATAACACTCCAGAACGTTTCACTATGAAAAGACAGAGAGAGTAAAACATGTGGTCCAAGTAGAAATATTCTATACTTTTACTCTCCTAATAAACAACAACAATAAGCTATCATCACAACTGATGAAGTATAGGGGTGTGAAGCATTTTATTTACCAATATTCATAATATTGATTGTAGTTACTCATCAAAGGTTCGTAAAAAGCTAAGAGTAAACTAGTATTAGCACAGAAAATTAACAATTAGCAAAGGGGCTAGCATTTTTTGATTAACTCTAGGAACTTAAGAAATGAAATAGTTTAAATATTTACTACTTACAAAGTGAGAGGCAATTGGTTGAGACTATGAAACAATCTTCCTCTTGCTCGGCAGAACCAAATTTGCTCGCAGTTGTAGTCCTGGGAATTTATTCCATCCCAGTTTATTACTGCTTTCTAAATATCTAGGTCAGATATTTTTGCCTGGTTGATTAGCTTTATCAAAGGGACTAAATTCCACTATATCTTTATAACCTATAGTTAGAGTATACTACAATAAGCTGCAGACTGACTACTTTATTATTTCTTGAGGTGAAACTGTTACGCTGTCATCACAATTATTATTAGAAGTACATTGGAATATATTATTTAGTTTTATGTAACTAATTTCTTATAGTGTCTTTCAGAGTCTAATTGTCTATTACAAAATTGGCCTTAACATTTACCGAATGTCTCCACAGAATTCTCTTAGAGTCTCTTGCAGACTCTGGGTTTTTCACAGTCTCTCTGCTTTAATAGCTTAAATATAATAATGTCAAAATGTCAGATTAAGTTTTTAATAAATATAATAATTGGTTATTTAAATGAAATAATTCACTAGTATTATAATTATTTCAGACGAGAATGAAGCACATGCGGTTTCCTTTTGCTCTGGCATTCTACTTACAGTATATCTCAGAATTTAAATAACATCTAGTTGTTTACTTTTCTCTTGTTTACGTTTATTAATAATATTCTGCTAAAGATAAACTATTGTGATTGATTGACTAATAAAATATAATAGTGGATTTGATATTGAATTCTGAAGCACAAGAAGTTTTGAGGAAAGTATGTCAGAGTACAAGGTATGAGTTTGCATGTGTATCTGATTTAAAGTACAAAAAAATGGCTGTTTACGAGGAATGTTTGATTTAAACACTCTACGGCAAGCCAGAGTTGTGAACAGAGCATTAAGATCAAAACAGTCATATTTAAATTCAGCAGAAGCAGGGGGAATTAAAACATGTCAAATAACAACTGATACACTTTATAAGATGTTGGAATGAAGTAAGTAACCAACAGTCCGTTCTAGCATACACAGTTACTTATGTACATGCTTGCATGTTATTAATGAAACTTGAATTGCCTAAAGTGGAAAGGTTATGGCAGTTTCTATCCCCAGGTACTGATGCCAAAATTGTACCAGAAGTTTAAGAAAAAGGCTCAATAGGTATCACAATAACCTCACTTGTAGTATATGGCAGCAGAGTACTGAGGGACGTGTTGACTTGAGTCTTTAGATATTTGTATTGAGTTTTGAAGCATCACTTTCCACACAGTTTGATGTTACTAGCTAAAAAGATTTTTTTTTGGAAATCATTTTACTGTAGTGCAAGGAATAATGAAGTGTGCAAGGAATAATGAAGTGTGGAAATGCAGGTTGATAATTCAGTTGGAATAGACACATGAGATTCTTGAGTGAGACAAGACAGACTCTTGTAACCTACAACATTATAAATTAAAAAAATATGAATTAAATTTTTATTTATTTATTAATAGTTTTGAAATAATTTTTATTTATAAATTATATTATTGGCAAAACAATGACAGCTTACTGAGACTATCACAATTGTAAATTACTTATATTTAACTTTTGTATCCAAATATTTTTACATTTTTTTACACTCAACACAAACTCAAATAAATAATACAGCCTTTTTTTCAAATTAAAGAGAAACTGCAGTGGTGTAATTTTTTTTTGTTGAAAATGTAATGATGTTGTCCAACAGTCCCAAAAAATATGAGATTATCCTGTAATTTGTGTGTTTATAATGTTTGGACTTTAAGTTGGTTTGCCTTATTTATTTCTTCCTGCCCCATGAAATCTTGTAGCTGGCTTGCTTGTCTTTAGTGCTTATTCTAAATCACTTAATATCTAAATATTTTATTGAATATAATAATAATACATTATAAATATAATTTGCCTGAAAAATTGTAGTGTCCTTCATATACATATATTGCTTCGTTCCTTACCATTGGATGCTTGCACTTGAAATGAATAATTAGCCAGACATGGATTAAAGCCTATAAGTTGCTTTACTTATGTTAACATAAATTTTAGCAAAACCATTAGCAGGAACGTGAACTGTGTTTATTTGATCTTCACTAATTACTGAAACATTGTATTATTTTAACACATTCTGGATTTCTATTGGGTGGATCAATAGTCAGTGTGAATATTGGATCGTTATTTTGAAATAAAGATTGAATGTTTGAAATATGAGGAGCTGATGGTTGTCCTAAAAAGCATAAGTCATTGTATAAGTATTATATATTTTTTCAAGCAAAAACGATAAGTTAATAATAATGAATAATATTCAAAAAATAAATTATATACCTTCATGAAACCCAATATTTCCTGAGATACTATTTCAGTATTTACATTTCCAATACCAATTACATTAAAATAGTAAATGTAATCACATAAGTTAAGTTCATTGAAGGAAATTATCAGAGAAGAGTTGGTAATATTTACAAAGCTTTGTACACTTTTCACATCATTCATCCACGATAAATTTGCACTGATATATTCCAAGCATATTTGTGATGCCATGGACAATGATATCTTCAAAACTAATGTAGAGTTGTTAAGAGTATTACTTATAATTGGATCAATTGAAATTGACGGCTCTTCTGCAAATAATTAAAAAACACAACATTGTCATACAGATAAAAAAATGTCATGAAAAAATGTAAGCATCAAAACATCATAAATTGATGTGCCTATACCATCAGAAATACAGGTCAAGGACACATTATTTTGTGTCTTAAGATTAAAGCAGCAATAACATAGATACTAGAAGATTATAATATATCGAAGGCCTTATCAACATGGAGGGTAATACAAAAGAAAAAATATTTTGTATTATTTAACACGTTTATAAGTTCCTCCTATCATCAATAAAATTAACAATTGAGTGGCTCATGTTTGCAAGCCAATAAAGTGCAGAACAGTTATATAACAGTAGTTATATTAATTAGTGATTCTTTGCTGTCGTATTTTTGATGTTATGCTTTTTAACATGTATTGAGAGCAGCTAGAGGCCACTCACATAAATAAACAAGAATAAACCTTAGGCAATATATTGCATTTTGTCAAGCATCACCCTTAGGCTAATTATAGCATTTTTGTTTTTTGATTTTTATAAATCAGCCCTGATGATGGCAGAAGCAGTCTGCTGAAACATGTTGGCATTAAAAATGAATTGTTTGGTATAAAAAATCAAATTGGTATAACATGTATTTCTTGCCTCACATAATTATAAATAAATTAAAGTCATTGAAAACTATATTTTTTTAATAAAAAAACCCTTGTAATATTATCATGCTTATTATTGACAAATGAAAATCTTGAATTTTAAGTTCATAGTAGAAAATGATACTATGTGTTAAATTAGTAAATTTAATTAACGATGGAAATTTTAACTATAACTCACTATCATCTTAACAAACAATGGAAAATTCAACTATAATGTAGCATATACAGTACCAATCCAAAATGTTTGGTCATCTATTGTTTCTTAATTTTTTAACATTTTTACTGTGAAAGTGATAGTGTTTTTATCCAAGGCACATGCACAGCAGCACTTAGGAGAAAAGTGAAATCAAAATTTTATCGGTAAACCATGTATTTGCCTAATTCTTTTCCATTGTGACTGATTGTACAAAATATCGTCTGAGGCTAACACTAGTCATAAGATAGATACAGTGGCTTCAATAGCTTGGTTTGTCTGGATGTCTATCAGACTATAATCTGGTTACAGATGGTAAAGAATGATTGAAACAAAGTCCAACCTATTTTTTATTTCTTGTCAGCCTTATGAGTTGCTGTATGAGATAGCTACAAGCATATTTTCAACAACAAAAGTTCCTGCAACACTTACTGATAATAGCTGTCAATGCAATCAGTTATTAGTAAGCTAGAGAGGGAGATTCTACAGGCAGGGGGAACTAGTGGCTAATGTGTGTCATTCATAAGAAAATATTCCATATTCAGTCCATGACTTTTCCAAACAGTGGATACACACTGGAACAAAAATGCCCGCA